>Ga0181529_10000394_pt1 | contig 64598 bp, 51 predicted proteins | sample PEATcosm2014_Bin_36_FD_119763 | JGI IMG/M metagenome (GOLD analysis project Ga0181529, IMG submission 119763) | Peatland microbial communities from MTU Mesocosm Facility, Houghton, MI, USA - PEATcosm2014_Bin10_30_metaG | ecosystem: Environmental > Terrestrial > Soil > Wetlands > Peat | place...
CAGGATGGTATCCTGCGGCCGAGTGGTACTCGGCCTGGTCGGCATTTGCATGCTGGTCGGCAGGCCGAGTGCGGGGTGCCCACTTGGGGCCGGGCCGCAGGTTGCCAACCTGCCCCACATAAGGCAACTCGCGGGCCTCACGAGATGCCTGTGTCCGATTGCAGGCAAACTAAGTGGCCCTGCGCACGAGTGCGTGCGCCACGAACGGCATCCGGACTCTTTCGCCGATTCTCTGGGGGCGGTTCGCTACTGTAACTCGGCCGGCACCGGGATCGTCACCTTCCCGGTAGCGGCCCATTCGGTGCCGCGTGCCAGGGTGACGCCGAAGCCCGCGTTCTTCATGGCTGCGGTGTCGTGGCCTAACGCAGTTACGAACACGCGTCCCTTGCCGTAATTCACGGTCCACAGCATGGGCTCGGCGGAGCCCGCTCCCGGCAAGGGCTGCTTCTCGCCCTGGCGGTAGAGCGAGTGATCGTCCCAGGCGGTGGCCAGCACATGGAAGGCCCCCGCCGGCTGCCACTTCAGGTTGGCGTACAACTCGTCGCCGGCCTGCGCGAAAGTTGTTTTGAGACCTTGCATGATAGGATGCTCGCGGTCCTGAACGGTGACGGTGAAGTCGTGGCGCGCCGAGTGGTGGCCGTTGTTGGGGCGCCAGTTTCCGCCGCACATCTTCTCGTATTCCGTCCAGCCTTCAAAAGCCGCCAGCGAAAAGTGATAGACCACCAGTCCTTTTCCACCGCGGACGAAGTTCACCAGGGCGTTGTCGGCGGCATCGCCCCAGCGCAGGTTCGGATGCTTGCTTTCGTAGTAGTTCACCACCACCACATCGTAAGGCGCCAGCGTGTCCGCCCCCGCGCCGCGAAACTCCTCGGTGACGCGCACTTCGAACCGGCCGGAGTCTTCCAGAATCTTGCGCAGCGCCGGCGTGGTGGAGCGCCAGTCGTGACTGGTGGTGTTCTGCCCGGTGACGATCAGAACTTGAAGTTTGGCCGGCTGCGGAGCCGGTGCTCCGCTTTGTCCCAGCGCCAGTCCCACAACGGCGCAGGCGAGAGTCGCGATGAAGAACGATTTCACGGTAGCCTCCTTAGCTCATTCACTTCACGCCAAACCTCGGGATCGATGGGTATTCCAAGCTTCAGGTTCTCCGCACGCGTGCGCAAGACCTGTTCGCCCGGATACCGCACGCGACCGGCAGGCTCGCCCTCCACCGGTTCGGCTAACGACGCGACGATGGAATCCGCCAGGCCATCGCCATTGGCGCCACCGGCATTCCCCAACGACGCGACGTTGAACGCCAGAAACACCTGAGATACCCCTGCCTCGCGCTCCGGATCGGCTGGAATCTGGTGAGTGGCCGCGCCGCCCGATAGCATGGCGGCTATCATGTCCAGCATCAGGGATAACCCCGAGCCCTTCCAGTATCCGATCGGCAAGGGCCTTTGCGAAAGCTCGATAGCTTCCGGGTCGCGCGTCAGGTTACCCAGGCTATCGAATCCGCCGTCTACCGGCAGTAACTCGCCGCGACTGCGGTAGGAAGCCAGCCCGCCATAGGAGAACTGGGACATCGCCATGTCCAGGACGACATGTCCGCCCGATCGCGGCACGGCGATCACCAGGGGGTTGTTGCCCAAGCGCGGCTTGGTGCCGCCCCACGGCGGAAGGTTGGGCATGGTATTGGTCCAGCAGATTCCGATAACGCCGGCTTCCACAGCCTGCCATCCGTAACTGCCTCCGCGCATCCAGTGGTTAGTGTTGGCCAGCGCTACGCAACCCATGCCCTCTGCCCGCGCGATCTCGAGGGCGCGGCCCATACACTCGTAAGCGTTCAGATTGCCGGGGCCGCGCTCTCCGTTCCAACGTTCCAGCGTGCCGGCCCGGGCCGCCAATTTCGGCCGCGCGTGAATGTCCACGCTGCCGTTCTCGATCATGCGGATGAACCGTGGAAAGCGGTTCACACCGTGGGAATAAACGCCATCGCGCGAGGTCTCGGCAAACAGCCGTGCGCACAACCGCGCCCGGTCGGGTTCGAATCCGCGTATCGATAGGATGCCGGCCAGAGTATCGGCGACTTCCTGGCAGGGAATTCTTACGGCCATCCTCCGCAGTCTACCAACTTGCGGGCACGGAGTGGATCGCCGGCAGTCCAGCTATAAGTGACAAGATTGCAAGTAAGATTGTGCTTTCCAATAAAGTCAGTTCGATGTATACTATTTTGAATTCGCGGGCCGGCAAGCGGTTACTCACATAATTTGGACTGATTCTTCCAATTAGGAGTCCGCCCGTGAAGAGCTACTACTATTCCGCCGCGTTACTGCTGTGCGGAGCGGTCTATTCGTCTTTTTTCTTGGGCGGATCTTCGCCCGCCGCATCGGCATCCGAAACACCGGGCCAGCGGGATGCCGCTTCCGGCTCTCCGGCCATCGGCTTTGAGGCCAAGGAAACCGCGGCCAAAGATGGTTCCACCGCGCAAGCCCGATCGCTCCAGGATTGTCCCCCGGGGTTGTTCAAACAGTTGGCCCAATGTGAAATGAAGAAGGCCGCACCGGGGGTACTCTCCTTAGAATGTGGCCTTCGCAACGACATCCAGAATCCTCGCGTAATCGTCGCTACGGTTCCCGATCCCGCCTCCACGCATCTGCAGTTACAGTTCGACAGGGCCATCGATGGAATTGAGGAGGCCGCCACCGATACCGGCTACTTCTTCCGCCGGTATTGGCTCCCGTGGCCCGCGGAAGTCCCGCTTCAATTCTCCGACTTTGCCAGCCAGGAACAGGCCAGAGCCGAGAGATCCAAGAATCGCCAGTTTCCTGGGATTCTGCTATTCGAAAACCGCAACTCCGAGTCGCTGGCGGTCCTGCTGGTGGGCGAATCGTCTACCGGCGGCATCGACCGCGAGCAGTTTCGAAATGCGCTGTTTCTGAAGGACGAGATCGAACGGAAACTCGCATCTCCTCCGCCGTTACGAATCCTGGGGACGACGTTTTCCGGATCGTTGCCTTCGCTGAGACGCGCTTTAGGGGACCGGAAGTCCGCCGAAGTGGTTTCCGGAACAGTCACCGACGGTCAGAGCATTGCGGATTTCAACAATGCCGGTTTGAACCTCCGAACCTTGACACACGACTCCGCCGCGGCGTTGTTGGGCCTGCTCGAATACGTGAGCGAAAAGTGGGACTTCTCCGGCCCGAAGGTCGCGATCATTTCGGAGTCGGGTACGCCGCTTGGCAGCGTCTTCAGCGAATGGAAGAAGTTGCCGTTCTCTCTCGTCTCGATCCGGTTTCCCAGAGAGATCGCGCACCTCCGCAATGCCTACGAGCGGTACCCCGAACTGAGCGGCTCTTTGCAGTCCACGCAATCCCAGCGAAAGACCCTTCCCCTGGGGTTGGACCAAAGGGAGGGCGCCAGCGACAGCGTTCCCGCATTCGCGCCGCAAACGCCCGTGTCTCAGGAATCCACCGTGCTGCAAATCGCCAACCGAATCCGGCATGAGAACATTCGCTTCGCCGGTATCCTCGCCACCGATGTCCTCGATGCTCTTTTCATCAGCCGGTTTCTGCGCGCGGCTACCCCGGACACGCGCCTGTTTCTGCTGGAGCCGGATCTTCTCTTCGTGCATGCCTCCGATACGCTTCCCTTCGAGGGAATGCTGGCGGTCAGTACCGTACCTCTTCTCGCAGGAAATCCGCCGTTTGAGCCCGAAGTGGCGGGCGATCGGAAGCCTCTGGTCTTTCCCGACCCGCTGCAAATGGGCTTCTACGCGGCTCTGCGGGAACTGCTAGGAAAGCCGGGCGGGGGATTTGAGGTCGTCGGTATGGGCGACAAGATGCCGCCGCTCTGGATCACCGCGGTGGGACGCGGAGGCTACATCCCCATCGCCGTACAGCCGATGGAGTGGGTCCAAAATAGCAAATTGATTCACGGCGCGGCCCTCGGGAATCTTCGTTCGCGGAGACTTCAAGCGCCCCCCTTCGTCTGGTGGGCACTCTTCGTCTTGCTGACCGCCGCCGTCGGATTTTTCGGCCTGGCGATCCGTCTGGCGCGCCGCTTTGCGTCCGCGTGGTTGGCCGATTTCAAGATCCCGGCCGCGGCGAGCGGCGCGAGCGAACGCGCCGAATCCTTAACTTGCGTCGTCGTACTTGCGACCGGTCTCTATCTATGCGTGGCCAGTACGCCGGTCGCCGCCCTGATCCAACCTCAGGGCCGGTATAGCTGGTGGGCCTGGATTGCGACCTTGATGGCGGCGATGGCCACCGTCTTTATGGTTTGGGTCTGGTGGACCGCCGTGCGGCCCTCGACGCCATGGAGTTGGTTCACGGCGGCTGCCATTGCGGCCGTAGCTGCGGTTTTTGCGCTCCTATTGTACTGCGGCTCGACCAACCTTCACCTGTCAGGTCTGTTCTTCCAGTTTCGTTCGCTGGAGCTTGCGGCCGGCGCCCCGCCTGTCGTGCCGTTTCTCTTCCTGCTCGGCGGGTTTCTGGCTTGGGCGTTTGTCGATTGGCAGCGCGGCATCTTTCACTGCGAACGGCGGCCAAGCGTTCCCAGCGGCGTGCCCGATTCCACACTGGCGGGGAATCTCCGGGAAACGGCGGAACGCGTGATGGGGGAACTCCACCGGCCCTTTTCCTCGGACCCGGGGATCGGTTCGCTAATTGCGGTTCTCGCGGCGGCGGCGACAGGGGCCACCCTCTTCCAATGCGGACTGCGCTCGTTTGAGAACCGGTTCTACGACTGGCTGTTCATCTCGTTGGCGTCCGCTCTGACCGCGATGCTGATGGTGAACTGCTGGCACCTGATTCGCTGCTGGCATCGCTTCACGCCGGTTCTGCAGTTACTCGAAACGCATTCCCTCCGCAAGGCTTTCACGGCCCTGCCGATCGACCATTCCTGGTCGCCCATATGGCAGTCCAGCCCGCGCAAACGAATTTATCTGCTGGTCACGCGCTCCATCGATGTGCTGCACGCTTTGCGGTGCGCAAAGCCCACTTGGGTAAGTCTTTCGGTCTGGCCGCTGACCGAAACAGCGGCCGGGACGGTGCGGGCGATCCTCGACGAAGTTGCGAAAGGACTCCGCGAGACTCCCGCGCAACACGAAGCCGCGCAACGGGCGCTGGGCGACGTGGCGGAAGTGTTGATTGCGGACCTGCAGCCGATGTGGAGTGAGGGCGCCTCCGAAACCGAAACCAGTGCCATCGAACGCAAGGAGACCGAGGACGCCGCCAAGCTCGATAAACCGAGCTTCACCGCCCGGCTGCCCAGGATCTACGCCGAGGAATTCGTAGCCCTGCGCTATGTGGCCCTCATTCGATATGTAATGCTGCAGTTGCGAATTCTCTTTACCGGCCTGAGCGTGAGTTTCATGGCCCTGGCGTTTTCTCTGATGTGCTATCCGTTCCAGGGCGAGCGCCTGATCGGCTGGTTTGTCGCGGCGGTCTTCGCCGTTCTGGCGGCCGTGGTTCTTGTGGTCTTCGCCCAAATGGATACCGACCCGACCCTGAGCCGCATCACCAACACCAAATCCGGCCAGTTGGGACCTCAGTTCCTTCACCGGATCGCGTCGTACGGCACGCTGCCGCTGGTTGCCACGCTCGCCTCGAACTTCAGCGGCGTCGGACGCGTGGTGTTCTCCTGGATTTCCCCGGCGCTCAAATCGCTCCACTGAACCGGCCACGCGGCGGCGGTCAACCGGTCGCAGGGGGTGACCGTCACGTGGAGCGGAGGCATGGCGAACAGCAGCGCTGGCTTCTTCTGCGATGCGCCGGCCACCGGGCTCGACTACGCCTACGCCAGCGCCTCAGTTTATTCCTCGATCCAACCGCCGTAGTGGTAGAACTCGTGTTGAAGCTCGCGAAATCGGCAAGATTGCAGATCGAGCGTTGCGGAGAACCCGAGTGGATTGCTACACTGGAACTTCCCCGGCCAGGTAGCTCAGCTGGTAGAGCGCAGCCCTGAAAAGGCTGGCGTCGGCGGTTCGATTCCGTCCCTGGCCACCATGTTTTCAGTCACTTACAGATTCTCCAAACACCGATTTGGTCCCGTTTCGAAGTTCGGCCCACCGGACTTATCTCAAACACCTCTAGCTTGACCGGACAGGAAACCGGCCTGCGTGATGTCGCATTGACGCATCGCTCGGGCCAAATCATTCTCAGCGTCCTCTTGGAACCTGTGCCTCTCGCAAATCGCAACCGGCCATAGAATCTCCGTGGGTTAGCGCAGTGGGCGAAGCGCACGCAACAGGTAGACAACCGTCTATACGTTGACATTCGACGCTCTCTCCACCTTCCGGATCGTCCAGCGGCTCCTGAAACGCATCGTTGAAAAATCTGGATCTGCTTCGCGAACCGGATCGAGGGCATGCACCATAGAATTCGTCGGCGGCAGCACGCTCTCGGCATCCCGCACTCTCCGAAAAATGGATCTGGCGTGGGTGATTCAACAACGTCCTCAATCGGTAGACAACCCTCTATACGTTTACTTTCGACGCTATCTCCGCCTTACGATCATGCTGCGGTTCCTGAAACGCCTCGTTGAAGAACTCGGACCCGCTTCAGGAGTTGTCGAAAGAGGGAAGGGCGCTATTCGGGCGAACGCCGGCCCGCGAATTCGTCAGGGCCGTGCCCGAGTTGAGCCCCTATGTCCGGCTTTAGAATTTCCCCGACGAACGCCCGGCTGAGGTCGCGCCGCAAAAGAGAAGATCATGACAACCAATCGGGAACCGCTCCGCCGCCGTCTTCTGCACGTTACCGCCTGGCTGGTAACGCGCCGCGTGGCGGGTTCACCACGTCGGACAAGACGAGCCGCGGCGCCGTTTTGACTCCGTGGAAGCCCGCGCTCGCGCTTGCCGGCTCGCACGGAACGGGGATCTCGTTCGCCGATGTCCGAAAAACCGGGATCGGCCATTTCAAGGTGACAGGCGCGATAGGCCCGCCGGCCGCAATTCACAACGCCTCACGGAAGGGGCCAGAGCGTGCCGCGACGATAGACGCGCCGCAGATTCCGGGCCTCGCTCCCAAGCCAGACCCCCGTTCCAACCTCGCCGGCGCAAAGGTGGAACCAGGGAGGTCGGGTTCAGGCTCAGGTCCGATCCATATCGGTGGCCGGTTCGCAGACGCCCCCCAAGCTGTCGTGCCACGCGTCGAGATCATCCGCGCGAACGCGAAGGCTGGCGCCAGGTTCGAAACCAATTCCGCGCCGGATGGCGCCGATGCAACGCCTTTGCTAGTACCCGGCAGGTGTGCCCTCAGATCGACAGGGAGTGGTTCTGAGGCGCACCTGCGGCCATACCTCCAGTTGAGAACCAACCCGCAACGGCAGATCGATACCTGCCTTGAACAATGAAAGGTCGCACCTCGAACAAATGACCAAGCAATCGATACTACAGTCCATCGCTCTGTCCGCGATCCTGCTGGCTGTCGTCGCACAGCCATCGCGTGCCCAAGATTCAAACGGAACGTCTCCGCTTACGTCCCTGGATACTTCGGCGCACTCTTACGACATTCTCGTCGATAGTTCTCTGGCACAGGATAATCCCGGGGCCAACCAATACCGTACACTACAGGCCGCCTACGCTGCCGCTCCAGCCGGCACGGCGACGCGCCAGACAGTCATCGGACTCAAACCCGATGTTTATTTTCTGGAAGACCCGACCAACCCGACCAGCAGCGCGGGCATCAACATCACCAAGAACTACATCACGTTGGTCGGCTTGACCAACGACCACCGCAACGTAGTGCTCGCCGGGAACCGGGGCAACAACGAAGGGTCGGTGAGCGGCTATGACGGCTTCGTCGTCAACGTGAGTGCGGATGGTTTCCAAGCCATCAACCTCACGTTCCTGAACGCCTGCAATATCGACTACCAGTACCCCGGCAACTCCGCCAAAAACCTGGCCGCAAGGTCGTACGTGATCACGCAAGCCGTGGCGATCCAGGCCACCGGCGACAAGCACTACTACGATCACGTCGCCTTTCTCAGCCGCTTGGACACAACGTTCTTCATGACTACCCGCGCATACTTCTCAAACGTCTTCATCGAAGGGACGGACGACTTCATCGGCGGCGGCACGATCAGTGTCTGGAAGGACTCGGTGCTCAGTTTTCCGACCGGTTCGGGTATCCCAACGGTGTCGGGCACGGTCTTCATCAATACCACTTTCACCACGCCCGCCGGCGGCATGTTTCAGTTCTATAAATACACGCCTTCGGGCGACAGCCTGCCCGCGGTTCTCATTAATTGCACTTTGCCCGCCATCAGTGGCCAGAATGTGGCCTGGGTGCGCGGCTACGCTCCGGCGATGCTGAATCAGTACTCGCTCACTTACCACAACAAGGACGCGAACGGGAACCCGTTGGGGCCCATACCGGACGGGTCCCAAGGGCCGATCGCATACAATCTTTCGCGCGAACTGTCCGATACGGAGGCGCTGGCATTCAACTCGTGGAACCTCCTCAGAGCGACACCCACCGATCCGGCCGACGATTGGGACCCGGCCGGTGTAAAGGCCTACTACGAAAACCTGGGCCAGGGGAGCCTTCCGTACGGGATCTACATGGACAACGGCTTCCCCTCCGTTGTCACCAACGGCGCGACTGCCACGGTCACCGCCACCGTGTTGCCCGCACGGGCCCCGGCCACCATTACCTGGTCTACGACCTCCGGCGTGGTCCACCTGGACAAGACCGTCGGACCGAGCGTGGTTGTCAGCGGGAACAATCAGACCGGCGCCTCCCAGTACGCCGCGGTCAATGCCACGGCATCCAACGGTTTCTACACCACGGCGTACCCGTATGTGGACCCCGCTCACATCGCCGCTCCGGCGATTTCCGGTGTGAAACTGAGCGCCCCGTTCAATCAGACCGTAACGGTGAGCTACCAGCTCAATCCGGCCAACCGGCCCGACCAGTCGATCGTCAGTTGGTTCAGTTGCGACGACGCCTCCGGCAGCAACCCGCGTCCGGTCGGCATCAGCAACGGTAGTGTGCCGTTGCAGACCTACACACTGCAGCTCGGCGACGTAGGCCGGTACTTGATGGCCAGTATTCAGCCCGCGGTTTCGTTCAGCGATACGGGGACCGCCGTGACGGTGACGGCCACAGCTCCGATCGCGCTGACCGACATCAAGACGACCACCGTGTCGCCGAATTTCGCCAATTTCCCGCCCACCACGAACGCCAACTATTTGAGCGGCTACTGGACCGTGCTGGGTTCGTGGACATCCCAGGCGGCGCCCACCGGAAGCACTTATGCGAACGGCTACGGAATCCGCGTGGCACAGCGGGGATCGTCGCTCCTGCTGCAGCAGGATGCCGCCTACGGCGACATGCTGGTGAACGTCCTGATGTCGCCTGAGAAGACCGCCGGCCAGGGCTTCGGCAGCTCGGGCCAAAAGGCGGATCTGTTCATCAAGTACGATCCGCGCACGCAAAATGGCTACTCGCTGCGTTGGTGGAGAATCCAGACGCAGCCGAATACGTGCCAGTTCCAGCTCTATCAGTTCGCCAATGGAACGGCCACGCCGGTGAGTTCGACGTTTGTGGCGAACGGCGCGTTCAAACCGAACACCTACGTAACGCTCTCGATCGTCGGCTCCACATTCACCGCTTATCTCTACAACACCGTCGATTCGAACACTGTGTCCCTGACGGCGCCCGTGACGCCGAATACCTACGGTGGCACGGGTTTGAATTGGGATGGAACCGTACCGTCGGGCAACAGCAACGTCATCAGCTATTTCCAGGTCTCGTATCCGGGAACCGCGAAACTGGGGACAACCGCGACGCTCTCCAAGATCGCCGGCGGATACCAGGCCGCGGTGACGGTGAAGAACTCGGGGACCGCTATCGCCCAGAACGTGCAGCTCAGCACGGCGGCGCTCGGTAACGCCAATGGTAACTCGCTTCCGATTTCATTCGGAAACATCGCGCCAGGCGGCTCCGCGACAACCACCGTAACATTCCCCGCGTCAGCCGGTTCGTCAGGATCCGCGGTGGTGGAAAAGTATGCGGGTATCTATACCGGCGGGAGCTTTTCCGCCAGCATCCGAGCCGCGTTGCCGTAACAACCAAGGAGAACTTATCATGACTCGAAAACAACGCTCATTCATCCGAATCGCCATTCTGGCCGTGTTAGCCGGCCTGTTGTCGGCACCGGCATTTGCGGGCGCCATCACGCTGACGCTGGACACTTCCTCACAGATGGTTTCACCCGGGAACACGATATCGTACTACGCGACGGTTTCCGCGCCCATCACCAATCTGGCGCTGGTTTATCTGAACTCCGATTCTCTCAGCGTCGATTATCCTCTGGCGATGGACGATACGCCATTCCTGACGAGGTTCCCACTGACCCTTGCTCCGGGTGAGAGCTTCCATGGAAAATTGTTCGATGTCACCGTTCCGAGCTACACCACTCCGGCCGTCTACTCGGGCTACTTCGAGATCGATGGCGGGGCGGACAGCGGCACGCTCAACACGTTGACGTCGGTCGATTTCAACGTGGTTGTCACGCCGGAGCCGGGCACGGCCATGCTCCTGACGGCCGCGCTCGGGCTCGCGATTTCAGCCGGCAAGAAGCGCTTCGTTCGTTAAGTCGCGCTCCGGCACCCCGAAAACGTATCGTGTCTTCGGGGTGCCGGGGCAAGCGCCTTCTTGGTAAGTAGCCGTCACCGCCCTACCAGAAATAGGTGGCGATCACTCTGGGCGGTCCGGGAGCGCCCTGTACTATCGCGCAACGGAGCACGATCTGGATGTTCTTCCGATACCAGCCCGATGGAGCGCCTTGCCACGCCTGGCGCAGATACTCCGGGTCCGTCAGGAAGCCGCCCGCCGCAAGCGTGCTCGTGTGGTTGGTCGCGGCGACCGCCACCACGGCCTTTTCCGTGGACCCATCGACCACCCTGCTGATGACGGCAAGTTCTTCCCGCCGCTCGCCTTCTTGGGTGGAAGCTACGATCTTTCCAGGATTCCGGCGATCCCGCAATTCGTAGTGGTGGCCGGCGGGATCTTCCTCCAGGTAATAGCGGAAGCCCCTGGTCAGGTCCAGCGTCCATTGATTGTTCAATTGTCCAAGCAGGATCGCCGGCTTGCCGTGCAGGTCGTAAAGAGAAGTCATACGGTCGCCCATGATCACGAACGGTCTGTTCCTGCGGGCCAGCATTTCCGTAAGCATGGTTGTCGCGATAAGATCGCCGCAACTGAAATACTGTCCACCGGCCGTCGTCAGTTCGGAAAGGTCCACGGACGAGTTCTCGCGAGCCTCGCGGGACATAGGTGGAGTGTGCGGAGTACCGATCATCTTCTCGTTGAGTTCGTTCGACCGGGGGCCGGTGAACCGGTAGATCCGGAGCGGTTGCTCGATGCAGATCACAACCGGAGAGCCGTCCTGCACCACTGGCTTCCAGAAGCGGTCGAAGTCGCTTGGTTGAAAGTACGCGTAAGACGCAACAGCCAAGAGCGCTGCCCCCGCAATCGCCCCGGCGGCTATCGGCCGTCTCGCGGGCCGGCGGCGTCGCGGCGGATCGGCCTCAGGGGTGTCCAGCACAGGCGCCGGGCCGGAGTCCCGCTCTTGCCCCCCTGCCGGGCTTTCGTCGGTAGGATCTTCCAACGCCGGAGGGAACTGCAAATCGGGAAATCGAAACCCCGGCGAGTACGAACCGTTCGGAAGAACGAAGCGAATCTCGTTCGCGTGCTCCGGCTCCTGATAATACTGAGCCAGACGCTTTCTTACTTCCGCCGCTGCGGTGCGAACCACCGAGTCCTGGCTGGTGTCGTAGTCGGCGTTCCGCCCAAACACCTCGAATCCGATGCAGCGTTCCTTCACCTTGTCCAGGTGACCGTCGAGACTGGCCTCGACTACGAATTTCAACAGTGCCTGGCAGCGCCGGCTGCTGCGCAGATGTTGGCTCGCCAACAGCCGGTCGAGTTGGCTGCGAATCGCCGCCGCTGCCACTGGACCGACGCCCGGCGTGCCTGTGTGTTCGACGATTGCCTCTTCGGGGTGGACGCCCGGCATGTCCGCATGGTCGATGCCCCCGTGCTCGGGGCGTTTTTCTAACATCAAGCTCCCAGAAAATAAACAGGTTAGCACGGCGCAAATTGTAGAAAGCGGGCCGATAAGAGCACGGTTCTACGGACACAGCCCGGCGGCCTCTGCGCCATCCGGAGATGCATGCGGTAGCCTTACACCCGATTCCCGCTACCCGCGATCCGCCCGCCCCGCCGCCTTCACGACACCTTCTTATACACGTCCACGCTATCCACCACGTCTACGCCCGCGGCGCGCAGCCGCTCGATGGCGGCGTCGGGTTGGTCGAAGCGGAAGATCATGGCCGCACGGTCCTGCCGTCCGAAGGGGAACGCGTACATGTATTCGATATTGATCCCGCTGTTGTCGAGGATCGCCAATAGCTCCGCCAGTCCGCCGGGCCGGTCTCCCACTTCGATGGCCACCACTTCGGTCACGTTGACCACGTAGCCGGCGGCCTCCAGTAGCGCCGCGGCGTTCTTCCAGTCCGGCACGATCAGCCGCAGGATGCCGAACTTCTGCGTATCGGCCAGCGAGAGGGTGCGGATGTCGATTCCCGCTCCCGCCAGCAGCCGGCACGGTTCGATCATCTGTCCCGGCTGGTTTTCGAGAAAGAGCGACAATTGATGGATTTTCATGGCGCTATCCGATATTTCTCCGGTCGATCACACGCTTGGCCTTGCCCTCGCTGCGTTCGATGGTCTGGGGCCTCACCAACCGCACCGATACGCGCAGCCCCAGCATGTGGTCGAGTGCGTGGATCAGTTTGTCGTGGAGTTTTTCGAGGGCGCCGATCTGGTCGCTGAAGACTTCCGGCGTCACCTCGACTAACACTTCCAACTGGTCGAGACCTTTTACGCGCGTCAGCACAATCTGATAGTGCGGCAGGGTTCCCTCGACGGCCAGCAGCGCGGTCTCGATCTGGCTGGGAAATACGTTGACCCCGCGCAGGATGATCATATCGTCGCTGCGCCGGCCGATCCGACGCATGCGCCGCAGCGTGCGGCCGCAAGCACAAGGCTCCGAAACCAGGGAGGTGATATCGCGCGTGCGGTAGCGGATCATGGGCATGGCCCGCTTACTCAAGGTGGTGATAACCAGTTCGCCTTCCGAGCCTTCGGGCAGCGGCTCGCCGGTTTCCGTATCGACCACCTCCGGGTAGAAATGGTCCTCGAAGATATGCAGCCCATTCTGCGCGCAGCACTCGACGGCCACGCCGGGTCCGATGATTTCCGAAAGCCCGTAGATGTCGAAGGCGCGGATGCCTCCGGCGCTTTCGATATGGCGGCGCATCGATTCGGTCCACGGCTCGGCGCCGAAAACCCCCGCCCGCAAGGGCAGCTCCCGCACATCGACACCCAGTTCGGTGGCGCGCTCGAGTAAGTGAATGAAGTAAGTCGGAGTGCAGCAGATGGCGGTAACTTTGAAATCCTTCATCACCATGATCTGCCGCTCGGTATTGCCGCCGGAGACGGGAACCACCGTGGCGCCCAGCGCCTCGGCGCCGTAGTGCGCGCCCAGGCCGCCGGTGAAGAGGCCATAACCGTAAGCGTTTTGCACCACGTCGCCATGAGTGATGCCGCAGGCCGCCAGGCAGCGCACCATGACGCTGGTCCACACGTCCAGGTCCCCCTGGGTATAGGCCACCACGATAGGCTTGCCGGTGGTTCCGCTCGACGCGTGCAGCCGTACCACTTCCTGCATGGGGCTGGCGAACAGTCCGAACGGGTAAGTGTCGCGTAAGTCCGTCTTGACGGTGAACGGCAACTTTACGATATCTTCCAGACCGCGGATATCCGCCGGGCCGAGACCGCGCTCTTGCAACCTCGAGCGGAACAGCTCGACATGGTCGAAAGCGCGCTCCACCACGCCCCGCAGCCGCTCCAGTTGGAGCGAACGCATTTGGGCCGGCGGCAGATAGTCCGGCGCACTGGCCGGGTGGAAGCGGGATAGAGTCATAGTTTGACGGCTCGTCCTTGTTCGAAGGCGTCGCAGTTGGCGGCGTGCAGTTTCTCGGGAAGATTGGCGCGGATGGCGTCCAGCCAGACGCTCTCGGGGAAATCCAGACGCGTGCTGAGTACACCCAGCAGGGCGACGTTGAGGCTGCGTTTGTTGCGCAGAGAAGCCTCCGGAACCATGGCCGGCTCGATGAGCGTTCCGCCCGTGCGCAACTGCCAGCGGTTGGCCTCCACCTGATCGGCGGAGAGCACCACCAGGTAGTCGGCCTCGCCGGGCGGGACCATGGGGCTCAAGACGCTCTCGCCGAATCGCACGTCGCTCGCCACCGATCCGCCGCGCTGGCTCATGCCGTGTACTTCGGCCTTCTTGACGTCGAACCCCATGCGGAAGGCGGCGTCGGCCAGAATGCCGGAAGCTTTCAGCACGCCTTGTCCGCCCAGGCCGGCGACGATGATGTTGGTCACCGCGCTCATACGCACTTCTCCAATTCGCCGCCCGGCGCGATAGCGCGCTCGTAAGCCTTGATGCTGCCCGCCGCCAGCAGGCAATTGCGCCGCACCACGATGAGCGTGAGCTCGGGCTTTGCCAGGCTTTCGGCGACCACCTGGCGCAGGCGCTCCGGGTCCTGCAATGGGTCGATCACGTGGATATTGGGGATGCCCATGGCGCGCGCCACGTCTTCGAACACCATCTTGCCGGTGGCCTGATGATCGAGCGTGCGCCCTGTGCCGGGATGCTCTTGCATGCCCGTCATGGCCGTGGTTCCGTTGTCCAGAAGCAGCACCACGTGGCCGGTGGGCGGCGGATTGTAGACCATCTCGGCCAGTCCCGTGAGGCCGCTGTGTACGAAGGTGCTATCGCCGATCACGCTGACCACGCGGCGCGCCTCTTCGGGCGGCAGCACGTGCCGCATGCCCAGGCCCGCGCCGATCGAAGCGCCCATGCACACCAGCGTGTCGATGGCCTGGAAGGGCGGCAGCACACCCAGCGAATAACAGCCGATGTCGCCCGAGACGATGCAGTCCAGATCGCGCAGCACCTCGAAAACGGTGCGATGCGGGCAGCCTTTGCACAGTTCCGGAGGCTTGCCGGGCGGCGGAACGGGTTCGGGCGAAGTGTCGCCGGCCAGGATGCGGCGCACGCGCCCTACGTTCAGCTCGCCGAAGCGGTACATCTCGCGCTTGCCGTCAACGGCGATTCCGGCGGCCCGCAGCGCATCCCGTAAATAAGGATCGCCCTCTTCGATCGCCACACAGCGTTCCACGCCGTCGGCGAATTCGCGAAGGCGTTTTACGGGCAGCGGATAGGTCATGCCGATTTTGAAGAACGCGGCGCCGGGTGAGGCCTCGCGCGCGTGGACGAAGGCCACACCGGAGGCGACGATGCCGAGCGTCCGGTCGCCTTTCACGCTGAGGTTCGGTCCGTCGCTGTCGTTCCAGGCGGCGATGGCGGCGAGTTTCTCGCGGAGACGCCGATGGGCGGGACGCGCGTAGCCGGGAATCATCACGCGGCTGGGAATATCGCGCACGAAATGCGGCGGTGCGGCGGCCGACGGAACGCCGGGGTGCACCACGGTATGGGAGTGACACACGCGCGTGGTCATGCGCAGCAGCATGGGCAGGCCCCATTGGCGCGAAAGCTGGATGGCGAGGCGCGTGAAGTCGTAGGCCTCCTGCGAATCGGCCGGTTCCAGCATGGGAACTCCCGCGGCGACGGCATAGCGGCGGTTGTCCTGCTCGTTCTGGCTGGAGGCCATGCCGGGGTCGTCGGCGGAGACAATCACCAGCGGTCCGGAAACGCCGCTATAGGCGACGGTGAACAGCGGGTCGGCCGCGACGTTCAGGCCGACATGCTTCATGGTGACCAGCGCGCCGGCTCCGGCGTACGCGGCCCCGATGGCGACCTCGAGCGCGACCTTCTCATTCGGGGACCATTGGGCGCGACAGCCAAGCGCCGCGAAGTGCTCCAGGATTTCCGTGGAAGGCGTACCGGGATACCCGGTCCCAAGCTGAATCCCGGAATCCCGCGCGGCGAGGGCTACGGCCTCATCCCCACTCAACAGCATCCGATCCGAATCGTTCATGGTGATGGGCTACGTGGCGGTATAAGAGATGAGTTTATCTCGATAGCGCGGGCGTAAGCAATTTTGGGCGCAATGTGGAGGCAAGAGCCCACAGCCGCCCAGGTGGGTTCTTAACCCACATCCGGCTGCCAACCTGCCCCACATCGCTACTACCCCAGCACTTCCCGATAACCCTCGTACACCGCGTCGAAGACGCTGTCCCAGGAGCGCGCGTGCATTTGACTCCGGGCGGACACTCCCATTCGCCGCCGCGCTTCGGCATCCCGGGCCAGGTCCAGCACATAACGGCAAAGATCGCTGTCGCTGGCGGCCACCCATCCGGTGACCCCGTGATCCACGATGAATCGCGGCCCGCCGGCATCGGTGACCACAGCCGGGACACCCGACGACAGCGCCTCCTGAACGACGTTCCCAAACGTGTCGGTGCGCGAGGGAAACACGAAGATATCCATGCCGGCGTAAGCCCGCGCCAGAGCCTCGCCGGTCAGAACGCCGGTGAATGTGGCGCGCGGGATCGCCTTCTGCAACCAGGCCCGTTCGCTTCCGTCGCCGACGATCAGGAGCCGAACGCCGGCCTCGCGGCGGCTCGACAACTCATCGGCCACCCGCGCCAGGAACCGCACGTTCTTCTCCGGCGTAAGCCGCCCGGTGTAGCCCACCACCACATCCTGGTCCGTCCGTTCCCGCCGGTTGGGATGAAACAACTCGGTGTCCACGCCCCGCGCCATGGCGAAGACCGGCTTACCGGTTCGCCGCCGCAGCATTTCGATAAGGCCGGCATTGGGCGCGAAGATCGCACTGCCACGGCCGAAGAACCAGACGGTCCGGTCGAGGACGAACCTCTCCGCGGCGCCGGCCACCGCTTCCGCCAACCGCCCGGGTAGCCAACCCATGGCGCGGGCGGCCCGGCGCGCCGCGAATTCGTGTAGATTGGTGTGCCAGGACAGCGCCAGCGGCACGCGTAATTTGGCCGCCGCGATGGCCCCCAGAATTCCCAGATCGCCGGGGCTCGTCAAATGGACCGCGTCCGGTGCGAACTCTCGCAGCGCCTTCATGACGACATCCAGTTGGCGATAGAAGAGCGGATCGAAACGCAGGTCCGCGTCCACCGCGAATGCCCATCGTCCGCGGGCGATCTCCAACCCTTCGGGCGGTTCCGCGCACCCCGCGCCAGGCGCTTTCCCGCAACGCGCCACAAACAGCGGAAGCCGCTTCCGCCTTGCATACAGGTCCCATTCGCGGCAGGTGCGGGCGGCGCCGTTGACCTCGTGGAACGTGTCGGCGAACAGGGCGACTCGCGGCGTCCACGGCATTACGCGATCCGCGCGCCGAGGTGGAATTCGCGGAACATTCTGGCCTCCGGGCGGCCCATGCAGCGCTCCAGCAGCGCCTGGGGAGCGGTGCGCAGGTCGGCCACGATCAGGGCGTCCAGCGCGTCCGAGAAGTTCGGATCCACGTTGAAACCCAGCAGCCTCCCCCCGGCTTTCAGGTATTGGCGAATCAGCACGGGAACGCCTTTGCCGTCGTCTTCAATGTCGGCGATGGAGAGCGAAAGATCGTCGATCCCGGTGGAGAGAGCGGCCAGCCGTTTGATCTGCGAGTTGCGCAGCATGGGATCGCGAAACCGCCGCCGCGGATGAACAAGCTGGGCCAGGCGGTGCGAGGCGCGGTCGGCCAGGTAGGTGACGATCAAGCCGCGCGAGGCCGCCCGATACTCGCGGCTGATGCTCACCGCGCCGAAGAGCAGCGGGGCTTCCGGCCTGCGCTGCACCACCCGCGTGATGCCCTTCCACAGCAGCAGCAGGGACGAATAGTTCTTCTGGTATTCCGGAAGCACGAACGAGCGTCCCAGTTCCACGGCCGGTCCGATGCGGTCGAAAAACTGGCGGTTGAAACGGAACAGCGTGCTGGTATAGAGCCCGCCGACGCCGAATCGCGGCAGTACGTCGGTAGTGACCGCCAGCCGGTACGCCCCCGCCAGACGCCGGCCGGCCTTGCTCCAGAGGAACAGGTGCTGGTAGTAGTCGTCGAAACGGTCCAGGTCGGCGCGCCTTCCGGTGCCTTCTCCTACGCCGCGGAACGCCAACTCACGGCAGCGGCCGATTTCCGCCAGCATCCGCGGAATCGCCTGCGCCGAGGCCAGGTACACCGAAAATTCGCCGTTGGCGGCCAATTCGCAATCCGGCGCCAGAGCCGCTACTTCCTCCGCCAGTAGCCGCTCGTGCGCCGGTGGCGCGATCGCGCAGGCCGGCGTATCCGCTGTGGATTTGGTCGATTGGAGCGGCGCGGCCTGGGATCGATTCGTCAGAAGGTATGTGCGCGAGCGCAGATAGGCGGTGGCCAGTTCCGCGTCTCCGTAGCCCAGAATCGAAGTATGCGGAATCGGGTTTCCCACGCGGAGCCGCACGGTTTTGCCGCGCAGCTTGTGAAACTCGCGCGCCAGGCCGATGGTTCGCAACCCCGGATGAAGCGCGCCGGCCACTTGAAACGACACGCTGTTGGCGCCCTGGAAGAGCACCGGTACGGTGGGACATTGAGCACGCAGCGCCAGACGCGCGGCCGCGGTCTTCCACGGCCCATCGATGACGGAGTGCTCCCGCCAGTCCAGGTGCGCCACCTCGCCGGCGGGAAAGACCACAAGCAAGCCGCCCGCCGAAAGCCAGCCCATGCACTCGCGCAACGGCCCGCGGTTTTGCGAGTTTGCCTCGGGGGTGTCGAACGGATTCACCAGAATCGTCTGCGCGTGAACTTCGGCCACGCTGGCCAGAAGCGAGTTGGCTACAATTTTGTAATCCTGGCGGACGCGATCGAGAAGCGCCATCAGGATCAGACCTTCCACAATGCCGTAGGGATGATTGGCCACCACTACGGCCGCGCCGGCCACGGGCAACCGTTCCAGATCGCCCTCATCGAAGGTGAACCGGATGTCGAGAAGTTCCAGGAACCGCCGGGCGAAGTCCGCGCCGAAGCCGCTCTTGCGCGCTTCGTCGAGCCCCTTGGCAACGCCCGGAGGAACCAGCAGCCGGTAGAGCGCCGGTTCGAGCGGCCGGCTCCATTGACGGAGCGCCGCGGGGATTATCGGCGCGAGCGGCAACGGAATCGGCGGCACGGAAATCTGCATACATGCAGAGTGACTCGGCTCGGTTACGCTGGTATGAAAGCGGCGTGAATACTCTGTCGCGCGGCGGACGCTCATTCAGTGCGACAATCGCTTTCTGAGCCATATGAGACACCCCATGCGCATCGCCATCTGTATCTTCGCCGCCGCGGCTTCCCTGCAAGCCCAGACTCCCGGCAAGCCGCTCCGCATCTATGCCATCGACGTGGAGGGCGGCAAGTCTACGCTCTACGTCGCGCCCTCGGGCGAATCCCTGCTGGTCGATACCGGGTACGCGGATAACGACAACCGCGATGCCAATCGCATCGTGGCGGCAGCGGCCGCCGCGGGTGTCAAGCGCATCGATTACCTGGTGATTACGCACTACCACGCCGACCATACCGGCGGCGTCCCGCAACTGGCCGCCAAGATGCCCATCGGCAAGCTTTTCGATCACGGCGATAGCTTCGAGAAGTCCGTCGCCAAGACCGAGGAAGCCTTCGAGCCCTATGCCGCGCTGCGCGCCAGGTACCCGCATACGGTGGTCAAACCCGGCGACACCGTTCCCATCCAGGGTCTCGATGTGGAGGTGGTGACGTCGGCGGGCGAGGCGATCTCGAAGCCGCTGCCCGGCGCCGGCCAGCCCAATCCGCTGTGCGCCAGTTACCAGGCGTTGGCTACCGACCCAGGAGAAAACGCTCACTCCATCGGCATGATTCTCACTTTCGGCAGCCTGCGAATAGCCGACCTGGGCGACCTTTACTGGAACCAGGAACACGACCTGGCCTGCCCCGAAAACAAACTCGGCCCCATCGATCTCTACATGACGACGCACCACGGCACCGCGACCTCCGGCTCGCCGCAGATCGTACACGCCATGCACCCGCGCGTCGCCATCATGAACAACGGCGCGGACAAAGGCGGTTCCGTGCCGGCCTGGACCACCATCGAGACCTCGCCCGGTCTGCAGGACCTCTGGCAGCTACACTACTCGAACGCAGGCGGCCGCGATCACAATGTGGCCGATAAGTTCATCGCCAACCCTTCGGCCACGGACGATAAGGGTTTTCCGCTTGAGGTAGTAGCTTATCGCGACGGGTCGTTCACCGTTCGAAATCCGCGGACGGGATTCGAGCGGACGTATCGGAAGTAAGTGGCGGGTGGGGCGGCTATCGACGGGAACCGGCTCGGCCTGGCTCTCGTAGCGTCAGGGCCGTTGTAATATGCCGGGGTCCATGAGCTTCAAGCTTTCAGCAAAAGAAATCGGCCGAAATCCGACAGCATCGATGGTAGGAGAGATGTCATAGGAGATAAGCCCCTTCAGACCGAGCAGGTTTTCCGAGGTCATAGGGAGACGGACCCCACTCAATTCGACCAGGCGTAAGACGTCGAGAGCCAGAGTCGCGGGAAGCGGCAGGAACAGCGGGCGCTTACAGAGCCATCCCGTGAGAGTTTCGTAGAAGCCGCGGATGGTAAGCGGGATCTCTTCACCTACAGGCCAGACTCCGGCGCGTCGTTCCTCGACGAGGCGAAGAATCGACCGGCACACGTCGTCCACATACACGGTTTGAATTGGCCTGGAGCCCCCGAAGAACAAAGGAACCACCGGGAACTTAGCAAGCACCAATGCGAGCCGGCGAAAGACGCCGCCATAACCGACGATAAAACCGGGACGAACGACGATGTCCCTCGACGGGTCCATCAGCTTCTCGATAGCGAGCTTGGATAACCCATATCGGGAGTACGCATTCGGGTGCGCGGACATGGAGGAGACGAAGACGAACCGGCTGCTTTCGAAACGTTTCAGAAGAAAGCGGGCCGCCGCCATATCGAATCCGGCATCCGTGTTCGCCGTCATTTGACTGGTGAACGCGCAGTGCACAAACAGGTCCACCGGAATCTCGAACGCAGCGGGAGCGATGCGGTCCGGAAAGGAGTATTCAAAGGCATCCGACAACTCTCCCGGAAGCGTCTTGTTGGCCGAGTTGCGCACCAACCCGAAAACCTGCCACCCCGCGCCGGCGAAGGCCGCCGCCAAGGCCCGTCCCAGGAAGCCGTCGGCGCCGGAGATCATGACGGTTTGCCCGGACATACTAGAGGCCACGTGCGGCCATTCTGGCAACTCGAATGGCGTTCGCCGCCAAAGTAAAACTCAGGCCCTTCGCAGGCAGGCAATTCCAGGATGAGCTGTCTCCGGCATACACATGGGAGAGACCCTCGATACAGCCGTCGCCATTAGTCCGGAAACCACGCAATAGCGGGTTGGTGAAGGGCACCGTACCGGCATAATGAATGCTGCCGGCAGGTCCGGGATCTACCCGTCCTATTGGAATGCACCCCATTTGCCGCAAGCCTCTGCGGAACCGGCTCTCCGCCTCGGCTTTCCTTTCCCGTTCCACGGATGAAAGAGTATAAGTGAATTGCAAAGCCGGTGACCGGCCGGGGGTTGTCGGGATAATGCGCAGCGTCTTGCAATGCGTTTGGACATCCTGGAAGAATATACCAAAAATAGCTAGCGAGTTAGCCAGGGCCCGCGCCGCAAGAAGTCCCGCCGCGGGAGGTAGAGGCATCTCCTTGACCAACTTAAAGAGTAACAGCGAACGATACGAGTACATCTGAAAGGCGCCGAATACCGGGCCGCCGGCGTTAGACAACAGCACCCCGCCGAACTGCGCCATGCTGTGTCTAAGATCGGCGGACCGCTTGCCCAGCATCGACAAATTGATGCTGGGGAAGTAAGTGTACGGATTGCATAGGAGGCTGGTGGGCCGACGCTCGAGACCTAAGGAGTCGAGCGCGATCCTGGCGGTGTTGATCGCTCCGGCGCAGAGAATTACTCTTTTCCCGGTAAATGACGCCGGCTCATGGGTCTGCGTGTTTATGGCGCGAAGTGCAATGGCGTTCCCCGGCAAGTGTTGGACTCGTAAGACCGTGTGGTATGGGCTGTAAGTGAAATTCTCCGAACGGAGCATCTCGGCTACCAGGTATCGCGGCCTGAAGATCGACATTCTCGAATCGCCATAAAAGTCCATATCGAAGTATGGATTGGCCTGCCTGGGAGGAATGTCGCGCGAGAGAATAGCCATGGGAATCCTGCCGACGTGAATTCCAAGGCGGGCGAGCCGGTCGTGGCGTCGTTCGCTGCGCTTGAGGATTCGGTTTGCGTTGTCATCGACGGCTAGGGGCGGCTGTGCGGGCAGCGGTGGAGACCACAGCCAATGGTTGACGGGGCTTTCCGGGTCGGCGCTAATGCCCATCATGGACGCTGCGCAGCGGTAAAGATCCGGAAATTCCCCGGCGGGCAACCCGGCAGCGGACAATTCCGCCGCGGAGTAAGTGAAACAGGCTGCGCCCCATCCCGCACCAAGACCTCCAAGAGAAGTTGCCTGTAAAGGGGAGAATTCTCCGGCCAAAACGGGAAGCCACTGGTCCACCTCGCGATGGATGAATTGTCGCGGAGGCGTGAGTTGAGCCCCGACTTTGATTCCTTTTCGGGGCACGCCTTGGAGCGCGTCGCCAATGAAGTATCTCGCCTGGTTAGGGTCGGAAGAGCGCAATTTCGAGAACGCCGCATCCGGAATTTCATCGCGCCTTGCGGGGTCGTCGAAGCCTATGTCCACCAGATGAGTCCGGACTCCCATCTCGACCAGTGCCTTGGCGGCCATGCACCCACTGATTCCGGAGCCTACGACAACGACCTCAGAAGAGATGGACACGAATCTCCAACGCGCTGCGGCGAAACCACAGCCGGACCATTCGGATGGGCAGCGTCGCCAAAGTTATGAATCCAGCAAGAGCGAGGACCAGAATGGCGAATATCGGGCCGCGGCAGATGGGTTCAAACTGCGCGTAGCGGGTGGGGTCGGTCTCCGCACGTGCCATGGCCTCCAATTCCTTCTCCGTGGGTCGCAAAGCCCTTAAGAGCATCGTGGTGTCCCCGAGAAGTCCATCTTGGTCGATTAGGGCGTCATTGAACGACGGCCGTTTTCCATGGTAGCATCGAAAATACTCACGCGGGCCTTGGCATGGCGGCCGCGACAGATCCGACCGCGAGACGAAAGATCGCAACCGTGGACCCGATAGCTCGGGGAGTTGTCATGCGCCGAACCTCCGCGGAGGCGGCTTCCGGTTGGATCCGCACCGTCCTCAGACGATATGGAGATCATCGGTGTTTTCTTTCTTGAGAGAGCCGCGGCTTGTTGGCTTGCAGGTCGGTTCTCCCGAATACTTCCGGGTGCAAGGCAGCCTCATCCAAGCCAGACCGCTGCTGAAATACTGTTATGACACGTGGTATCGGGAAATGGTGGAGGCGAACAATGGCCGGGAATTCCTTCCCGGCGAGGCCCTCGAGTTGGGAAGCGGCGGTAGTCTCCTTTCCGGTTTTGTTCCCGGCTTAATCACCTCGGACGTAATGGAGGGAGTCGCCGACCGGGTTATCGACGGAAGGCATCTGCCATTCCAGGATGGCACGCTGCAAGCCATCTTCATGACGCATACGTTGCACCACATACCGGACGTCTCTCGCTTCTTGAGAGAAGCCGACCGTGTGCTGAAGCCCGGTGGATTCGTGGCCATGGTGGAAGTGGCTCACACTCGTTTTGCCCGTTTGTTTTTCGACCGCTTTCATCCGGAACCGTATGACGATTCCGCGCCCGACTGGACTTTCTCGCAAAACGATTCGATGATGGATTCCAACCAGGCCCTGTCGTGGATGGTCTTCGACCGGGACCGATCCCGATTCGCCGCCGAGTTCCCGCGGTTCCGAGTGGAAAGAAAGAAGTGGCTTCCGTGGGTCACCTACCTGTTGGGCGGCGGGGTGACGATGCGAAATCTGGTCCCTCGCTTCCTGACACCCGGTCTGATCGGACTTGAGAGACTGGCAGTGCCGTTGAGGCCGTGGATGTCGCTGCATTGGCTCCTGATTCTGCGAAGGCTTCCATGCGAGGGGCCCGATCTGAACCCTGGCCAACGGAACGCAGCCGCCGGACGGATCTGACATGCTGATACAATCCGATCTGGACTGTTCCGATGATATTTTCAACCGATCGGTCTGCTGATCGCCACTCGCAACACGACGCGACCCGCTGCAGGACGGTCTGCCGGTTGTAGTGCAGAAGAGAATATGAAGGTCTCGGTCATCATCCCGGTTTACAATGAATTCCGCGCTTTCGACGAGGTATTGGACCGCGTGCGGCGTTCACCGCTTCCGCCATCCTGCACCAAGGAGATCATCGTGGTGGACGACGGTTCAACCGACGGCACGGCGGCCCGCGTACGGGATTATAGCGATCAGGGCGTCATCGTAGGACATCAGTCGGTGCTGAATTTCGGCAAGGGCACGGCGGTTCGCGTCGGCATCACTTTGGCCTCGGGCGATATCATTCTGATTCAGGACGGCGACCTGGAGTACGACCCGAACGATTACGCGAAGATCGTGGAACCGATTCTGAATGGCCAGGCCGACGTGGTGTATGGCTCGCGTTTCCTGGGACAGCCAAGAGGCATGGCTTGGAAAAACTGGATTGCCAATCGTCTCCTGACGTTCTCGGCGAATGTGCTGTACGGCGCCCGGATTACGGACGAGGCCACGGCATATAAGGCGTTCCGGGCATCCGTATTGCGCCGGATTCACTTGGAGTGCAGAGGTTTCGAGTTCTGTCCCGAAGTAACGGCTAAGGTGAGACGCCTGGGCTACAGGATTTGCGAAGTGCCGATCGGCTACAATGCCCGCGGCATCGCGGAAGGCAAGAAGATCCGCGCGCGTCATGGAATCGAGGCCATGTGGACACTGCTGAAGTGCCGCGTTGTGCCACGAAACCACTGTATCGCCCGCGCCAAGGCCGGTCCTGCGGCCCCGGTCGAATCACAGCCACTAACCGGCCGCTCTTCGTAAGACCATACACCTCTATGTTTATATCTATTCACAGGAGCAGGTGCGATACCATCGCTCATGCAATCGAACGGGCGGTTCATGTGGACGGTAATGGCGTGCGGCCGCCCGCACCGAGTTTCGACGCTCTTCTTTAACCAATGCACTACGCGCAAGCATTAGGCACAATTCACGCCGTGATCCTGGGTTGGCTCACTTGGCGTTCCAGTGGGCGTCTCATCGCCGATCGCCTGGAGCGCGCATGCGCCACCTTCCTCTTAGTATGGTGCAACCTGGTATATGTCGGACTAATCCTCTCGCTGGTCTCCAAGCTAAATGTGGTCGCCCTCTACTTTACCGTGTCGATTGGATTAGCCGCGGCATTGGAGGGTTTCCTCCGTTTGCGCGGAATCGCTCCGCTTCAAGAGGACGTGACCGCTCCGGCTCCTGAAACTCACTGGCTCGACCGCACAATCCGATATGTTCTCGCTTCCGCCCTGGCTCTGGCGGCGCTGGCCAGCTTACTGATTTGTGTTCATTATGTGCCGAACAACTGGGATACAATCACCTACCGCTTCGGCCGTGTGTTCTTCTACCTTGGCCATGGGAATCTCCTGCACGCGGGGAACCCGGGCGACCCTCGTCTTTCTTTCTATCCCTTCAACGGAACCTTGTCTTACATCTTTCTGGCGATATATCAGGCTCCCGCGCGGTGGTTCAATCTTGTGTCCGGGATGGCATGGGTCTTTGCGGGAATTGCAACGTATCGCACGGCAAAGCGGCTAGGCGCTTCCCGAACCGGCTGCCTCGTGGCTGTTGCCGCCTGTCTCTTGTCTCCGGCAGTCCTGGCACAAGCCGCTTCCGGAAACGATGAACTTCTCGCTGCGACACCGATATTGATGGGCATCCTGTTTGGTTGGACCTGGGCGCAGGCGGGCCACAAGCGTCACGCCATCCTCGCTGGAGTAGGAGCCGGGCTGGGAATCGGGACCAAACTTCACTGGACGTTTTACGCAGGCTTCTGCCTTTTAGGTCTCCTGGTGTTCGCGCTGCTCCTATTCCGAAGGCCGGAATTGCGATCGCTAGCCATTCGCCGAATTCCGGCTGCCATTCTAGCGGGCGCAATTGCGCTTCCGCTGGTAGCTGCATTTCTTGTCTGCAACTACATGTCAACCGGTAAACTCACCGACTCGGCATTCAACGATCAAGTACTGAACACGCCATTTCGCTTTTCAATCGCCCGAGAGAAGTTAATTATCGCCCCGGCTGAGCTCTTGATTAGCCCGATCCCGGATCTTATCTTCCCAATTCACCTGGACGAGAAGTCCCGGTTGAATGCGGCCGTGAATGCCGCGTTCATGAAAAGGTTTTCCCGTTTCGTCCCTCTGTCGATGCAGGTGTCTCCAAGTGGCACCTTCTTTCGAGGGCCAATGGACTATCATGTTCCCGCGGAGACAACAGTGTGGCTGGGATTACTGCCTCATTTTCTGATTTTAATGTTTCTCGTTCATGCAATTACCCGGAAGCTGCCCACTGTAGCCTTCGTGTTTGTCGCCGCATTCCTGTGCTGGGTAATCACTTACGCTGCCGAGACCAGGTACGTTTGGTGGTCTTGTTCTTACTACTGCTTTCCGGCAGTGCTTGTGGCTGCCGCACTCGGGTCTGTGTGGGACCGTGCACGGCGATGGAAGAGCTTTGCAGGGCGTGTTCTTCTCGTCGCATTTCTTGGACTTTTCGCCAGTCACATGGTGCTTAGCGCAAGCCTTCTGTCTTTTGGAATGCTCCGAAATGTCCAATTCCTGTGGCATAAGGGCCCGGCTGCTCTCGAGGTTCACGCAGTGGACCGCTCGGTAATTGAAGCGATTCAAAACGCCCGGAAAGTGTATATTCCGTCTACGCATTGGGAAGTGTTGTACTTTAACTTCATGCGATTCAACCCGGCGGCGAGATTCTCGACGGGAAGCGAGCCGCGGTTGCCGTCGCCGGACACTCTGATGTTACTTTCCGCCCCACCCGATATTTCGGACGGGTGGCTACCTCTCTCGGTTCCGGCTGGCGGGCCGGCTGCGCTTACCTACATCGGCGAGGCCAACTCCGAGCACTACGACCACGTGTTCGCCCAGGGTAATGGAATCGAAAGCCGGTACCCGGAGCGGAGCCATTACACGTTCGTCCAAATCGCATGGGAGCGCAACGCACCGGGGGGAAAGATTTCCGGCGTGAAGGCAATTCAATGTTGCGTGGGGCTCACCCCTTCCGATGGGGTCGCAATTCGGTACCGGCTGCGATTCAAGTCTTTGGGCGAAAGCGACAGCATTCGGATGTTGCCGGGCGAGATTCGTTTTGATTCTCCCGCGAATCAGGGCGGCGCCGCGGCGTTGCTAATGTTGGAGAGTTACCGGATAGCTTATCCCGATCGGGTTGCCGGAACTGAATACGCTTTGGATCAGCCGTCGTATGGCATACCGGACAGCGGCAGAAGCTCCACCGGGAGCCCGCAGGACTTGGTGAGCGTGGCGATTCCATCCTTAGGCCGGGAACCCTACGAGCTTGCCGGCAAACACTACACCGTAGCTTGGCTGGGCAAAGAGACGCCGTTCACCGTAACGAATTTGGGAAAGACAACGCGGGCGACGTTGGCGTTTCGGTTGGCGACTGCCGGAAAGCCGCACACCGCGATACTCCGGTCCGATGCCGCGAGTCCGCAATGGCCGGTTACGCGGGTGTTCTGGGCGAACGGCGCGGATACTGTCAGATGGGACGTTACATTGCAGCCCGGTGAGAACAGGTTTGTTCTAGGCAGCGCGGAAGCCGCCGATCTACTTCCCGACGGGCGTGCTGTGTGCTTCCTGCTGATCGGAGATGCCGAAGTTAGTCCCGGCGATGCGAACGGACGGGGCCGGTAGGTGTCCAGCGGCAACCCGCGGGCAAGCCACAGACACGAAGACGGCGCCAGACACCGCGAGGGTGGGACAATGGAAAATTCATGACTAGTTCGGCGACTGAAACGGCCCACCTCCGGCGTGCCCTGGGATTGTGGGACCTCATTCTCTACGGCGTAATTGTGATCCAGCCGACGGCTCCCATGTCGGTATTCGGCGTGCTCAGCAACCGCGGCCGGGGCCACGTGGTGACCACCATTCTCATCGCTATGGTGGCGATGCTCTTTACGGCCATCAGCTACGGACGCATGGCGCGCGCGTATCCCAGCGCCGGTTCGGCTTTCACCTACGTGGGACGCGAAATCAACCCGGCCCTGGGTTATGTGACCGGTTGGAGCATGGTTATGGACTACATGCTCAATCCCATGATCTGCATCATCTGGGTGAGCCAGCAGGCGCACCAGTTTGCGCCCGCCATTCCGTACTGGGGCTGGGCGACGCTCTTCGCACTTCTGTTCACGGGGCTGAATATCCAGGGAATTCGCACGTCCGCGCGAATGAACACGGGGCTGGCGGCCGGTATGGGAGTGGTGATCGCGATTTTCTTCGTGTGCGCGGCCCGCTATATTTTCGGCAACCCGCACGGCGGCGCGGGCTTCTTCACACGGCCGTTTTTCGATCCCGCCACGTTCCACCCCGGGGCCGTGCTGGGCGGCACTTCCATCGCGGTCCTGACATACATTGGATTCGACGGCATCTCCACGCTTTCGGAGGAAGCCGAGAACCCGCGCCGCAATATCCTGCTGGCGACGGTGCTCACCTGCGTGGTAATCGGCCTGTTGTCGGCGGTGGAAGTGTACGCGGCACAACTGGTGTGGCCGGCGTCGCAACCGTTTCCGGATGAAACCACGGCGTTCGTTTACGTCGCCGGGCGGACCTGGGCGCCGCTTTTTGCGGTTGTCGGATTCACGCTGGTGGTGGCCAATTTCGGCTCCGGGATGGGCGCGCAACTCGGCGCCGCGCGCCTGCTTTTCGGCATGGGACGCAGTAATGCGCTGCCGAAATCGTTTTTCGGCGCAATCGATCCCAAGCGGCACGTCCCCCGCAACAATGTGGTCTTCGTGGGCGTCGCCAGCCTGATTGGCGCGTTTCTGCTGGATTTCGACCTGGGCGCGCAGATGCTGAATTTCGGCGCCTTGATTGCCTTCATGGGAGTGAACGCCGCGGCCCTCATGCGGTATTATGTCCGCGAGAAAGTCAAGCGGCTGCGCAACCTGATTCCTCCGGCGCTGGGATTCGCGGTATGCCTGTTGCTCTGGCTGAATCTGAGCCGTACCGCGCAGATCGCCGGCAGTATCTGGATGGCCGCCGGGATTGTGTACGGAGCCTGGAAGACCCGCATGTTCCGAGGCGACCTGGTGGACTTCGAGATCCCCGCCGAGGACGAAGCGTAAGAGCGCGCGATGGGCCGGCCCGACGCTATCCATGCACGCGTGCGCGACGAACGCGCTGAACCGCGCCGAATCGCCGTCAGTCGCGCAGATCCGCGCCTTTTTCGAGCATCCCGTATGCCTTGCCGTTCTTCAAAGCTCTCGATTCCCGGTTCTCGAAGCGGAAGTCGCTAGCCATGAGATCGCGCACCGTATAGGCTTCCTTGCCGATGCCGCACGAGCCGTGCCGGGTGGTATCGGCGAAGATGTGGTACAACTCGTGGGCCAGGACGCGGGCCAGGGCGCGGCCGTAGGCCTCTTCGCGGCCGGAGGGGGGAAGCAGAAGCAGGGAGTGCTGCAGGAATCCGCGGATGCCGTCGCAATCCACATCGCTGAAGGGAAGAATCTCGCCATCGCTGATGTGCGTCCAACCGAGCGCGCCGGGTGAGGTGCTGCGCGGCAGCAGGCCGGCGACGTCGCAGTGTCCCTTGAATGAGATGACGGCCAGTTCGACGGCGGGCTCTTCGTCGCGGGGAGCGCGGAGATCGCGCCACTCGAAGCGCAGACCTAAGGGTGTCATGATCGAACCCAGTTCGTCGATCAGGGCGGCTTTGACCGTCTTGGGCGGGGCCTGCTCAAACTCGCTGTACAGCGCGATCGGCGCCAGGACGCCTCGGGGCTGAGCGCTTAGCGCCGGCATCGCGGCCAGCACCAGGCCAACCATCCATGTCCTACCAGTCCGCAACTTCATGTGCCAAGACCTTTCAACGCGGAGAAGATCTTACGCTTGGGACTTGGGGCGGTTACTTCCCGGCTGCCACTCCTGCGGCCGCTCCACCGCCAGTTCCGGGTGCTCCCGGACCAGGGTGTGCGCCATATGGCAGGCAAAGCAAACGGGCAACGCGGTGTCCAGCACCTGGTGCAGCGACTCGGCCCGAACCTGACTCCAATCCACAGTTACCTTATCGGCGGAAAGCAACGCCGGCTTGCGTACGGTCCACTGAATTTCGCCAAACGGCAGTCCGCACGACGCACAGACTTTGCCGGCATACCACTTCGCCAGGATGTTGCGAACCAGACAATCTTCCGGCGAAGCGGCGATCTGGCTAAGGCACTCCTGGCCGCACCCGGCACGTTCCGGCCAACGGGAACAAGTGGAAAGCCGCAACTCGGCGGCCTTACCGGGAGGGGTCAGCGAGGCACGGCGCGCGTCCACCGAAACTCCGGCGGGGCGTTGGGATTCGGGACAAGTGACCACGCTCTCGCCGTGGTACCGGAACCAGATCCTGGCCATTCGAATGGCGCCCCAACCGGCTAGCACGGCGATAACTGCGAGCGCCCACACCATAATCGTATGATAGACTCCGAAACTCATTGTTGCAATATGTAATCCATTGGTAACTCCATTGTCATGTACCCCCTAATCCATTGAATCTACGGGTACTTTTCCGGGGTAGACCCACGGCGACAGGGTTCCGGGAAGCGGCGTCTGCGTACCTTCACCCTGGGAGGGCAACGAATTGCACCCCCTGAGCGTCTAAACACCCAGTGAGATATCGTGCCATTGTGGCGTTACTGGGTGCGGCCGCGGTGGTAGGTGCGCCGCTCGACGATCTGCGCACCGCCACGCGGAAGATCGACGACATCAAAAACGACCGCCTGAATGCTGGATCCACGGTCGATCTTAACCTGCGAGAGCTGAATGCCTGGGTACGCGGCCAGGTTCCGGCCGGCGTCCGGGATGCGACGCTACGGATCGACGTACCCGGCGTGGCTACCGGAACCGCCATGGTGGATCTCGCCAAGGTGAGCCGCTCGCAGGGCTTCGAGCCGGGGTGGTTGCTGGAAAAGCTGCTGGAGGGCGAGCATCCCGTCAAGGTGACGGCGCGCATCCGCTCGGCCAAGGGAAGCGCCACGGTGGACGTACAACGCGTGGAGATCTCGGGGCTCGAGATGGACGGCAAGACGCTCGAGATGCTGATTCAGTACGTGGTCTTGCCAATCTATCCGAACGCTGCCGTGGGACGCCCGTTCGAGTTGGGGCACAATATCGAGCGATTGGACGTGCAGCCGGCGGCGGTGCGGGTGGTGATCGGCACGAATCGCTAGCGGAGGGATTGGCTAGGTCTCTGACCGCCTAACGGCGTGCGATTGCCGGCCATCACTCCCTTACGCTCGCGGTCGGAGCCGTGAGCGTTGGAATCCCGCGCACAAGGGCGAGACGGCAGCTCATGGCGTGCGCACTCATGCGCGCCGCATCGCCACTCGTGGCGATGCCCGGCGGAAAGCCTCTGAATCAACGAGTGTTCGCCGAGCATCCCGATAAGTCGGATGCGGCGCGCCAATTGTTTCATGGCTTCTTAGCCAGCGCTCTCGCAATCGCACCAAGTCTGGCGGTCACGGCGCTAACGGCCGGTGGCCGCGAGGAACAACAGGAAGCGCCCGATGGCGACGGGCTCGCCGATGGGCGTGTAGAGTTCCAGCTTCTTGCGGTTGGCGATGCAATCCAGGCAAAGCACGGCGCAGGGGTGCGGCGGACCATCCGGGTAGTAGCGCGCGGAAGCATTCTCGACGCCGGTATGGACGAACCGGACGCTAGGAATCCGCTGGCGCAGCAAGACCTGGAACGGGTATTCAAGCTGGTTTTCGCTGACGTCCAGGCCCACGCTGTCGCACCCCGAGCGCGCAGTGATGTCTACGGCCTGCAGATACGACGCGCGATTGTTCCACTGGCCCATGTCGTTGAAATAAGCCTCGTCGCGCGTCTCCATCCAAAGGCTATGCGGACCGCGCAGCGGACGGGTCCAGTTCTCCAGGAGCGGCAGCCGCGCGTTGGCCAGCAGAAACAGGCATACCGGAAGAGCCAGCCAGGCTGGGCGTAGCGACTCCAGCAGCATTCCCGCCAGCGGCGCGGCCAGCACGAACAGGGGCAGTTCCAGGCGGGCCAGGAACGGCTGCCACTTCAGATAAAAACAGAACAGCAGGAAGGCGGCGGCCAGACCGGTGGCGTAGAGCAACCAGCGGCGGCGCTGCGGGAAGGCAGCCAGCGCGACGGCGGCGACGAGTAGCAGCAGGTGCCATCGATTGTTGGCATTGGCCTCGTGGTTGGCATTGAGCGGCGCGTCGTAGCGGCTCCATCGCCAGGTGGTGTCGGGGTCCTGCGGGTCCAGGCCGAGCGCGGCGTGAGCGCGCACAATGGCGCGGTAGACCGCCTGGTTCCAACCGGGATTGCGCCCGCCCAGTTGCTCGGAGAGGTGGCGCAGGGCGTTCGAAGCGGTGGATTTCCAACCGGGATGCTCATTGCGCCAGCGGAAGAAGCCGTCGCCTTGCGCTGAATCGTAGCCCAGGGGCGAGCCGCTGAGCTGTAGGTTACGGAAGTACTGAGGTCCATTGAGGAGCAGCACGCCCAGCGCCATCGCGCCAAGCAGCCGGGCGGCGGAACGCAGGCTGGACCGCTGCCACAAACACAAGGCCACGATCAGAGGCGGAGCGAACAGATAGGCGGTCGATTTCGTGGCGATCGCCAGGCCCAGCGAAAGTGCGGCGAAGGGGACGTCGCGGCGAAGCAGAGACCAGGCGAGACAGACCAGCCAGAGCGTGACCAGCCAATCGTTCTTGGCGCCGGAGGCCTGCAGTATCCCCGCTGGAAGCGTGGCGCAGAAGAGCGCGGCCATGGCCTGTCCCCTGCCTTTCAGGCCGAGAGCGGCCGCTACCGACGAGACGCCCGCGATGCAGCCGAGAAACGCCAAAAAGGCCACCAGGTTGACGAATCGGTCGCCGCCCGAGATCACGTAGGTGTGCAGCATCAGGTACTCGGCGAGCGGTGGCAGGGTGATCTGGTTGAAGTAGGGCGTGGGAAAGAAAGCGACGCTGCCGGCTTGCGCCCAGTAGACCACGCGGGGCATGTGGTAAGCCATGGCGTCGGCCGAGTTGGGCGGGCTCAAGATGGCGGTGACGACGACCGTGCAGGCGATCGCCAGAATCGCGGCGGCGATTGCAGTTTGAACCGGCTCGAAGACGACGCGGGGGAACGCCGGGCGGCGCGTCCACAGAAATATCGCGGCGGCGGCGAGGAGCGCCATCCACGCGGCGATCAAGGGGACGCGGTGCAAGAGGTGGAACGGGCTGAGCGCCTCGGTGAGAAGGGCCGCCGCCGTTCCCAACACCACTAGCGCGCGCAGGACGAGGTCACGCATCGAAACGACGCCGCGGCCTCAGTCCTTCTGGATCATGACTTCGGTGGATTTGATCACGGCGCGTACGGCATCGCCCTTCTTGAGACCAAGGCCCTCGGCGCTGGCGCGCGTGATGACACTTTCCACGAGATTTTCGCCGACGCGCACGGTCACCAACGCCATGACCGTCCCCAATTTGACTTCTTCGACCACGCCGGGAAGCTGATTTCTAGCTGAGAGAGGCATGGTTCCTTGTACCACATCGGGAGACCGTCCGGCGCGGGCGGCGCAACCTAAAACCGGTAGCGCAGATTGAGATACCAGTTTCGGCCCGCCTCGGGGTAGCCGGCGGTGTAGTAGTAGTTTCTGTCCAGCAGGTTCCGAACACCCAGTTGCGCGCTCAGCCCGCAAAAAATAGGGGCCACGACGCCGAGGTCCACGGTGCCATAGGACTCCGCGTAGGGCAGATACAAGGGAGACGAACTGGAGTAAGTTGTATCCTGCAGAGTAATTCCGCCTTCATAGCGCGCGCTGGCCATCAGCATCACCTGGCGCGGTAAGCGCAGCGTAGCGGTTCCGATTAGCTTGTTCTTGGGCAGCGTAGGCAAGGTGATGACGCTGGTGTTCACCTGGCTGACGCTGGCGAGCGACGAGTATTCGTAGGCAATGTTGCGGTTCAGATAGCTATAACTCGCCGCCACGTTCAGGCGCGACAAAGGAGCGCTGCGCACTTCGAATTCCACGCCTTCGTGAACCTCCTTGCCGAGATTCGCCATCTCGCTGCAAAAGCCGGCGATCTTGCTGTTGGGGCAGTAAGCCGTCGCGGCGCTCGTGCCGCCAGGATCGGTCACATACACCGATTCGATGGCGTCGCGCAAATCGCTTCGGAAGAGCGTCACCTGCACTAGCGTTTTGGCGGCCAACACGTGCGAATACCCGGCGTTCCAGTTGCGGCTGTGTTCGGGCTTCAGGTCTGGATTCGGAAGGCCGGCGCCCATGCTGGCGGAATACGTATCCTTGAGCATCGGAAAGCGGCCACGGTCGGCGAAAGTGAAGAACAGGTTCCCCGACTTGTCTACGGCGTAAGAGAGCGACGCCTGGGGGTTGAAGTTCCAGACGTGCGCCGTGCAGCCGTTGAACGAGGTGTTACCCGGCGCCGCCAGACACGTGAACGGAACCAGAGAAGTCATCGCCGAGTTGTACGACTGTGCCTGTACGCCGCCCAGATGGTCGGCGCTAAAACCGGCCGTGAAGTGCAGGCGGGACGAGATCGCGATGGCATCCTGCAGGCCGATAGAGGTTTGCCGGTCCTGGTCGGACAGCTTCGGTTCGATCAGAGGGAAAGGCGACATACCCGGGTAGATGCCATGCTCGGTGTGGTCGTCGTCCTTGAAGAAAAACGAAGCGCCGATGGTGTTCCGCGCCACCGCGCGGGTGGAGAATTCGGACGACACGCCCTCGGTGTGCTCGTCATACATGCTATGTTCGGCGCTCTTGGTGTTCATCGCCGAGTAAGTGTCGTCCGAGTACATGTCGATACCGTTGCGAAACTGGTTATAGAAAGCGCGAAACTTGATCGCGCTGGATTCTCCAAGCCCGGTATTGGAGTGAAAGTAATAGCCGTCCATGTCCCAGTACGGCCAATTCCAGAAGTTCTTGAACGTCGCGGCGGTGTCCAGCCCCTGGTATAGCGGAACCCCCTTCCGCCCTTTCTGATTAGAGTAACTGAAGACGTATTCGTCGTCGCGCCCGGGCGTCCATCCCGCCCGTCCGCTGAACTTCTCGTCGCGGGAATTCGAGCGGTTGAGCTCGTCAGTCATGGTGATATTCGGCAGGTTCTTGTATTGATAGACGGGAAAATTGCCGGACAGCGGAATGAAGTCCAGTTGCAGCCAGTCGAGCGAGCCTTCGACGAAGAACTTCCGCCAGCGCGAGCCCAGGTGCAGCGAGGGAAGCAGCGTACTCCCCGATCCCGTGCCGATCGGGGCGTCTCCTTCCACATTCCGGACCGGCTCCTTAGTGACCAGGTTGATGGATCCTCCCAGGGCGTTCGGCCCGAGCAAGGGGGAAGAGTAGCCTCGGGCGACTTGAATTTCGGCGATATCGGTGGTCAGGAATCGATTGAAGTCCACATAGCCGTCGTAGGGCACATAGATCGGGACGCCGTCGAGATACAGGGGCACCTGTCCCCGGCTGCTGAAACCGCGGACCATCATGCCGGCCTCGTTTCGATTGTTGGCAATGTGCTGGATGGAGACTCCGGGCAGAAAGTCGAGAGCCTTGGCCACGTTTACTAAGTCGTGCGTTTCCATTTCCGATTTGTCGATGCTGTCGGCGACCGGCGCGGGCGGCGCGGCGTCCGCCGTCACCGTCACGGCCACGTGCCCGAGATTGAACGGCGTGCCGGGACTCTGGCGGATTACGTCGTTCACCGCGGATTTCAACGCCGCCAGTTGTTTGGTCATCTCGTCGCGCGACGGATGCTCCGGCAATGAACCGGGAAGTTCGACCCGCACGTCGGGACGGGACGCGCACAGCGAAGCGATCGACGCCCGCAGGGATTCGGCATCGGCGCGCCAGGTCTCCGCCGGCGAGCGGTCGAGCCGCTGCTCCAGTTCGTTTAGAGCGATCTTCCAATCCACGGTGTAGTGCTGTTGGGCCACAACCGGCACAGCACTCAAAAGAAAAGACACTACGAGCGTCGGGAGTTTGGCAGTCATTATGATATGGACCTCGGGATTCGGGCTGGAACTTGGCCCTGGAGCGTCTAGAAATGTAAGTTTATCATGACAGTGTAGTGTACACAAGACGCTTTGTGGGGCAGGATGGTATCCTGCGGCCGAGTGGCACTCGGCCGCAGGTTGACGACCTGCCCCACATAAGGCAGTGCCACAGTCTCATCCCTACCGTGCGCGGGCGGCGGCGCTCAGCGTAAATGCGTACCACGCGACTGTGCCGAGCCCAATCAACACAACGCCGATCGCGCCACACACGTATCCCCATCGCCGCTTAGACTCGGGAGTAGGCGCGACGTTCCAAATGATGCCGCCGCTCCAGGCGCCGTTCGAGGCGTGAAACGCCGCGGCCCAGACTCCCAGCAGGCAGAAGATCTCGACCCCGCCTCCGAAGCCGTTGAAGCCTTCGACTGTCGATCGGAACGCTTCGGCGCCGTGCCGGAACAGGCCGCCGCGAAGCGTGCCGGCGTGGACGAGCGTGAATGCCAGAATCGCCAACCCGGAGGCGCGCTGCAGGAAGAAACGCAGTTTCCCGCCGCGGTTGCACTTTTTGACGCTGTACTTCATTCCGTGCTTCCTCAGCAAATAGAGCCCCGAGGCGAATTGGAAAAGCAAAGGCAGTGCGATGGCGAAGGTCGCGACACCGGAAACCCGTTGCAGCAAATCGGTGCTTCGGCGATAGGCCAGAGGCGAGAGTCCCGTGACGCCGATGGCCAGGTGCACCAGCAGGAAGCCGGCTATCCACAGGCCGCCGATCGCGTGCATGCGGCGCGGACGCAGCAGTCCCTGGCAGGCGCATGCCGGCCGCGGCGCGGTCTGCAACTCCGGATGGTGCTTACATCCGCTGCCGGGATGGCCGGCGGCCGGTTCGGTTGTGGGCGTCATGATCTTTCTCCTTGCGCCAGGGTGCGGACCGCGGCAACGGCCACATCGACATCCCCCTCGGTGGAAAGCGCTCCGAGGCTGAAGCGGACAGTGCCGGTCCGGGCCGTTCCCTGGGTCTGGTGGGCGAGGTAGGCGCAATGCAGCCCCGCCCTGCATGCAATCTCGAAGCGGCAGTCCAACTGGTCGGCGACCGTGACCGGGTCGCGGCCTTCGATGTTGAAAGACACCACTCCGGTTCTTTCGGACAGGTTCGACGGCCCGTACACGTGGACCTGCCGGATTTCCGCCAAACCGCCCAGCAAGCGTTCGGTTAGCGTCCGCTCCTGGCGCTGGATCTCGCCCACGCCGCGCTGCAGCAGATACTTCACGCCTTCGTTCAAACCCGCGATACCGGGCGAGTTCAGCGTGCCGCTTTCATAGCGGTCGGGTGCGAACCCGGGCTGCAGCGGGCTTTCCGAATCGCTCCCCGTGCCGCCCATTTTCAGCGGTTCCAGAAGAATCGGCTCGCGCACATACAGTCCGCCGGTGCCCTGCGGACCCAGCAGGCCTTTGTGACCGGGGAAGGCCAGCATGTCGATGTTCATCGCCTCCACGTCGATCGGCACGGCGCCCGCGGTCTGCGCGGCATCCACCAGCAAACGGATATTCCGCCGACGCGCCACGCGGCCCACTTCGTCAATCGGATTCAGCGCTCCATTCACGTTCGAAGCGTGGATCAGGACGATCAACCTGGTGTTCGGTTCCAGTTGACTCGCCACGCTCTCGGGGCGAACGATGCCATCCGGCCCGGCGGGCGCCACGGAGATGCGGACTCCGCGCCGTTCCAACTCGCGCAAAGGGCGCCACACGGAGTTGTGCTCCATCGCCGAATAGACCGCATGGTCGCCCGGTTTGAGGAAGCCCTGGATGGCGAGGTTCAGAGATTCGGTGGCGTTCGAGGTGAAACAAATCCGCAGCGGGTCCGGTACACCGAACAGTTCGGCGAGGTGTTCGCGGCAGGCGTAAACGGTTTCGCCGGCCCTCATCGCCAGTTTGTGACCGCTGCGCCCGGGATTCCCTCCGGCCCGTTCGATGGCCGCGCACATCGCCTCGACGACGGCCAGCGGCTTCGGCCAGGAGGTAGCGGCATGGTCCAGATACGTCATGGCAGAGGGCAATACCCGGCGGGCGATTCCGAGAACACGCCGCGGATTTCAATCGCCGTCTCCAGCGACGCGCGGCGCACCGCCGACAGCAAGTCCGGCTCGCAGCGCAGCGCGAAACTGCAGCCGCTCACGCCCAGACACTTCGGCGCGCGAACCATGTCCACGTAGACACCGCCCTGATACAGGCGCCGCTTGACGCGATGCACCTGGTTCAGCGAGGCGTAGACCACCAGACAGTGCGCCTGAGGGCTCATGCCTCTCCCGATAGCGGCCGGCGTTCGACGGACCGGAACAGCACGTCGTCCGACAGGCTCAGCACCTCATCCGCACCCGCATAAAGCCGGTCGTGCAGCCGAACCTGAACCGCCGCCTCGGCGCTTTCGATTCGCACGCTCCAAGCCGCGATGGATTCCGTCTTTTCGGTGAAGGACATGGTTCCGTGAAGCACGCTGCATCCGGTCACGCCTTCCACTCCCTGCGCGAAGAAGTTTCCGCCGCAAACTTCGGCGAGTTTGCGATCGCTGCGCCCCACAGCCAACTCGCGCATGGCCCGCTGTCCGGCGCGCAGCCCCAAGGTGAGGCCGACGTTCATGGTGTCCCAGTGCAGCAGCCGCGAGGTGGTGTTCAGGCTATGGCGGTTGCACCAGTGCAAGGGCGCGTCGGCCAGGGGAAAGCAGTCGTAACGCGGAATGTAGATCTTGATATCGAGCACCGGCGTGCCGTCGAACGCGTCCAGTCCGCGAACGAAGAGGCGGCGGCCCTCGCGCCGCAGCAATTCCACCACGCAGGAGCCGATGCCGGACGGCCGCGCCGGAGCCCGCGAGGTGTAGATCCCTTTGCAAGTCGGCTCGCCTACCAGGGGCATGGTGAGAATCTGCTCCTCGGTAGCGGTCCACTTGACGAACTTTTGCCAGTCCTTGCGGCGGTGCTGGTAGTACAGCACGTAAATGTGGGAGAAGTGTTCCAGGCCCAACAGACCTTCGGCCAGATCTTCGCGGATCTCGACCACGCTCTCGCCTTCGTAATTGGTCTTCTGTGTGAAGTCCTTGAACTCCGACACCACCACGCCGATCGGCCGGATGGTGACGGGCTCCCGCCATGTTGCGCTCATAAAGTTCACCTCGGTTTAGGGTTTTCCGACAGCCTGCGCAAGCAGTTCCGCAAGTTCCGTATCCGACGGTTTGCGGTGATAGAACCGCTGATAAAAGTCGCTGGTCTCGGCTCGGATATCGTAATGAAACACGTCGGGGTAGAACAGGTTCGCCAGCCACTTGATGCCGATGATGCGATTCGCCGAAGGGGGCCGGTCGATCCAATTAAACGGGTACTGCGGCGTCTCATACACGGCGCGGTTCCGGACGGCCTTGACATGTTGCCAGATGGGGTCCTGGAAGACGGTCCGGTAGAATTCACCGGGGGACGAACTGTGGTCGTAGCCGGCGATCACGATCTCCGGGTCCCACTTCAGCACCTGCTCCATGGAAACCTGAATGTGCCCGTAGCCGCTCTCCGCGGGCACTTCGGCCACGTTCAAGCCGCCTACGAAATCGATGGTCTCGGAATGCGCGGAGCCGTGCGCCTCGGTCTCCAAACCTGTGGGACCTTCGGCGTAATAGACGCGGCGCCGGCGGGCCGGCGGAATGGCCGCGACCTTCTCCGCCACTTCGTGCACCACCTTGCGGCAGTAATCCGCCAACTCGGCCGCGCGCGCCTGCCTGCCCAAGAGCTCGCCGGCGGCCAGGTACAGCTTGTCCAGATTCTTCAGGCTCCCATCCCCGACGAACACCGGAAGGTGCGTCTGCTCCTGCACTCTCTCGGCGATGGAAAGCGCCAGCGGATCTCCCACCGACATCAACACGTCGGGATGCGCTTTGACGATCTCTTCGAGGTTGCCGGTATTGTTCTTGCCGAACCAGCCGCCCAGGGCCGCCAGCTTCCGGTAAGGTTCGACAATCCACTTCATCTCCCCGGGCTCGGGCTGGTAATTCCATCCGGCCAAAAGCTCCGGCGCCAGCGTATAGACCAGCACCGTACACACCGGGCTCATGCAGTAGACTTTCCGAATGTGCTGTGGAACCTTGACCTTCCTGCCGGCCATGTCGGTCAACGTGCGTTCCTGCGCCGGCGCGGACCATCCGCACGCACACAGCAGCCCAAGCAGAATCCGCGCCACGGCTCGCTCGATCTTCATCGTCATTCCTCCCGCATCAACCCATCTCCGGGGTCATTTCCGGGACGCAGACGCGCCGTCCCGCCTCGACTTCCACGATTCGCACCGAGACACCGTAGGCGTTCTCCAGGCGCTGCCGGGTGAGGACATCTTCCGGCGTGCCCATGGCCAGCAGCTTCCCGGTTTTCAGAACGGCCACTCGCGAGGCGCACAAGAAGGCGTGATCCGGGAAGTGGGTGGTCATCAGCAGGCCGAGCTTGCGGCCGGCCAGTTCTTTCACCCTGCGGAGCACGCGCACCTGGTTTCCGAAGTCCAGATTGGATGTCGGCTCGTCCATCACCAGGAATTCCGCCTGCTGCGCCAGCGCCCGCGCGATCAGCACAAGCTGCCGCTCGCCCCCGCTGATTTCGGTGTAGCGCGCGTGCGCCAGGTGGGAGACGCCCAGCGTTTCGAGCGCATCTTCCGCGATGGCGGTATCGCGGCGCGAGGGAGCGCCGAAAATCCCCAGGTGCGCGGTTCGCGCCATCAGCACCACGTCGCGCACGGCGAAGGGAAAGGGCGGGGTGTGCGCCTGCGGTACGTAGGCCAGGGTGCGCGCCAGCCGCCGCTGCGGCCACGACGCCGTATCCACGCCGTCCACCAGAACCCGCCCGCCAGTCAATCGCAGGAGTCCCAGAATGGCCTTGAACAGCGTGGTTTTTCCGGAACCGTTGGCGCCCAACAGGCACACCACCTCGCCGGATTCGAGGGCGAACGACACGTCGTCCACCACCGGCTTGCCGCCGTATCCGCAACACGCGCGCTCCACCGCGAGCCTCATGCCCAACTCCTTTGCGAGCGCGCCAGAAGATACAAGAAGAACGGAGCGCCGACCAGCGAAGTCACGATCCCCAGTGGAATTTCGGTGGCGTAGACGCTGCGCGCCAGATCGTCCACCAGCAGCATATAGGTAGCGCCGAGCAGCAGCGATGCGGGCATCAGCACGCGGTAGTCCGGACCGACGATCATTCGCGCCAGGTGGGGGATGACTAACCCGACCCACCCGACCATTCCCGCCACCGATACCGCCGAGGCCGTCAGCAGCGTGGCGCAAAGTATGATGATCCACCGGAGCCGCCGGGTTTCGGCGCCGAGCGCCCGCGCCTCTTCCTCTCCGAACGACAGCACGTTGAGGTTCCAGCGCAGCAACACCAGCGGCGCCAACCCGAGAAGCATCGGCGCCAGCGCGAATTCGACATCGCGAACATGGATCGCCGCCAGGCTGCCCATCAGCCAAAAGGTGATGGCCGGCAGCTTGCTGTACGGATCGGCGACGTATTTCGCCAGCGAAATCAGCGCGGTGAATATCGACGCGATCAGAATTCCCACCAGCACCAGCGTCAGGACGGGGTCGCCGGAACGCGCCAGGCGTGCGGCGGCGGCGCAGGTCAACAGAACGGCGGCCAAACCGAAGACGAACGACAGACACTGAATGCCGACGATGCCGAATCCCAGCAGGATTCCGGCGGCGGCTCCGAAACCCGCGCCCGCCGACGCACCCAGGATGTCGGGCGAGACCATGGGGTTCCGGAACAGCCCCTGGTAGGCCGCGCCGGATGCCGAAAGTCCGGACCCTATCAAGATGCCCGCCAGGATGCGCGGAAGCCTCACTTGCAGCAGCACGATTGCGGGAACGCCGCCGCTTTCCGGCCCGAACAACACACGCCACCACGTCGCCAGCGGAACTTCGTAGCGGCCCAGCATCAGCGAGCCGCAGACCGCCGCGAGGAATGCCAGCCCCAGCAGCGTCAACGGCAGACCGGACCGCCGGGCGCGCGCACGCTGCACCGCGGCCGCCGGTGGACAATCGAGATCGAGCGGCGCCGCCGGCATGGTGCTAGCTCACCTCGCAAACCGCCGTTTGGCGCGTCAGTTTCACCATACGCGAACCGCTGCGGAAGATCTGGTGCTGGCCGCCTTCCTGGATGACCGACCAGACCTTCGCCTCGTCTTCCACCACCAATCCCCCGAGCATGTCGATGCCGAATGGAAACAGCTCGGGCGTCAGCGGTGTGCTGGGGCCGGCCAGCACCACGCGCGCATTGCGGCTCAGTTCGAGCAGCCGGGGCAGCGTCTTGTTGATGAGCGTGGTGGCCGTGAGGATCACGTAATCCTGCTCCGGAAGAATCCACTCGCACGCAGGGTCGGGGAAATCGCCGGGTTGCGGCAGGCGTTCCAGAATCGACAGGTCGCAAACCGCCTGCACCCGCTCCAGATTCCGGAAGTGCCCCACCACGGCCACCTTCTTGCCGCGAAACTCGTCCAACAGGCAAGTGAAGACGTCCTCGTCTCTGTGCGGGGCGAGACACGAAGCGGCACTGCGTCCGAGCGACGTGCGGGCGTTCAATGCCGAGTTGATGGCTGCCAGCCCCAGCGCCGCCTCGTGGAAGTTCCACGACTTCACCAGGGCGGCCAAATCGCGCGTTCGCATGCCGGCAATCTGGCCCGCGCGCGGCAGGCAGGCGTCGCCTTCCCGCGGGGTCATAGCAAGGCCCAGGCCCGCGGAACGCACCGCGAACCAGTGCAATCCGCATAGACAGGCCTCGACGGTGGAGTCGCCGGGAATGGCCTGGATCAGCGTGTCGTAGATCTCCCACATGTCGGGCCTCGTTTCAGAAATTTTGGCGTCTTGGGAAAGCCGGGCGGCGGGGCCCATAGGCGTGCGGGGCGGTGGGGACCGGATCGTTTCGGATGCCGTCCTCCGATATGAATGTCATCATAACACGACTATTGTATGGTGTAAACGACAGTCAAGTCTTGCGCCCCAAACCCTCCGTCGCCGACAATATGCGGGATATGGAGCTTTCAAAAGACGTCCTTCCCGCGATGCCGGCGATTCAACCGATCGGCGTGATTCGAACGCCGTTTCTGCGCGCCGCCGGTACGCCCATTCAGAGTTCCGTATCCCGCGGAGCCGAAGGGCAGGTGGAACTGTTCGCGGGTTTCGAAGACGGATTGAAGGATGTCGAGGGCTTCGATCGCCTCTGGTTGCTCTATTCCTTCGACCGGGCATCGGAGCCGCAGCTCCTGGTGCGGCCCTACCTGGACCCGGTGGAACGCGGCGTCTTCGCCACGCGGTCGCCGGCACGCCCGAATCGCATCGGAATGTCGCCGGTCCGCTTGCTGGGAGTCCGCGGCGCGACGCTGCTGGTATCCGATGTCGATATGCTGGACGGCTCGCCGCTGCTCGACATCAAGCCCTACGTCCCGGCCTTCGACCATTTCGCCGTCGAACGCGTGGGCTGGTACCAAAGCGTGTCGGCGGAGGGAGCGGTCGCCGATGGCCGCTTCGAACGGAAGTAAGAGGCGTCCGGGAAACGAAGCTCGGGCCGCGCGCGATACCCTGGTAAACATATGTCCACCAGTTTGGCCGTCCGCGGATTGCTCCTCGCCTCGTCTGTACTCGCGCCCCTCGCGGCCTATAATCCGCCCGTTGACAAGGCTGGACCGCTGACGGCGCGAATCGACGGGCCCGCGGAAATCACGCGAACCGGCGTGCCCGTGCCCGTCAAAGTGGTACTGGAGAACGCCGGAACCGAAGCCCTGCATGGGCGGCTGCGAGTGACTGTAATCGATGGCTGGATCGTCGCGCCCGCGGGAGAGTTGAAGTTCGAGGTGGAGGGCAAGGGGTCGCGCGAGTACGCATTCCGAGTTACTGCCGCGCCCGGTAGTTACAGCGCGCTCTACCCCATCCACGCATTCGCCGAGTTCAGCGACGGCGGAATGGCGCTCACGGCGCATCCCGTGCTGATCGTGAAAACCGAATTCGCCGATGCGCCGCATGCCGCGCACCCGGTCCCGTGGAAGCCCATCGAGATCGCCGCCGATTCGGGGTTCGCGCTGTGGCGCACGCCGGTACACCGGGTGGTGCTGCAAGTCTTCGGTGGCGGCACGCGCACGCTGCCGGTGGCGTGGGACGGTTCGGACGCGGAAACGCGCGCCAACGCTCATTTCGGCGGCAGCGTCAAGCGCGGCGACACGCGCGAGTGCATCGCCATGCACGAACCGTGGTCCCCAAAAGCCGGCACCATTCTGACCGAATATCCCCTGGTGCTGCCGAGATCGACGTCCATCAAGCTGCGCTTCGCCAACGCCGTGCGCGACGATACCCCCGGGCAACCCGCCGGCGACGGAGTGACATTCCGCGTCCGCGTGCTTCCGTTCGACGCCGCCGAGGGACGCGAAGGCGAAGTGGTCTTCGAGCGGCATAGCAAGACCGCCGTCTGGCTGGAGGGCGAGGCCGACCTCTCGCGATTCGCAGGCGAACGCGTCCGTCTGCAACTGGAATCCCATCCCGGACCGCGCAACAACACCACCAACGACCAATCCTATTGGGCCGAGCCGACGCTCGTCGCCGGTCAACCGCCCGCGCCATCTATGGATCCCGGCGGGAAAGCCCTGCCGCTGGGTCTCATCGGGCAGGGCGAGTCCGCGTGCGAGGTGAGTATTGCTCCGGGCAAGCGCGGTTTGCTCGACGGCTTGATCTTCTTCGATACACCCGGCCGGCAACTTTCCCTCCATGGCTTTCAAATTCGCGTGCTGGGCGACTCATTGGAGGATTGGCGCTCCACTTCCGTGCTCACCGCCGTGGGCCAAAGCCGCGTGAACGGACGCCTCCGCTGGCGGCACTCGTTCCGTAACTGGTTTGGCACTTTCGACCTGGTCGGCGAACCGTGGGTGGACGGAAAGGCCATGCACGTCCACTGGTGGCTCGAAAATGCGCCACCATCCCAGCCGTGGCTCGCCATCTACCTGGAGAGCGCTGGCGCGGGCGCCTGGAGCCGCACGGCGCGGCGGGTCTATGCCGGCGACGGCAACGTGCTCGAGGACCCGGCCGCCTTCAAGCTGAATTTCGACGGGCACCAGCTTTCGACGTCCTATGCCGGCTTCGATTTCGTCGATGGCCCCTCCCTGGTGGAAGCGGTCGATGTGCCGCCCAACCTGCTCGATGTCGATCCTAAGACCCGCACCTATTCCTTGCAGGCCGCCCACCAGCAGACTATGACGTTCATTCCCGGCCGCACCGTTTGGGATGCGGTGAAAGTGTGGCGCGAGATCGACGGATTGCATCCGGCCGGCGGCGTGAGCCAACTGGCCGGCCGGTTCGTTTTCGACTTGTGGAGCGGCAATTACGCGCCCTCGGCCGCCGCGCTCACCCACGCGTTTCACTACGGCCTGACCGATGCGGTGGTGGTCTGGCACAACTGGCAGCGCTGGGGCTACGATTACCGGCTGCCCGACATCCTTCCGCCCAATCCAAACCTGGGGTCCACCGGCGAGTTCGCCGCGCTGGCGGAGGTTTGCAGGAAGAACGGCGTGCTCTTCGCCCCGCATGATAACTACATCGATCTTTATCCCGATTCCGGCGGCTTCTCTTACGGCGAGGTCGCGTTCAGCGCCGGCGGCGCGCCGGTGAAGGCGTGGTTCAACAAAGGCCGCGAGGCGCAGGCGTACCGCTGGCGCGCCGATCGCTTGCGGACGGAGATGGAAAGCAACGTGATCGCAATCCGCGACCGCATCGCGCCTACCGGGTATTTCATCGACGTGTGGTCGTCGGCCGGCCCCTACGACTACTGGACGCGCGATGGCGCGTTCCACGACCGGCTCTCCACGCGCCAGGTCTGGGCCGATACCTTCAACTGGATCCGCCAGACCTTGGGAGGGAACGCGCCGCAGATTTCCGAAAGCGGGCACGACCAGTTGATCGGCGCGCTCGACGGCGGGCAGACCAATCATCTGCGCGTCGATACACCTCCGGAGGGCGAACTGGGCTGGACCGTCTGGAATATCAAGGCCGCCGCGGCCGAGCGGATTCCCTGGTTCGATGCCGCCCATCACGACCGCTTCGTCCTGCAGGGAGCGGGTTATGGGAACCGCTATGCCGGTGGACTGGACCCCGCCATGCACGGCAGCTACAGCGACGACTATATCGCCACCGAAGTGCTGGACGGGCACCCCGCCATGGTTCCTTCGGCCATGGGCCGCGAGGTAGTGCGCCAATACTGGCTACTGCACGACGCCATGCGCGGGCTGGCTCTGGCACGCTTCGACAGCCACGAATTCGCGGGCGGCGACCTGCATCGCCAGCACGTGAAGTGGGAGGGCGGCGGCGAAGTCTGGGTCAACCGCAGCGTCGAAGACTGGACCGTGGGTGGCCACACGCTGCCGCAGTATGGATTCTATGCGCGCGTTCCCGTCGCCGATGGCGTGACCGATGCGGCCATCGAACGCCGCGATGGCGTGATTGTGGAATGGTCCCGCTCGCCGCACGCCGCGTATGCCAACGCGCGTCCGTACATCACCGATCGCTGGCCGCTCGCCATTTCCATCGGTCGTATCGAGGACTTGGGCAACCGGCAGTTCCGGCTGACGCTGAACTGGAACGCGACGGCGCCCATTCCCGACGGCTACCGGCTTTTCGTGCACTTCACCGACGCCGCCGGCACAATCCTGTTCCAGGGCGATCACCATGCTCCGGCCCCCAGTGGCCAATGGCACGGCGAGTTCGCCACATCCGTGGTGGTACGCGTCCCGGAAACCATCGCCGCGGGGCAGCGCTTCGAATTGCGGGCGGGACTCTACGCCAACAACGCTCCGCGCGCGCTCTTGTCGGGGCTCAACGACAATGAACGCCGTCTCCGCCTGGCAGCCATGGAGTGGAGCGGCGCCGCGATTTCGTGGAAGCCGCTAGCAGCGCCGGCCGATCCGCTGCCCAGCCGTTTCAACGTGGAAGGCCGTCCCATCGCGTTCGACCGCCTGACTACCGCAGGTGCGTTGCGGATGATTCAAGATGTCGAAGGCATACTGCTGACGCCGCTGCCGGGCGGCGGGCCATTCGAGATTCGCCTGCGCGTGGAGAAGCCGCCGCACGCCGTGGAAGCGCTCGACGAATCGCGCAAGGTGCTCTCGCGGGCGCCCGTGCGGATGGAGAACGGGGCGATCGTGATCGAGCGCGATCCGTCGGTCTTCGCTTACCGCATCGTGGAATAGACGCTGGCGGCCGGTTACTTGCCCTTCTCCGGCTCGTCATAGGAGCCGACGCGGCGGATCCAGATATTCCGATAGCGGACGGGGTCGTGATGGTCCTGCAGTTCGAGAGGCTCTTCGGCGCGGTGCGGCGTATAGTGCGCCACCTGGCGGTACACCATGGGGCCCAGCAGTTCGCGGTGATGATGCACCAGGACGCCGTTATAGATCACCGTGATGAAGGCCGGCTTGGTCAATTTGTCGCCGTCGAAGTGCGGGGTCTCGAAGAAGATGTCGTAGGTGTTCCACTGGCCCGGCTGGCGCGCGGGGTTCACCAGCGGCGGCCACTGGCCGTACATCGCGGCGGCCTGGCCATCGGCGTACGTGGGATTGTTCCAGGCGTCCAGCACCTGCACTTCATAGCGGCTCATCAACAGGACGCCGCTGTTGGCGCGGGCCTGGCTGGTGCCGTGCACTTCCGCCGGCGAAGCCCATTCCACGTGGAGCTGGCAGTCCCCGAAGGCTTCGCGGGTGCGCAGGTTCCCCGTGTCGCGAACCACCTCGAAGTAGCCGTCGCCCAGTTTCCATTGCGCGTCCACCAGTTTGCCTTTCTGCGCGCCGCGGCCATCTTGCGTCCATTGGGAGAGGTCCTTGCCGTCGAACAGGACGATGGCGTCGGAAGGCGGCGCTCCGGGGGTTTCGGCGGGAATGACAATTCTGGGGTGCGGCCGCGCGGGGTCGTGGACATGCCAGGGCAAATTGGGAAGCATGGGCGTGTCGGTGAACCCCAGGTCGCCGGGGTGCGGCTGCTGTTGCGCCACGGCGCATGCCAGCAACAAGACGGCGGCGGCCGAGAGCCAGAGGGACGTTCGGGTCATGAGACTCCTTTCGTACGATACAGGCCATGGTAGCCTGTATCGGGCCGGGCGGGAAGCGCTACAGATCCTCAGATCGTTGGCCCGGTGGGACAGACGATCGGCTTTTGCCGTCTGTCAGCCTTCCCTTTGCAGACGAAGCATGACAGACCACAAAGGGCGATGGTCTGTCCCACCATCGTTTGCGGCCCCCCGCGCTACTCCTCGTCGGGTGCAGGCGATTCGGGGTCCGAGGGATTGCGAAAGCGGTAGCCCACCCACGGTTCCGTAAGTAAGTACTCCGGCCGCGCCGGGTCGTCTTCGATCTTCTTCCGCAGCATCCTTATATAAGAGCGAAGATACTCCAGCTCGCTGCCGAACTCGGGTCCCCACACGGCTCGCAGCAATCTGGCGTGCATCACCGGCTCGCCCTGATGCCGGAAGAGAAACGCCAGCAGGTCGAACTCCTTGGGCGAAAGGTGAATTTCGACGCCGTTCTTGGTCACCAGGCGGCGCTTCGGATCCAGTACCAGGGCTCCGGCGGTGAGTACGGCGTCGGCGGTATCCTGTTGTGCGCTCATGCGGCGCAGCATGGCGTGCAGACGCGCCACCATCTCGCGAAGGCGGTACGGTTTGGTGATGAAGTCGTCGGCTCCGGCTTCGAGCGCCCGCACCTTGTCGTCTTCGGAATCGCGGACGGTCACCATCATGATGCCGATGCGCGTGGAAGTTTCGCGGATCTTGCGGCACACTTCGATGCCGCTCATGCCCGGCATGGCGATATCGAGGAGCACGATATCGACCGGTGCGCGAGGCAGCGTAGCCAGCGCTTCCTCGCCATTGCGGGCTTCGGAAACGCCGAATCCGCTGGCCGCGAGCGACGTGCGCAACGCCCTGCGCAGCGCGGGCTCGTCGTCCACGATCAGGAGATTAGACTTCCCAGGAGCCATGGGAGTCCTCACTTGCCGAAATCGGCACCGCCAACCGGAACCCTACGACACTCTTCCCGCCGCTGCCGGAGTCTACCAGGTTGAGGCTGCCGCCGTGGGCCAGCGCGATTTTGCGCGCCACAAACAGGCCCAAGCCAGAACCGGATGCGGTCTGACGGGCGACAGTGCCGCGATAAAAGCGGTCGAAAATGCGGTCGCGCTCGCTTGCGGGAATGGGAGGGCCATCGTTCCAGACGGTGATGACAGCCATGCGGTCTTCCTCCGCGAACTCGACCAGAACCAGCGCATCGGGGTCCGAATACCGGCAGGCGTTCTCCAGCAACTGGCTGAGGGCGAGGCCGATCAGTTCCGGATCCACGCGGACTCCGGACTCGCCGACCTGCCTGCGAAAGAAAATCCGCCGGTCCGGCAAGATTTTAGAATACCGTTTGACCGACATCTCGGCAAGCTCGGCCGCATCGGTTTTCTCCAGGCGCGGCTTCACTTCTTCGCGATCGAGCTTCGCCAGCCGAAGCAACCGCGAGGTCAGATCGCCCAGGCGCGAGGCTTCCACTTCGATCATCTCGGCCAACTCGGCCTGTTGGGGCTGCATCGACCCGGCGGCGCGCATCCCTCCCGCCGCCGTGAGAATGGTGGCCAGCGGAGTCTTGAATTCGTGGGCCAGCGCGTCCAGGATGGCGGAACGCAGCATCTCGGCCTGGGCGTACGCGGCGGCGGCCGTGGCCGACCGGAACACCCGGGCCCGTTCCAGCGCGGCAGCCGCCAGGGCAGCCAGCGCGGGGGCCGTAAGATCCGGGTCGCGAAGGCCCTCGAAACCGATGGCCCCCGAAACCGACTTTCTCGCCCGAAGACAGCGCACCACGATCCCCTGATCCGGGTAGACCGAGTCCTCACTCGAGATAAACCCGTTGCGGGTCTTGGCCGCCAGGTCCCCATTCGAGTGGCCCGAAGTATGGCATTCCAGGGTGGCCGCGTCGAACAGGCAGACCGCGGAAAGGCCGAATACCGAGACAAAGGGCTCCAGTAACGCCGGTCCCGCGACGGCTGCCGGCGCCAGCGCGAGCAGTTCCTGACCTACCTTATACAGCGCTTCCATGGTATTCCGTTGATGCCGCAACTCGCTGCCCCGGGCGCGGTTCGTGGCCTGAATCCTGGTGACCACCAGGCACACAACCAGAAGACACGCCAAAGTAACTCCATCCAGAGGATCGTCCACGTTGAAGGTGAAGCGCGGGTCGATCAGAAAGTAATCGAGCGAGGCCACCGCCATCACCGAAACGATGGCGGCTTCCCAAAACTCGCAATCCAACGACTGCAGCACGACCGCTACCAGGTACAGCAGTGCGGACGTCGCCGAATTGAATCGGAGCCAGTAGCAGACCGCCGTCACGGCGCCGGTTGTCAGGGCGCCGCGGAGCAAGAGTAATGCGGAGCGCCGGAAACCGCTCCGCGAAATTCCACGCCGGGGCAACACCAGCACCATTGTAGCCGCTGCCGCCGAGGAATAGAGCCGGCCCCACGGACTCTGCGAGAGCCCGGGTGCGGTCCCCTCTATCGCAACTGGTATCCACTGCGAGCGTAGACATTGGCTTTCTGCAGATTGACTTTGACTTGAATCTTGTGCCACTTTGCCGACCCGCCGCTATCGGGACTTCGATATCCGAGTACGTACTGATTTCGGATCGCAGCGGATATCTTCGCGGCAGCGGCGGAAGGATCTTCGTGGCTTCTTAAGCGGACGCTCAAGCCGCCGCTATTTCCGGCAAGGTCGTCCATAAACTCCAGCCCGCGCTGGATCTCGGTTATTGCCGCTCCTTTCATCCCAACGGGGGGATTATAGAGCGCTATCGTATAGATCGTGGTATCGCTTTCCATCAGCTCGCGTAACAACTCCCGCTTCGAGTAACGGCTGTTGTTATCCATTCCGTCGGAGACCACCAACAGCGCCCGGCGGGATTTGGGGCGCATCCGCGCCTGATGTAAGGCGAAGTACACGGTGTCGCAGAGAGCCGTTCCGCCGCCAGCGCTTTCCCATCGCAGGCGGTCGTCGATCTCATCCGGATCCACCACCCGGTCGGCAAGCAGGCGCGGATTCGAGGAAACCGTCGCCACGAAGAAGTCGTCCTCCGGGTTGGAGAGTTGCAGGAAGGCGCGCACCGCGGCCTTTTCCTGTACCAGCACGCCCTTCGTGCTTCCACTGACATCGAGGACGATGCCGATCGAAGCCGGAGTATCTTCGGAAAAGAACGCCTTGATCGGTTGCGGCTGCCGGTTATCCAGTACGGTGAAGCTATCCGCGTTCAACCCATCGATAGTGGCGCCCCGGCCATCCGTGACTGTAACTGGAACCAGGATCAGGCTGGTATCCGCATGGAACTGCGGCCGTTCCATTGGCCTCAATGGCTGAGCATTGGCCACCATCGCACAGGCCGAGAGGGCGGCCGCCGCGAACGGCAGCGCCGCCGCTACGTAAAGGCGCCTTCTCCCAAGAGTCTCATGAAACATGATGAATTCCCCTCGAACGTCATCCGAACTTACTTTGCGCTATGCCGCGTGAAAAAGGCATGAAAGTGTAGAAACAATGGATGTCGAATCCTTCCACGACGGCTCCCATCGCACTTAGCTGTCCGCTCTTTCATGACTTTTTCATAACTTCTAACTAGACTCGGCCCTGTGAGAATATACGCTCGCAATGCGCTGGCTTCGGTGGACAACGCTATCGCACACGAGAGGCTTGCGCAGTTGCGGCAGGCGATCTGGAACCGCCAGGTCAGCTTTCCCGCGCAAGTCCCGAGCTTCCCGCGGCAGCATAGCGCGGACATTCAATGGCGGATCGTAACCCTTTACTTTGTAAGGGGATGGACACCCGAAGAGCTCGCGGACCGTTATCGCGTTACGTCCAGCCGCATCCGCCAGTTACTCCGCCTGTGGGTGGAGTGCGCCCGGGAGCTCGGCTATCTTCAGGAGATCCCCGCCGAAGAGATGGTCGCTTCCGAAACTGAGAAAGCCACCGCCGCATGACTCGGTACTTGTCGATTACCTTCCGCCACATGGCATCCCCCGATTCTCCAAGATTTCGGCGATTCGCCCCATAGAAATTACTGATCGCGACGTTTATGAGTTTTTCATGACCTCCATTCCAAAATTCTCATGGGAGTATTTAACCTCCGCTATGAACGCACAGATCTCCCGCATTCCGCTAACGCCCGCCCATTTCGCGTTCCGCGCCGAAGAGCGGCTGCCGGGCGTGCCCGCGCCGGAAACGAGCCTCGTGGTACGCAGTCCGAGTGACGACACCGCCCGTACCGTGCTCGGGGGACTGGGTGGCGCATTCCGCGCCGGAGGGCCGATTCCGCACCGCTACGGGGTCGTCAACGGGTAGGACGGCACGCACGACTCATCGTCGGCACGTCGCCGCAATTTAGAGGACGGGAAGGAACACAACAAAATGAACGCTCATTATCGATTTCGTATGGCACGAGGCGTATTGGTGCTTGGCGCTTTCGCAACTTTGCTGGCGCAAACGCTGGCCGCGGCCAATACAGATGCCGCCGCGCCGCTGGAAGGCTCCCTTCGGGGAGTCGCCGTGGACGCCGCCGGCGCACCGCTCGCCGGAATCCATGTGATCATGCACAGCCCGGATGGCAGCGACGAACGCGAATTGCTGACCGCCGCCGACGGGTCTTTCAGCGCCAGCGCCCTCAAACCGGGCAAGTATCGGCTGACAGTTTCCAAGGGAGGACTGGAAACCCGAACCGCGACGGTGGTCGCCGTCGCCGCTAACGAAACCGCTACCGCCAATCTGAAGGTAGCCGCGGCGAGCGAAGCTCCGGCCACCAGCCGCGAAGAAGAATTGCTCGCCCGCATCGAACGTTTGGAGGAACGTTTGGCATCCATGGAAGGCGCTGGAGCGCCGGTGGAAGGCGCCGCTCCAATGGCAGCCAAGCCCGGCCCCGCCAAGGCCGAGGCCGCGCCGCCGCCGACAACTCCTCTTGCAGCGGCCGCCGCTCCTGCGCCGCAGGGGGCGCCTTCCGCCGCAACACCGGCTCCAGCCCCGGCTCCAACCCTGCCGGAGCCGCTGCAGGCCCCGGACTCCACGCCTGGAGTGGACAATGTCACCCCATTCGCATACGGCGATTTCTCCTGGCTCAACGGCAGCCCGCGCAACAATCCGGTGCTGGATACGAAGTTCTTCACCCCGGAGATTCGCGTGGACACTCACTTCATCGAGGATTTCAACCAGCCGAAAGACCATTCGATGGGCGGCTCGACCGAGTCGTTCCGCAACGGCGAATTTCAGTTGGAACAGATCAGCATCGGCGGCGACTTCCACTGGCAAAACGTCCGCGGCAGAATTCTGACCATGGACGGACTGTTCGCGGTCACCACGCCGCGCAACGACGGCAGCGCCGGAGTGGGCCAATGGGACGTCCGCGGCGCATATAAGTACGTTTCGGAAGCATGGGGCGGGTATCACTTTAACGTCAGCCACGGACTGAACGTGGACGCCGGGATTTTCGTGTCGTACATCGGTCTGTTCAGCTACTATAACTTCGATAACTGGACCTACCAGCCGTCGTACGTCTCCTCGAACACGCCGTGGTTCTTCAATGGACTGCGTATCCAGTGGTTCCCCACCAACAAGTTGAAGATCGAACCGTGGATCATCAACGGCTGGCAATCTTACAACAAATTCAATGGTCATCACGGTCTGGGAGGACAGATCCTGTATCGCCCGCACGAGTGGCTCTCGTTCGTCTTCAATAACTATGGCAACGGCACGGACGCATTGGGCGTCCCCGGCCGCTCCCGCATCCACACCGACGATAGCGTCGAAGTTCGATATTTCAACAAACCGGATAACAAGGGAATTTCGAAGATGGCGTTCTCGCTAACCGGCGATCTAGGTTGCGAGTACGGCGCCGGAGTTACCTGCCACGGCGGCAAGGGCGGACCGAAGCAGGCGTTCCTGGGCTGGATGCTCTACGACCGGACATGGTTTGGTAAAGATAAGTACGCCCTGACCTTCGGCGGCGGCATGATGAACAACCCCGGCCGGTACCTGACGCTGCTCCCGCCCATCAACGGCGCCGATGCCATCTCGGGTACGCCTTACTTCACCGAGAATCCCGGAGACAAAGCCCATATGTGGGATTCTTCCGTCAACCTTCAGTGGATGCCCAAGGCGTACATTACCTGGTGGGCGGAAGCCGTGTATCGCCACTCGGACGTGCCGTATTGGACGGGCCGCGATGGCATCACACCTCCGGGCGGTAACAACGGCTCGCCCACACAATACGCCTGCATGAGCGGCGCCGCGTCCGGGGCAACCGATCTTCCAACGGCAACCGCGGCGTGCGGCGGACCGGGTAGCGTCTGGTTCCCCGATCTTCGCCGTGGCCAGTTCACCGTCAGCGCCGGTGTGCTGGTTAAGTTCTAGTTGGTGCATCCGTGACCGGACTTATCGACCAACCGGCGGCGATACAGGCAATACAACAGGCGACTCCTGCGCCCGTGTCGCCGCCTGTCCGGTTCACCGTGGAGCGCGGCAACCGCTCCCTCACGGCCGCTTTGCCGGGCGGCCTCGCTCTTGCCGGGGTGGCGGTCTCCACTTGGATATCCTTCCGCCTCGGCCAGGGTTTTGCCTTCACCGGCTTTCTCCATCTGGTCCTGGTGGTTGTGGCGGCGATGTACGGCGGATTCCGGCAGGCGACTGTGGTCTCGGTTGTCGCGGCCGCTTGCCTGAATTACTTCTTTGTCCCGCCTATCTTCAGCTTTGTGAACAGTCCCGCTAACTGGGTCGCGCTGGGCGCGTTTGAATTTACCGCCCTGGTGATTAGCCGCCTGTCGCTGCATGCCCACCACCAGGCGTTGGAAGCGGACGCCCGCCGCCAGGAGATGGAACGTCTCTACGAGACATCGCGCCGTATCCTGTTACTCGACAGCGCCGGCGACGCGGGTAACCGCATCGTCTGGCTCATACGGGATGTATTCCACTTGCGGGCGGTCTGCCTGTTCGATGCGCAATCGGGCAGCTTCTATCAATCCGGCGAGAGCCCATCCGGCGCCGCGCGACGGACACAGGATGCCTATTGCCTGGATACCGACATCTTCGACGACGAAACCAAGAGTCGGTATTGCGTTCTTCGGATGGGATTGCGGCCCGTGGGCGGGCTGGCGTTGATTCATACGGAGACGACCAGCCTCGCTTCCACCGCGCTATCATCGCTGACCGGAATTGCGATGGAGCGCGCCCGGGCCGCTCAGCGCGAGTCGCACGCCGAGGCCGCCCGCCAGACCGAACAACTGCGCACCGCCGTCCTCGACGCGTTGGCACACCAGTTCAAAACGCCGCTTACCGTCGCCCGTACCGCCAGTTCCGGTCTTCTCGCCATGGGCGGATTGTCGGAACTCCAGGCCGACCTCGTGGGCGTCATCGACCAACAGGCCCGTACCCTCGACCACTTAGCGTCCCGCCTGCTCGGGGCCGCCCGGCTAGACTCCATGGAGGTGAAGCCGCAACGGGAACCGCTGATGTTTTCCCGACTGGCCGCGGATACCATCCAGTTACTCGGCAAGGAAACGGACCGGCGCCGCTTTCACGTGATCGTAGCCGGGCGCGAGCGCCCCGTGTTGGCCGACCGCGAGTTGATCGTAACTTCGCTTTCCCAGTTAGCCGACAACGCCCTCAAGTATTCCGATCCGGCGTCGCCCATCGATGTCCGCATCGTCGCCCAGACGGCCAGGGTGGTGCTGACCGTACGCAACAAGGGCCTGGTCGTTCCGTCGCGCGATTGCGAGCGCCTCTTCGAACGCTTCTATCGCGGGCCGGAAACCCAGCACCTGCCCGCCGGAACCGGGCTCGGACTTTCCATAGTCAAGAAGGTCGTGGAAGCGCACCGCGGCAGCGTATGGGCCGAAAGCGAAACTGGTTATGGTATGTCGTTCTCGATGGCGCTTCCGGCGGCATGCAACTTCTGAAATACCACCATGCTCACTACTGAAGGCCACATTCTGATCACCGACGACGACGTGGAATTGCGTCGCGTGCTGCGGCGGACCCTGGACGCCCTAGGCTTCCAGGTGGCCGAGTCGTCCAACGGAGAGCAGGCCCTCCAGTCCGTAGAAACCGTCCGCTTCGACGCCATCCTGATGGATGTCAATATGCCGGGCATGGGCGGCATCGAAGCCTGCCGCCGGATTCGAAAGCGCGATCCCCGTTTGCAAATTCTCATGCTCACGGTTCGCGAGTTGGAGACCGACAAAGTTGCGGCTTTCGACGCCGGCGCGGACGACTACATCACCAAGCCGTTCTCCATCCCCGAACTTGCCGCACGCCTGCGCGCCGCCGTCCGCCGCTCGGGCACCCGCTCGGATGAGGCCGCCGCCGGTTCGCCCATCGTTATCGGAGCGATCGAGCTCGATCCCGCCCTTCGAGTGGTGAGCAAAGCCGGCGAACGGCTGCGTCTCACGCCGACAGAGTTCGACCTATTGCACTATCTGATGTCCCATGCCGGCCTACCGCTGGCTCACTGTAGACTGTTACGCGCCATCTGGGGCGACGAATATGGCCAACAGCCGGAATATTTGCGCACGTTCATGCACCAGTTACGACGGAAATTGGAGGACGACCCCTCCGCTCCGGAGTATCTCCTCACGGAACCGCACTTCGGCTATCGCTTCCGGGATCGCGATTGAGGCCCGATAAAGCCGCTCTATCGAGTCAATCGCATTTTTGATTTACAGCCTTATGCGTTCCTTATAGTTGGCATCTTATCCTGAGTGAGTACAAGAAGAGTTACCAGGTGCCGCAGCGCAACCCGGCATTCCAGATGGAGGTTTGTATGAATAGCAAACGTCGGGCATTCGGCCTTCTACTAGTCGCCATTCCCGCATTGTTGGTCCTCGACGGTTGTGGGAAGGTGCAAGCCGACCCGGCGAAAGGAGCGCCGCCAGACGCCAAAGTCGTTCCCTTCGCCGACGCCGCCCTCTTCTCGGTGGATCACCCCGAGCAGTTTCCGCTGGCGGCTGCCACTCAGCATCCCACCGCCTCCGAGTTGGTCGTCACGGGAACGGTTACCCCCGACGTCTCCCGCAATGTTCCCGTCGTCTCGCTTGCCTCCGGCCGCGTGCTGTCGATCCATGCACGCCTGGGAGACACCGTGCAGAAGGGCCAGTTACTACTGACCGTCCGTAGCGACGACGTCTCGGGCGGATATTCGAATTACCGTATGGCCGTCGCCGACGAGATTCTCGCGCGCACCCAGTATGAACGTTCGAAGGACCTCTATGCTCACGGCGCCATCGCCCTGAACGATCTGCAAGTGGCGCAGGACACTGAGGACAAGGCCAAGATCGCCGTGGAAACCCTGGCCGAACACCTCCGTCTGCTTGGCAACGACCCCGACAAACCGGCTTCCAAAGTGGATATCTTCGCACCGGTATCCGGAGTCATCACCGATCAGCAAGTCACCGCCGCGGCGGCCATCCAGGCCTTCAGTACTCCCAGCCCATTTACAATTTCCGATCTCTCCTCGGTGTGGGTGGTCTGCGACGTGTATGAGAACGACATGGCCAACGTCCGGCTCGGCGATAGCGCGGAGATTACCCTGAACGCCTATCCCGATCGCAAGTTCACTGGAAGAGTGAGCAATATCGGCTCGATTCTCGATCCCAATATCCGCACCGCCAAGGTCCGAATGGAAGTGCAGAATCCCGGAAACATGCGTCTCGGAATGTTCGTAAGAGCCACCTTCCATGGCCAGACCAGGGAAATGCACACCATTGTCCCGGCATCCGCCATCCTGCACATGCACGATCGGGACTTTGTCTACGTTCCCGCCCCCGGCAACAAGTTTCGACGCCTGGAAGTGGTCGGCGGAGATCTCTTGTCCGACAACGTGAACCTACAGGAGATCAAGTCGGGACTGGAACCCGGACAACAAGTGGTTACGAACGCGTTGGTCCTGGACCACGTGCTCGCTCAATGACGGGGAGACATCCGGCACATCGTCCGACAACACAGGAAAACTGCAAATGATTCGCGCTCTCGTAGACTTTGCGCTCAACAACAAGTTTGTAGTGCTGGCCATTGCCGTTCTGCTGGCAGGTTGGGGGGCTATCTCGTTTCACAATCTGCCCGTCGAGGCCTATCCCGATATCGCCGACAACTATGTGACGGTCATCACTCAATGGGCGGGACGCTCGGCCGAAGAAGTGGAACAACAGGTCACCATTCCGATCGAAATTCAAATGGCCGGAATGCCGCACATGACGTTCCTGCGCTCCGAGTCCATTTTCGGACTGTCGTTCGTGATCATGATCTTCGACGACAGCTCGGTCAACGATTGGAACCGCCAGAAGGTACTCGAACGGCTCACGCAGGTCAATCTTCCTAATGGACAAAACCTGCAGCCGCAGATCGGCACCGACTGGAGCACCACCGGTCAAATCTATTGGTACACGCTGAGAAGCACTAATCCCCGCTACGACCTGATGGAGTTACGGTCTCTCGAAGACTGGGTTCTTCTCAAACAGTTCAAATCCGTGCCCAACGTGGTGGATGTCTCCGATTTCGGCGGCACGGTGCGTGAGTACCAGGTGCGCGTGGACCCGAACAAACTAGTGTCCTACGGCTTGAGCATCGGCCAGGTGGAGCAGCAACTCGCCAATAACAACATCAACGCCGGCGGCAGCTTCGTCGAAGAGGGCATGCAGCAGATGAACGTGCGCGCGCTGGGGCTGTTCGGCAACGTCCACGACATAGAGCAGACCGTCCTGAAGACTCAAAGCGGCACCGCTCTGCGCGTCCAGGACATCGCCGACGTGGTCCAGGGCCCCAAAATCCGGCTGGGCCACATGGCCCGAGCCAACCACATGGAGGACGGCCGTATCATCGACGAGCCCGATGTCATTCAGGGCGGAGTGCTGTTGCGCAAAGGCGCCGAGGAGGAGCCCACGCTCGAGGCCATCCACAAGAAGGTCTACGAGCTCAACCACGGCATCCTGCCGCCCGGCGTGGAAGTGGTGCCTATGTTGGACCGCAGCGACTTACTCCACTTCACCTTACACACGGTGATGCACAACTTAGTCGAAGGTATGATTCTGGTGACGGTCATTCTTTTACTGTTTCTTCTCAACGTTCGGTCCGCTCTCATCGTCGCGCTCACCATTCCGTTCTCGCTCCTGTTCGCCTCGATCTGGCTGGATTTGAGCCACATTCCGGCGAATCTTCTCTCTTTGGGCGCACTCGATTTCGGCATGGTGGTAGATGGCGCGGTGGTCATGGTGGAGAACATCATCCGGCATCTGAGTAAGGACCGCCGCCACCTCAATGGAGCTGCGAAAACCACCCCGGAGATCATCCGCGAAGCTTGTCATGAAGTACAACGGCCGGTCTTTTACGCCATCGCCATCATTATCACCGCCTACATGCCGATCTTCACGCTGCAACGCGTGGAGGGCCGGTTATTCAGACCTATGGCCTGGACGGTCGCCCTGGCGCTGCTCGGCGCTATGACATTTTCGATTCTCATTGCACCTGTGCTGGCAGCTACGTTCTTCCGCAAGGGAGTTCGCGAGCGGCGCAACCTGGTCATGGACCGCCTGGTAGAGCAGTACCGCAAGCGGTTGCGCTGGGCCGTCCGGCATCGTTGGATTGTCGCTTGCGTGGCTATCGTGTCCCTGGCGGGGACCCTCTATCTGGGCTTTGGCGGCGTCATTGGCGCGGAGTTCCTGCCTCATCTGGATGAAGGTGCCATCTGGGCGCGCGGCACTCTGGCCAACAGCACCAGTCTCTCGGAAGGCGAGAAGTTCACTAACAACTGCCGCTATGTCTTCGCGTCCTTTCCAGAGGTCAAGACGGTAGTGTCGCAAGTAGGCCGGCCCGATGACGGAACCGACACCGGCGGGTTCTCCAACACCGAGTATTTCGTTGACTTAAAGCCGCACGACCAATGGCGTCCGGTGTTTCATAGGAACAAAGAAGAGCTGATCGCCGCCATGAATCGCGCGCTGGAAAAATACCCGGGAGCGGAGTGGAACTTCTCGCAGCCCATCGAAGACAACGTCGGCGAAACTCTCACTGGCACCAAGGGTGCCCTGGCGCTCAAGATCTTCGGGGACGACTTGAAGTTGCTCGAGAAGAAGGGCGAAGAAGTCCAGGCCGTCATGTTGGGCATTGCAGGCATGCATGATGTCAAGTTGTTACGCGATTTCGGTCAGCCGAATCTCAACTTGACCATCGACCGCCGGCAGGCGGCGCGCTTCGGAATCAACGTGGCGGATATCCAGGACGCCGTCCAGACGGCCGTCGGCGGCAATGCCGTGAGCCAGGTACTGATCGGCGAGCAGCGCTACGACGTGGTGGTGCGCTATCAGGAGCCCTATCGCAATACGCAACAGGCCATCGCCAAAGTTCGCCTGCTTTCCCCGACCGGAGAGCGAGTCTCCCTGGCGCAGTTGACTAAGGTAGAAGTAAAGGACGGCGCCTACGACATCTACCGCGAGGGCAACAGCCGGTATGTGGCGGTGACCTTCAGCGTGCGTGGCCGCGATCTGGGGACCACCGTCGAAGAGGTAATCAAGAAGATCGGCGAAAAAGTGAAGTTACCGCCAGGTTACACCATCGGTTGGTCGGGCGAGTACGAAAGCGAGAAGCGTGCCGAAGCGCGGCTGGCTCTTATCGTTCCGCTGACCATTCTGGTCATTTTTATCATTCTCTATACCATGTTCCGCTCCTACAAATGGGCGCTGCTCATCCTATTGAACGTGGGTCTGGCTCGCATCGGCGGCCTGCTGGCGCTGGTGATCACGGGTACCTATCTCAGTGTGTCGTCGGGCGTCGGCATGTTGGCGCTCTTTGGCGTATCGGTACAAACCGGCGTCATCATGCTGGAGTACATCAACCAGCGCCGGGCCAGAGGCCACTCTATCGAAGATGCCGCGGTGGAAGGCGCGGTCCTGAGACTCCGCCCGATCATGATGACCATGCTGGTGGCGACGCTAGGACTGCTGCCCGCGGCCCTATCGCACGATATCGGCAGCGATTCGCAGCGCCCCTTCGCGATTGTCATCGTAGGCGGCCTGATTTCCGACCTGCTGCTGAGCATCGTTCTGTTGCCTACGTTCTATGTCTGGATCGCACGGAGCGGCGACGTACTTCCCGAACCGGAAGGTTCTTTCGAGGGCTAATGAAACTCAAGTTTGCACTTTTGCCATTGGTCGTAACGCATTCGATATTGGGGCAGCAGTCGTCTGTCAAGATCACGCTCGACCAGGCTATCGACCTGGCGCTCAAGCATAACCATACGCTACAGGCCGCCCGGACCACCATTCAACAGAGCCAGGCCGTCGAAGTCACCGCCAATCTGCGCCCCAATCCGACGTTCTTCACCGACTGGGAATACCTGCCGATTTTCAATCGCCCGCAAGGCTCCACCACGGCGGACTACCTCCAGGGATCCACCGAAGGCGACCTGGGGTTGAGTTACCTGATCGAGCGCGGCAACAAGCGGGCCCGTCGCCTGGAGGCGGCCAGGAGCGCAACCGCGGTGACGCGCGCGCAGGTGAATGACAACGAGCGCGGCACCGCGTTCCAGGTTGGCTATCTCTTCGTCAACGCCCAGCTTGCGGACTCGACGCTCGAACTCGCGCGGAAGGATCTCAAGAGTTTTCAGGAAACGATCGACATCAGCGAAGTTCAATTCAAAGATGGCGCCATGAGCGAGAACGACTACCTGAAGATCAAGATCCAGTTACTGCAGTTCGAGACGGACGTTCAACAGGCGTTGCTCAACAAGGCGCAGGCGCTATCGGATCTCCGCCAGCAATTGGGGTACGAGTCGGTACCTGCCGACTACGACGTGGTGGGCGAATTCGAGTACCAGCCGCTGCTGGCCGACCTCGATGAATTGCAGGCGAAGGCCCTTCAGAATCGTCCGGATCTGCGCGCCGCGACGTTGGGCGTGGCCGCCGCCAACAGCCAGTACGCCCTGGCGAAGGCCAATGGGAAGCAGGATCCCACCATTTCGGCGAATTACTCGCATGTCAACGGGATTAGCGCCGCCACCTGGTCGTTCAGCATTCCGCTGGCGATTTTCGACCGCAACCAGGGCAACATCGCGCAGACGCGGATTGCCATCCGGCAAGCCGAAGAGCAGCGAAAAGCCGCCAACGGGCAGGTTCTGACGGACGTTAGAGACGCTTACGAAGGGCTGCAGGAGAGCGCGAAAATCGTCCAGCTCCTCCGGTCCACCTATCTCGATGTGGCCCAGAAGAGCCGCGATATCAGCGAGTACGCATACCGGCGCGGGGCTTTGGCTCTGCTGGATTTCCTGGACGCCGAGCGGACCTATCGCGCCACCCAGCTCGCTTACCGCCAGGCAGTGGCGGCTTACCTGACTTCGTTGGAGCAACTTCGCCAGGCGGTGGGAACCAGGGACTTACTGTGATCGCCGATCCGGCGCCCGCTTGCCATACCGCTTTACCGGAATAATCTTATGACACGAGAAGAAGTTCGCGCGCGTATCGAGGAAATCGGCATAATTCCGGCGGTGCGTCTACACTCCGCCGAGGACGCTCTGTTTGCCGCCGAAGCGGTGTGCGAGGGCGCTATCCCGATTGTCGAAGTAACCATGACCGTCCCGGGCGCCATCGAAGTCATCCGCGAACTGACGCGCCATCATTCCGAGGTTATAGTGGGCGCCGGAACATTGTTTCATGTCGATACGGCACGCCGCTGCCTGGATGCCGGCGCCGCCTTCCTGACCACGCCGGGGCTCGATCTCGAGATCGTCAACTTTGCATTGGGCCGCGAAGTGGTGGTCTTTCCGGGAGCCTTGACGCCTACCGAGATCGCCATCGCTTCGAAGGCCGGTTCCGATTTCGTCAAGGTCTTTCCCTGCGAGGCGAATGGCGGTCCCAGCTACATGCGGACGCTCAAGGGACCTTTCTCGGAAGTCCCGCTGATCGCTTCGGGCGGCGTCAATCAGACCAACGCCATGGCTTTCATCCGCGCCGGAGCGGTGGCGCTGGGCATCGGGCGCGACTTGATTCATCAGGATGCCATCCGGCGCCGCGAGCGCGGTTGGATCACCGAGTTGGCGCGGCGCTACACCAAGATGGTTGCCGACGCGCGCCAGATACGAAAGGATGCCGGGCTATGACACGCGGATTCGCAGCGGTCCTGATCGGGATGGGCATACTGGGGGCCGCACTGCCTTTGCGCGGAGCGGAATCGCTTCGCGAGACAGGGCCCAAACAATCGTTTGAAGTAACTAAGACCGAGCGGGTGGCCTTCCAGCCGGGCGGCGCCGTCGAGATTGAGAATTCGTACGGCTACCTGACCGTGGAAGGTTGGGACGAACCGGCGGTTGAGATCACCGTGGCAAAGTCCACCAATCGGTTCTTCACACCAGACCGAAAAGAAGAGGCCGCGAAACGCTTCGACCAAATCCACGTGGTCACCGACCGCCGCTCCGATAAGGAACTGGCGATTTCGACGACGCTCCCCGCCCGTCATAACCTGATCGGTTCCGTCCTGCCTTCGCGCCGCATCGTCGTCACCATGCCCAAGCACAGCCACGAAGGCGTCACGGTTGAGTACACGGTTCACGTGCCCCGCGACTCGCGGCTGGTAGTTCATCAGGACAACGGCTACGTATGGGTGAGCGACGTGACGGGAGACATCCAGGTGGACAGTCACACTGGCGACATGATTGTGATGCTGCCCGATCCCGGTAGTTACTCGATCGACGCGCGAACCGGAATGGGCAGCGTTTCTTCCGATCTCTCGGGTAATGGCCGCAAGCGTTTCCCGATCGGCACCCGCTTCACTTATGCCAGCCCGGCCCCGTCGCGGCAAATCCATCTGCGCATGGGCCGCGGAAGCATCACGATTAAGAGCGGCGCGCCGTCCGGTCCTTTCTGGAAGGACTAAGGGCCTGTCACGAAATAACCCGCTCACTCGCTGCCAACCGCTCCGCTTTCAGAGGCGCGACCGTGAGGGAGCGGTGAGATAATTGGCGCTCCGACGTGGCGCACGCACTCGTGCGTGCCGCGTCGCCACTCGTGGCGATGCCCGGCGGAGAACCTCTGAATCTACGGGTGTTTGCCGGGCATCCCGATGAGTCGGGATGCGGCGCGCACGAGTGCGCACTCGACGAACTGCGGTCTCGCCCTTGTGCGGGGGGATTCTTTCACAGCTTCTGTCAGAACGAACCCTAACCCGCCCAGCGGCCTCAGTGCTTCCGGGCGATCAACAGCAGCAACCCGAAGATGACCACGGGTATCATCACCATCCCGAAATAAAACAAGACCCGTTTCAGCCACGGTGTGCGCCGCCG
>Ga0181529_10000396_pt1 | contig 64465 bp, 61 predicted proteins | sample PEATcosm2014_Bin_36_FD_119763 | JGI IMG/M metagenome (GOLD analysis project Ga0181529, IMG submission 119763) | Peatland microbial communities from MTU Mesocosm Facility, Houghton, MI, USA - PEATcosm2014_Bin10_30_metaG | ecosystem: Environmental > Terrestrial > Soil > Wetlands > Peat | place...
CTCCGATGGCTGTTTCGCGAAGATTCGCAAGCGGCGAAGGACCTTTACGAAACCGTCGACGATTAATGGCTTGAAGACCGTCGAGCTCTGCAGGAAAGGAAGCTCGCGACGCGTATCCTCGCGGAGGACAAGCAAATCAGTCTCGAAAGACATGCTCTCCGGGACATCGATCACCAAGTCGAGGCTTCCAAGCCCGGCTTTGGCAGCGAGGACGACCTCAGATTCGAGCCGCGATTCCAGATTCAATTGTCGACGGTGGCTCTCTATCCCTTCGTCAAAGGCGATATCCAATACCGTCGAGTATGTCCTTCCTTCGAAGACGGCCTCGGCGAGGGAAAAGGGCGAGAAGGGTATCTTCCGAAGCTTCGCGTAGAAGCCGTCATCGTCTAGACCATAAAGCTCCTCCGGGCGAAGGACTCCCTCGTTGAGAGCGAGGAGGACAGCCTTTTTTATCATTGCAGTGGCTGAACGTACGCCCTTATGCCAATAAACCGACCGATACATGAGATATTTGGAGAAAAGCAGCCCTTCCACGCTCATCAGGCCCCTTTCCTCGATAGCCAGGACTTTGCCCGTACCTACGGCAACTCTCTGGAAAACGAAGTCGCAATCTTGAATACCATAGGGCACTCCGCAGAAGAAGGCGTCGCGGTTCAGGTAATCGAGCTTATCCGGATCGAGCACTCCGGATAAAAGCCCGCGGAAAAAACCTATTTCGCGATCTTCACCCTTCGGAATTCCATCGTCGACGATCGCCGCCACGATTTCGGGATCCATACCCGCTTCGCGTACCAGATCGGAAAGCGGCTTCGAGAGGAGCTCTCGAGCCGTAAGCGTTTCATGTCGCTCCAAAGGAAGCTCTTTGAGCGAGTGAGCGTAGGGAAAATGTCCGATATCGTGGCAAAGGGCGGCGACCAAGTAGGCTAGGATTCCATCCCGGGAACAGAAATCCAGCTGATCTTTAGCTGCGAGAGCCAGGATCAGACGCCTGGCCATATGAAAGACCCCGATGGAATGTGCTCGACGCGTATGCGTCGCACCCGGATATACTAGGAAGGCCGGCCCCAACTGCCTAATTCGACCGAGTTTGGCGAAAGGAGCCGAGGACGCGAGGCGTTCCAGGGCAGGACTAAGGAAAATATTGCCCCAGAGGGGATCGCGGATCGGTTCGGTAAAATCCGAGGTGAGGAATCGCACCAAATCGGAAGAGTTCATACCCGCGTTTACCTTATTTGACCAGTCGGCTTATCTGTGTTAAATATTGACACGAAATGCCGAGCAAGTATAGCGATTCAAATCGTCGACTCCCCGGCGCCGTTCAAAGGCGGCGCTTCCTCCTCGCGTCCTGCGCTATAGCGATTGCGGCTATTGGCTTCGCCTCGGTATTCTTCCTGATCCCCTACTCGAGAAGGCAACCCAAATCCGCTCAGGCTAGGGATACGACCGTCATGACGGCACCTCCGACCGCGCCGGCGCTCATGCCGCCTTCGCCGGCGACCATGGATGCCAATAAGCCGAAGGCTCCGCCGCCGTCCTCCGCTGTACTCGCTCCACTTGCCGCCGCCTTGCGCGGTTTTGGACTCAGGGCGGCTTCCATCCCTCGTATCGCGCGGGATTTCTCACTTGGCCCCTTGCAATCCTATCGACCGGCAGAAGGTGACGAGGCATCGGTATTCGTGGTCGCTACATCCTTCATGAAGGGTATAGCGGAAGGAAGACTCGACAGGAAACTGCTTTTACCTCGGTCCCGAGACGCTCTTTCAGAGCTTCTCGCGCCTTCCGAGCCCGGTTCTACCGCTTCTTCCGCGGTACCTTACAGACTCGGGGAAGTCGTCATTCAAGGTTGCGATGCCTCGTTGAAGATTCGCCTCCCCACCGAGACCGACGGTCCCAGAATCGAAGGCCTGCTTTCGCTCCGGAAGGAGGGAGATACCTGGTACGTGGAAGCGCTGGCCCTCGATCCGCCTCTGTCCGGCCCCTTGGCTTTCAATCCCGATGCGCTCGCCGGCGCCCCAGGGCGATAAGGATGTCAGATGGCGACTAATCTAAAGCGAATCGAAAAAGAATTCATCCTCGGTTCCGCGCGGGACGACAAAGTCCCGTTCCTCCTCATCGCAGGCTCCGGGGAGTGGCCTTGTTACATTTCGGAAATTAGCGCGGACGGCCTCACTTTTTCGCACGCCATGCCGCTCAGGCTCCTCCACCGAAGCCAGATATACGAGTTTCGCTTCATATACCGAGAGCAGCCCATGGCCTTCCGAGCGAGAATGCTCGAAGTCAGAGACTCCATAGTCATCTCGGAAATGCCCGAGGCCGTGTACAAGAATCTCGGTCGAAGGTATAGCCGGCGTACGCCGCCTTCCGAATTCGAGGTTTATATCTCATTCAAAGGCGACCGCTACCAGCTATCCTTCCCGACGACGAGAGAATTCGAGCCGACGACGGATCCGGAGCTCGACTCCTCCTTCGATCCTCATGATATACGCGCCCTCGTGCGGGAGTTCAACGAGCGAGCCTCGGAGTTCGCTACCGAGCGAGCCATCCGCATGTTCAAGGACAGGCGTCCCGAGACCCTGGAAGAGCGCATGATCGTCAGGACGGGCAAGATATATTTCCTGCCGTCGGCCGCCGGAGGCCTGCCCATCGTCGACCCCTATATCAGCGCTCGGATCATCACGCGCGACATACTCGCCGAATTCCTCAGGGACGAGGACATGCGCGAGGACCTCGTCGGCGACGAGGTCCTGCGCTTCGAGCGCAACAAAAAGGCTGCCGGAGTGATCTCGGAGTTGATGATACCCCTGCTCTTCCAGGAATACGTCATCGGCTATGTCTATCTCGTCAATACGCAGGCTGGAAGACCCCCCTTCGATCTTCCGCTCCTCGAGACTTTCCATCAATTCGCTAAAATCCTCGCTTACTCGCTCAAGGTCAACGGATATTTCCGCAATGCGCCCAAGAAAGCCCGCGACTTCTCCGCCGACGTCATCGACATCAGCGCGGGAGGCCTCCTCTTTTCGAATTCATCCCGCGATCTCTCGTCTTCCTTGCTTCCGGGGAGAGAGATGGAACTCTCGATAAAGTCGAGGGGAAGGACCGTCAAGGTCCTCGCCAAGGTCAAGCGTGTCTACCGCGATGCCTCTCGTAGCTACTTCGGGGTAGAATATTCCTCATTCGCCCCTGAAGACTTTCGATTCCTATTCGAATGCCTCTACGGCCGGGACTTCACGGACGAGGACGCGGCGGGAATCGAGGGTCTGAAGGTCAAGAATCCGCATAAATAGCTCGTGAAGGAAGAACCCATGCCCCTAATAGCCAAACCGCTTCGCGGCCTCTTCCTAGGCCTTTTCGCTACTTTCACCCTCTTCGGCATTTCGATGACGATAGTCGGCGCAGCGCTCCCCAGAATACTCGGCGATTTCCGATGGAGCTATGCCGCCGCCGGCGCCGTGATAGCCGCAAGCGCCGTGGCCTATTTCCTGGCAAGCCTCTTTTCGGGAAAGGTGCTTAACGCGATAGGCTCCAAGGCTACCATGATCGCGGGCCTGGGAAGCTGCGTTCTCGGCCTTGCCTTCTTCGCCTCGACCCCGTCATTCTTGGCCAATCTCCTCCTCAACCTTTTTATCGGGGCGGGACAGGGATTGATCGAGCCTGCAGTCAATTGGTCCACCCTGCGCATGGACGGCGACCAAGGCTCCGGTCGCGCGATGAACCTCATGCACGGCGCTTTCGCAATAGGAGCCGTCTCGGGTCCCCTGGTCCTGAGCGTGATCATGGCCTCGGATTTGTCTTGGACCATACTCTTCCGCGCCATTGCCGTCCTTTTCGCCATTCTCGCCGTCGCTCTCGCAGCCTCGCCTTTTTCGCGACTCGAAGCCTCCAAATCACGCTCGGAGGATCGTACCACGAATACTAAAGTCGCCCGCGAGCCCGCCTATTACCTCGGCTTCCTCTGCCTCTTGCTTTACGTCGGGACGGAAATCGGCATCTCGAATTGGATAGCCGAATACTTCGTGCGGATCTTCGGCGCCAAACCCGCCTTCGCGTCCCTTTCCGTTTCTCTCTTCTGGGCGGGGCTCCTTGCGGGGCGATTCGGCGTACCCGCCCTCTACCGGGGCAAGCGCCTGGAAACGGCGCTCATCGCCTTCTCGCTGCTCCTCACGACTGCGACTGCAGCGCTGTGCGTCTTGGGCTTCATGATCGTCCCCGGAACCCCCCTGTGGGCACCAACCGCGCTGACCTTCGTCGCAGGCCTCGGTTGCTCGATCGTCTACCCGACGGTAATTTCCCTCGTCGGCATTTCCTGCAAAAGCTCACAGGCGGAGGCCATATCGTTTGCGGTAGCCGGCGGCGGCGTCGGTCTTTTCGCCTTCCCTTTCCTCATGTCATGGATTTCCCAAGGATTCGGCATCAAGACGGGCTTCGCGAGCTATGCAATCATCGCCACGATGACGGCGAGCTCCTGCGCCGTTTTGGCGAAGGTCTTCGCGAAGGCGAGGAGACCGATATGAGGAGTTACCTAACCCGGGCCGATACGCTCGTTTCGGCGCTTCCCTCCTAGCTGTCGACTACCTTTACGCCCCGGCGCTTCTTGGGAAAGCGCTTGAGGACCGAGACGCAATTGCGCTTGGAGTTGAACACGAAGCCGCCATCCCAATACTCGAGGGCAGCGAAGAGCGCGTTACCGCCGTCGTTGTCGTCGGCCCTTTCGCCGCGGAAGGAGACATACTCGGAAAGGGCTTCGAAGTCGTTTCCTTCGAGCAGGCTTTGCCTTTTGTGATTGAATTCGTTCCATCTTTCCAGGTCTTGAAAGCCCGATCCCTCATCCTCGACGATGAGATGGGCGTGTTCGGGGCTGAACGAGTACCAGACGCGGACCTTTCTTTCGGGGTCGCACCTGTTGCCGTGCTTTACTGCATTCTTAATGATCTCGCTTATCTGTTGCTCGAGGAGGTTTATTTCCTTGATATCCGGCGGCGCCGATTGCACGATCAGGAGGGTAAAATAACGAATCTGGCGAAAATCGGAAGGGAATTCCTTATGCAGCATCCCTGTCCTCTCGAAGAGCGGAGAATTCTCGTCGACCACGATATCCTTGACCGTTTCCGCTGCCATGTCAGGACTCCATCCGCTTCAGAGCTTCGTCGATCGTCGGCGAAATCGGGAAATATCCCATGAGCTTAGTGAGTTCGATGACCTTCTTCACGGAGCCGTGGATATTGGTGATCACGAGCTTGAACCCCATCTTCTTGATAGTCGAGCAGATGTAAATGAGCGCGCCGATCCCGCTCGAGTCGATGTAGTCGACGTTCTCGAGATTGATGATAAAGCGCTCGACCTTCTTCTCGAGCATCTTCATGACAAGTTCCTTGAGCTTGTATGAATTGTAGAGGTCCATTTCGCCGTTCACGTCGATGATGTAACTCTCGCCGTTCTTGCGGATCTTCAAGTCCATTGGCTCCGCTCCTCCGTGGTCATGCCTTGGTTCTCTTTATCACGAGCACAGTCCTATCGTCGTACGGGTGCGCGAGCCCCGCGAATTCCAATAGATCCTCCCTTATTTTCTCGGCGATCTCGGACGGCGCGAGTCCGCGCGAGCGCTGAATGACGCTACCGAGGCTCTTGCGGCCGTATTGCTTGCCTTGGGCGTTCATGGTCTCCACGATGCCGTCCGTGTAGAGCGCGAGGATGTCGCCTTCGCCCATCGCGAAGCGCGACGATGCATACGCCGTTCCTCGCTCGACGCCGATGGGTACGCTCTTGGATTCGAAGGTTTCGAGGGAACCGTCGGATCCTCGGCAAGCCAAGGCGGGCTGATGCCCCGCGTTGGCCAGCTCGACCACGCCCGAGGAACCATCGATGGCGGCTAGGAAGAGAGTCGCATAGTGATCAAGGTCAACTTTACCGGTGATACCCCGGTTCACCCATTGAAGGAGGGTAGCGACATCTTTGGTAGAGGCGGTTATCAGGTGGAGGATGGAGCGCACCATCACCAGCACGATGCTGGCGGCAACCCCTTTGCCGGCGACGTCGCCTACCGCGATTACTGCCTTGTCGGACTTGGTTTGGATTACATCGTAATAATCCGAGCAGACGCCACGCGCCGAGCTCGCGAAGGCACCGAAGGCGAAGCCCTGTACGTCGGGCAGCTTCTTCGGAAGCAGTGTGCCTTGGACATTAGCGGCAATATCCGCCTCTCGCTCGATATCGCTGCGCTCGGCCGCTTCCAGGAATGAGAAGGAGTTAGCCACCGCGATCGAACCGAAGTTGGCGAGGAGCTTGCATCGGTCGAAATCCCGCTCGGAGAAGGCACCCTGACCGGACTTGGCCACCGATATAGCTCCGATGATCCGGTCCCTAACTATCAATGGAGATGCGATAAAGGCTCCGGCCTTGAGCCATGGCTCGTCGCCGTTATCCGGCAGCGGCGAGTCAGGGCCCGCCTGAGGAACGAAGACATGCTTGCCCGTCCGCGAAACCTCGCCCAGGATTCCTTCACCAAGCCTGATGCGGGCATGGCGGACGAAGGAATCGACCCTGTCGGCCGTTTTGGGCAGGTTTTCCGGGAGCTTGAATGGAGGAGGATAGTTTCCGCATACGGCCCTGACCGATACCGTCTCCTCGAATTCGTCGGAAAGCAGGAGGGCTCCGCCGTCGGCCCCAGTACGTTCAACGACCGTGCGGATCATGTTGTCGACGACGTCCTGGAGAAAGGTCTCGCTCCGCATCGCAGTACCGGTGGACAGCAGAAGATCATAGAGGGAATCCACTGACTCTTCATAATAATCGACGGCGCTGATAAGCTGGTTTTGAATGATATCGATGAAGATGAGGGCGAGGGCAAAAAGAAGACAATAGAAAAGCGGCGTGACGAGAATCCGGAAAAAGGGGCCTCCGCTATCCAAAACGGCGCCCACTAGGATATATATGCCTGAGCCCAAGGCTAAGGGAAGGGCCGATCTTGAGGAAAGAGTACGGGCAGGAGTGTCGGCTCCCGCCTTGGAGAGGATGGGCACCAAGGCTAAGACCGCTACCGGAATGAGCCCGACGAGCCTCAAAAAACGGGAAGGAATGCCGAGACTCAAACCGAGACCCTCGAGAAGCAGTATAAGGATCGCGGCGGCATCGAAACCGGCTCCGATCCAGAAAGGCCAGCCGAGCCTAAAGGGCTTGAGGTTCACGAATAAGAGTACGCCGAAAAGAATGAGATCGCTCGCATCGTATAGGCTGGGGGCGACGAAGATCGTCAAAAAAAGATCTCGAAAAGCAAGGAAGCAGGAGAGGAGGGCATAACCGGTCATAGAGCCTTCGGTATCCTTCTTACGGAGGAAAACGAAAACCGCGATAAGCGCCGCCACAAGAGCGAGCTTCGCGAGCAGAGGACCGCTCAGCACGCCGATCAAGCCATCCAACACAGTGTAATTCCTCTTTAGTTTGCTTGGCTCATGACTGATTAACCAGCTTGGAAACGCAGTGTAGCATTCACAATACACGGAGTCAAGTTTTTACCGCTGGACGAAAAGGCCGTATTGGTGACATTTGTACGATACGGTTCGTGAATATCGAGGTGGATCACGTGATAGGACTCTTCATAAAGATCCCTTTTCACACACAGCTCCGCAAGGCCGAGCCGGCTCTTGCAGCAGAGTTGTCGGGAGCCGTGGATGACGCGATCTCTGCTTTCGCCGCCGAAAGGCAGATTACGGAAGAATCCTTTCTGTTAACCTTCGACGAAACTTCGCGACCCTGCCGGCTTCGTGCCGCGGAGGCAGCACGTTCGCTTTCATCCAAAATCTCCATTCTCGGGCAGCGACTCCACGGTTGGGCGGTAATCCTCGATGCAGGATCGAAAGATCCGGATGATGCGCTACAAATAGTCAGACGCCTATGGTTCGGCGTCTCAGGCGATGGATTTTATGTTTCCACTCGCTCGAAGTCCTATTTTGCGGACTATTTCCAATTCGGTCCCGCGGCCGCCGTCGAGGAGAGCGATCCGGAATGCAGGTCATGCAGCCCTGTATTGGACGCCATTTATGCGCGTCCTGCTCTCCCCGACTATGGTCCCGCGCAAGGAGCGGCGAGCGATCCGATTGAAGAGGCGCAGCAGCAGACGATCGATCGTCTCGTCGATGCCCTCGGCGATCTCGGCATAGGCGAGGATGCAGGTCGGGCCCTCGCTGTCTTCGGCCAAGGCCGAGGTCCTTCGCTATGTCTCGAGGCCTCCCTTGCAAGGCTTTATGCGGACTCCTCCAAGCGTTTCCTCAGGCTGACCGCGTCTGCGGTGGAAAGCTCCCCTTACGGTCCGATTGCAAGCGCCCTTGGCGCCCTCGTCTCCCTTCAAAGGAGAGAGGAGAGCTCGGACGCCCTTCTTTCCGGCGCGGAACGCGGTCTTCTCGAAGGGCTCGCGCCCATGCTGGATTTTCTCCGACGCTCTCCGTATCGACGCAGTCATTCATCGCAGATAAACATCCGGCTCAGTCTCTGCGCCGCGGTGGCCCTCGGGCTATATTCCAGAACCATGCGCGCGAACGGGCTCCCGGCCTTCGTGATACTCGAAAGGATCGAGGACTTCCCCGCGCCCAGCCTCGATCTGATCCGCTCCCTGGTCGCCGGCCAGCTGTCGAGCGAAGGGATAATGCTCATCGCCGTGGGAGCCGATCTCCCGCGATACTGGAAAGGTCCCGCGCCCCGCAGCCTGGAAGCGCCGGGTCCCAGTCCCTCGGCCATTGCCCATGCCGCATTGCGAGCCTCCGATGCGATGTGCGCTCCCGGCTCCTCAGCGATCCTGGCCCTGGCATCCGCAGGCGACCCCCTGAGATTCAAGCTGGCCATACGATTGCTCGCCTCGGGGCGAGAGTTCTCCGCTTCGGCAGCCACCGAGATCCTTGCGAAGGAGTCCCTCGCCACGCTTCCTCGCGAATACGCCGAGGTCCTACTTGCCCTTCGACTGGGCGAGGGGGTTCTCACCGACGATTTCATGGAGACTTTCTTCCGGGACTCCGGCTATGTCACCGGCATTCGCTCGATAATTTATAAGACCCTTGCCAAACTGGGCTTCATAACGGAAGACGATCGTCCTCGAATAATCTCGAGCCTCGCTGCCAGCCGCTGCGAAGAAGCCTTGCCCGATCGCGGCTCGGCTTTTCGCGAAAGCTTCGCCGCCAAACTCTTCCTCCTCCGGGACGAGGGTCTCATCATCCCGTCTTCCGCGCTGTTCCGGCGCATGTGCTCGGAAGCGGGGCCCATTTCCGCGAATGACGCAGATAAGCTCCGCCTCGCGCTCGATTGCGTTTCCGCCGACGCGGTCTACGGACCATCCGAGCCTCTCTCCGACGGGCCCGACGAGAGATTCCTCAAGCCCATGGCCGACTTCCTCGCTTCCTATTCCGCATCGGATCGCGAGGCGAGCATAGACGCACTGGAACGACTCGAGGCCGATGCGACGGGATTCGGGGCAAATGACGCGCTCGCCGAAACGGCTGCGGATCTCGCGAGGGCGGCTTTGGAATACTCGGACGGCAGGCTGCGGAACGCGGCCGCTCGAGCGAAGAACGCGCTGATCGGCCTCCATGCATTGGGAGCCGGGAAAACCGAGGCTAGGGCGCACAGGCTGCTCGGTTTGTGCGCCCTGGCCCAGGAGCAAGTGCAAGAAGGCGCGGATTACCTCTCGAACGCCTACGATATCGCATCGGCCTTTCCCGAGCCGCTCGAGTGCATCCTCTCGGCGATCGCCGAGGCGGCCGCCCATTTCACCCTGGGAGACCTCGGAAGGGCAAGGTCTCGAGCCGGAGCGGCCGCTTCGTGGGCAACATCGTCCTTCCGCCCCGACTGGGAATCTGTCTGCGCTTTCATCGAAGGTCGGGCCGCCTTCGAGGTCGGGCGCTACGACCGGGCAGAGGAGAGCTTCGGCATCGTCCGCTCGATCGCCCGCGTCTACGGGCAAGACGAAGCCTCGAGGCGAGCCGAGATATGGACGGGCCATGCCGCCGCGTTCCGCGGAGACGTCGCGGGGGCGAGGCGAATATTGCGGCGTTTCGGCGACGACGCCGAGGCCCTGTGGTTCCTTGCCGAGCTGGAAGTCTGGGAGGGGGCGCCCGAAAAGGCCATGGCCCTGACGGAGAGGGCCCTAGCCGTGGCGCCGCGCAGGGGCTTCGTCTCGGCTGACGCATTCGATTGGAGTTCGGGCTACGCTTCGATAGAGGGTCGCTCGGTCGGCTTCTTCGCCGCGCGCACCTTCCTATATGATCAGATAGAGGCATTTTCGGAATTCGCCGCCGGTATGTCGGATCCCGGAGCGCGGGGAATCGCGAGTGCCGAGCGGCTGGCATCCCTCGCCAGGGAGGATAGGCTGTCGACTCTCCATCCCTCGGTCCACCTTTACCACTTCTATCGCTATCTGATCCTCGAGCGCGCCGCGCCGAGCTCCATGGAAGGAGCGAGCGCCCTCAGCAAGGCATTCAAGGCCCTGCAATTGCGGTCCACTAAGCTGGAAGAGGCCGCCCTCAAGGATGGCTTCCTAGACAATCGGTGGAACCGAGTCCTGCTCGAGGCCGCGCGCTCGAGAAAGTTGATATAGCGTGCGCGAACTCGCGGCCGCCTGCTACCATGCGGCGAGGGGCTTCCTGAGCCTGCTTCTGGAGGAGCTTCCCGATCGCGACCGGCTCGACGGGGAGCTCGTCACCGTTCTGGGCGAGCGCAGGCGGCCCTATTGGACGCGCAACGTCTGGGAGCGCCCTCTCCTCGTCGAATTCGGCTCCATCGGCGAGGCGGCCAGGACGCTTCGCTCCCTTCAGCGTAATTGGGCCGTCCTTCCCTCGCGGCTGCATCGGCGTGCGACCCTCATAGCCGATCGGCTTCCGCCGCTGCCGGTCAAGCCGAAGAGCTTCCCGTTCACGCCGCCCGAGGCGCCCATGGGCGCCTTTACGCTCCTAGACGAGAACACCATGCTCGCCAGCCCCGAGTGCTCGAGCCCTTTCCCCAACGGCGAGCTCGAGTTCGACGAAGACCGGGAGGGGCCGCCCAGTAGAGCCTACCGCAAGCTATGGGAGGCCCTCGTCCTCGCGAGGGAGCGGCCGGGGCCGGGAGAGAGATGCGTGGACGCGGGCGCATCCCCGGGCGGATGGACATGGGCTCTGGCCGGACTCGGTGCGGAGGTGCTGGCGATCGATCGGGCCGATCTGGAACCGCGCATCGCCGCGCTGCCGAATGTCAGCGCCCTGCGCCACGACGTCTTTTCGTTGAAGCCTAGCGAGATAGGAGCGGTGGACTGGCTTTGCTCCGATGTCATCTGCTATCCTCCGGCCCTATTCGAGTGGGTGTCCTCGTGGCTCGAATCGGGACTGGCGCGAAACTATGTTTGTTCGATAAAGATGCAAGGCGCCGGCTTCGACAAGGCGAGCGTCGAGCGCTTCGCGGCCATTCCGGGCTCGCGGGTCATACATCTTTGGCACAACAGGCACGAGCTCACCTGGATCAACCTGGAACGGGACCGAGTCCGGCGCCTTGGCGATCGGCCGACGGGACTCTATACTTGACCCATGGACGAGAACGGGCGCGCGGCGCGACGTTTCGCCGTCTCGCTTTACGCCGAGCACGTCGACCCCGAGACAGCGCCTCTCCATATCCTCGACCTCAGCGCGACCGGCTTCCTCATTCGTGGGGATATCTGCGCAGGGCAAGGCGGCATACTGCACGCGAGCTTTCGCGTCCATCCCTCTTCCGGCGAAGCGCGCATATCCGCCCGAGGCAGGGTAATGCGTTGCCGCATCGCCGGACCCGATTCCGAATTCGGCATCCGGATCGAGGGCTTCGGCAGTCCAGAAGAAGAACGGGCGTACCGCGATTACGTACGGGAGCTCGAGTCGAAATCCGTCCTTTAAGATCCCTCGACGGGCGAACGCGCTTCCGGCTCGAACATGGCCTTGAGTCTCCCGAAATACTCTTCGCCCTCTTCCTCGGTGAACTCGGACTCCCCGGCGCGGTTTTGCAGGAGCTCTGACGGTATCTCCTGCAGGAACGGGCTGGGTACGCAGTCCATGACCTGGTTTTGCTTTCGACGACGAAGGCAGGCGCTGATGAGGAGGCGACGCCTTGCTCGCGTGACGGCCACGTAAAAGAGGCGACGCTCCTCTTCGAGACTGCCCTCCCCTTCCTCGAGCGAGCGCGCGTGGGGGACGATCCCATCCTCGCACCCTGCGATGAAGACTACGTCGAACTCGAGGCCCTTGGCGGCGTGTATCGTCATGAGGTTCACCTCCCCGCCCTCCTCGTCCTCGACATCGTCGCGAGAGATCAGCGACACTCGATTGAGCCATTCGTAGAGGCCTGGCGAAAGATTGTCGGGGTTGGCTTCCCACTCCTCGATCGATTTCATGAGGATCTCGAGGTTATGGAATTTCCATTTGGCGGCCTTGTCGCTCTGCTTGTTCTCCTCGACGAGATAGCCCCAGTAATCGATGGCGTCGACGAGCTGCCTGACCTTGGCGGCGATGCGCTTTTTACCCAAGAGCTCGTCGCGGTACCCCTCGATGAGATCCAGGAAGGCGACGATATCGTCCACCGCCTTCTCGGTCAGGCCGCCGCGCGCGTCCGCGGAATCGCCCACGCCTCCCGTGCCCGAGACTGCGCCCGTTCGCACCAGCTCCATTGCCGTTCGCAAGGATGCGTTATGCGATCGGGCAATGGCGGTCAGCTTTTCGAGCGTGGTCTTGCCTATTCCCCTGCGCGGCGTATTAACGATCCTGATCAGATGCACGTCGTCGTCGGGGTTGGCCACGACCCTCAGGTAGGAGACGATGTCCTTGATCTCCTTCCTTCCGTAGAAAGAGGTGCCGCCAGAGACTCTATAAGGGACCTGCTCGGCGAGCAGGGATTCCTCGATACGCCTCGCCAGGTTATTTGCGCGGACGAGAATGCCGAATTCGTCCCATGGGGTCCGCTCTTTGAGCCTTATCTCTTTTATGGTCCGCGCTATGAATTCCGCCTCCCTGCCGTCGTCCTCAGGCGCATACAGCTCAATGGGCGCGCCCTCCGCTCCCGAGGGGGACCAGAGAGCCTTCTCCTTTCTATTCTCGTTATGGGCGATGATGGCGTTGGCGGCGTCGAGGATCGTCGCCGTCGAGCGGTAGTTGCGCTCGAGCTTCACTTCTTTGAATTCGGGAAAGTCCCTCTCGAACAGCCCGAAATTCTCGAAATTGGCTCCGCGCCACGAATAGATCGATTGGTCGTCGTCGCCGACCACGCAGAGGTTGAGGGAGGACATCATGCTCATGAATCGATACTGCATGAGCGATGTGTCCTGGAACTCGTCGATCATGGCATAGCGGTAGGTTTCCCGGTAACTCGATGCCAGATCGGGGTAGAGTTCGAAAAGGCGGACGGGCAGTACGATAAGATCGTCGAAGTCGACGGCGTTGAATATGCGCAAGGATCGCCGATACTCGTCGAAAAGCCCGCGATAGGCGTCATCGGCCCTGGACCAGGAGCGCTGCTCCGACCGGATCTGGGAGAAAAGGGCCCCGACTTTGTAGGCGTCGAAGGATTCCATCCGAAAGCCGAGCTCGCGGGCGCAGTCCTTTATGAGCTGGCTGCGGTCGGCTTCGTCGTAGATGGAGAAGTTTTCCTTATAACCGAGACGAGAAATCTCCTTGCGTAGGATCTTGACGCCGAAGGCGTGGAAGGTGGAAACGGTGAGATCGCGCAGCCTCTTTCCCATGATCGAGCGGACGCGCTCGGCCATCTCGCGCGCGGCCTTGTTGGTGAAGGTGAGGGCGAGGATCGAGTGCTGGGCGATACCCTGATCGAGCATATATGCTATTCGATAGGTGATGACTCTCGTTTTGCCCGAGCCGGCCCCTGCGACGATAAGAAGGGGTCCCTCCGTACAGGTGACCGCTTCGTATTGCTCGGGGTTGAGCTCGGTCTCGTAATCGATGCGCATCGAGTCCAGGACTATAGCCCGGAGCCGGCCCCATGGACAATGGCGGAAACGCGAGAAGCGAATTCCCCGGGGTCGGCTTCGATCCATTCGATATCGGGCAGTCTGCGAAAGAAAGTCATCTGGCGTTTGGCGTATCGTCGAGTATCGAGTTTTATCTTTTCCGCGATGGCTGCCAGCCTCGCGCCGGAAGACAAGGCCGGGGCTTCCGCCATTCCCGACGCGGAGTCCTCGGCCACGAAAAACTCCCGATAGCCGATGGCGCGCATGCCGGGTTCGGCGGCCGAATGGCCCTTCGCGCGCAGGCGCTCGACCTCATCGGCCAGCCCCGCGGCCATCATCGCGTCGACCCTCGCGTCTATCCTCTCGGCCAGCTCTCCAGAAGGCGGAGCAATGCCGAAAACGAAGAAGCGGCGGTCGTCACGAGGCTTGGGAGAAGGATTGAAATCCGCCATCGGCCTTCCGGTCAGTCGGACTATCTCCACGGCTCGCGTAAGGCGATATAGATCGTTTCCATGGATTCGTCTCGCCGAAGCCGGATCGACGGCCGCAAGCTCGGCGCGAAGGAAGGGCGCGCCCCGAGCCGCAAGGTCTCGCATGACGATTTCCCTGGTAGTCGGATCGGCGGCGGGCGCGCTCGGAAGGCCGTAAATAAGGTTTCGCAGGTAGAAACCCGAACCTCCCGATACTATGGGAAGCCGACCGCGGTCACGGATATCGTCGCAGGCTTCATCGGCGAGACGCACGAAATCTCCCACGGTATATTGCTCGCAGATATCGCGGATGTCGATTAGGTAATGCGGAACACGACCACGAAGGGCCGCATCGGGCTTTGCCGTCCCGATGTCCAGGCCTCTATAGGCTTGCATCGAATCCGCACTGACGACCTCGGCCTTAGGCAGACCGCATGCCTCTCGGCACGACCTAGAACCGAAGACCGAATCGAGAAGGGCCGTCTTTCCCGAAGACGTCGGGCCGACGAGGAGGACGATCGGGCTAATCGAGGAGTCGGTATTGAACCTGCTTGCCGAAGACTTGGCGCGTCGCCAGCGACACCACTTTACCGTTGCTCCTCTCCACCTCCGGGGTCTTGAGGATCGCGAGATGATAAGCGCGCCGTGTTATAGCCACTGTTATCTCATAGACATTACCGTCGTATTCAATTAACTGTTCCAGGGGCATAATCATATAGTAAGTGTATCCCATATGCGGCAATTTAAACAAGTCCCGTCTGCACGGGCCTTCATCGCAGAGATTCGTCTGCGCGAGCCTCGACGCTGTTTTTCGGATTTTCGAGGCTACGGTCCAGATCCGCGATAAGACGCGCGGCAATGGCCGAGAACTCTTCCTCTTCGCCCCTACCGGCAAGCAAATCGGCGCCGGATGAGCGGTCTCGAAGGCTCTGGAGCTCGTCCATCAGCGTAATGTTGAGGAGGATCGAAAGGCGAAGAGGGTCGGCGACTCGCGTGGAACTTTTGAGGGTAGCAAGGCGCTCTCTCAGGCGCATGACGAGGGATTGCATGTAATCCAGGGACTCGTCGGTCTGGATGGGAAAGCTGGGCCCGATCAAATCGACGTTGAAAAGCTGGAGCGCCACTGCGCTACCCTTTCGCTAGAAAATGTCCAGCTCGTTCTCGCCCGTCTCGACATCGACTTCGGGCACAATCTTAACCTCGATTCCCGTATCGCCAGGAGGGGAGGCATCCGCCGTGGCGGTCTCCTCCGGTTCGGCCCCAGAAACCGAGACCTGCCCAAGAACGAGATCCTCGAAAGAATCAAGCTTCTGAAGGGCGTGCATGATGCCTTCCTCGATTTTCGCCTGATCCCGCCTATATTCCTCGGCGCGAGCGCTGAGATCGGCGGCCTGGGTCTCTGCCGCCGCGACGCGCTCGGCCATATCTGAAAGCCGCGATTCGAGCTCGCGTATGCGCCCCGCCACGGCGGACGCGTCGACCTGTCGCAATTCCTCGGCGGCATCGGCGCGCTTTTCGGCCGCTCCCGCCTTCTCCTCGGCCGTCGCCAGTTCCTTGGCCGCCTCGTCGATGAAAGACTGGGCCTCTGCCAGACGGCGCCTGAGCTCGGCGCTCTCATCCCGGAGGCCTGCAATATACGCGACGGCCTTCTCGACCCGGTCCTCGAGAATCCGGACCTGCTCGAGGCTGATCACGGCCCTAAGCCTCGAGCGCGGCCTTGGCCTTCTCGACCACGGCCGTGAATCCGGCGGGATCGCGCAGGGCCAGGTCGGCGAGCATCTTGCGGTCCACCGTCACATGGGCCTTCGCGAGGCCCTCGATGAAGCGGCTGTAGGAGATACTCTCGTTACGGCACGCGGCATTGATGCGCGCGATCCATAGACGGCGAAAGCTGCCCTTCCTATCGCGACGGTCGCGGTAGGAATAAGACAGCGCCTTGGCCACAGCGTCCTTGGCGACTTTATAATTGGAATGCCTGCGACCCCAGAAGCCCTTGGCCCGGCCGAGGATCTTCTTCCTATGATCCTTTCTCTTCGTTCCAGCGACCGATCTAGACATCTTAGCGCTCCTCGTTTCGTATACGCGCAGCCGCAAAGGGCGGCACGGAACGCCGGATTTTGGCCCGAAGCCTCCGGCATCTCGAGACTACGCTGGACAGGGCAACCCTAACGTAGTCCTAAACCAGCCCTTGACGGATTTATTCCGCCCGAGCCGCTCATTCCGAATGAACGACCTCGCGGCGAGCCGCGGGGCATTGGTCCCTCCTCCGAATCAACCGTAAGGAAGCAGCTTCTTCTTGATCTGCCCGGTCGCGACGGGATTGACGTAACCCGATTTGCGAAGATTTCTTTTTCGCTTTGTCGTCTTCTTCGTCAGGATATGGCGAAGATTCATCTTCTTGTACTTAACTTTGCCGCTGGCCGTCAGGGAAAAGCGCTTCGCCGCGGCTTTCTTTGTCTTCATCTTGGGCATGTCTATCCGTCCTTGCTACTATCGCTACTCTTTCGCTTCCGCAACAGGCAACTCTTCGGCGGCCGGAGCTGCGGTCTTCTTGATGATCGAAGCCTTGGGCTGGAGCACCATGGACATGAAACGGCCCTCCATCGAAGGCGTCTTCTCCATTACATAAAATCCCTCGAGCTTGACGAGGACGCGCTTCAGGACCTGCTCGCCTATCTCGGTATGAGCCAGCTCCCTGCCGCGAAAGCGGATTGTCACCTTGACCTTGAAACCGTCCTCAAGGAATTCCCTGACGTGCTCGGACTTGAAATCGAGATCGTGCCCCGCGATCTTGGGCTGCATCCGGATCTCCTTGAGCTCGCCCACACGAATCTTCTTCCTCGATTCCTTTATCTTCTTCTCTTGTTCGAACTTGAACTTGCCGTAATTCAGCAGCTTGCATACCGGCGGTACCGACTGCGGCGCGACTTCGACGAGATCCAAGCCGAGGTCGCGGGCCATCTTGATAGCCTCGAGCGTCGGGACAATGCCCTTCTGCTCGCCCTTATCGTCTACGAGCCGCACTTCGCGGACACGGATCTGCTCGTTGATCCGCAAGTCTTTATCTGCCAACTGACCTCCTTCGGCCTGACCGCGACCCCGCGGCCGGTTCCGAACGAACAATACGTAAAAAGCATATTATCACAAGGCCAGGTAACGAGTAAAGAGGAGAGACCTATTCGTTTGACACAGTGAGCATATGGCGTCTACACTCTATATATGAAGAGCCTGCAGCTTCCCATGGCCCTGACAGAGCTCATATCTCGCAACTCGGCGATCCTCACGGCTTATCGCGAATGGGCGAGACGCCTGACGCCCGGCCCGGTATCGCGCCTCGCATCCTCGATCATCGAGCAGCGCTTCGAATTAGGCAAGGCTCTCGGAGAAGCGGCCTCCGAGCTCTCAGTTTCGGCACTGCCTCGACTCGAAGTCGAGTTCGAGGTCGAGCCATCTCCTGCCGCCCTCATCGACGGGAAGCTCGCATCGCACGAACCGATGACGGAACCCAAAATCCTTTTATCGGCCATGACCGAGCTCGAAGCCGCCGATCACGAGCTCCTCGCCGCCGTCGCGGGGGCAGCCCTTCCCTTTTCAAGCGTCATCGCCGAACGCCTTGCGGGCGAGGCCGAGTCCGCCCGCAAGCGATCGAGCTGGGCGCAGGACCATCTGGATCTGCTCAGCATGGGCTGATCCGACGAGGGACCCGTCCCGGCTTGCATCCGTCCAAGGGACCGTGTTAGCTTCGGTCAATGTATTTATTCCTGCTATTCGGACTGCCCCTCGGCTTCCTGCTGCTGGTCTTGGACCAGTATCCGCGAAGCGAGTTCGCTCAAACCCGCGGGGCATTCGCGAAGGGTGTCGCCGCGTTCATACCCACATGGCTCATCGCGCGCATATTGGGTTCGATCGTCCCGGCGCGTTACGGTTCTTTCCTTATATGCTTCCATGAATGGGCAGACAGACTCCTGCCATACGCCGTCCTTCCCGCCCTCGCCTATCTCGTTTTCTTCAAGTTAGGCGATCGCCTGCCGCCGGGGACTGAGGCGCGCCGTCTCACCGCTTTCTACGCGGGCGCGCTTTCTCCGGTAGGAGTCTGCGAAACCGCGAGAGCATGGGGCAGCCCATCGCCCTACACGCTTTTCCTTTTACCATTCATACTAGCGGCGATCTGCCTCGCCATGCCGAAGGCGATGACGCGAATAAACCAAAGCTATGGCTTCGCCCTCGCCATGCGCATAGTCGGCGTCGCCGCGGTAACCTTATTAGCTTCGCTCTGTCCCTATTTTTTCCTCGCTCGTCTCTGGCCTTTGTCTATCCTTCTGATTGCCGTCCTCGGCCTCTGGACAGGTTTCCTCGCCTACGAGGAACTCAGGCGCAGGGCTGCCATCCCCTTCGACGAATGATTCGCGGCTCGATTTTCGCTTAGTCGCCCGCGAAGCTGCGTGAAAAGAGGCAGGGAGCGGCTTTGCCCTTCGCGCGGCTTCGCTCGCGATCGCTTCTCCGCCTTATGCGCGGCCGGCGGAACCTAGGACGTTCTGATTCTTATGGGCGTAAAGCTTCTTGAGCTCGTCGCGCGCGGGACCGAGGTACTTGCGAGGATCGAACTCGTCCGGCTTTTCGTAGAAGACCTTGCGGATCATGGCCGTCATGGCGAGGCGGCCGTCGGAATCGATATTGATCTTGCACACGGCGCTCTTGGCCGCCCTGCGCAGCTGCTCTTCCGGGATGCCGACCGAATCCGAAAGCTTGCCGCCGTACTTCTCGATGAGCTTAACGTATTCGATTGGCACGCTCGAGGAGCCATGAAGGACGATAGGGAAGCCGGGCAGACGCTTCTCGATTTCCTCTAGGATATCGAATCTGAGAGGAGGCGGGATGAGGATGCCATCGTCGGTCCTGGTGCACTGCTCCGGCTTGAACTTTGTACGCCCATGGCTCGTGCCGATGGAGATGGCGAGGGAGTCCACGCCGGTCTTCTTGACGAAGTCCTGGACTTCGGAAGGCTGGGTATAGTTAGAGTGCTCGGCAGAGACGTCGTCCTCCACGCCGGCTAGGACGCCGAGTTCGCCTTCGACCGAAACGTAGTCCTTTTGAGCATGGGCGAAATCGACGACCTGCTTGGTCAGCCTTACGTTCTCTTCGTAAGGCAGATGAGAGCCGTCGATCATCACCGACGAAAACCCCGACTCGATGCAGCTTTTGCAGAGCTCGTAGCTATCGCCGTGGTCCAGGTGGAGGACTATCGGGATATTCCAACCGAGTTCTTTCGCGTATTCGACCGCGCCCTTGGCCATGTATTGGAGCATAGTCTGGTTGGCGTATTTACGAGCGCCGGCGGATACCTGGAGAATGACGGGGCTCTTCGTCTCGACGCAGGCCGAGACTATGGCTTGCAACTGTTCCATATTGTTGAAATTGTAAGCGGGAATAGCATAGCCGCCTTTCACCGCCTTCTTGAAGAGCTCGACCGTATTGACGAGCCCGAGCTCCGTGTAGCTTGGCATTTAACGCTCCTTATGGATCTGAAAGTGGGCGGCAGGGCCAGGTAAAAAGCCTTGAAGCTCCTCTCGACGATGTTTAATTTTATGGGCCGAGCTTGCACGAGTCAAGTCCTCGCCTTGCCAGCGATACACATCCCGGCTTCCGCGGATGGACCGATTGCGACGATGGCGCACCACAGATAGGATAGCCCCATGCGCCGATCATCGTCCTTCCCGGCTGTCCTCGCCATCGTCGGGTTGGTCTTCGGAGCGGCCGAGCTGCTTGCATCTTGCGGCTTGATCCCCGTGCGAGCGAAGGCAATCGTAGCTCTCGACGAGGCCTTCGCGGCTGCCCGACCCGGCCTCGCGGCGAGACTCGAGGAGAAGTCGCTTTTCGGCAGCGGCCCTGTCGGCTTCCTCGACCGGCCCCTGATCATTCCCGTCGCGCTGACGGAAAGCGCCGGAAAGGCCTATGACGCCGCGATTGCGGAGGAGAAAAGCAAGAAGATTCCCTGTGTCCTAGTCGCAAGCCCCCTCATCGCCAAAGCCATACTTGCGAATGGGGCATGGACAGGCGACCCGCCCTTGATCGTGCCGGAATGGCGGGGCCAGGGAGAGCCCGGCCTCTGGACCGCCAACACCGACATCCGGCCGGCGTATCGAGCCGCGGGCGCGGCCGCGGGCGCCTTCGTCGCCGCTCTATCCGAGGAGGGCGGCTCGCCTTCCTGCGGCGTGATTTTCTCCGAATCGCCATCGAGGTCTCGCGGAGCATTGGACTCCTTTTCAGTAGCCTATTCCGAGATCTCTAAAGGCCGGCCGCTTCTCGTAAGGGATCTTGGCGAGGAAGAGGACGAGAGCGCGATCGGCTCTTCGACCTCATCGCAGAAATCGGAAAAGCCTTCATCGGCAGTCGATGCTCGTTCTGCAGTGGCCGATCTTCTCGGTTCCGACATTCGCGTACTCTTCATCGCTCTTGGTTCGACTTCGGGCGTCGCGATAGAGGCCGCAGAGCGGCCTGGATTGGCGATCGGCGCCGATTTCGCGGCTCCCGAGACGCCCGATGCCCTCGCTTTTCGCATATTTCCGAACGATATCGCCCTTGCCGAGGCCATTGCGAGCGAATTCGGGATACTCTCCGCCGGAGAAAGGGGGTCGAATGCATCGATCGAGCGGTCTGCCGGCGGCGGCGGCGCAAAAACCGTCCCCGCAATCCTCGAGCCGGGTCCCTCCGCGAGGGCTATTTACGCCGGAAAGCTCGATTTCGCCTATTTCCTTTCCGAAGCCCAGAGAAGGAGACTCCGGCGCCGAAAGGCGGCACCTTGGGGCTCGCGTTACGCGCGAAAGGTTGGGGATAAAGCCACTAGCGGTCAAAGCTTTTTAGGCTTATAGTTTGACAAATGACTATGCCGAAAATATAATCCAATCTAGCCGCAGGCTCCTGTCAGCGGTACCGTCAAAGGAGTTTCAAGGATGAAACAGCACATTAACCGGGCGCTCCTGATCACCATCGCCTTATTGTCCCTTCCAGGGATCGGATTGCTGTTCGCAGACGAGACAACGGTTAATCTCGAATCCAGGGTCGTTCAAGATTTCAGCAAGCCCGAGGATCAAAATTGGTTCGTGCTGGGCAGCAAATTCTCGACCGGCGATTTCCCTCGGATCGGCTTTATCAAAGGCGGCCCGACCGCAATTCTCGGAGACGATCCGACCGCCGCTCAAAATGCCAAGTCCCTCAGCGTGGCGATGCTTTTCGATCGGAAAGAGTACAACTGGATCGACATCATCCCCGGCACCAAGGATAATCCCATCGAGCTTCCCTTGCCTGGACGGGTCAAGATGCTCGACTTGTGGGTTTGGTCGGGCAATTTCAATTATTATCTGGAGGCTTTCGTCCGCGATTATAGAGGCATCGTCTATACGATCCCCATGGGCGACTTGACCTTCGTCGGATGGAAGAACCTCAGAATCAACATCCCCGATAACATACCCCAATCCAAGAAATACCTGCCCAGGCGCGAGGGCCTCTACCTCGTCAAATTCCGAATATGGACGAGGCCGAACGAGGTAGTCGTCATTCCGGGGACCGAAACTGCGACCGACCCGCTGGACAAGGCCGTGAAATTCAACTTCAACACCATCAAGGTCCTTACCGATACCTTCGAGAGCCTCTTCGACGGTAACACCCTGTCCAATCCGGACGTCTATAAAGACGTCCTCGGCGCAAAAAAATAAGGGAGGACCGACATGAAGAAAACCATCATTGCCCTGCTCGCGCTCGCGGCCCTTTCCTCGGCTGTTTTTGCCCAGACCGCCGCTTCTCCGGCGCCCGCCGCGGCTCCTGCCGCCTCTGCCCCGTCGGCAAGCGCCGCCGCGCCGGCTGCCGGAGCGACAGCCTCGGATGTCGCGTCTCCCAATGCCAACAAGATCGGCATCGAGACGGCCCAGCAGAAGCTCAGGGAAGTGTCCGTCGACCAATTCGAGGATGCCGGCTTCTGGGACGCCTCGATTTCCAGCGACGAAGGAATCATTGCCGCACGTCTCTTCGAGGGCAGGCCCGCAGGCAGCGCAGCCGAGCCCCTGGCGGATCCGCGCTATTCGGGTCAGGATCCCAAAATCGCGAACAAGTACGTTCTCGGCGTCAAGACCGAGTTCTATTCCCGCGGCTTCAACGAGATATTCATCACCGCCAAGCGGCCGATCCCGATCGAGGGCATCACCAAGACGATATCCGTCTGGGTGGCGGGGCGCAATTACGACCATGTCCTCTGGGTCGAGATCAAGGACTTTTTCGGCAACAATTTCGAGCTGCCGATGGGAAGGCTCAACTTCGAAGGTTGGAAGAAGCTCTCTGTCGCGATTCCGCCGCAGAACCCGGATGGCCGTACGGGCATCGTCCAGCGCAACTTCCACTACGCGAGCCATATGGGAATCAAGATCGTCGGCTTTAAGATCGCCTGCGATCCCGCGGAGGACTTCGGCACCTACTACATCTACCTGGACGACCTTCGCGCGGTGACCGACCTATTCGCCGAAGATGCGCGCGATACGGACGACATGCCCGATATATGGTGAAATCCGGAGCTGTCGCCGCAGGGACGGCTTCGGGGCTCGATGAGCGGAGAGCCCTCTCAAAGAGGGCTCTTTCTATTGGCGAGGAGATGGATTGGTTCCCCTTTCTGAGGCGCGCCCATCTCTTCAAAGGTCTTTCAGACGACGAAATCCGACTCGTGGCCGAGTCCTGCGCGGAAGAGGAACGCGATGCGGGGGACGTCATCTTCGTCGAAGGCTCTACGGCCGACCGTTTCTATATCGTCATGGAAGGAAGGGTAGAAGTCTGGAAGAACTTCTACGACCCCAAGCCCGACCTCCTCGCCATCCACGGAAGCGGGCGCTTCTTCGGGGAAATGGCCCTGATCGACGACCTGCCGCGAAGCGCGACGGTGGTCGCCAAGGAGAAAACCCGCCTCCTGTACCTCTATCGCGACGATTTTCGGCGGCTTATCCGGGAACGTTCGTCGATCGCCCTCTCCGTCATGACGGGCATTTCGTATATGGTCCGCAATTCGAACGATTCCTTCGTCGACGACTTGCGCAAGAGGAACGCTGAGCTCGAGCGCGCCTATGCCCAGCTCAAGAAGGCCCATTCCGAACGACTGCGTTCGGAGCGGCTTTCGACCCTCGGGAAATTCTCATCCCTGATACTCCACGACATCCGCAACCCCCTTTCAATCCTCAAGGGACAACTCCAGCTCATGCAGATGAGACTTTCCGACCCCGAGAAGCTCGCCAGCCACGTCGCCGCGAGCATGTCGGAGGTGAACAGGCTCGAGCGCCTGGCGAGCGAGTTCCTGGATTACTCGCGTGGCGAAGTCAGGCTGGACATGGCCGTCATTAGGCCGAGCGAGCTCTTCGCGAAAGTCGAGGGGGCTGTCGGCGAACGCCTGTCGAGGACGGGCATAACGATCGCGAAGGACCTCCTCTATGACGAGCCCGTCATCATCGACGCGGAGCGCGTATTCCGCGCCTTGCTCAACGTCGCCGACAACGCCCGCAAGGCGATGACGCCTTCGGGCGGAGTCCTCGCCTTGAAGGCCTACCGCGTCGGCGAGAAGCTCGTCTTTGAAACGACTGATACCGGCGAAGGAATGAACCCCGACGTGCTCGCCCACGTTTTCGAGCCCTTTTACTCGGCATCGGGCCAGGGAGGAACGGGACTCGGCATGCTCATCGTGAAGAATATCGTCGAGGCCCACGGAGGAACGGTCCGGATCGGCTCGAAGCCCGGAGTCGGCACCCGCGTGCTGCTTTCCTTCCCGTTGCGCTCCTGAACGACGGGAACAGGCCGCTTATTCTCCCCGGCTCGCCGCTTTTTTACCTCAACCGAAAAGCATATGCGCGTTGACCGATATCGTATCCGCCAGCTCGAGGAGGCTCACGCCGCGCAGATCCGCGGTCAAAGCGTAAGTCCTCTCGATATCGAGGGGCGTCGCGCCCTTGCCGCGACGCGGGGCCGGATTCATATAAGGCGAATCGGTCTCGAGGAGGAGCCTGTCGGCCGGCACGAGGGCGCAAGCCTCTCTCAACGTATCCGAGCCCTTGTAGCTGATATTGCCGGCAAAGGAAATCCAGCAATCCAGATCCAGGAAGGCGCGCGCCTCCGCTGGACCGTAGCCGAAGCAATGGAGGATGATCGGCGATGAGCCTCGCGTCCGGGCGAGGATCGCCAGGGTGTCGGCCGCGGCGTCCCGGGAGTGGACGATCATCGGCAGTCCCAGATCCGAGGCAAAAGCGATCTGACCTTCGAAGAGACGGGCCTGCACCTCGGCTTCCCCCTCCATGTGGTGATAGTCGAGCCCTCCCTCGCCTATCGCCGCGATATGGATGCCGCGGCGCGCGGCTTCCGCCATCGCCTCCTCCAAAGCCGAGAGGCTCGTCTCGGGTGAGGCGAGATTCGCGGCGGAGGGCCATATCCCCGCGGCGAGGCGCATGAAGGGAGGCAGGCCGCTTCCCCGATCCAAGAACCCGACCCTGGCCGCCAGATCGTCTGGATCGACTCCCGGCTCCAGGATGAGGGGCAGAGGATGGCCGAGTCGCATGGCCGACTCCCATGCTTGGGCATAATCGATGAGGAGGGAAGCGAGGATATCCCTCCCGAACCTCTCGACGACGAGGGACAGATGGGCATGCGAATCGGTAAGGATCATCTTCGGAAACTCACTATGCCCCGCCCGAAGCCGAAAAGACGAGGGCTCCCCCGCGAAGGCCCACCTTGACCTTCTGTCCGTCAAGAATCCTCCCCGCGAGGATCTCCGACGCGAGGGCATTCTGAAGCAGGGATTGAATTGCTCTTTTCAAGGGCCTCGCCCCGAAAAGGGGATCGAAGCCGGCCTCGGCCAAGAAGGCCTTGGCTTCTTTGGAAATCTCCAGCTCGATATTTCGGTCGGCCAAGCGGCGCGCGAGGAGGGCGAGCTGGATATCCACGATCGCCAGTATGCGATCCTTACCAAGCCGCTCGAATACTACGGTCTCGTCGATGCGATTTATGAACTCGGGCTTGAAGGTCGCGCGCAGGAGGCCGTCGATGCCCGCTCGCACCTGCGCCATGTCCTTGGCTTCGAGGATGAGCTCCGAGCCGAGGTTGCTCGTCATGATGACGATGGCGTTCTTGAAATCTACGACGCGGCCCTGGCCGTCGGTCAATCGGCCGTCGTCGAGGAGCTGCAAGAGCACGTTGAATACGTCGGGATGGGCCTTTTCGATCTCGTCGAAGAGGACGACCGAATAAGGCCTCCTGCGAACGGCCTCGGTGAGCTGCCCGCCTTCGTCGTAGCCTACGTAGCCGGGAGGGGCCCCGATGAGCCGGCTGACCGTATGCTTCTCCATGTACTCGCTCATGTCTATGCGGGTGAGCGCCTTCTCGTCGTTGAAGAGTAACTCCGCCAGGGCCTTGGCGAGCTCGGTCTTGCCGACCCCCGTCGGGCCGACGAAAAGGAAGGAGCCGAGCGGCCTATTCGGATCGGAGAGTCCCGCGCGGTTGCGCCGGATGGCGTCGGCGACCGCTTTGACGGCCGGCTCCTGGCCCACGACGCGCCGTTCCAGCTGCGCTTCGAGATCGACGTACTTCTGCGCCTCCGAAGACAGCATCTTGGCGAGGGGAATCCCGGTCCAGGTCGAGACGACGCGGGCTATGTCCTCCTCCGAGACCTCCTCGCGAAGGAGGCGCCCCTCCGCGCTCTCCTTGTTGAGCTCGATCCCGAGCTCGTCCAGCTTCTTCTGCGCCTCGAGGAGCCTTCCGTACTTGATCTCCGCGGCCTTGGCGAGGTCGCCCTCGCGCTCGCGCTTTTCCCCTTCGATCTTGAGCTCCTCTATGGAAGCCTTCAGCTTGCGGAGGCGGTCTATCTTCTCCTTCTCGCCCTGCCAACGCAACTTCATAGCGTTCCGCTTAGCCGTGAGCTCGCCTATTTCCTTCTCGAGCTTTCCTAGCCTCTCGACCGACGCGGGGTCCGTTTCCTTAGAAAGGGCCTGACGCTCGATGGTCAGCTGAAGAAGCCGACGCTCGAGCTGATCCAGCTCGGTCGGTTGGCTCTCGATCTCCATCTTGATGCGGCTCGCGGCCTCGTCGACCAGGTCGATCGCCTTGTCCGGCAGGAATCGGCTCGTGATGTAGCGATCGGACAGGGTCGCGGCCGCGATGAGGGCCTCATCCTTGATGCGTACTCCATGGTGGACTTCATAGCGTTCCTTGAGGCCGCGCAGGATCGCGATTGTCGCCTCCACGGAGGGCTCGGGGCAAAACACGGGCTGAAAGCGCCGCTCGAGAGCGGCGTCCTTCTCGATGTGCTTGCGGTACTCGTCGAGAGTCGTGGCGCCGACACAGCGCAGCTCGCCTCGGGCGAGAGCAGGCTTGAGCAGGTTGGAAGCATCCATGGCCCCCTCGGCGGCTCCCGCGCCGACCAGGGTATGGAGCTCGTCGATGAATAGCAGAATCCGACCTTCGGACTTGACTACCTCCTCGACGACGGCCTTGAGCCGTTCCTCGAATTCCCCGCGAAACTTCGCGCCGGCGACGAGGGAGCCGAGGTCGAGGGCGAGGAGCTTCTTGCCTTTAAGGGAATCCGGTACGTCACCCGCCACGATCCGGCGGGCGAGTCCCTCTACGATCGCCGTCTTACCGACCCCTGGTTCGCCAATGAGGACCGGGTTGTTCTTGGTGCGTCGGGAAAGGACTTGCATCACTCGGCGAATCTCCTCGTCGCGGCCGATTACGGGGTCGAGCTTTTCGGCGCGCGCGAGAGCCGTGAGGTCTCGGCAGTAGCGCTCCAGGACGCGATATTTCTCCTCGGCGGCCTGGTCGGTGACGCGTCGGTTGCCTCGGACGGACTTGAGGGCCGAGAGGATGGCTGCCTTGGTGACCCCCAGCGCGCGCAGGCGCTCCGCCGGCTCGCCTTCGCCCGCCACGATGCCGAGGAGGAGGTGCTCGGCGGCGACGTACTCGTCCTTCAGGGCAGCGGCTTCCACCTCGGCTTTGGCCACTGCGGTGGAGGCATAAGGCGAGAGATAGAGCTGGGAACCTTCGCCGAATACCTTGGGTTTCTTGGCGAGGGCCGACTCCGTCTCCGACTCGATGAGAGATCTATCCGCCCCGATCCGTTCGATGAGGGCAGGGACCACTCCTTCCTCCTGCCGCAATAGCGCGATCAGGAGATGCTCGAGGTCCACTTGTGAGTGATCCCGCTTTCTAGCCTCGGCCGAGGCATCTTGTATAGCTTCTTGAGCCTTTAGCGTATATCGATCGTAATCCATGGTTGGGTAATGATACTATTTGCCCGCATCGCGGGCAATGACGGCCTCCGTCGAGCCGAGCGAGTCTCATTTTTTCGCCGCGTCTCGCGACGCCTCTCGCCGCGCCCTGGCCGAGATGCGGACCCTGATCATGGTCGCGAGCGGCGGAATGAAGGAGACTACCACGATGGCCAAGGCGACCAGGCTGAAATTGCGCTGGACGAAGGGCATGGCGCCGAAGAAGAAGCCGCCCGATAGGAAGAGAGCAACCCAGAGCACCGAGCCGATGACGTTGTAGACCGTGAAGCGAGCATAGCGCATCCTGCCGATACCGGCCACGAAGGGGACGAAGGTGCGGACGATCGGCATGAAGCGGCCGATGATTACGGTCAGGGCCCCGTACTTCTCGTAGAAGGCATGCGTCTTGTCGAGGTACTCGCGCCGGAAGAAGCGCGAGCTTTCGGACTTGAAGACGGTCGGGCCGAGTTTATGGCCGATCGCGTAATTGACGATGTTGCCCAGAACCGCGGCAGACATGAGGACCGGCGCCAGGACGCCGATGTCGAGACCGCCTCCAGCGGCCAGGGCGCCCAGGGTGAAAATGACCGAGTCGCCGGGGAGGAAGGGCGTCACGACGAGACCGGTCTCGCAGGAGATGAGAAGGAACATGAAAGCGTAGGTAAGCTCGCCGTACTGCTGAAATATGGGCCTGATGAACCTATCGACGTGCAGGACGATATCGAGGAATTGCAGAAATTCGTTCATTATTCCCCCCTACGCGAGCTTCGCGCATATGGCCGATCTCCGCTCCCTTGCCTAGAAGGCCTCGCTATCGTAGACTCGATCCATGGAAGACCAGAAGATAGTCATACTGCACGGCTTTCGGCCCGAAGAAGCCCTGGCCGCCATGCGCGCGCTAAAGGCGGCCCTGCCCGCGGCGGGCGAGGCGGCCTTCGCGACCACCACGGAAACCAACCTGGGATGGAAAGTCGGGGACCTCGTCGCGCATGTGTCGGAAGAGCATCGTCTTTATAAGAGCCTGCCCAGGAAGGTCTAACCCATCTCGAGCCGAGCTCGATTCAGTCTATCTCGAGCTCAGGGATCTTCTTCTTCATCGAGGCTACCAGGCTCTCGCCCGTCGAACCCTCGCGGAGAGCGATGAAAACCATGTTGTCCCGACCGGAGATGGTACCGAGCACTTCTTCGATCCCCATATTGTCGATAGCCAGGGCGACAGTGTCGGAATGCCCCGAAAAAGTACGAACGACGGCCAGGCTGGCGTTCCAATCGATCGATACATAGCCTCGAAGGAAATCCTGGATATAGTGGCGTTCGGACTCGCGCCGTTCCTCGTCGGAAGGGACGGTGTAATAGTAGCCCGAGCGGCCGTCCGACACCTTACCGACCTTCAGATACTTGAGGTCACGGGATAGGGTCGCTTGCGTCACGCTATGACCGGCCTCCTGAAGCAGCTGAAGAAGGGTTTCCTGCGAATCGATTCTATGGGCTTTGATCAGGCCGCGAACGGTCTTCAAACGCTCGAAGCGCTCTTTCATGACGTCTCCGGAGATGAATAAAAATGCAGGCTTCCCTGAATATTTGCACAATACTCGGAAAAGAGCAATAGCCGCGCCCAAGTCGCCGATATATAAAGAAGATATGGACGACTCTCCGGAAAAGACCGAGCGCGGCGTGCCTGAGGGGCATGAGACGAGGCCCGAGGGCGGCCCATCGCCCGGCCTCGAGGGAGCAGTCTCCTACCACAGCTCGGCCGGCTTGATCGACGGTACGGTAGAAGTCGCTCTTTCGCCCGACGCGATGTCCGCTTCCGCGACTTTCTACCCGCCTCGGGGAGACGGCCTACCAATAGACCCGGCCTTCGTCCATGAATTGCTCCGTCGCATAGGCGTAGTCTCCGGCGTTCTGGACGACACCATCGTGGAATCCGTGATGAGCTGCAACCTCGACCGGCGCGTGCTCCGCGATGTCGTCGTCGCCGTCGGCAGCAAGCCCGTCGCCGAAATCCCCGAGCACGCTTCCCTAGATCCGAAGTTCAGGCGCTCAGGCCCCCATGTCGAGGCGGATGTCCAACGCGTCGACTTTCGCGAGCTCGCGACGATATTCATAGTCAAGGCCGGCGAGACGATAGCCACCATAATGCCCAAGAGGCCTGGCTCGCCGGGAATAGACGTACGCGGCAAAGAGACTCCCTACGAGCGCGAAACGCCCGAGAGCTGCGTCGCGGGGCGAAATGTCGAGCGGCGCGACGACAGCCTGGTCGCCACGGTGGATGGAAGGCTTTCCATCGAGAGCGGTCGGGCCGATGTCGACGAGGTCCTCCTGATCAAGGGCGAGGTGGATTTCCATACGGGCCATATCGTTTTCCCCGGCGATGTCGTGATAGAGGGAGCGGTCCACGACGGTTTCAAGGTTTGGTCAGGGGGCTCGATCGTTTGCAAGTCGACGATGGATGCCTTCGACGTGAACGCGAAGAGAGACTTGACCTGCTCCCAAGGGATAATCGGCCGCAGGCGCGGTCAGGTGCGCGTCGGCGGCGAACTCCGCGCGAAGTACGTTCAAAACTGCCGCGTCGCCGCACGAGGCGACGTGAGAATCGCCTCGGCGATCGTCAACAGCCGCCTATTCTCCCTGGGTACGGTGGATCTCGGCGATAAGGGCGTCATCATGGGCGGCGAAGTCTTCGCCACTCACGGCATACGATGCGGCCGCCTAGGCAACGAGGCCTTCCAGTCCACGCATCTGCACGTCGGAACCGATTTTACGGTACAGCAGAAGCTCGACCAGGCGAACGACAAAATGCGGCTCCTCGCCGGCAGGATGCGCCAGGTCGATCATGCCGTCGCCGCCCATCCGAGCCCCGAGGCGAAGAGAGCGCGCGACGAATTCGCCAGGACGGCAGCCGAGCTTCGCGATCGGATCGCGGAGCTCCTGGGCAAGCTCGACGCTGACGATGGGGCAGTAGTCGAGGCGCGCGGCGATATCTTTCCCGGCGTCGTCGTCGAGATATGTCGGGTAAGCATCATGGTGGAGGAAAAACTGCGCGCCTGCCGCTTCCGCCTCGACAAGGCGGCCGGGCGCATACTCGTGGAGCGCTGAGCCGACGAGCCTCGCCGCGATGCCCCGAGGCTCGAGCGCGCGGACGGCAATCCACGAGACTCCCATCGCGCGAAGCAGCTCCAGCCGCACCCTGACGGCTCCATCCCCGTCCGGGATGAAGCCGGATTCGTCGGGATGGACCTCGAACTCGAACGGGTCCGAGAGCTCCCCGGCGAGGTAGGCGCGCATCCGATACTCCCTATGCGAGCGCTCGAGCGCCGGTAGGGGGTCGCCTCGGCTCTCCCGTTTCCTTTAATATATATACGATGCGGGAGATCGAAACCTGGTCGACGCAGCTCACGCTCGCCTTCACTTGTAGCGACCCCCTGCCTTCATGGACTCGTCGCAACACAAAGCATTCTTTCGGGAGGAGTCAAAATAGATATCGCTTTCGGGCGGCGACTTAAAAAATGGGAAAAAAAGAACGGTGAGTCTCCATATACCGTTATTTTGAAATATGTCAAACCTTACCTCGGATGCTTAGGCAAAGCCGAAAACGGATCGAGGAATTTACGACTGATCCCGGCCGACCTTCTATTCCCACTCTATTGTAGCTGGCGGCTTCGACGAAATGTCGTAAACGACGCGGCCGATTCCGGGGACGCGATTGGTGATCGCGCTCGATATGGCGAGGATATCGCGCATCTCGAAGGGATAGACGTCTGCGGTCATCCCGTCCTCGGATATAACGGCGCGCAGGGCGAGGACGAAGCCGTACTTACGCTCGTCTCCCGCGACGCCGACGGACTTCGCCGGCAGCAGCACGGAAAATGCCTGCCAGATCCCGTCATATAGGCCGCGAGTCTTCAGCTCGGCCATGTACACGGCATCGGCGTCGCGGAGGAGATCGCACTTATCCTTCGTGACCTCGCCGAGGATCCGGACGCCGAGGCCCGGCCCCGGGAAGGGGTGTCGCCGTACGACGTCTTCGGACACGCCGATGAGGCGGCCGAGCGAGCGTACTTCGTCCTTGTAGAGTCGGTCGAGGGGCTCGATGACCCGGCCGGCCTTGCGCTTCGCCTCGACGAGGGGGCTGCGCACGTTGTGGTGGCTCTTGATCACCTGAGCCTTGGATCCAACGCCCTTGCCCGATTCGATCAGGTCAGTATAGAGGGTTCCCTGGGCGAGGAAGGCTTCCGGTATGCCCAGCCTGGCGACTTCGCGCTCCTGTATCCGGATGAAGAGGTCGCCGATTGCCCGGCGCTTGGCCTCCGGATCTTCCAGGCCGGCAAGCGCGGACAGGAATTCCCCTTCGGCGTCGACCATATGAAGATGAGTGGCGCCGAGGGAGCGCAGGTTGCGCATGACTTCTTCGCTCTCCGCCTTGCGCATGAGGCCCGTGTCGATATAGAGGAGGTGGACCTTCTCGCGCGGCAGGATCCTCAGGAGAAGGGCGCCGGCGACGCTGGAATCGACGCCGCCGGAGATGAGGAGGAGGGCATCGCCAGACCCGACTTCTTTTCGGATCCTGGACGCGACTTCGTCCAGGTAGGCTTCCATGCTCCACTGCCTCGCGGCGCCGCAGATGCCGACCACGAAATTCTCGAGGATTCGCATGCCCCCCTCGCAGTGACTCACCTCGGGATGGAACTGGAGTCCCCACGCGTTCCGCGTCCTGTCGCGGAGCGCGGCGGGGATGCCTCCATCGGATGAGGCAAGGACCTCGAAGCCGGGCGCCGGTTGGGCGATCGAGTCGCCGTGGCTCATCCAGCTCGAGAACTCCGAAGGCAGGCCGGCGAGGAGGGGATCGGGCGCGGAGGATCGAGCCGAGCCGTCGCCTCCGCCGTTCGAGCCCGCGGGCTCGGCTATGCGTACGGCTTTACGGCCGTATTCGCGCTCGCCGAGACGCGCGACCTTTCCCCCGAAGTCGAGGGTCATGCGCTGGATGCCGTAGCAGATGCCAAGGAGGGGAAGGCCCGACGAATAGACGGAGGAGTGGGGCCGAGGGGCATCGGCATCGTAGGCGCTTCGGGGCGAGCCCGAGAGCACGATGCCTTTTGCCTCCCCGAGGACCGGCTCGCCGCCGGCCGCCGAGTCGAGCGCGGCGTCGCCGGGAAGGATCTCGGCATAAACGCCAAGCTCGCGCACGCGCCTACCGATAAGCTGGGTATATTGGCTCCCGTAATCGAGTATCAGGATCTTATCCACGGACTCTCCCTGACGATGGTGGCGTTCCTATCGGAGCCTACCGATACCATCGAGACGGTCGTCTCGGCGTATTCCTCGATGAAGGCGACGTAATCGCGGGCCTCGCGCGGAAGCTCCCCATAAGCCCTGACCGCGCCGATCGCTTTCTTCCATCCGCGGAACCTGCGCAGCACCGGCTCGGCCTCCGCGAGGTCGGCGACGGCGGTCGGGAAATCCTCGACGATGCGACCTCGGACGCGATAGGCGACGCAGGCCTCGAACTCCTCGAGCTCGTCGTAGACGTCGAGATGGGTAAGGACGAGGCGGTCTATGGAATTAGCGGTCGCGGCATAGCGCAGGGCCACGAGATCGAGATAGCCGCAGCGCCTCGGCCGGCCGGTCGTGACGCCGTATTCCCTGCCGGTCTCCCGGATATACGCGTCGAGGGCGCTCTGCGAGCCGGGATCGAACTCGGTCGGGAAGGGGCCGTTGCCTACCCTCGTCGAATAGGCCTTGAATACGCCGAGGATCCTGTCGAGGGCCCGAGGGCCGACCCCTCCTTGCGCTGCGGCCCCCGCCGCGCAGGACATTCCGCTTGAGACGAAGGGATATGTCCCGGTATCCAGATCGAGGAGGGCGCCCTGCGCCCCCTCGAAGAGGACGTAGGAGTTGCGCCGCGCGCGCAGGTAGGGTACGAGATCGATGGACATGGGAGCGAGCCTGGCCGCCCACTGCCCGAGCCAGGCCCGATCGGCGTCGTCGAGGTTCTCGAGCCGGGAGGGATCGGAAAGGTCCGCGAGCCGGACGCCGTCGCGCGAGGCCTTCATCGCGTAGGTGACGCCGATGCCTCGTCCGGTCGTGCCTATGGGCCTTCGCCTGGCGGCGTCCATATCCTTGTCCCTTTGGCGATAGCTCGGGAGCACGATGTGCGCCCTATCCGAGACGAGGACACGCCCCCTCCAGTCAACGCCCTTCGCTTCCAGGGCCGTCAGCTCCGCGAAGAGGGCCTCGGGATCGATGACCATGCCCGTGCCGAGGATGACCGTCTTGTCGGGATATAGGATGCCGGAAGGCACGAGATGGAGCGCGTACTGCTCTCCGCCGAGGACGATGGTATGGCCGGCGTTGGCGCCGCCTGAGAACCGCACGATGAGCCTCGCGTCCGCGGCGAGGTAATCGACGATCTTGCCCTTGCCCTCGTCGCCCCACTGCGCTCCGATCACCACGATATTCATGCTGCCCCCCGAGCCGATTTCAAGGCAGAGTCGATCATCGAATCGGCTTCCCGATCGATCGATTCGAGTATATCGGACCGAGCCTTCAAGGCCTACTGTAGTTGGGGGCTTCCTGGGTGATCGCGACGTCGTGGGCGTGACTCTCGCGCAGGCCCGCCTGGGTGACGCGCACGAAGCGCCTATAGCGCCTGAGCTCGCCTAAGTCCCTGCAGCCGCAATAGCCCATGCCCTTCCTCAGCCCGGCGATGAGCTGATGAAGGAAGCTCTTGAGCTCGCCCTTGTACGGCACGCGGCCCTCGATGCCCTCGGGCACCGGCGTCTCGTCCTTCGCGATGCCGTAGCGGTCGCCGGAGCCGTCCTTCAGGGCGCCCATCGATCCCATGCCCCGGTATTCCTTATAGATCCTGCCTTCGTAGAGGACCTCGCGCCCTGGAGCCTCCTTCAGGCCGGCGAGGAGGTTGCCGACCATCACGGCCGCGGCACCGGCCGCGATCGCCTTCACGATATCGCCCGAATACTTGATGCCGCCGTCCGCGATCACGGGAATGCCCGACTTCGCGGCCTCGTCCGCGCAGCGGAGCACCGCGGAGAATTGCGGCACGCCCACGCCGGCGACTATGCGCGTCGTACAGATGGAACCGGGCCCGACGCCGACTTTGACGGCGTCCGCGCCCGCTTCGACCAGCCTCCTCGTGCCTTCGGCGGTCGCCACGTTGCCGCCGATCACGGGAACGCCGGGATAGGAGCGCTTGATGCCGCGGACGGCGTCGACTACGTTGCGCGAATCGCCGTGGGCCGTATCGAGGACCACGAAATCGACTCTCGCCGACTTGAGGAGAGGCATGCGCGCCTCGTAGTCCTGCGGCGAAACGGCCGCGCCCACGATGAGGCGGCCGGCCTTGTCGGTCGCCGCGCGCGGAAAGCGCTCGTGCTTTTCCATGTCCTTGACCGTGATGAGCCCCGCGAGCCTGCCCTCGTCGTCCACTACCGGCAGCTTCTCTATGCGATGCTCGTCGAACTTGGCGCGAGCGCTCGCCGGCGTCGCGTCCGGCCTCTCGACCACCACGCGCGAAGTCATGGCGTCGCTCACCAGGGCGAGGTCGTCTCGCCTGAAGCGGAGGTCGCGCGCGGTGATGATTCCCATGAGCTTCCCGGCCCGGTCGACGACCGGCAGGCCCGTGACCCTCTGGGACTCCATCAGCGCCCGGACGTCCCGGAGAGTCCGATGAGCCTCGACGGTAACGGGGTTTTCGATGATCCAATTGAGATAGCGCTTGACCGCGGCGACCTGCTCGGCCTGATCGCCCGGCGAGAGATTGCGATGGATGACGCCGGCGCCGCCCTGCAAGGCTATGGCTACGGCCATCCTCTCCTCGGTGACGGTATCCATCGCGGAGGAAAGGACCGGAACGTTGAGCGAAATATCTCCGGCGATGACGGCGGATACGTCCGCGTCCCTCGGGAGGATCTCCGAATAGCCGGGAATAAGGAGGATGTCGTCGTAGGAATAGGTCTCTTCGAACATGAGGGCCTTCCGCGCAGCGAATGCGCTATCGGCGCGAACCGCGCCTTCCGGACGGCCATCCCGCGGCGGCCGCCATATTACGTCCGCCGGCGGTCGGCCCGTCGCCGGCAGCGGGCCGGCGGCGGCGCGCGCCGGTCGGACCCTGCCATCAGCGCGCGGGCGCGCCAGTTCCTCCCGCGACGATGGGCCCCATGAGCCCGCGGTATTTTCCGCCGACGGCGCGGGCCCGCTCGGCAGCCTTCCCCCGATAGCGCCAGGGCTCCTCGAAGAAGGACGAGGCCTCGGCGAAGCCGAGGGCCTCGAGCCTTCGCGTAAGCGGCCCGAGGACGCCCTCCCGTTCCAGGGCTTGCCGCAGGGAGAGGCCTTCCCTCTCGCAGAGCAGCGTTATGCGGCGCATCCGCTCGTGCGCGTCGGCCTCCCCGGACTCCGCGAGAAGTATGTAGGCCGGCTCCGCGAGGACCGCCCCGCCCGTCATTCCGAGGTTCGCGGCCATGCGCTCGCGGTCTACGACCAGGCCCTCGAGGACGGAGAGCATCCGGTTCGCCGCGGCCGAGAGGCCGGCGAGATACTCCGGCACGAATCGCTCGCTCGCGGAGTTCGTGAGATCGCGCTGATGCTCGGATATCTGATCCGAGTAAAAGCAGAGGACGCGGGGCGAAAAGGCCTTCCACAGGCTCTTTACGTGCTCGCTGTTCCAGGGGTTCCGCTTTTGAGGCATCGTGGAAGAGCCGACCTGTCCCCGGGCGAAGGATTCCCGCACCTCCCCTATCTCGGTCCGTTGCAGGCTGCGCAGGTCGTCGGCGAGGTTGGCCAGCACTCCGAAGGCCGCGTTGAGCTCGAGAAGGAGCCTGAGGACGTGCTCGGGCTCGACCAGCTGAGTCGAATGCTCGGATGCCTCGAGGCCGAGGCGCTCGAGAAAGCTTCTCTCCACGGCCTCGGGGTCGGGATAGCTCATCGAGAGCGCGTTATACGAACCCACCGCCCCGGCAAGCTTGCCTCGCAGGTCCCCGCTCAGATCGCGCGCGCGGAGGACGCATTTGCCCAGGCGGCTCGCGTATGCGGCCATCGCGAATCCGAAGGTCAGGGGGACCGCGTGCTGCCCGTGGGTACGCCCAACCTGCGGAGTCTCCGCCTCCTCGACGGCTATGCGGCAGAGCTCGAGGTCGACGCGGGCGAGCAGGGGAAGGACGACGCGCCTTGACGCCTCGCGCAGCGCCAGGGACTTGGCGGTATCCAGGATGTCAGCGCTCGTCGCGCCGAGATGAACGAGATTCGCGACCTCGGGGGCGACCTTGCGCTGGAAGACGTTGACGAGGGCGCGGATGTTGTGCCTCGTCCTTTCTTCCTCGGCGTATACCTCGGAAGGATCGATAGTCTCGGCTATTTCCCCTATAGAAGCGAAGAGCTCCGGATCGGAGCGATCGCGGAGCTCAAGGTGGGTTTCGAGGAGGGCGGCCTCGACCCTCGCGCACCAGCGCACTTGCGCCTTCTCGGATAGGATCGAGGAGAGCGAATCGAATACTTCCTCGTTGGCTTTCCAGTACCGATGGTCGAGGGGAGAGAGATTCTCGAAAATGTCGCGGGTCTCCATGGCGAATAATGCCACGGGGCGAAGCCGAGATTCAAGTAGGGTTCGCGCGGAGCTTAGCGGGCCCTTTCATCTCTTGCGCCTAAACATCCGGTAGTTTATCGAAGGAAAGAGGTTGTTCCTCTTCTCGAGCCGGGTGAGCCATTCGGTACTGACCGTATTCGAGCAGAGCATGTCGTAAATCCGGCCAAAATTCGCGATAGGCTCCTCGATCTGGCGCCGCGCGAAGCCCGCGGATTTGCCCGCCCGCATGAGGAGGGCCCAATCAGAGCACATGGCGAGAAGGACTTCGCGCGCCGCTTGATCGAGAATCCGCTCCCGCAGGCCCGATTCGTCGGGGAAGCGCTCCGCGAGCTCCGACATTCGTTCGATCGCCTTGGCCACGTGCCTGTAAATCCAGTCGTTGGAGCCGTCGAGCCAGACTTCGGCGAAGCCGCCGTCTCCCCAGGATGAGAATTCCGGCACCGACTTCTGAGCCGGAGGGAAGTCCCTGAGATAGTCGCCGAGGGTCGAGACGGCGAGCTCATCGTCGGAGGCGGCCTGGCGGAACAGGGCCTCGAGGAAAGCCGGGCCTTCGAACCACCAGTGGCCGAAGAGCTCCGCGTCGAACGGGCATACCATGAGGGGGGGCCTGTCCATGAGGCCGGAAGCGGCCGACGCCGAGGCCTTGCGCTCGGCGAGGAAGCTCGCGGCGTGCCGGACCGCCCTGACCGCGGCGACCGCGGGGTAATAGGGGCGCTTTTCCTCCGTCCTGCCGGTCACCGCCCAGTACTTGAATCCCGTGAAGATCCGCTCGTCCGTATCCTGCAGGTAGGCCTTGACGTAGTCGGCCGGGAGGTCGAAGCCGATATCGCGATAGAAATCACGATAGACGGGATCGGCCGGATAGCCCGTCGACTCGGACCATACCGCCTTGGTCGCGCCGGCGTCCCGGATGAAGACCACGAGGCCCGATGGGCACTCGACCGGAGCGAAGGATCCATAACGGGGCGTAGGCTCGCCGAGCATCGCGCCCCTGGTCGTCACGACAGTATATTGCACGTTATACGATCGAAGCACCTCTCCGATTCCCGGGTACCATCCCATCTGCGGAAGCCAGAAGCCCGCCGGATGCTTCCCGAAGATCTTGCGGTGGGCGATTATCGCGGTTTCGACCTGCGAGGTCACAGCCTCGCGACAATCGCGGAAGATCGGAAGAAAGGCGTGGGTGGCCCCGCTCGTTACGAGCTCCACCCTCCCCTTTTTATAGTAGAAATCCAAGGCGGAAACGATGTCCCCGCCGTAGAGCCCCTGGAAGTCGTCCTTGTCGGCCGAGTACAGCGCTCGATACATCCGCGCGAGAGGTCCGAATACCGGGTCGCGCCCGATGCGATCCTCCTCGGCCGCGGCGAGCCTGAGCTGGGAATCGAGATAATCCGCATAGCGCCCGCACAGTAGCTTGTCGCCGAGCATCGAGGCGAGGGTGGGCGAGACGCTCAGCGTGAGATGGAAAGGCACCGCGTCCGCCTCGAGCGATCGAAATACGCGAAGGAGAGGGAGATAAGTCTCGGAAACCGCCTCGAAGAACCAACGCTCCTCCAGGAAATGCGGATGCTCTGGCCGTCGGACGAATGGCATATGCGCATTGAGGACGAGGGCGAGGTAGGCGGTTTTCATCCTTTGAATCCCTCAATCGGCGCGATTACCGGACCTCGCGGGGCCGGAAGGCAAGATTCGAAGCGGGTTTCCCTCGGAAGAATCGTCGAGCGGGAGGTCTTCCACGCCGGACAGGACGAGGAGCTCGAAGGACGCGGGATCGAGATCCTGTACCGAAGCGGAGAATCCCTGCCTCGGAGACTCTATTTCGCCGGAGCGGGCCAGAATCCGGAATTTTCCCGCCTGTCCCCCTCTCCGAGCACAGAGGTCGATTCGGAAGCGGATGCCGGGGCGCGGCAGGTTTATATACCATTGATAGTCGTTGTCCGCGACGGGGATGTCGAAGTACTCGCGCTGCGAATCGCCGCTCTCCCCCGTCGCCCCTATCTCCGAGACGCGAAGGAATATCCCCGCCGAGGTGTCGTCGCCGCGAAGCATTTCGAGCTCTGAATCGGCCACGTCCCAATACGCGAATGCCCAGGAAGGGTCCCGCGCGATGGCCCGTATCATGGTCTCGTTATATCGAAGCGCCAGGGATTCGCCCCGGTCCAGATCCAGATCGAAATCGCCGATGCGCAGCCCCGAATACTTCTTCTCGTCGATGTGCACCGCCTCGCCCTGGGCGGCGCGCCTATCCTCCGAATCTTCCTCGAGGGCCTCGAGGATCTCCTCGACGACGAAGGGCCTCTCCAATCCCGGAGGCAGATCGAGTCCCGTTTTATCGGCAAGCGCATAGAGCTCGTCGATCGAAAGGGCATCGAGCCTGTGGATCCTCACGACGACATTCTGGAAAATAAGGAGAAGACTTGTCAAGGTACGGGCTTATGCACCCGGCGGCTCGCGAGCGGCCTGTCCGCCTTGAGGTCTGTGCCTGTTTCGATTCCTGCGGTGCCTTCGCTTCGCGGCCGCGCCTTCCGCGCGAATCGTCCCGCCCTCTCCCGGCGGAGGCTCCGACGGGGTCTCTTCTTTCCGAGGCTCGCCCCTATCGTTCTGGCGCTGCGCCCCTCCTCTTCGCCCCGCTTCCTTGCGGACGGAATCGGGGACCCGGTATTCGCCCCTTTCGGCGCCCCACTTTCGCGGCCGCTGCATGGGCGATATTCCCCGCCTCTTGAATACGATGAGGACGGCGGCTTCGAGCTCGACGCGGGGCGGATTCAAGGGAGCGAGAAAGAGCCTTGCCTCGTGCACCGCCTCTCGATAGGCGTCGGGAGTATCGACGATGCGGTCGGGCCCGCTCTCGAGGAAGGGCTTGAGGTAATGGGCCAAGAAGACGGAAAGTGAAGCATCCCTGGAAGTGATTTTCGCGTGCTCGTCGAGCTCGCCGAGCGCCTCGCGTAGCGAGGCGGCGAAGGCGGGGCTCGTCCTCATGAGGGCGGCGCACTCGGGGAGGATATGGCGGAGCAGGTCGAATCGAGCTAGGCCTTCGACTATCTTCACCGAAGAGCCCGATCCCAGTATCTTGAGGAATTCTTCGGTCAGGCGCGAGGGACTGGCCGCGCCCAACAAGGCCGAATCCCGCCTGAGCGCCATCCTGAGCTTGAGGGGGATCCGAAAGCCGGCGGTCGCCGCATACTTGACGCATCGAATCATCCGGACCGCGTCTTCCTTGAAGATAGTCTTGAGGGGGATGACAGGCTCTATTCTCCTGACGGCGATATCCTTGAATCCTCCGACATAGTCGACCAGAGTCGAATCGTAGGGATCGAAATACAGCGCGTTGAGGGTGAAGTCGCGCCTATGGGCATCCTCGTCGATGCTGCCGAATTCGTTGCCGACGGTGCCGTTGGCGATGGACCTGAACGTGGACACCTCGAAAATCTTGGGCCCGGCGTAGACATGCACCAGGCGGAACCTCCTTCCGATGACGCGGGCCGAGCGAAACACCCGCTTGATGCGCGAAGGCGGAGCGTCCGTGACTATGTCGAAATCCTTCGGCATGCGGCCGAGCAGCAGATCGCGGACCGCGCCGCCGACGATATAGGCTTCGTGGCCGTTCTCGCGCAGGCGCTCTACGATCCGGAGCGCGTCGGGATCTATTCCCGAGCGCTCGATCCTATGTTCCGCCTGGGTGTATACGACGGCCTTGGCCAGGAGCCTGCCGTCTTCTGATCTGCGGTAGCGGATGAGCAATGCTGCGCCTCGCGAAGAAATGGATGAAATGCGCGATATTATACAATCGAAGCGAGGCGGCGGGTCAAGTTAGGCCTTGCCCGCCTTCGATTCGAGCCAGGCTTTTACATCGGCCATGACCTCATCCCTGTTCGTCTCGTTGAGGATCTCGTGGCGGGCGCCGGGATAAAGCCTAGTCTCGACGTCCTGAAGCTCGGCGGCCTTGTATTTCCCCGCCAAGAGGGGCACAAAGCCCAGGGCGCCGCCTAAAGGGTCTTCGGCTCCGGCGAGGATGAAGATGGGCAGGCTCTTCGCGAGATTCGAGAAGCCGGAGCCCTTGCCGTAGACCGACGAGAAGCCTGTCAACAGGTCGCGATAGAGTCCGAAGCTGCAGACGAAGCCGCACAGGGGATCGGCGACGTACTTGTCCACTTCCGCCGCGTCGCGGGACAGCCAATCCATTAGAGTCCGAGCGGGCTCGAAGTCCTTGTTGTTCGAGTCGAAGCTCATCTTGTGGAGGAGCTTGGCGGGCGCCCTTTGTCCCTTGAAGATCGAGCCCAGCGCCGCGATGAGTCTCGCCGCGAAGAGGAGGAGCGGCGCGGGCGGGATCAGGACGCCGGAGAGCACGCAGCCGGAGAGCCCCTTTCCATAGGAGCCGAGGAAGGCTTCGGCGATGAGGGAGCCGAGCGAATGCCCAAGCAGGAAGAGGGGAAGACCCGGATGGTCGGCCGCGACCTCCTGGGCGACCTCGTGGAGATCGTCGCGCAGCCTCGAGAAGCCGTCGCGCTCGGCGAGCCAGCCGAGCTCGCCCGCCGCTGCGCTCCGGCCATGGCCGCGATGGTCGGGCGCGTAGACGGCCCAGCCGACGCCCGTCATCAACTCGGCGAGGCGCTCGTAGCGGCCGGAATGCTCGGCCATCCCATGAGCGACGAGGAGGAGGGCCTTCGGCGTCCCCGAGGGGAGCCAAGCGCGAACAAATATGGTTTTGCCGTCTGAAACGCCGTGCCAAAAATCGGACGATTTCATGAGAGCCTCCGAATGGGGATAGCTCGCATTGTACGTCCTCGCTATGGCTCGGGCAAGCCGAAGTTTTCCCGCGAGACGTCGCGGGATTCCCGGATGAAGCTAAAGTTCAGATGGGGATTCGCCGATATACAAAGCGAGGGACTGCGAGCTCCAGACCCGTAGCGGGACGAAGGCTCTCATCCCTTTCTTAAATTATCGGACGCCTGTGTTTCGGCTTGAGCCGAATCGCTCGGCATCGCGAGAAAGGAGGCGGTTCGGGGAGCAGCCAGGCAAGCCGATCCCGTATATGGCCGATTCCGCCAGTCGGGCGAAAGGACGGCATTCGATCAGAAAACCCGGGGCAAGGATGCGCCGGGACATACTGCAAGGAGGATCTTTATGATTATCAACCACAACCTGAGCGCTATGTTCGCCGACAGGGCTCTCCGCGAGACGAACGACGCGCTCTCCAAGAACATGGAAAAGCTCTCTTCGGGCCAGTCGATCAACCGCGCAGGCGACGACGCCTCCGGCCTCGCCGTATCCGAAAAGATGCGCAGCCAGATCCGCGGCCTCAATCAAGCCAGCAAGAACGCGGCCAACGGCATTTCCTTCATCCAGACTACGGAGGGCTACCTCCAGGAAAGCCAGGACATAATTCAGCGCCTTCGCGAGCTCTCGGTGCAGGCCGCCAATGGCGTCTATACCAACGAGGATCGCATGCAGATCCAGGTCGAGGTATCCCAGCTCGTGGACGAGATCGACAGGATCGCCAGCCACGCCCAGTTCAACGGCATGAATCTCCTGACCGGCAGGTTCGCCCGCGACAACGGCCAGAACACCGTGACCAGCTCCATGTGGATCCAGGTCGGCGCCAACATGGACCAGCGGAAGCGCATCTACATCGGCACGATGACCGCTATGGCCCTCGGCGTGCGGAATACCGGGAACGGCGGCATCGTGAACCTTGAAGACTCCGACACCGCCAACAGGACCATCGGAGTCCTCGACGAGGCCTTGAAGAAGGTAAACAAGCAGCGCGCCGACCTCGGCGCCTACCAGAACCGCCTCGAGCACGCCATAGGAGGGATCGACGTCGGCGCCGAAAACCTCCAGGCCGCCGAGAGCCGCATACGCGATACCGACATGGCCAGCGAGATGGTTCAATATACCAAGAACCGGATCCTTGTCCAGGCTGGCGGCGCGATGCTCGCCCAGGCGAATCAAAGGACGCAATCGGTCTTGCAGCTGCTCCAGTAGCGTAGTATTATTACGGAGAAGACGGTCCTTCGGGTCCGTCTTCTCCGTCGGTCTTTGACAAAAACCCTCCCGCGCGCACAGGCATAGAGGGCGCCCTGCAGAAGGGGCGCGCTCCTTGCCGCACGGGGACGAACGGAATGGGACGGCGCGAATCTTCGCCCCATTCCCCGGTCGGCGTGCGCGCAAGGATCGCGACGGCATGGAAGGCCGCCGCGGATATACCTCAAGGAGGGTCAGATGATCATTAATCACAACATGAGCGCGATGTTCGCTAATCGCCTGTTGGGCGTTACCGACAAGGACATAGCGAAGGACATCGAGAAGCTCAGCTCCGGCCAACGCATCAACAGGGCGGGCGACGACGCTTCGGGCCTGGCGGTCTCGGAGAAGCTCAGAAGCCAGATCCGCGGCCTCAATCAGGCCAACAGGAACATTGAAAACGGCATTTCGTTCATCCAGACCACGGAAGGCTACTTGGGCGAGACAGAGGATATCATCCATAGGATGCGCGAGCTCGCTGTGCAGGGCGCCAACGGCGTGTATACCTCCGAAGACAGGATGCAGATCCAGGTCGAGGTATCGCAGCTCGTAGACGAGATCAACCGCATAGCCAGCCATGCCCAGTTCAACGGGATGAACCTCCTCACCGGCCGCTTCGCGAGGAACGGCCCGCAGGTGATGCAGTTCCAGGTAGGCGCCAACATGGATCAGAGCAAGCAGATTTTCATCGGCACGATGACCGCCGAAGCCCTCGGCATCACCGGAGCGCAGGGCACCTCGGGCATGGTTTCGATGATCGATCCCGGCAAGGCCAACCAGGCCATCGGCACGCTCGATTCGGCCCTCAAGGTCGTTTCCAAGCAGCGCGCCGACCTTGGCGCCTACCAGAATCGCTTCGAGATGGCCGCGAAGGGAGTATCGGTCGCGTCCGAGAACCTGCAAGCCGCGGAAAGCCAGGTTCGCGACACAGACATGGCGAGCCAGATGGTCGACTATGTGAAGAATCAAATTCTCGACCGCGCCGGCTCCGCCATGCTAGCCCAAGCCAACACCCGCTCGCAGAACGTAATGACGCTTCTAGGCTGACGGAATCCGTTCATTAGGAATGAGGTGACGAGAGACTTCTGGACGTCTTCTCTCGGATTCCTCGATGCTTCCGCCTGAAAGGGCGGAAGCGAAACCGGCGGGAGGGGAACGCGCCCCCTTCCCGCTTTTTCTCCTAGGCATTTCGTCGGAGGCTGATCATGGCTCTCGACCTATCTTCCATACGAAGCTCCACGCCGAATTCGATCGACGGCTCGAAGCGCGGGCCAATCCCCGCTAGAGCCGCCGTCGGTCTTCCTGGTCCCCTATTCGCCGGGGCCGCAAGCTACGCAGCCGAGTCGCCCGACGACCTGAAAATCGCGATACGCGATATCCAGCGCGTCAACGAGACTTTCAACCACCGACTTTCCTTCAACTTCAACGAGAAGCTGGGGGAAGTGGTCGTCAAGGTCATCGACAACGACACCGATAAAGTGGTGAGGGAGATTCCGCCGGCGGAATTGCAGCGCGTTTATGAGCATATTCGGGAAGTGCTAGGCCTTCTTTTCGACAAATCGGCCTGATTCCCGTCTTCGCGCGCCAGCTCGATCATCCCTCGAGGCGAGAATGTCCGACTTCTCCATACCCGGAACGGCCAGCGACAAATATGGCACTCAAAAACTCATCGACGGCCTCATGAAAGTCGAGCGAATTCCGCGCGACAAGGAAGCCGACGCGATCAAGGCCCTCGAGACGCAAAAGACGGTCTGGTTGGACTTCAATCAGAAGCTCGGGACTTTGCGCCAGGGGGCGCAGGACCTCTACAACTTCAAGAATCCCTTCGACGCGCGGATCGCGAAATCCTCGGACGAGGAGGTCCTTACCGCCACGGCGACGCGCGAGGCCCTCGAGCAGGATAGGACTATCCTGGTAAAGCGCGCGGCGGCGGCCGATCGCCTCATCTCCTCCGAGCTGGCCAAGGACTATAAAGTGGCCGCCGGGGACTACGCGTTTACGGTCGGAGACAAGAGGGTCGATCTCAAATTCGGAGGCGGAAGCCTCCAGGATTTCGCCGACGCCCTTACGAGGAAGGGAGGAGACCTCCTTCGCGCGCAGGTCGTCTCCAGAAAGACCGATACCAGGTCACTGGTCATCGAGTCGCTGAAGACCGGCGGGACGAACCGCCTCGGCTTCGACGGCGACGCGGTCAAGCTCGCGCTGGACGCCGGGCTCGTCGAGCGCGTCTCCACGTCGAGGCAGGAGCTCGATCCGGCTAAGGCCGTCAGATGGGACAATCCCATGGACTCCGCGGCGGTCGGCGCGGCCGACGGCGGGCTGTCGTTGACGGCGGGCGGAGAGGCCAAGCTCGAGCTGAACCCGCAATCCAAGACGGCGGGCATGGTACTCGAGATCGAGTATCGAATGACGCGTCTGCCGAGAGAGCAGGCCCCTTCGCCTCCGCCGGGCCCGAGTCTCGGCACGGTCGGCTCGGCCACCTACGAAGGCATCACCGTGACCGGCGCGCCTTCCGCCTCGGGTCTGCCCGACTGGGTCCCTCCTCCCTCCCCCCCCCTCGTCGAGGATATGTCGATGGCGAGCGTCATCGGGCCCGACGGAAGTTCCAGGGCCCTTCCCGACCTCCAGGACGGGGATGGGACGCAGAAGCTAAGCGTCAAGCTGGACTCGTACGGCAGCTCGATCTCGGCCCTGGGCTTCCGCGTGAAGGATACGACGCGGCGTCTCGAGGTTTTGAAGGCGCGAATCTACGATCCGACCGAGACCGGGGGATTTCGGCCCCTCAACCCCATCTCGACCGCCCAGGACGCCGTCATCGCCCTCGATGGAATCGAGATCGCGCGCCCGGAAAACGCGATATCGGACGCGATCCCGGGAGTTACGTTGAATATCCAGTCTGCCTCGGACAAGCTCGTTCGGCTCAGGATTCAACCCGACCGCGACGCCGTCCAGTCGGCGATAGTGGCCTTCGTCGGCAACTATAACAAGCTCATGGCTCAGATCAACATCCTTACGCGCAACGACGAGAAGGTGATAAACGAAATCACCTACTTTACCGACGACGAGAAGAAAGCGGCCAAGGATAGGCTAGGGACGCTCCAGGGCGACTCGACCCTGAACCTTCTCGGCAGTTCCCTGCAACGCATCGCGACCTCCCCCTACCCCACCAGGGACGGCCCCGACATGGCCCTGCTCGCCCAGCTCGGCATCTCGACGAACGCGAGCAAGCTGGGCTCAGGCGGGAGCTTCGACGTCTCGAAGATGCGCGGCTACCTCGAGATCGAGGACGAGACTCTGGCGAAGGCCCTCGCCGATCACTTCGAGGCGGCCAAGCAGTTTTTCGGCAACGACACGAACGGGGATCTCATAGTCGACTCCGGCCTGGCTTACGCGATAGACAGCATGCTCAAGCCCTACGTCGAGACGGGCGGCATCATCTCGCTCAAGACCGGCACCATCGATTCGCAAATCGGGAGGGACAAGAGCGATCTGGACAACCTCGACGCGAAGCTCGCCGACAAGGAGTCCGAGCTGAAGCAAAAATACGGGGACATGGAAGCGAGCCTCAACAGAATGGAGAGCGCATCCAGCTCAATCGACAGCTTCTCGAAGCAGAACTCGGGCCAATGACGGCGCGAGGAAGGAAATCGCATGTTGATAACCGTGAACGGGGCGCCCCTCGCCATCGAAGCAAAGGACTCGGCCAATCTCGGAGAGTTGCTCGCGGGAGCCGACGACCTGCTCGACAGGGCTGGGTCGGTGATAGTATCCCTCAAGGTCGACGGTGAAGAGGTCGACGCCGACGGCTACGCCCGCTTCGCCGAGATGCCTTCCGCCTCGGTTTCGAGCGTCGAGATCCGCGCCGAGGACGCGGCCGCGATCAGGATTCGCGCCCTGGAGACCCTGCTTGAGCTCCTCGCCATTTCCAAGCGCTCTGCCGAGGATACGGCCGCCGAGGATACGACCGCCGTCTGGCCTGGCCTCCGAACCGGAGCGCGGGACATGAGAGATGCCTTCGCCGGACTCTTCGCTGCCGACGAGCTCTCCTTCGTGCAGCTCTTCTCGGACATCCTCGACCGCGCCGGCGATAAACCCGACAATGCCGCCCGCGTGGAGCTCTCCGCCCAGTCGGATCGCCTCAAGGGCATATTCGACGAGAGGCTCGCCGAGCTGCGCCATCCGGCCGAAGAGATGCGGGCCGCGGCCTCCCTCTTCGACGCGAGGTCCGAGGAGCTGGCCGACCTTCCAGTCCTTCTCCAAACGGGCAAGGAGGACCAGGCCATGAAAGCCGTCCTCTATTTCGTCGAGATCTTCAACAAGGTGATACGGATAATCCCGGAGCTCAGGAGAAGCGGGATCGACACCGCATCCATCTTCGTCGGCGGATCGGCCATGCCGGACTTCTACGGAGAATTTAACGGCGTGCTCCGCCAGCTCACCGACGCTTTCGAGCGCAAGGACGCGGTGCTCATCGGCGACCTCGCCGAATACGAGGTCCTGCCGCGCATGCGAAGCTTCTTCGGGGCGATGCGAGAGGCGCTTCCCGAGTCATGACCGCGCAACCGGTATTGATACAGCTAGGCAGCAACCTCTATTCCACGGGCGGCGCCGGCTTCGGCTCGAGCACCATGATCGTGATAGGCGCCGCGATCCTCGTCGTCATCTTGATCGTCGTGATCAGGAAGAACGCCGGAGGCTTGGGCCGGTCCTCGTCCTTCGACAAGCATTCCTTCCGCAGGGCCGCGCGATCCGCCGGCCTGCCCGAGGAGGACGTGCGATTTCTCGAGTATTTCGGGAAGGCCCTTTCCCTTTCCAATCCCGAATTCGTCTTCCGCAACCAGCAGAAGCTGGATGCCTTCTTCAAGGACGCCTATCGACACATAGACAAGGCCGCCGACTCCGAGACCGACGCCGACGAGCGCAAGGCTCGGCTCTTCGCGGCGCGCGAGCGACTGACCCGCGTCAGCGCGCAGGGCGGAACGGTAAGAAGCACGAGACAGCTCGGCCGCGGAGCCCCCCTCACCTTCATCGCGCCCGGCGAGGAGTCCTATCCCTCCGTTATATTGGCCGTCGAGCCTAACGGCATCGTCGTCGAGCCGGTATCGGACTCGTACGGCGAAGCCCTCCGCTTTCGGCGCGGAACCCGGCTTACCTGCTATTTCTATGCGCAGAGCCATCAGGGCTACCAGTTCGCGACGCGGGTCGCCGGCTGGGAAAAAATGGGGGGCAAGGACGCAATGGTGCTGGCGCACAGCGACTCGGTGAGCGCCCTGCCGGCGCGTCGCCATGCTCGCCGCGAGATGAAGGCCCCTTGCACCTTTTATCGGGTGGCCGTGACTGCGGCCAAATCCGGCGCGAAGGCGCCGAAGGTCGGCCAGCGGAGCGCCGCGAAGGTAGAGAATATTCCCTACCCGGGGACCATAGTCGACATATCGGCCGGCGGCCTGGGCATCCAGACCGCCAATCCCCTGCCTGCCGGCGAGTTCGTCAAGATCACCTTCAATCCCGGCGGAGGCGGCGCTCAGGCGGCCTTCGCCAAGGTCATCAGGATGAACAAGGCGAGGAACTTCGGCGGAGTGATGCACGTTCAGTTCGTCAAGATCTCCCGCCAAGGCCTCAACGCGATACTGTCCTACGTCTACGGATACGCGGATTGAGGCGTATGCCGAGCTGTCTTGACTCCGACGCCCGACCCTACCTACAATTGAAGCATGAGGGTGGTCGAGCTTCGGGATCTCGCCAGAAGGGATTCGCCGCTGCACTACATCAAGGAGCTCACGGCCGTCGCCGTCATCGAATATGACGAGCGGCAGAGCGAGAGCGACGTTTCCATAACGCTCGAGCACGGCCCGCTCGGCCCGCCCGACGTGAGGATACACCTCCTCGACGCCCTTGAATTTCCGGCTCTCTCCGTAATCCACGCGATCAAGGATTATGTCGTAGAGATGGAGCGCTCCGGGAGACTGCCCTGAGGCAGATCCGGCTCCGCAAGCCCGAAGAAACCCTAGCCCTCGGCGAAGCCTTAGGGAAGACTCTCCCCGGCGGCACCGTGATAGCCTTAACGGGGGGGCTCGGAGCCGGTAAGACCGTCTTCGCCAAGGGCCTCGCGCGAGGCCTCGGCGTTATCGAAGAGGTGACCAGCCCCACCTATACGATCGTCTCGGAATACCGGGGAAGGCTCAGGTTCCACCATATAGACGCGTACCGGCTCTCCGGGCCGGCGGATTTCGAGTCCGTCGGCGGCGAGGACCTGATGACCGACTCGGGCGGAGTATGCCTCATCGAGTGGAGCGAGCGCGTGGCTTCCGCCCTTCCGCCCGGGGCGCAAGCCGTCGACATATCGGTCGATGGCGATGGGAGCAGGGTCTTTCGAATCGAGGGCGAGGCCCTGGAAGCTTCATTGCGATGAACGTCCTGGCTATCGACGCTTCGACCGATATCCTGTCCGTCGCCTTGATGAAGGATTCCGGCTGGTCGGAAGCCTCGCTGGACCTGGGCCTGCGCCACGCCGAGCGAATCATCGAGCTGGCGGACTCCTGCCTCGCGCGGTCCCTCACCCTCAGGTCCGAGCTCGGCCTCGTCGCCTGCGCGCGGGGCCCGGGCTCGTTCACGGGACTTCGCATCGGCATGGCGGCCTCCAAGGGCATAGCCGCGGGCCTCGCCATACCCTGGATCTCGGTGCCGACGCTCGATGCGCTGGCCTGGGGCTACGACTGCTTCGACGGAGCGGTCGCGCCCATCATCGACGGCAGGAAGGGAAGAGTCTATTCCGCCGTTTACCTGCGCGGCCGAAGGGCGACGGACTGGCTCGATATTCCCCTTGATAAGCTGGCCGCGCTACTTGATACTTATCCTAAGGCCTTGGCGACTGGCCCTGACGCGGAGCTGTTTCGCGGATACGCCTTGGAACGCAGCGGCTTTTGGGTCGACGAAAGGGCGAGGACCCCCGCCGCGCGCGCCATCGCCGCGCTGGGACTCATCGCATTCCGAGAGGGGGGGCCGGGGAAAACCGACGAAGGACCGCTCTATTTGAGACCGAGCGAGGCCGAGGAGCCGGCTTCGTAGCCAATAATCCTTCTTCGAGAGACCGCATCGGGTCCCTCGGAGATCGGAAGTACGGGAGTCTATGGAAAATTCCTATTCCTGGGATGCTCAGGACGAGATCGAAGAGCTCGAATCCGTCGACGAGCCGCCGGAGGTCGAAAAAGAGGCCAAGGCGATGCCCTCGGATTCTCCCCTATTATCCGAGGCGGGGACAAGGAGCGTAATCCACAGCTACGACCAGATACCCGAGCCGCTCGCCCTCCTGGACGAATCCATGGGCTTCGTTTTCCGAAACGAGTCGTTCAAGGACCTGCTCAAGGCCTTCGGCTATCCCGAATCCCCGAGTTTTTTCGGCACCCTGTCGAGATCGATAAGTCCCGAGACGGCCCGCTCCATCAACGAGGCGCTGAGCCGCGACGAGGCGGGTCACGCGTGGAAGGGAACCATTTCCCACAAGGCCAAGAACGCCGCCGCCGTCATAACCAAGGTCCACATCTTTCCCTTCTATTCCGAGGACGACGGGGAGGCGGAGACTCGGCTCAAGGAGAAGCCGGGAGCCTATTCGGTCTACATGGACGACGTTACCGAGGAGAACAGGAAGTTCCTGAGGGATATGTTCTCATCGCTCCTAGAGGCCTCGAAGCTCAAGGACAACGATACCGGCAAGCACATCGAGCGCGTCAACATCTACACCAGCCTCATCGCGAAGGAGATGTTCAACGATCCTCGATGGCCCGAGGTGGACAAGGACTTCATCGCAGACATCGGATTCCTGGCCGCGATGCACGACGTGGGCAAGATAGGGACGCCCGACAACATCCTCAACAAGGAAGGGCCCTTGAGCGAGTTCGAGTGGGGGATCATGAAGGAGCACACCATCAACGGAGCCTTCATCCTCTCGAGCTATCCCAACCCGATGGCGAGGGAAATCGCCCTATCCCACCACGAATGGTGGAACGGCTCCGGCTACCCTTATAACCTCGAGGGAAAGATGATCCCCCTCCCCGCGCGCATCGTCTCGCTGGCCGACGTCTACGACGCGCTGCGCATGAAACGCAGCTACAAGCCCTCGTATAGCCACGAGACGGCGATACGGAAGATACGGCAGGAGCGCGAGGTCCACTTCGACCCGGACATCATGGACATAGTCTTCCGCGTGCAGGAGGACTTCGACAAGGTATACGCGGCGAATATAGACTAGACCGCCGTTCCCTAGAACACCTTAATCAACAACCCCGCAGCTGCGGGGTTGTTGGTTCTGCAAGGTAATTGATTGTATGTGGGATCGAATACCCCTTTCGTTACTTGAAAAAGACCACAGCAAGGAGTATTCGACCCACCTGCGAATAAAGGCACGTGGAGAGCCTTCAAAGTTTTTTGACGAAGGCTCTCCTGCGCTTGTGCTGGACCTTCTCGTAATCTTTCCACATGCTCTGGACCTTGACGTTCGTCTCGAGCTCGACATTGGTCTCCGAGTACTTGACCCCCGCCTCGATGGCGCTCTTGTTGAGCGCGTTCATGATGATCGCGACCACCCCGCGCTCCTGGTATTCTGGCTTCACGGCGACGAGGTACATGTCGATGACCTCGGGGTGGCGGAGGGCGAGTAGGAAATGAACGAGGCCGAAGGGAAGCAGCCTGCCGCCGGCCTTCTGCGCCGCCCGCGAGAGGCTGGGCATGGCCACGCCGAAACCGACGAGAGCCTCCTTTTCGTCCACGATCACCTTCGTGAAGCGGGCGTCGACGAAGCCCAAATAGGTCTTGATATAGAACTGCATCTGCGCCTCGCTCAAAGGACAGGTGCCGTAGAGATCCTTGTAGGCCTCGTCGATGAGCTCGAAGAGCTGATGGCCGTATCTGGCGACGAGGTCCCTCTTGTCCTTCCAGTCGTAGAGTCTAACGCCCGTGCGCTTGGTAATGATCTCCTGAACGCGCTGCACCTTCTCGGGGATCTTGTCCGGCGTCTTGATGCGGAACTCTATCCAATCGACGTCCTTGGAGTAGCCCAGGCGTTCCAGGTATTTCGGATAATAGGGCCGATTGTAGCCCGTCGCATAGGTACCGAGCTGGTCGAAACCCTCGATGAGCATCCCTTCCTTGTCGAGGTCGGTGAAGCCCAAGGGGCCGCAGATGCCCTCGAGGGCCTTGGATCTGGCCCAGTCCTCGACGGTCTTGACGAGGGCCGAGGCGACCTCGAAATCCTCGATGAAATCGATCCAACCGAAGCGAGCGTACTTCCTGCCCCACTTCTCTATGACCCGGTCGTTGACGATGCCGGCGATTCGGCCTACCGCCCTGCCGTCGGCGAACGCCATCCAGTACTCGGCCTGGCAGTATTCGAAGGCGGGATTCTTGTCCTTCCTGAGAGTCGTCAGATCGTCCATGTCTAGGGGCGGGACCCAGCAGGGATCGCCCTTGTAGATGGAGTAGGGGAACCTGACGAAAGCCTTGAGCTCCCTGAGACTCTCGACCCGCTTGATCTCTACTTTCATGGAGTACTCCTGTCGGGGCCGACCGTCGACGCGCTCTCGGCCTTCCATATGCTTATGAATTGCTCATGAGCGGCGATGGTGGCGGCCAGGACGGCATCCTGCAGCATTCCCCCGGAACCGTCGTCGTTGCCTTCCTTGACGTACAGATGCCTCAGGGTGCCGGCGGCGTCGCCTACCGTGAAAGCAGGATCCGCCTTCCTCCTCGCCTCGAGCGCGGCGAAGACAGCCTCGAAGGTCCTTTCGTAGGCGCGGTCGCGCCACGCCGCAGACCCCAAGCCAAACTCCGCTTTCAAGGCTGGAGTATACCCGGGCGGACGAGATCGTGGCAACTCGGTTTTACGGGAACGATGCGGGAGGGCCGTCTACCAAAACCGCCTGCGGTGATGCCAGCCGTAGAAGCCGTACGGTCGCCAATTGCCATATGGTCGCCAATTGCCGTACACCCAAATCCAGTTGCCGTCCCCCCAAGACCAATAGCCGGGTATCCACTCGTAGTCGGGGCCCGGGGCTACCGGCACGGCCTCGACCAAGGGCGCGGGCATGGCTCCCGGGTCGGAATTCAAGGCAGGCGCAACCGCGGATGAAGGGGTCGCCGCGGTCGCCGGGGCGTCATGATTAAGGATGGCTTGAATGACCGTCGAGCCTACCTTGTCGTTCTTCAAGGCGATTATATCGTCGGCCGTGAGGTCGAAGGCCGTCTTGGAATGCTGTACATAGGCGAGGAGGATATCGTCCCCGACCCCCGCCGCCGCCATCTTGAGAAGATCAGCCTTGGCCTGGGGAAGCGGGGCCTCGGATTGCTGAGCCGCGACTCCCGCGAGCGGTACGAAGGACAGGAAAACCGCGAGCAAGAAGACGATTCTCTTCATGGTATTCACCTCCCGGCGCTCTGCGCGATCAGGTCTCGATTGTATTGCGAGAGCCCGTTGTAAAGGCTGAAGTATGCCGCCTGATTCGTGATGACATCGATCATGGCCATGATCAATCCGGCACCTATGGCGCCGAAGGCTATCCCGGCATTGACGTTGTTATCGTACCATCCCTCGTTAATCGACACGTTCCCATAGATCGCCCCGCCCAGGATGAGACCGAGCCCGCCCCAGCCCATGACGCTGGAGGTGGTCTTGAGGCGATTGAAGGAACGGATATCGACCTGAGCCGCAGGATCCGTTTGCAGTATCTTTTGGAGATAGGGATTCAATCCTCCTTGGTAGGGGTAAATCTTTCCTTGATAGAAAATATATCCGAAGCGCATCCTGAAGAGCTGGTCTTCCGTCGCCCCGGCACCGGAGAGGGGAAGCTGATTCCGGGATACGGCATTTCGATTCATGGCTTCCGTGATCACGCTCTGAGGCACGCCGGCCGCCTTGAGCGCCACGACGTCATCGGCGGAGAGGGAAATGGGCGCCGAGCTCGTACGCACATAAGTCAGCATGACGGACTCGCCGACTCCGGCTTGGGCCATCTTGACGAGGTCCTGCGCCGCGGGGCTCAAGCCGCCGGCAGGCAGGGCTGCCTGACCGAAGGCGAGGATCCCGAGGGAGAGCAAGCCGAGAACGAACCACGATCTCCGGCGCGCCTTCTCCCCCATCCGAATCGAGCCTCGGCTCGATTCGATATTGTCCAGGAAGCGTCTCATTGGTAGCCTCCACCCTCAATTTACCACTGGAGTTCGGGTAATGGAAACGGTTTTTCCTTACAAGTTCATGTAGAAATCCTTACGATGCGCTTACGATCGAAGCGCATCCCGAGCCTGGGATCATTTGGTCAGGTAGCGCTGGACCAGGTCCCAATCGTCGCCCGGAGGAGAGGCCTGGAACTCCTCGCATCGGTCCCGGAACATGCGGCAGATGGGGTCGTCCGGCTTCGTCGCGAGGACGGCGGCGAAGTAATCGGCGGCCGTCTTCCAATTGCGCAACCTATACATTGATAGGCCCTTCCTGTACAGATCGTCTTCGGCGCCGTCGAGCCATTGGTTGGATTCGTCCTCCAGCCTGTAGACGATCGTCGGCTCCTCCTTTCCCTTGACTATCACCTCTTCGATCTCGCGGAATTTGAAGGCCGGGTGCCGGATCCGCTCCGCCTCGATCTTTTGGACCACGCGCCCCGACACGAGCATCCTCGTCCGATACTGCTTGGTAAGGCCCTCGAGCCTCGAGGCCAGGTTGACGGTGTCGCCGATGACCGTGTAATCGAATTTGCTGGAAGACCCTATGGTGCCGACGATGGCGTCGCCCAGGTGGATGCCGATGCCTATGTCGAGGCCGCAGGGGGGAAGGCGGATGGAAGCGGTATCGAAGCTCTCGAGGGCCCTCGACATGGCGAGGGCCGTCTCGACGGCTCGCATGGCGTTGTCCGGCCAGCTCTTGGGCGCCCCGAACACCGCCAGGATCGCGTCGCCGATGAACTTGTCCACCATGCCTCCGCGCTCGGCGATGATTTCGCACATCGTTTCGAGATAGCGGTTCAGGAAGGATACGACGATCTCCGGCGGGTTCGTCTCGGAAAGGGCGGTGAAGGATCGGATGTCCGAGAAGACTATCGTGAGCTCGCGCTTCTCCCCCGCCAGCATCGAGGTCCGCGCCTTGCGGGAAATCAGGTCGTCGATGATTTCCTGGGGCACGAACTTGGAGAAGACGCTCCGTATCTCGCGCTCCATCGTCGCCACCCGCTTGAAGAGCATGGCGTTGTGGATGATGACCCCGGCTTCCGAGGCGAAAGAGGAAATATCCTCAGCGGTGGATTCGGAGAAATAGTTGTTCTTCAGGTTGGCGACGTGGAGGCTGCCGATGATCTCGTCCCCGGCTCCGCGAAGGGGGACGAAATGGTAGGAGCAGAGCTTGTCCTTCTCGATGCGGATCTTGGTCCAATCCGCGCGGCGCTCGGTATTGAAGTAGGAGGCGTCCGCCAGGTTGTCGAGCCCGAAAAGGCCGCGGAAGTCGTCCAGGGCCACCGCCAGGAAGTCGTCGGCCATCTCCTTGTTGACGCATTCCATGGGGTAGACGTAAGGCAGGGCATCCCTGCCCGAGTTGAGGATGATGGCTCCGACGTGACGCTCGCAGGCCAGATCCAGCAGCTCGAGGACGCGCAATACGGTACCGGAGAGCGAGGCGAGACTCTTGGCCGCGGCGGCCAGCCGGTTCTTGACCGTGGAATGGAAGAGCTCCTTGTCGAGCATGTTGGAGAGGAGCTCCGAGATGGACTCCCTGTTGATGCCCTTCGCGTCCTCCATGATGGCCGCCAGGTCGGGCGCGTCGTGCCGAATGAATTCCCCTACGGTCTCGACGAGGGGGCCGATGTGCTCGAAATCCTTGACCACGAAGGCGCAGGCCCCGGAGTCGTAGGACCAGAAGCGATCCTTGTCCTCCGAATTGGCTGTATGCATGATGATCGGGATGTCCTTGACGCCGCGCCGCGTCTTCAGGAGGCGGCTGGCCTGGTAGCCCTTGAGCAGGGGCATGTCGATATCCATGATCACGATATCGGGCACGATCCGATAGCAGAGCTCGACGGCCTCGTATCCGTCCCTGGCGCGGCGCACGTCGTAGCCCGACTCCTCGAGGGCCTCTCCCACCATCTCCGCCACCAGGTCGGAGTCGTCCACCAGCAGGATGCTCTTGCCGTTCATGGGCGCGCCCCGGAACCGGCGAGAAGATCGCGGACGGTAGCGATCAGGTCGTCCTGCTCGAAGCTCGATTTGAGGATGTATTTGTCCGCCCCGAGGAAGGCCGCTTTCTTTCTCGTCTCCGGCTCGTCGACCGTGCTGACGAAGACTACGGGGAGGGATTTCAGCGCCTCGTCGCTACGGATGTTCTCCAGGAGCTTGAGGCCGTCCATGCGCGGCATGTTCAGGTCGGATACGACCAGGTCGACCCGGCCGCCGCGGATCTTCTCCAGGGCGTCGACGCCGTCGACGGCCCCGACGACCCCGTAGCCTTCCAATTCCAGCATGGAGATCTCGATCTCGCGCGTGCTGATGGAATCGTCCACCACAAGTATCGTCGGCTTCTCCTGCCGCGTCGACGCGACCAGGCGCCGGTGCGTGTCCATGGCGCGCACCGAGCGGAGCCGATCCAGCACGGTCCACATGTTGAGTATGGGTATGATATTGAAGGAGCTGTCGAATACGATGCCTTGGACGAGGCTGTTGCGGCGCAAGCCGGGCGGGAGGGGCTGATAGACGAAGGAATCGTAGCCGAGGATCCGCTCGACGACGATGCCGGCGGTGTCCGAGGTCCCGCGGACCAGTAAGACGGAAAGCTTCTTGGCCCTCCGCTCCTGCTGCTCCACCTGCAGGCCGAGGGCGAGGTCCGATAGGGGAATATTCATGCCTTCCAGGTTGAACATCTCTTTCTGGCTGATCCGGAAGCAGTCGGCGGGGTCGACCAGGAGGGTACGGGCGATGGCCGCGGCGGGAATGAAATACTTCTTCCCCGAGCAGAGCACGAACATGCCGTCCATCGTGGAGGCCGAGACGGGGAGGAGGAGGGTGAAGCGGCAGCCTTTCCCCGGCGTCGAATCGAGGAGTATCTGTCCCTTGGCAGCCTTTATGTTGGTCTTGACGACGTCGAGCCCTATCCCCCTCCCGGACAGGGAACTGCTCGCCGACTTGGTCGAGAAGCCGGGGCGGAAGAGGAAGCGGACGAGATCGTCGTCGGCCATTCGCGCTATATCCGCCTCGTCCTCCGGCCAGAGGGAAAGGGCCTTGGCCCGGATGGCGCCATAGTCCAGCCCGCCACCGTCATCGGAGACGACTATGGAAATCCGACTGCCCTCCGTCCTGCATTCGATGCGGATCGCGCCTCGCGCCGGCTTGCCCGCCTTTACCCTGGCTTCCGGGCTCTCGATGCCGTGGTCGATCGCGTTCCGCAGGAGGTGGATCAGGGGATCAGAGAGCTTGGCCAGCACCGTCCTGTCGATCCGCACCGAATCCCCGCTGATGGAGAGGCCTACGTCCTTGCCGGTGGCGGAGGCCGTTTCCTCGACCATGCGCGGGAAGCGCTCAAGGATCGCGGAGAGGGGAAGCATGCGCATTCCGACTACGGTGTCCCGCAATTCCTGCGCGCCGCGCTCGATCTCGAAGAGCTGCTCGGAGTATTGGCTGCGGTAGTGTCGGATGACCCGGGCGAGGCCCGCGAGCTCCTGGCGAAGGGACTTGACGTCCTTGGGCGCGCTATAGGACGCCGTGAGCCTCTTCTCCATGGACTCCAGCTGATCGTTGGCCGCCCTCAGCCTCAGCTGGCGTACGGTCAAGGTATTGACGAGACTGATGGAGCTGTCGATCGTCTCGGAATCCACTCGGATCGAGGAGTCTAGACCGATCGAACGCCCCTCGTCCTCTCCTTCGCCCGATCTCGCCGCCTCCGTTCGGGGGGCATCGCGGGGGGCTTTCGCGCCCCCGCGCTCCTCGTCGCCCCCGGACGCGGAAAGGGCGGGTATCGAGGTAAGATCGAAGGCCTCGTTCGCGCCGAGCCTCTCGCAAGCCTCGACGAGAAGCTCGCGATCGGGCATCGCGTCGCCTTCCCCCCGCTCGATGGAGTCCGCGGCGAGCCTCAGGCGATCGGCGACGACGAAGAAGAATCGCACGACCCTGCCGTCGACCGGATAGCGGCCTTCCCGCACTCCTTTGAAGATCGTCTCCGTACCGTGGACGATGCTCTCGATATCGCCGAACTGGAGCATTCGGGCCGAGCCCTTCATGTTGTGAAGGGTTCGGAGGAGAGTGGAGAGGGCGTCCTCGTTGAGCCGGTCGTTCTTGAGAAGGATGACCTGATTCTCGGCGGAGAGCAGGTTCTCCCGGAATTCGCCCAGGAAGAGCGCTAGATATTTCGTCTTGGAAATCGCCATGGCTACTCCATCGGCTCAGCGTTTCTTCGCCCGCGCCAGCATGCGCTCGGCCATGCGTCGATAATAGGGCGCGTCGAATCCTTCCAGAAGTATGAAGTACCTTCCGTCGCCTTCTTCGCCGTCCATGGCCTCGAGGCATTCGCGCAGGAGAGCCAGCCCCCGCTCGGGATCGGCTTTCCCGTAGCCGAAGCCGGCCTGGAAGAGCGCGGGCCAGAACCGAGGCTCGTAGGTCCTCGCGCGCTCCCAGAGCTCGAGGGCCTCCGTTTGGTGGCCCTGGTGCTTGCGCGACAGGGCCCTGAGGTACTGGCTCACGTGGCTCTCGCGTGCCCGTGTCTCGAACGCGGCCAAAAGCGCGTCCGCGTCGTCGAAGCGATTCGCGTGGATGGCGGCGACGATAGCCTCGATCATGAGCGCCGCCTCCGTTCCTGGCGGGCTCTCGGCCGACTCTCCCCTCGCCCGGGGATTTCGCGCCCAGGAGGAGGCGAGCTCGAGGCCCTTCTCCAGGTCCGCGGCCCGGATCGAGGAAGAGAGGGAGCTATCCGTCCTGCCGGGCTCGGGGCCCGTCCGTCCCGGCTCCCGCTCGGGGGGAGGGGCGGGAAGGCTCGGGGCCGCGGCCGTCGCGGAAACCTTCGCGCGGGCGCTTCCGACCGGGAGCCTGCGAAAATAGAAGCCGCCGACCCCCTCCACGATTTCGAGGAGAGGGTGCCTGACGCTCGGGATCTCGGGAGAGGCGAGGAAGAGATAGCCGTCCGGGCGTATGGTCCGGGCGACGCGCGAAACGACCCTGTCCTTCCGCTCTTGTTGCATATATACCAAGGTATTGCGCAGGAAGACGATGTCGAGCGAATCGGGCTCGCAGAGGTCGCCGGACAGGATATTGAGCGGCCTTATCCGAATCCGGGAAAGGCAATCGGCCGATGCCTGCCATTCGAGGCCTTCCATCGCCCCGCAGCGGTCGAGAAGGCCGTGCAGGGACTTCCCGTCGTTGCGGAAGGAGCTGGGAGGATAATGGCCCGCCTCCAGTCGAGCGAGGGCGTCCCGGTTTATGTCGGAAGCGAGGACGCTGTATCCGACCTGCGCCCCGAGCCGAGCCTTGACGTGCTCGACCGCGGCGACCAGGGAGATCGCCTCCTCTCCTGTCGCGCAGGTCGCGGACCAGAGGCGGAGTTCCCTTCCTTCGCCGATGAGCCCTGGCAGGATATCGGAAATGAGGATGGCGAAATGCTTCTCGTCCCGGAAGAAGTAGGTCTCCCCGATCATTATCTCGTTGAAGAATCCCTCCTTCTCGACGGCGTCGTAGCGGATGAGCTCCTCGTAGGCATCGGCCTCGAGACCGAGCTTCGCGCTCCTCGCCCGAGCGACCCTGCGGATGGTCTCGTGATGGACTTCGGGAAAGCGGAGGCCCGTTTCCGCCTCTATCCAGGAGACGAGGCGCTCGGGGGCGGCGGCGAGGCCGGGATCTACCGTCACGACAGTCCCTCCGCCGCCGAGGCCACGAAAGGAGCGATGCGATCCAGGGGAAGCACCAGCGACGCGGCCCCGCGGAGGATGGCCGCGCGAGGCATCCCGAATATGAGGGAGCTCGTCTCGTCCTGCGCCACGGTGAAGCCCCCGCCCGCCACGATGGCGGCGCAGCCTTCAGCGCCGTCCGAGCCCATGCCCGTCAGGAGGACGCCCAGGACGCGGCCGCCGTAGAGTTCCGCGGCGGAGCGGAACAGGACATCGACGGAGGGTTTCTGATTCAGGACCTTCGTGCCGTCGTCCAGGACGAAGCCCGATCTCGCGAACAGCAGGTGCCTATCCGTAGGAGCGACATAGACTGAGCCAGCCGCAGGCTCCATCCCGGACTCGGCCAGGACGACGCGGTGGCCGGTCAGATCGGAGAGCCAATCGGCATAGCCCCGGTCGAAGCCGGTTTCGATGTGCTGCACGAGGGCGATGGGAAGCGGAAAGGGCGGCTTCAGACCGGAAAGGAATCGCGAGACGGCTTGAGGCCCGCCCGTGGACGCGCCCAGGACTATGACGGAGACGGCGGGACGAGTACTCGGATAGACAGGCTGAGCATCCGCGCCGTCGCGGGAAGGAGCGGCGACCCCGTCGGCGCGAGGAGGGAGCGGCGGCGCCTCCGAGCTAGGGCTCCGATCGAAGGCCGGAAGCCGCGATCGTCGGCTTGCGATGGCGCGCAGCCGGTCGATGAACCTGCCGACGTACTCGGGCCTGTTGAGGTCAGAGAAATCCGGCTTGAGCAGGAAATCCGCGGCCCCCAGCTCGAGAGCCTTGAAAGGGAGCTCCGGATCCATATTGTGGGTGAATATGAGCACGGGAACGGAGGAGGCCCTCGCGATTTCCGCGGTGGCCTCCAGGCCGTTCATGATGGGCATGTCGATGTCCATGATGACGATGTCCGGCCTGAGCGCCAGGGCGAGATCGACGGCGCCCTCGCCGTTCGCGGCTTCCCCGACGACGCTAATGTCCGGATTCGAGGACAGGAGTTCCTTGACGATATTCCGTATCAGGATCGAATCGTCGGCTATGAGGACCTTGATGCCGCACCTCCATCGCCCGCCCCGGGCTCGACGACGCCGAGGTTCATGAGTACCTGCATCCTCTTCCCGCCTTCGAAGCGAAGGGCCGCCAGGCCGCGCGCGGCGAGACGGGCGCGCAGGCCGCGCGGGAAGAGGCGGAACTCGGCGAGGGGCAGGGATATCTTCTCGAAGGATCGCGCGGCCAGGAAGGCGCGCCCGCCTTCCGGTCGCCTCATCAGGAAGGCCGTAGGCTCCGGGCAGTCGGCGGGAAGGATGGGAGAGAAAAGCCGATCGAAAAGGGGCTCGAGAAGGACGCAGTCGTGGGATCGGCCCTTGGCTATCAAGCGCCGAGGGCCGAGGGGAGACTCCGTCTCGAGCCGGCAATCCGATCCGGCAGCGGCGGCATAGAAATCCGAGGCCGCCAGGAGGATATCCATCGTGCCCAGGTCGAAATGGAACACGCTCAGTACCTTAGGCACGCTCGCCTTAGGCAAGGTCGCCTCAGGCAAGATCGTTCTCGAGCTGGCGCCGTATGACGCCGACGGAGAGGACGGGGATCCGCCTTCCCTCGAGGCTGATGGTCTCGGAGCAGAAGCGGTTCTCCGCGTCGCTTTCCGAGAAGGCGGAGACGGCCGAGCGAGGCACTTCCGCGATCTCGATCACCTCGGTGCAGCCGAAGGCGGCATCGTCGTCCTCGAGGTTGAGGATGAGGAATTTGGAGGTCGGCTGCCGCTCGTTCTCGAAGAGCACCTTCAGGTCGAAGACGGTATGGGGCTTGCCGTGGCAGTTGATGAGACCGGATACGTAGGGAGGGCAGGCGGGAAGGGGGAAGACCTCCAGGTCGGCGACTATTTCGCGTATGGCGGCGGGCGGCAGGGCGTATCGCGATTCCCCGACCGAGAAGATGAAGAAGCCCTCGGTCTCCGCGCGAGTTTCCCCTTTATCGAATCCCTCTTCCGGCTGGTCTTCCAGGGCCTTGGTAAGCTCGTCGCTCGTCATCCCTCGCTCCGATCCTCGCCGACGATGAACTGCCCGGCTTGAGACTTGAGGCTTCCGGCCATCTCCTTCAGCGCCTCGGCCGTGGACGCCGTCTGCTGCTGAGTCACCACGAGGTTGTCGATGCCGTGGGAGATTTCCTTCATGGTGACGAGGATCTGCTCGAAGGCGCTCGCCTGCTGGCGAATCGAATGCTCGATCGACTCGGACGAAGTGGCGGAAACATCCGCCGAGGCCAGTATTTCCGAGAAGACAGAATGGAGCCTGTCGGAAAGCTCGTGCCCCTGGCGTATGCGCTCGGTCCCCTCCTCCGATACTACGATCAGGTTGTTGGCGGCCTTCTGGATTTCCGTGATGCGGGAATGGATCTCCGCGGTGGATTGACTCGTAGAATCGGCCAGGCGCTTGATCTCCTCGGCGACGATGCGGAAGTTCCGCCCGGCCTCCCCGGCCGTGGAAGCCTCCAGGGCCGCGTTGAAGGCGATGATGCGCGTCTGCTCCACTATATCGTTGATGATGTCCACGATGTCCCAGATCGCGCGTATCTTCTCCGTCAGGGAGCGGATGCCGGAAATGGTGTCGGTGTTCTTCTTCCTGATCTCGGTCATCTTGTCCGTGGTTTCCTGGACGATGCCCGTGCCCGAATCTGCGCGCTCCCTGGTCTTCACGGCGATGCGGGTAACCTCCGTGATCGAGCCGCCTATGGACTGTGTGATTATGTTCGAGTCCTCCATGGTGGACACCACTTCCTTCACAGCCGCCGCCTGCATGTTCGAGGTGGAGGTGACTTCCTTCGTAGTGGTGGACAGATCCTGCACCGAATTGGAAAGGACGAGGGCGGAGGAGATGATCTGGTCCAGGAGCCCGCGGAACTTGTCCAGGAAACGGTTGAAAAGCGCGGCGATGTCGCCTATCTCGTCGAAATTCAGGAGCTGGACCTTGTCGTCCTCGGAGCTCGTCTCGGAGTCGAGCAGCCTCGAGATGCGCTGCTTGAGGAAGAGCGTCTGCGTCTTGTTCTCGAACCTGGAAGCCAGGCTCAGTCCTATCGCGGCCGCGATGAAATAGGCTCCCCATGCGGCGATGGACAGATAGGGCCGGGCCAGCTGCGAGTGCGGATGCATGAGGTAATATGAGAAGTACATGAAATGGACCACGATGAGGAAGGCGGCGCAGAAGACGATGAAAACGTCCTTGTTGCGGGCGAAATGGTCGTTCTCCCCCGCTCGGACATCGACTATGCCCAGGGCCCGCTTCGCGGGAAGGAGATGGATGCTGACGAAGACGCAGTTGTACATCGAGCCCATGAAGCCGAAGGCGATCTTGAGCGCGACGCTCAGGGGATAGGGTATTCCGCTCTCAGGCTGCCAATTCCAGAGGATGAAATAGCCCGTCGTGCCCAGGATCCAGGTGCCGGACTGGATGACGACGATCCGCCAGGGGAGCTTGATCGCGGAGAGCCGCGCCCGATCGTAGCCCTCCCCCTTAGTCAGATATTCGAATAGCGGGCGCAGGGTGACGAGGATGATCGCCAGCTGAAATACGTAGGAAGCCAGGAAGACGAAAAATACCGTCGGCTTGAAGACGAAGGGCAGGCGTCCGACGAAGCCCAGGCCCAGGGAGTCGAAGCGGTTGTTGAAGACGCAATTGAAGGACTCGCTCGAGTATAGGGTCAGGACTTGGATCAGGAGCGACGTGAGGGCGATCCTGACGATGGCGCTCCTGACGAGGGCGGGGTCCCTGGCTTGCGGCATTTTTCCTCCGGCGTCCCATTCTAGCCCATGTCAACGGGCTTCTCAAGGAGAAAAGTCCACGTGACAACGGCGCGCGGCGCGATCTATACTAGGCGCCGATGAAAAAGCCATCCAAAAGCGACGACGGGAGCCTCGTGAGGCGGTTCTACCTGACGGAGCTCTTCGCTAACGCGGTAGGCGCTCCTCTGGCGGCCGCCTACGGCGGCTTCATGATCGACTTCTCGCGCGTGTCGGTCCGCGATTTCCTCGTGAGCGTCCTCATCATAATGGCAGCCAACCAGGTCTGCCTGGCTCTCCCCCTCAACCTGTTCCTGGGCAGGAGGATCAGGTCGAGCCTGAACGCGTGGCATTCCGGCGCCCTGGACGGAGCCGGGCTGACCGGCCTCTACTCGTTCGCCTCCAGGCTTCCCCTTCTCCAGGCCGGCCTGGTCTTCGCCCGAATGCTGATCTCGACGGCGGCGGCCCTCCTCCTTATAAGCGCTGAATTCGACTTCTTCTC
>Ga0181529_10000397_pt1 | contig 64341 bp, 54 predicted proteins | sample PEATcosm2014_Bin_36_FD_119763 | JGI IMG/M metagenome (GOLD analysis project Ga0181529, IMG submission 119763) | Peatland microbial communities from MTU Mesocosm Facility, Houghton, MI, USA - PEATcosm2014_Bin10_30_metaG | ecosystem: Environmental > Terrestrial > Soil > Wetlands > Peat | place...
AGCAGGTCTCGTTGCTCGGTATTCAGCACCACTGGTCGCGCCACACGCATCGTCTTTTGCTCCTTCTATTGTAAAGACGGCGCGCCAATGATACTCGTTACTATTTAGGCCGCGCTGCACTAGCTGAGCTTAGTGGCAAGTTCCCGGTAGACGTTTTCGAGCGCGGCGTCGATTGCCGTGGCGTCTTTGCCGCCGCCTTCGGCCATATCCGGCCGGCCGCCGCCCTTGCCACCGACCGCTTGCGCGACCGCGCCCACCAGCTTCCCTGCCTGCACCTTGGCGGTGAGGTCCTTGGTGACAGCGGCCACGATGGAAACGTTGCCCTCTTCGCCCGAGACCAGCACCACCACCGCGGATTTCCACTTATTGCGCAGCGAATCGGCTAGCGAACGCATCTGCTGCCGGTCCATCCCGTCCAGGTGCGCGGCCAGCACCCTGGCTCCGTTCAGCGTGCGTGCCTGCGTTTCCAGTGCGCCGGCAGCGGATTGCGCCAGTTTTTCCTTCAATTGCTTGAGCTGATGTTCGAGTGCGCGCTCATTGGCGAGCAGCTTGGCGACGTGGTCGGCAAGCTCGGGCTCGGCAGCGTGAACGATCTCGGCGACGCGGCGCAGCGCACCGGTGGCTTCCTGAAACTGGTGCAGCGCGCCTTCCCCAGTGATGGCTTCGATACGGCGTACGCCGGAGGAGATGCTGCCCTCATACACGATTTTGCAAAGGCCGATATCGCCCGTGCGGCCGACGTGTGTGCCGCCGCAAAGCTCCTGGCTGAAACCGGGCACCTTGACGACGCGTACCTGCTCTCCATACTTCTCGCCGAATAGCGCCATGGCGCCAGTGGCGATAGCCTGCTCGAGTGGCATCACGGTCGTGCCGACTGCTGTGTTGCGGAGAATCTGCTGGTTGGTGAGCCGCTCGACCTCTTCGATTTCGGTCGCGTCCATCGCGGCGTAATGGGTGAAGTCGAAGCGCAGACGGCCCGGGTCCACCACGCTGCCGGCCTGTTTTACGTGCGCGCCCAACACCTGGCGCAAGGATGCGTGGAGCAGGTGAGTCGCGGTGTGATTACGGCGCGTGGCATCGCGCAGCGGCGTGGCCACGCGCGCCAGAACGGCGTCACCGATTGCGATGGGCGCATGAGTCAGTATGCGATGAGCGATCAGGCTGGGAACCGGGTAAAACGCAGCTTCGACCTCGGCAGCTTTGTTGGTCGCGTCCGCGTACAATTCGCCGCGGTCGCCTACCTGGCCGCCGGACTCCGCGTAGAACGGCGTCCGGTCGAGCACCAGCTCGGCACGGGCGCCGGTCGGCACGCGCTCGACTGGCTGCCCGTCCACCACCAGACCCACCACGCGCGCTTCGGCCTCCAGTTCTTCGTAGCCGAGAAACTTGGTGCGTCCCTGTTCGATCAGCTTCTGGTACGCCGGCGCGACGACGCTCTTGTCGGCGCCCTTCCAGCTTGCCCGCGCTCGCTCGCGCTGCTGCTCCATCTCCCGTTCGAAGCCTTCGCGATCGATCACGAGCGAGTGCTCGCGGGCCATGTCCTCCTGCTCATCGAGCGCGAGGCCGTAGGTGTCGTAGAGCTTGAACGAGACCGCACCGGGAATCGCGCCAGAGACCGATTTGATGGCGTCGTTGAACACTTTCTCCGCCACCAGAAACGTGGTTGCGTAGCGATGCTCTTCGTCCTTGACGACGCGGGCGACGCGGCCGATGCTCTCCATAAGCTCGGGAAACGCGGGCTGCATCAGCTCGGCCACGAAGCCCGTGAGTTTATAAAGATATGGATCGACGACGCCGACCATACGGGCATTGCGCATCGCACGGCGCATGATTTTGCGCAGTACGTAGCCGCGGCCATCGTTAGATGGGAGCACGCCGTCGTGGATCAAAAAGGCCGCCGCGCGCGCGTGATCGGCGGCAATGCGCAGCGCCGTATCGACCCGCGCGTCCGCTCCGTGTTGCACGTTGAAGAGTTCGGCCGCTCGCAACACGATGGGAAAAATCAGGTCGGTATCGTAATTGGAAATCTTGCCCTGCAGCACGGCGGCGATGCGCTCCAGACCCATTCCGGTGTCGATGGAAGGCCGCGGTAACGGCGTCAGCTTGCCGCTCGCGTCGCGGTCGTACTGCATGAACACCAGGTTCCAGATTTCGACAAAGCGGCCGCCCGCATCGCTGGGAAACGGCTCGTCCTCGTGGCCGGGTTCGCTCGCTTCCGGGCCCAGATCGTAATGGATTTCCGAGCACGGCCCGCACGGCCCCGTCTCACCCATCTGCCAGAAATTGTCTTTTTCGTCGAGGCGGAAAATGCGGCTCTTCGGCACGCCGGCGACCTTCTGCCAGAGCTGCTCGGCGTCGTCATCCTCGCGGAACACGGTGACGTAGAGCTTGTCCTTGGGCAGGCCGTAATCCTTGGTGATGAGGTCCCAGGCGAACTCGATGGCCTCGGCTTTGAAATAATCGCCGAAGGAAAAATTTCCCAGCATCTCGAAGAACGTGTGATGCCGGCGCGTGTAGCCGACGTTTTCCAGATCGTTGTGCTTGCCACCTGCGCGCACGCATTTTTGCGTGCTGGTGGCGCGCGAGTAAGCGCGCTTCTCCTGACCGAGGAACGTGTCCTTGAACTGGTTCATGCCGGCGTTGGCGAACAGCAGGGTCGGATCGTTGGCTGGCACCAGCGAGGAACTGCGCACCACGCGGTGGCCGCGGGCGGCAAAGAAGTCGAGAAAGCGCTGTCTGGTTTCGTGACCTGTCACGGAGATTCCTTACGGGCGAGAGAGTAAGTTCAATTGTAGCGAAGTGGGACGATTTAGAGAGGCGCGAGCCGGGTCGGGTCACAAATGCCCGGTGCCCCACCCCCATGGATTGGGGGCGTCATTGGAGATCGATAATGACGCTGATCTCGGTGTAGACCGGGACCGGCTTGCCATCGAGAACCGTCGGCTTATAGTGCCACCTCTTGACCTGCTCGATGGCTTGTTCGTTGAGGGCTACGGTATTCGGCGCCGTCGGAAATGCAAGGCGGAGAATGCGCATATGAGCGACGTTCCCCTTCTCGTCAATCACAGCACTCAGCAGGAGCCCGTTTCCAGCGCCGGCTGGGCGCTTTTGAGCATCGAGGACCATCTTGTGGGTGGATTTGGAGACCGGATAATCGCGGAGGTTGCGGTCGTCCTTGTCTCGAACGGGTAGGTCCTTCGGCGCGTCCACAGCCGTTGGCGTTGGCTTGGCTGCCGGCTGCGGATTTGGGCGAGGCGCCGAGGCGCAACCCGCCAGAATCGCGATCACGGCAATACAAACCGCGCCTTTCGCTACCAGGCAAACGCACCGCCGGCCGGCTCCAGCCAGCCCTCTCGATGCCGGGGTCATAACTGCACTTATCATGCTCCCCGCCGGTTTGCGAGTCAAGGTTGTCTGCGCAGCTCCGCCGGACGGGCCCTGGCCATGCCCGGCGTCCAAGGGAATCGCTCACGCCACCGCCGCCAGCGCTTGTGCGAAATCGGCAAGCAGGTCGCGCCAGTCCTCGATTCCGGCGGAGATGCGCACCAGGCCGTCGGTGACGCCGGATTCGGCGAGCTCCTGTTGGCTCATGCCGGAATGCGTGGTGGATTTCGGATGGCAGGTGAGCGTCTCGACGCCGCCCAGCGACACGGCGCTTCTGGCGATGTGCAGGTGGCGCAGGAACTCGAACGCGGCCGACTTGCCTCCGGCAAACTCGAGCGAAAAAATGCCGCCGGGATACTCGCACTGCTTGGCGTAGATGCGTTTCTGCTCAGGATCCGTGAAGAGTGTGGGATACATGACGCGGGTGAGCTTGGGATGGCCGTTGAGAGCCTCGGCGATGCGCTGGGCGTTCTTGCTCTGGCGGTTCATGCGGAGCGCCACTGTGGGCAGGCGGCCATCCAGCATCCAGCACTCGTCGGGCTGCAGAATGTTGCCGAACATGCTGCGCCGGCTGCGGAGTTTTTGAATCATCTCCAGGCTCTTCGTAATGGCCACGCCGGCGACCATGTCGCTGAAGCCGGAGAGATACTTGGTGGCGGAGTAGAGCACGATGTCGACGCCCCAAAGCATGGGGTGCTGGAAGGTGGGTCCGAGGAAGGTGTTATCGACCATCACGATTGGGTGGTCGGGATGAGCGGCGGCGGCGGCACAGGCGCGCTCCAGATCGGTCATGGTCATGGTGGGGTTGGCTGGCGTTTCCAGATACACGATGCAGCAGTTTCGTGCGGCGCAAATGGCGGCGTCGATGCCCTCGGTATCGCCCGCGCGCACGGGAATGCCGCGAACGCCGAACGGTTCGAGGAAGGTGTGGATGAGGCCGGTGGTGCCTCCGTAGAGCGGTGTGGTGTAGACGATGGTGGCGTCGGGCCGGGCGTAGGCGAAGAAAGCGGTCATGATCGCCGCCATGCCGGAATTGAAGACCGCCGCGTGGCGGGCGCCGGCTTCGAGCGGCACAATCTGGTCCTCCAGAATTTCGGCGTTGGGATGGGAAAAACGCGAATAGATGAGGTCGGCGCGCTCGCCATCGGCCGGCTTGATCTTTCCGGTGGTTATGGCGAAAGCGCGTTCGGCCGCTTCTGGGCTTGCGAAAACGTACGTGGAACTGCGAAACACCGCGGGCCGCGCCGATCCTAACGAAAGACTGGGGTCGAAGCCTCTGGTTAACACTGCGGTGCGCGGGCGCACGTGGCCCTGCTCTTGATCATGATCCGCCATAAGCACTCCTTGAGCCGAGTGTAGCCGCTGGCGCGGTGCGGTGGGTTATGCGCAGCGCGGGGCGGGCGCCGATTGGGCCGCGGTTGGTACCATAGAGATTACCCCTACAATGGATGATCCGCAGAGCGTAGACCTCAAGCAAACCGTCAATTTGCCGAAGACGGCCTTCTCGATGAAGGCTAACCTGCCGCAGGCCGAGCCGAAGATGCTGGCGCGGTGGGAGAAGGAGCGGCTGTACCACCAGATTCGCACGGTCGCAGCCGGCCGGCCGCGTTACATTCTGCACGATGGGCCACCGTATGCCAACGGGCGCATTCACCTGGGCACGGCGTTCAACAAGATCCTCAAGGATTTCATCGTCAAATCGAAGACCATGGCCGGCTTTGACGCGCCGTACGTGCCCGGCTGGGATTGCCACGGGCTGCCCATCGAAATCAATGTGGATAACGAGTTGGGGGCCAAGAAGGCACACATGCCGGCGCTCGAGATCCGCCGTGCCTGCCGCAAGTACGCGCAGAAATATGTCGATTTGCAGCGCACCGATTTCAAGCGGCTGGGCGTGCTGGGGCACTGGGAAGATCCGTACCTGACGATGAGCGCCGAGTATCAATCCGTGATTGCGGGCGCGTTCGTGGATTTTCTCGAGAAGGGCTACGTGTACAAAGGCCTCAAGCCGGTGCATTGGTGCATGAAGGATCGCACCGCGCTGGCCGAAGCCGAAGTGGAATACCAGGACGACACCAGCCCATCGATCTGGGTGCGTTTCCGGTTGAAGTCGGACGCGGCGGCGATTGATCCGGCGCTGGCCGGGCGCGCGGTGTACGGGCTGATCTGGACCACCACGCCGTGGACCATGCCGGCCAACGTCGCCATCGCCTTCAATCCGAAATTCGAATACGCGGCGGCGGAAGTGGGCGACGCGGTCTACATAGTAGCCGCGGATCTGTTGAACGTCACAGCCGAGAAATGCGGTTGGACGGAGCCGCGCGTGCTGGCGAAGTTCGTGGGCGCTAAGCTCGACCGCGCCGTGTTCCGCCATCCTTTTTTGGAACGCGATTCGCTCGGTCTGATTGCCGATCATGTCACGCTCGAACAAGGCACCGGCGCAGTTCACACGGCACCCGGGCACGGCCAGGAAGATTACGTGAGCGCGCGGCAGTACGGGTTGGAAGTTTACTGCCCGGTGGATGCGTCGGGACGCTTCTTCCACGCCACTGGCGCGGCCGGCCGCTTGCCGGAGGAACTGATTGGCAAGACAGTGTGGGACGCCAACCCGCTGGTAATCGAAATCCTCAAAGCGCATGGCGCGCTGCTGGCGATGGAGAAGCTGGCACACTCGTATCCACACTGCTGGCGCTGCCACAAGCCGGTGATCTTCCGCGCCACCGAACAGTGGTTCATCGGCATGGAGCGCAACGGATTCCGCGAGGCAGCGCTGGAAGCGGTGAAGCAGACGCGCTGGATTCCGGAATGGGGGCAGGAGCGCATTTCGAACATGATCGCGTCGCGGCCGGATTGGTGCATCTCGCGGCAGAAGGCGTGGGGTGTTCCGATCATCGTGTTTTATTGCGAAGGCTGCCGCGAGCCGCTCGCCGACCGCAAGATTCAGGACGGCATCGTGCAGTTGTTTCGCGAGCACACCGCCGATATCTGGTATGAGCGCACGGCCGCCGAGCTCCTGCCGGCGGGCACCAAATGCGCCAAGTGCGGCGGGACGGAATTCAGCAAAGAGAGCGACGTTCTGGATGTGTGGTTCGATTCCGGATCGAGCCATCTGGCGGTGCTCAACGAGCGCTTCGGCCTGGAATGGCCCGCCGACATGTATATCGAAGGCGGCGACCAATATCGCGGTTGGTTCCAAAGCTCGCTGCTGGTGGGCACCGGGCTGAAGGGCGGCGCGCCGTATCGCGCGTCGGCGTTGAGCGGATGGGTGCTCGATGGCGAAGGACGCGCCATGCACAAATCGCTCGGTAACGCGATCGAACCGGACGAAGTCATCAAGCACCACGGCGCCGAAATCCTGCGGCTGTGGTCGGCGTCGGTCGAATTCAGCCAGGACGTGCGACTATCGGAGACGATTCTCACTCGATTGGTAGATGCGTACCGCAAACTGCGCAACACGTTTCGCTATCTTCTAGGCAACCTGCACGATTTCGATCCACAGAAAGACGCGACGCCGGCGGACCAGTTGCAGGAGATCGATCAATGGATTCTGGTGAAGGCCGCTGACCTGGTGGAGCGCTGCCGCGGATGGTATGAGAGCTACGAGTTTCATCGCGTCTACTCCGCGGTCTACTCTTTCGCGACGGTGGACTTGAGCTCGGTGTATTTCGATGCGCTGAAGGACCGGCTGTACTGTTCGGCGCCCGGATGGCCGGCGCGGCGCAGTGCGCAGACCACGCTCCATCGGCTGATGGACGCGATGGTGCGGTTGCTGGCTCCGATCATGAGCTTCACCACCGAAGAAGTGTGGACGCACATGGGCAGGCCGGCGAGCGTTCACATGGCGCTGTTCCCGGAGCCGGGCGAGCTGACGGCGGGTCTCGGCGAAGCGGCGCGCACGCGTGCCGATAACTGGGACCGGCTGATGGAAACGCGCGACGATGTGCTGAAGTGTCTGGAGGCGGCGCGCAACGAGAAACGGATCGGCGCGCCCCTCGAGGCGCGCGTAGTGCTTACCGCGAGCGGCGAACAGGCAACGTTGCTGGAGCAACACGCGGCCGATTTGCCGGCGCTGTTCATCGTCTCTCAAGTGGAAGTGAAGCGCGGTGCGGAAGGCGTTTGGGACGTGACCGTGGAACGCGCGGCCGGCGAGAAATGCGAGCGCTGCTGGAAGTACACGACCGACACCGGCGCCGATAGCCGCTATCCGACGGTGTGCGGACGCTGCGCGCAAGCGGTCGACGAGATGCTGCATGCCTGAAGGCCGGCTTAAGGCGTACTGGGCGGCGGCGGCGGTGTTCGCACTCGACCGGCTGACCAAAGTCGTCATCGAGCACCGGGTTGCCGAGAGCGCCGATTACCGCGTGATTCCGGGCTTTTTCGATATCGTGCATTCGGCCAACCGCGGCGTGGCGTTCGGCATCTTCAACGAATCTTCAGTCGAGTGGCGGAGCATGGCGCTGATCCTGGTGTCGGTGGCGGCGGTGATTGTTATCGGCGCTTACCTGTGGCGCGCCCGGCGCATCGACTCGGCGACGCTATGGGGACTGGCGCTGATCCTGGGTGGCGCGGCGGGCAACGCTCTCGATCGCATTCTGTCGGGACGCGTAACCGATTTTCTGGACTTCCATGTCGGCGAATACCATTGGTACACGTTCAACGTGGCGGATTCGGGCGTCGTGATCGGCAGCGCACTGCTGATCTTGGATATGCTTCGGACGAAGCGACAGGCGGCAAATGTATCCTGAATTGTTTCATATCTCGTTTCTGCACACTTACGGCGTGCTGGTGGCGCTCGGATTTCTGACGGGCCTGTGGATGGCTGGACGGCTGGGCACACGCGCCGGGCTGAACACGGAGCAGATCACCAACCTCGGCTTGTACTGCGCGCTGGCGGCGCTGGCCGGGGCGAAGGTCATGATGCTGGTGGTGGATGCGGGCTACTACTGGCGGAATCCGGCCCAGATCTTTTCGCTCGAAACATTGCAGGCCGGCGGCGTTTTTTACGGCGGACTGCTGGGTGCGCTGGCGGTAGCGGCCTGGTACCTGCGTAAGACGGGGCTGCCGGCGCTCGCGGTGGCGGATGCGTTCGCGCCAGGCATCGCGCTGGGCCACGCCATCGGCCGGCTCGGCTGCTTCTCCGCGGGTTGCTGCTGGGGTACGGAGTGCCATATGCCGTGGGCCGTCACCTTCACCAGTCCGGTAGCCTACCGGTTGGTGGGTGTGCCGCTGGGCGTACCGCTGCACCCTACGCAGCTTTACGAGTCGGCGGCCGAGTTCGCCATCTTCGGCATCCTGTATTGGCGCTTCGGCCGGCCGCACGGCCGCGGCGACATCATCAGTCTGTATCTGATGCTCTACTGCGCGGCGCGCTTCGTGGTGGAGTTCTTCCGTTTCCACGAACAGGGCAACCTGTGGGGCACGCCACTCGACGCATCGCAGTGGATTTCGATTCTCCTATTCGCCGCCGGCGCCGCTCACTTCGTGGTGGGGAAGCGATGGGCGAAGCCAGACGGCGCGCGGCGATAGCGGACGAGTTCGCACGATGACACCCGCCAATGAAGGTCTCAGCCCAGCCGACTTAGTGGAAATAGTTGCGGCGGCGCTGCTGCTGCTCGGCGTGCTGATGTGGCACCCTTGGCTGACGCCGCTGGCGCGATGGCTGGATGGCCGCGCCGGTTGGACGATGATTCTCATTGCGGCGCTACCGGTGGCGTTGCGGCTGGCGTTGCTGCCGCATCATCCCGTTCCGGTGCCTGACCTTTACGACGAATTCAGCCACCTGCTGGCGGCGGACACGCTGCGGCATTTCCGGCTGGCCAATCCACCGCACGCGTTGCCGCAGTTCTTCGAAACGTTTTTCGTCTTGCAGCGGCCGACGTATAGCTCGATCTATCCGCCGGGTCAGGCGCTGGTGCTGGCCATCGGATGGACGCTGTTCGGCCATCCCTGGGCCGGCGTTCTGGCGGCCACGGCCGCTTTCTGCGGCCTTTGCTATTGGATGCTGCGCGGCTGGGTGAGCCCGCGCTGGGCGCTCGCCGGGGGGCTGCTGGCGGTGATCGAATTCGGACCGATGAACCAGTGGATGAACGAATACTGGGGTGGGGAAGCGATCGCGGCGGCGGGCTGCCTAGTGTTCGGCGCGCTACCGCGGCTGCGGGCCGCGCCGCGGAGGCGCGATGCCATTCTGCTCGGGCTGGGCATGGCGATGCACCTCATCATGCGGCCGTATGAATCGATCTTCCTGTTTCTAGCCGTGGCACTTTTCTGGGCGCCGTGGCGGCTGGCGGAGCTGAAGGCGGTGGCGAAGTTCGTGCCGCATGTGGCGTTTCCGCTTCTGCTCGCTCTGGCGCTGCTGGCCGTCCAAGACAAGCAAGTCACCGGAAGCTGGACCACCATGCCGGAGGCATTGAGCCAATATCAATACGGGGTGCCCTCCGCGCTGACGTTCCAGTCCAAGGTCACGCCGCATGTGTCGCTGACCGAACAGCAAACGATGGACTATAAGATGCAACGGTCGTTCCTGGGCGAACGCACGGAAACGCTGGGCTCGTACTTGCTGCGCTTGGAATACCGTGTGCGCTATTACCGGTTTTTCTTCCTGGCGCCGCTCTACCTGGCGCTGGGGGCGTTTCTGTTTGCGCTCGTCGAACGCCGCTTCCGGTGGGTATCGCTGACGCTGGTGCTTTTCGCATTGGGAACGAATTTCTTTCCCGCGTTTCAACTGCACTACGTGGCCGCTTGCACCTGCCTGTTCGTGTTGGTTTCCGTGGCCGGCCTGGAGCGCATTGCACGCCGGTGGCCGGAAGCGGCGCGCCTGGTAGCATTGTTGTGCGCGGCGCAGTTCGTCTTCTGGTACGGCCTGCACGCGTTTTTCGACACGGCGGAATGGTCGGCCGCGGTACGCAGTTACGAAACCTGGGATTCGATCAACCATGCCAATCCGGAGCGCCGCATCTTTGTCAACCGCCAGCTAGATCGCGTGCCGGGCAAGCTGCTCGTCTTCGTCCGCTACTCGCCGCACCACATCTTCCAGGACGAGTGGGTGTACAACCGCGCTGCGCTGGACGAAGCGCGCGTCGTTTGGGCGCGCGACTTGGGCGATGCCCAGAACCGGCCGTTGTTGCGCTACTACGCGGACCGAACACCACTGGTATTGGAGCCGGATGTGCAGCCGCCCAGTCTGGCGGCGTATCGGGCGCCGGCGCAGTAGCCGAAAGACAGCATTCCCCATGCTAGCTAAAGCACGCAGGGTCCCAACCGAGTTAGCGAGTGGAGTTAGGGAGCCAAGTTCTCAAAAGACAGGTACCGGAACCTGCCGGGTACTTCCGGAACTGCAATACTAGCAAGCTGCCCGATACTATAAGGTCGGGATGAGCCAAACATCAGCACTGGCAGTGATCGGCATAGTATTGCTAGCGGTCTGCGCAATCATCATGCAGACTGCCCGCGTGATCACCCGCGCCCGGATCCGGCGGCGGCGAATGATGATGCGCGTTTGTTCGGTCGTGACCGGGTCGCCGGACGACCAAGCCTCCAGCTCGCCGCAGGACGACGAGGCACACGCCGGGAGGCGAATTTCAGAAGTGCTTCCGTAGATCCGCGAACCGGTCGACCACCAGCAGCCGGCCATCGGCTTCCGCAATCTCCTGTTTCTCCAGCACCCAGGTGTGCGCGTGAGGGACGAAGACGGCGTGCAAGCCAGCGGCGAGAGCGGGGTTGATATCCGACTTCGGGCTGTTGCCGATCATCCAGGTGCGCGCCAGTTCCATTCCGCGCTCCGCCACCAGGCGGCGGTATGCGTCGCAGTCCTTTTCCTTAACGATGGCGGTGTGTCGAAAATATCGTCCCAGGCCGGAGCGGCCGATCTTCAGCGCCTGCTCGTCGGCATGACCCTTGGTGAATAGCGTCAACTCGTGGCGAGCCGCCAGGTAGGCCAGCGTTTCGGGAACGCCCGGAATGGTTTCCAACGGACAATCGAGGATGCGCTCGGCGAACCCCATTACGGTTTCGAGATCTTCCGGCCGCACGTCGCGCTCCACCAGCCGCTCGTAGGTGTGGCGCAGATTGCGGCCAAAATTGAGCGAGCCATAGCCGTGTATGCGGGCGTTGGCTTCCTCGATCGAGTCGAGCACGGCGCGAACCTCCGGTGGCGCCAGTGTCGAGTGATCCAGGAACTCGACGAACTCGTCGAACGCGCGCTCGAAATAGATGTTGTTCTCCCACAGCGTGTCGTCTGCATCGATGATGAGGAATTGTGGCGTCATTTATCGGATTTGGGTGCCAGGCGGAAAGGGACTTCGAAGACCGCGTCCACATCCACCGGTATACCTTCGCGCTTGGCCGGCTCGAATCGCCATTTGGCCAGGGCCTCGGCGGCGCTGCGGTCGAGACGGCTGTCGATTCCGCGGAGGATTTCGATCGAATCCACCGCGCCATCTTTGCGGATCACCGCGAACAGGCGAACCGTTCCTTCGACGCGGTCGATTATCGTGTCGCGATAGTACTTGGGATCGACCTTGCGCAGCGCCACGGGCGATTGCATATTGGGCGGCGGCGTCCCCGTCAGCGGACGGCGTTCGGCGAACCACACCAGCCAGCTTCCCGAGAAGCTGGTGACGTTCGGCATCTGTATAGAGATGGTGTAGACCGCCCGGCCTTGCAGCCGCGGATCGGGCGCTTTCACGATGCGGCCCGATTGCGCGGCGGCGGGCTGCGTGGCCGTGCGGCCAGCCATCATCTCTGCGACGATTCCTTCCCGCGTCAAAGGCCGCACCGCTGCCATCAGCGCCGGGTCCGATTCGTGCGCGCCGCCATGCGCCATCAGATCCGGTACCACCACGGACGCGCCGTCCGGAGCCGCCGCGCCGCCTTCCAGCTTCCGGCGCGGGCCGGCGGAGAAGCCGGCTTCATGCGCGCCAGGTGGCTTTGGAATCGCCGGAGTGTCGATGGGAGCAAGGCCCACGATGGCCAAAGTGGATTGCGGCGACGATGGCATCGCGACCGGGGCCTCGCCGCTGACCAACACCACCTCGGCGGTGGCATCGGGCTTCGCCTGATTCTCCGGCGGCGCGCTAAATCCGCGCGGAATGCGTGGCATGTTCACAACCGGCGCGGCCATTGCCACCATTGGCGCGGCCGGCAGCGCGCTCGGCGCCGGCTCGGATTTGCGCGGCGCCGGCGGGAGGAACGGCAATGGCTGCGGGCGCGGCGCACCCAGCATGAGGGTGAACTCGCGCGGCGCGGCGGGTTGTCGGATCTGCGGCGCGGCCGGCAGCGGGCGCTCCTCGGCCGGCCGTGCACGCTCTGGCGGCGACGCGAATGGACGAGCCGGCCTGGGCGGCGCGGCCGCCAGCAGGTTGGGCAGCTCGAGAGGCCGAACCAGCCGAATCTCCGGGGCGGGAACGCGGATCAGTTGTGGCGGGCGCGGCAGCTCGATTTGGCCCGCCACAATCTGTTGCCGGAAGATGCGGCGCGCGCGTGGCGGCCGCGCGTCCGCACGCTCGGCCGGCTTGACCTCCGGCAGTTTTGTGCGCAGGTTGTACCAGATGAGATGCTCCGCATAAGGCCGGATTTCGCGGTTGAAGATGGGTCGCGGTTCTTCCGGCGGCGCGAGGATTGGGGCGATCGCCACCGCCAGAATCGCCACCAGGTGCACCACCACCGAAACCGCGAACCCTGGCGTGCGCCCGAAGCGCGCCGCGTCGCGCTCGATCAGCATCCCCACCCTAAAGCTCCCCGCGTCTGTTGCCGGACCCGTTGCCCGCCGTGCCCCCTGCGCGCGATCGATCACTCGCTGAACCCTGCAAATGGAACACGCCGGAGCAGCCGCGCAGGCATGCTACTATTATGGCGTTTCTCGGGTGGAGCATGCTACGGCTTGCCCGGACCAAAACGAGCGGTACGCCCGCCGCATTCACGGCGTGCGCTCCCGCCTACGGCCATGCGGATTGAAGGCAAAGTCGCGCTGATCACCGGAGCTTCGGAAGGCATCGGAGCGGCCTGCGCCGCGGAGTTTGCGCGCGCTGGCGCGAAGCTCTCGCTCTGCGCGCGGTCCGAAGAGGGTTTGCGCCGCGCCGGCGGCGATCCAGCGCTGATCACGGCCGGCGACCTCACCGACGATCGCGTGCGGCAGCGCGTGGTGGAGCGGACCCTCGAGCGCTACGGCGCCATCGACATCCTCATCAACAACGCCGGCGTCGGCTTATACATTCCATCCTGGGAAGCGCCGGAGGCGGAAGTGCGCCGCCTGATGGAGTTGAACTTCTTCGCCCTGCTCGGCATGGTTCGCCTGGTCGCGCCGCACATGCGCGCGCGGCGGAGCGGAACCATCGTCAACGTGGGATCGATCGGCGGTAAGATCGTGCTGCCCTGGTTGACCGTGTACAGCGCATCCAAATACGCCGTCGGCGCGCTCACCGAGGGGTTGCGGATGGAGCTGCGCCGCGACGGCGTACGCACCATGCTGGTGTGTCCCGGCTATGTGCTCACCGAGTTTCAACGCCGCGCCGTGGGCGAGATCCCGCCGCAAATGGTGAAGGACCGCCGTTTCGCCATCACGCCCGGCCAATGCGCCGCCGATATCCGCCGCGGTGTCGAGCGCGATGCGCGCACCGTGATGTCGCCGCGCATGGGCTGGCTGCTGGTGGCATTGGCGCGCTTGCTTCCGCGCGCCATCGAAGCTCGCCTGGCGCGCATGAATGGAACCGCATGAACCAGCGGCTTAAACGAACTCCGGGCATTTATCTGGTGGGTTTCATGGGCAGCGGCAAGTCCACCGTGGGACGCCATCTGGCTCGCCGCCTCGGCTGGAGTTTTTTCGACCTGGACGATGAAATCGAGGCGGCCGAGAAGACCACCATCGCACAGATCTTCGAGACGCGCGGCGAAGCCGAGTTCCGCCGCATCGAGAGCGAGATGTTGTCGCAACATGTGCGCTCCATCGAGCGCGGGCACCCGGCCGTGGTGGCGCTGGGCGGCGGCGCATTCCTCGCCGCACCAAATCGTGAATTGGCGTCCGATCACGGCGTGACCGTCTGGCTGGATTGCGATTTCGATCGCATCGCGCGACGCGTGGCGCAGGCCGATCACCGGCCGTTGGCGCGAAATCCCGCGAAACTGGCCGCGCTGTTCGACGAACGCCGCGATACGTACCGGCTTGCCGACGTCCACATCCCGGTCGAAACGGACGAGCCCGAAGCTGTCGCCGTCGCCATTCTGGCGCACCCATTCTTCCGATGACTCGCCGCACCCTGCGTCGCCAGGCCGCTGCCATCTTTCGCGCCGCGCTGCGGGCGGCCGATCCGCACGATGCGGTCGGGCGCCACCTGGCGCGCCGCGACTATTCCCGCTTCCGCCACGTCTACGTGATCGGCGCGGGTAAGGCCGCCGCTTCCATGGCGCACGCCGCCGAGCGCGCGTTGGGGTCCGTCGTCACCGGCGGTCTGGTCAACGTTAAGGACGGCCACCTCGCCAAACTCCGCCGCGTCGAGTTGAACGAATGCGGCCATCCGGTGCCGGACGCGCGCGGTGTGGCCGGCGCCGAACGCATCGCGGCAATTGCCTCCGCGGCTGGCGAAGGCGACCTGGTGCTTTGCCTCATCTCGGGCGGCGCCTCTGCGCTGCTGCCGCTGCCCGCACCGCCGGTCACCCTGGCCGAGAAGCAGGAGGTGACCTGCCTGCTGCTCGCTTCGGGCGCGGAGATTCGCGAAATCAATGCCCTCAGAAAACACCTTTCTTCCATCAAGGGTGGGCAACTGGCGCGCATGGCTTGGCCGGCGCGTGTGGAATCGCTGCTGGTTTCCGACGTGATCGGCGACTGCGTGGACGTGATTGGCTCCGGCCCGGCCGCGCCGGATCCATCGACCTTCCTGGAAGCTGCCGGCGTCCTCGACCGATACGGCATTCGCAATCGAGTTCCAGCGACGGTCCGTGCGCGCATCGATCGGGGCGTAGCCGGAGCGATTGAGGAAACTCCCAAGCCGGGCGACCGGCTTTTTGCGCGCGTCCGCAACACGGTGGTGAGCGGCAACCGCCTGGCGGTCGATGCCGCGGCGCGCCACGCGCGCGAACTCGGGTTTAACACGCTGGTGCTGTCGAGCTCGATCGCGGGTGAGACGCGGGAGATCGCGCGCATGCACGCAGCCATTGCGCGCGAAATCGCGGAATCCGGCCGGCCGCTGCGTCCGCCCGCCTGCATCGTCACCGGCGGCGAGACCACGGTCACGCTACGCGGCGCGGGCAAGGGCGGGCGCAACCAGGAATTCGCGCTCGCGGCGGCGATCGATATCGCGGGCCTCGACAACGTGGTCGTGTTCAGCGCCGGCACCGATGGCACCGATGGGCCCACCGATGCGGCCGGCGCCATCGCCGACGGAGACACCCTGCGCCGCAAGCCGGACGCCCGCCGCTATCTGGATGCCAACGATTCCTACCATTACTTCGAAACGCTGGGCGACTTAGTCGTTACAGGGCCGACTAATACCAACGTGGCCGATGTCAGAATCCTGCTGATCGGAAGACGGGCATGAGTTTTTGGCGGAAAGACGTAATCGAGTTCGCCCTCAGCCACGAAACCGTCCGCCAGATAGATGGCCTGCGCAGTTGGATCGCGAGCGAGCCCGCCAATCCGCGCCCCTATTATCACCTGGCGCAGTTCTACCGCATGGAAAATCGGACGGACGAAGCGCTGGGCCTGCTGTTAGAAGCCGTTCGCCTCGATGCCGCCTTTGCCGATGCCCACGCCGCGCTCGCTGAAGTCTACGCCGTTCACGCCGAGTACCCAGCCGCCTGGCGGCACGCCCGCATGGCTGAACAAAACGGCAACCCGCGCGGTGTGGAGTTACTCAGGCGTTATGACGTAGCAGAGTGATCCCCCACTCGGGCAGTGGTGAACACGCACCGAAGGACACAGATACGATCTGCTGAAGCGCCATACTGTCCCCTCTACGGGACAAGCAGGAGTAGCTTGAACTGAGTACCTGTACGCAGCGATTCCGGCCGCGCGCTTGCCGATTGTGAAGGCGCCCTACCCCGCCGCCCTCGCTGCAATCACGCGTGGGATGCCGGCCAGGTCCGGCGTGACTTCGATCTCTTGCCAGCCTTCGAGCATCTCGCGCACACCGGTCTCGCAGCCGAATCCCAGTTCCATAACCAGCCAGCCGCCGGGGCGCAGCACGCGGGGCGCGTCCGCCACGATGCGGCCGTAAATCTCCAACCCACTGGGACCGGCGAAGAGCGCGGTGTGCGGCTCAAAATCGCGGACCTCGCGCTGCAAGCCGTCGCGTTGGGCGAGCGGCACGTACGGCGGATTGGAAACGATCAGGCTCACGCTGCCCGCCGCGATGGCTTCGGCCACATCGCCTACCACGATGTGCACGTGCGCGCCCAGAGTCAGCGCATTCCGCGCAGCGACGGAAGCCGCGGCCGCTGAAATCTCCGTCGCCCACGTTTCCGCGCCAGTCTCAAGCGCCAGCGTCACGGCCAAGGCTCCCGAGCCGGTGCCGATGTCGAGAATGTTGACAGACGAAAGCGTCTGTCCCACTTTGGCGTCGAATGGCGTGCAGGCGGGTGGGGCAGGCGCTTTCGCCTGCCAACCCAGATGCTGCAGCGCAACCTCGACCACGTGCTCCGTCTCCGGGCGCGGGATCAGCACGTCGGGGGTCACGCGGAATTCGCGGCCGTAAAACTCCTGGCGTTGCGTGATGTACTGGGTCGGCATGCCCTGCAGGCGCTGGTGCAGATAACGCCCGTAGTGCAGCCACTCCATCTCCGTCAGCTCTTGCTCGCCATGCGCGAACGGATAGCTGCGGTCGCGGCCCAGCGCGAACGCCAACAGTACCTCCGCCGTCAGCCGCGGCACTGCAACGCCATCATCCTCCAGCAGTCGCGTGCCCTGCAGCAGTGCCGTGTGGAGGGTCATCGATCCACGCCGTTTGTGCCCTTCAGTCCGCCGCGGCGCTGCCGCCACCGCCATCGTGGCTCTGGTAATAGGTGGTCAGCGCGTCGAAGATTTCGTCCAGCTTGCCTTCCATCACGAAATTGAGTTGGTGCAACGTCAGGCCGATGCGGTGGTCGCTGATCCGGTTTTGCGGGAAGTTGTACGTGCGAATCTTCTCGCTGCGGTCTCCCGTGCCCACCATGCTGCGCCGCTCCGCGCCCAGTGCCGCCTGCTGTTTCTCTAGCTCCAACTCATACAGCCGCGAGCGCAGCACGCGCTCCGCCTTGGCGCGGTTCTTGATTTGCGACTTTTCGTCCTGGCACGAAACCACCAAGCCCGTGGGCAGGTGCGTGATACGCACCGCCGAGTAAGTGGTATTTACAGACTGGCCGCCCGGGCCGGAGCTGCAGAACGTGTCGATACGAATATCCTTGGGCTCGAGTTTGACTTCGACTTCGTCGGCTTCCGGCAGCACCGCTACCGTGATGGCCGAGGTGTGAACGCGCCCCTGCTGCTCGGTAACCGGAACCCGCTGTACGCGATGTACGCCGCTTTCGTACTTCAGCCGGCTGTAAACCTTGTCGCCGCTCACCAGCGCGATCACTTCCTTCAACCCGCCCACGGCGGATTCGCTGGCGGACGTGACTTCGATCTTCCATCCACGCGTTTCCGCATAGCGCGAATACATGCGAAAAACCTCGGCTGCGAACAGCGTGGCTTCATCGCCGCCAGTGCCGGCGCGGATTTCGAGCACCACGTTCTTGTCGTCGTTCGGGTCCTTGGGCAGCAGCAACACGCGGATCTGTTCTTCCAGGCGCGCCAGCTCGGGTTCCATGCGGGCCGTTTCCTCCTCGGCCATTGCGCGCAACTCCGCGTCGCTGTCCGACAAGATGCCGCGCGCCTGGTTCAGGCTGTCGTCCACCTTCTTCCATTCGCGGAACAAGGCCACCACTTCGGCCATGTCGCTGTGCTCTTTGGCGACTTTGCGGTACTGATCGGAATCGGCGATCACGGCCGGATCGGCCATCTGCGCGGTGAGTTCGTCAAAGCGCTTTTCGAGCTGTTCGAGTTTCGGAGTGAATTGCATGGGACTCGTTCCGTAATAACGATGCCTGCCGCTCCCTGACGGGCGCGGCTCCGATGCGCGCTCAGAAGGGCGACGCTAGGGGGCGGTTGCAGGCGACTGAAATGGATATTTCATGCGAGGCCCTTAGCCGATGATCAACTCACCACCCTGCGCTTTTTCGAGCGCCATGGCGCCCTCGAGCGCGTGGATGGCCACCGCGGCCTGATCGTCGGCGGGCTGCTTGGTCGTGATGCGCTGCAACCACAGGCCCGGCGCCGCGACCACGGCCAGCAGCGAATCGCGCCGCCGCGCGGCGAAGCGGATTACCTCATAGCTCAAGCCGATAATCAGCGGCAGCAGCGCCAGGCGGCTGATGAACCTGGCCGCAAACCCATCGAACGGAATCAGCGCGTACACCGGCACCGCGACGAACATCAGCATCATCAGAAAACTGGTGCCGCAACGCGGATGGTAGGTGGTGAACTTCTGCGCACGCTCCACAGTGACCGGCTCGCCGGATTCGAAATTGAAAACCACTTTGTGCTCCGCACCATGGTACTGGAATATCCGCCGCATGTCCTTGAAGCGCGACACCAGGTACAGAAACGCCACCAGTATCGACACACGGATGATGCCCTCGGCCAGGTTGAACGAAATGCGTCCGGTCAGCACAGGGTACACTTTGCCCAATTTGGTGGCTAGCAGAAGCGGCATGAACTTATACAGAAAGATCATGAACGCGATCGAAAAAACCAGGTTGGCGGTGACCGCCCAGCCGGGCAGTTCCTTGGCCGGCTTGCTTCCGAGCGCGGCAGGCTCCATGTCCGCGACGGCCTGGTCGGTCGAAAACCTCAGAGCGCCGTAGCCGAGCTTCAGCGCCTGATAGAGCGTGCCCAATCCGCGAAACACCGGCAGCTTGAAAATCCTGTGCTGTTCGGAAAGGCGTGGCAGCGGTTTCTCGTCGGTGACAATGCTGCCATCTTTCCTGCGCACCGCGACGCAGTAACTGTGCGGAGCGCGCATCATCACGCCTTCCATCACGGCCTGCCCGCCAACCAGCGTCTCCTCGCCGCTTTCGAGAATTGGCAGCATCTGGCTGTGTAGGAAAAGCCGGAGTAACGCGCGTGGAGACAAGGGAAGGTTCACTCTTTCTCCAATTATACAGGACTGCGGCGGGCCGCTGCTTCGCTTACGCTACGCCCGTGCCCGGCGGCGGCGAGCTATCAGAAGGCCGCATCCGGCCATTCCAATCGTGCCCAACAGCAACGACGGCGGCGCCGGCGTCACCACGCACGTCGCTTCGGGCCCTGGCTTGCCGTCCTGTGGCGGCCGCCGCACGGTGCAGTCGGTCGGCGGTAACGCGGAGGCTGCCGCAGCGATCGCGAGAAATACGAGTACGAGTTTCATTGCGGGTAGAGTAAAACCTTTCCCGAGCCGGAACAGCGGGCTCGACGCTATGCCCCGGCCCTGCGCCTACGAGAGAGATAAAGGCCGCATCCGGCCAGTCCCAGAACGCCCGTCAGGAGCGACGATGGGACCGGCGACACGCACGCCATGGCGCGCGGTTGTTGTTGACCCACCGCGGCGGGCGGCGCCGAATCGCAAGGATTCGGCGGCGCTCCGAAGCACAGCACGATCATTGCGAAAAGCGCAAGGACGAGTTTCATGCATGGCAGAGTAGCACGCGCAATCCGCGGAAAAGTTAGCGCTCCCACACCGGCGCTAAAACTCTTCCGCCAAATCCGGCTCGGGTAGCCTGTCATGCTGTCGCGCCACCCAAACGTACACGGTGGGAAGCAGGAAGACGTTCATGACCATGGCTACCATCAGCCCGCCCACGATCACGATCGCGAACGGGCGCTGCGAATCGGACCCGATGGCGTGCGAAAGCGCGGCCGGCAGCAACCCCAGCGTAGCCACCAGCGTCGTCATCATGATCGGCCGTAAGCGCAGCACCGCCCCTTGAATGGCCGCTTCCTCCACCGAGTAGCCACGCGCGCGAAGCTGGTTGATGTACTCCAGCATGATGACGCCGGTCTGCACGCATACGCCAAACAGCGCCAGAAAGCCGACGCCCGACGAGACCGACATGTGCGTCCCCGTCACCAGCAGCGCCAGCAGCCCGCCCAGCGGCGCCATCGCCATGTTCACCAACATCAGTCCCGCCCACTTGAAGGAATGGAACATCGTATAGAGGATGATGAAGATCACCAGAACGGTGACCGGCAGCACAACCATCAACCGCTTCTGCGACCGCTGCTGGCTGGCATATTCGCCGGCCCAATCGATGGTGTAACCCTTGGGCAGCTTCACCTGTTGCTTCACCTTGCGAATGGCCTCTTCGACGGTGCTGCCCAGGTCGCGGCCGCGCACGGAGTATTTCAGCGCCACGTAGCGCGAATTCGCCTCGCGATAAATCTCCGACGCGCCGTCCAGTTCACGGACATTGCACAACTGCGCCAGCGAAACCCGCTCGCCGGAAGGGCTGAGCAGGCGTATCCGCTCGATGGCTTCCCGGCTGTCGCGATAGGCCGGCAAATAGCGCGCCACTAAGTCGAAGCGCTGCTCGCCCTGCAGCACCTGGCTGACGGCATTGCCGCCGACGGCGGTCTGAATCGCGTCTTGCACATCGGAGACGTTGATGCCAAACCGCGCCGCGGTATCGCGGTCCACATGGAATTCGAGGTTCGGCTGGCCGATCACGCGAAACAAGCCCAGGTCTTCGATGCCGCGCACGCCGCGCATCACGTTCACGATCTCGTCGCCCTTGGCTTCGAGCAGCTTCAAATCGGCCCCGTAAACCTTCACCGCCAGTTCGCCCTTTACGCCGCTCACCGCTTCCTCCATGTTGTCGGAAATCGGCTGCGAAAAATTCCAAAGCACGCCCGGAAGTTTCTCCACCTCGCGGTCCAGCGCGGCGATCAGCTCATCCTTGTCCTGGCGAAACACCGGCCGCCATCGGTCCTTGGGCTTCAGATCGACGAAGTATTCGGTGTTGAAAAAACCGGTGGTGTCGGTGCCATCGTCGGGTCGCCCCACTTGCGACACGACCTGCGTAACCTCCGGGAACGAGGCGAAAACCCCGCGCGCCTGGTTCATCAGCCGCGCGCCCTCGGAGGGCCCGGTCGATGGCGCCAGCGTGCCGCGCGCCCAAATCGCGCCTTCATCCAGGTGCGGCAGGAACTCGGAGCCGATCACGCCGCTGATCAGCAGTGCCCCGGCCGCCGCCACCGACAGCAGGGCTAGGCCTACCGGCGCCCAGCGGTGCTCGATGGACCATTTCAATGCGGCCTGATACCGGTTGGTCGCGAACGCCAGTACCGGGTTGCGCCATTCCCCGCTCTCGCGTCGGAACAGGAAACTCGCCAGCACCGGCGCCACCACGATGGAGAATAGCAGCGCTCCGGCCAGTGCGAACGCCACCGTCCACGCCATTGGCTGGAACAGCCGCCCTTCCACGCTCTGCAAAGTGAAGATGGGCAGATACGCCGTGATGATGATGGCGATGGCGTAAAACACAGGCCGCTGCACTTCATGCGCCGCCTCGCGTATGCGCTCCATAGCCGACTTGGGCGTGTCCCGCCGGCCCAGGTGCCGCACGATGTTTTCCACCATCACCACCGCCCCATCCACCACCATGCCGAAATCGAGCGCCCCCAGCGAGAGCAGGTTGGCCGGGATGTGGCGCAGGTCGAGACAGATCGATGCGAACAGCAGCGCAAACGGAATGGTCAATGCAACGATCAGCGCCCCGCGCGCATTGCCTAGGAACAGGAATAGGACGATGGCGACCAGGATGATTCCTTCGGTAAGATTGTGCAGCACCGTGTGCGTCGTGTAGTGCACCAGGTCGCTGCGGTCCAGGAACGGAACCACCTTCACGCCGCGCGGCAGGATGCTGTTGTTCAACTCCTCGACTTTGGCGTGAATGTCCTTCAGCACTTGGTCGGAATCCGCGCCCTTGCGCAGCAGCACGATGCCTTCCACTACGTCGTCGTTGTCGACAATCCTGCCGTCGGCGCGGTGGATTGCCTTGCCAATCCGCCCCAGCCGGATCTTGGCTCCCTGCTCCACGGCGGCAATGTCGGAAACGCGAATCGGCGTCCCGCTCTGCGTCTTCAATACGATCTTGCCGATGTCCTCGACATGATCCACCAGACCCACCGAACGCACGTTCACTTGTTGCAGCCCTTGCTCGATAAAACTGCCACCCGCGTTCACATTGTTGTTGCCGAGTTGCTGTTCCACCTGCCCGATGCTCAGCCCGTAGTCCACCAGCTTGTCGGGGTCGATGCGCACCTGGTATTCTTTCGTGGACCCGCCGAAGCTCGATACATCCACCACATCGGGAACCGACTTGAACTGCTTTTCGAGCACCCAATCCTCGAGCGCTTTCAACTCCAGCAGATCGTACTCGGGATTGTCGCTGTGTAGCGTGTACCAATAGATCTGGCCAACTGGGCTCCAGTCTGTGCCCATCTGCGGTTGCAGATTCTGCGGGAGAGTCACCTGGGCAAGGCGCTCCAGCACCTTGGAGCGGTTCCAATCGTTATCGGAACTGTCGTCGAAGACCAACATGATGCTGGAGAGCCCGAATAGTGAAGTGGAACGCAGATGCTCCAGGTGCGGCAGTCCGTTCATGACGATTTCGAGCGGAATCGTCACCTGCTGCTCGACCTCTTCCGCGGCGCGTCCCGGCCACTGCGTGATGACCTGGACATAGTTGTTGGCCACGTCGGGATACGCTTCGATCGGCAGTTTCTCAAAGGAGTTGACGCCCCAGAAGAACAGCAGCACCGCCACCACTACGACGAGGAAACGGTTGCCAAGCGCGAAATCGACGATTCGCCGGATCATGCGAATGTCACCGGGTTATTGCTCCGCTGTGTTCTGGAGCACGAGCGCATTGGAGACCACCGCCGCGCCCGGCGCGATGCCAGTCAGCACTTCCTGCAGATTCGGCGGCAGCATCTTACCGCCCGTCACTTCCACCCGGCGGAACGATTTCTCGCCCGCCGGGACATACACCCAATCGCGGTCGTGCAAATGCAGAATCGCCGCCGCCGGCACCACCGCGCGCGATTCCTTCCGTTGCCCGTGGAAGGTGGCCGTGACGAACATCCCCAGCCGCATCGGACCAGGATTGGGAACTTGCAGCCGCACCTTGGCGGTGCGGATGTTGGGATCCATGATCGGGCCTATATTGTCGATGCGCGCGCGCATCGCCTGCCCCGGATAGGCGCTGAGATGGATGTCGGCGAACTCGCCCAGCCGCACACTCGGCAGGTCGTTCTCATACACATCGCAGATTACCCACACGCTCGATAGATCGGCGATGGTAAACAGGTTGGGCGAGTTGTCGAGCGTCTTCACGCCGCCGGCGTTGGTCACGTTCTGCTCCACGATCACGCCAGAAATCGGCGCGAAGATGTCCACCAGCGCACTCGGGTGTGCCACATCCACGCCCAGCACCTTCAGACGATCGAGCGCCGTGTCCACATCCACCTGCGCCTTGTCGGCCCCGTCCTGCGCCACTTCCAGATCTTTCTGCGCCACCGCGCCCTTGTCGTATAGCAGTTGCGCGCGCGCTAGCTGCGCCCGCAGTAGCGTCCGATCGGCCAACGCATGGCGGTAATCGGAAAAGGCCGAAGAAATATCGGAGCTTTGCACGCGCATCAGCAACTGCCCCTTGGTGACCGTGTCGCCCAGCTTGGCGTGAATCTCGACCACGCGGCCGGAGGCCAGCGAAATCACCGGCACGTTGCGCGAAACGTCCACGCTCACCACGCCGGTCACTTGCAACTCCGGCGCCGTCTCGCGCAGTTCCGCCGTGGCCAGCGGAAACTGCTCCGGGTGATCCACCGTAATCACGTTCACGTCGGATTCGTTTTCGACCTGCGTCGGCGGCGGCGCTTCGGCCTTGGGGTCCGGCTGGCCCTTGGCCGTGCAACCGGCCAGCGCCAACTCGAGAGCCACCAGCGTGCAGATAGTCATGCCCCATGCGAGCTTCATGGAATCACCTCGCGGCCAACCGCCATATCCAACTGAGCGGCTGCGGTCAGATAGGAGCCAATCAGATTCAGGTAAGCCAGGCGCGTGTCCCGGCTCGCTTTCTCTGCATCCAGGAAATCCAGCAAAGAGGCGCCTCCGTTCTTGAAGGAGAAGGACGTTGTGTCGCGAACATCGTTCGCCAACTTCAGGTACTTGGCTTTGTACGGCCTCAGAAGATTCACATTTTGGACGAGTGTCCAATAGGCGGAATCGACGTCGCTGAAGACTTGCGCCTCGTTCACATCTCGCAATCGTTCCGTGCGGCCGATGTCGATTTGAGTACGCTCCTTTTCGCCCTGATTGCGGTCGAAGATGCGAAGGGAGATGTTGACGCTGGCACCGAGTGTGTTGAAGCCATCCGGGTTATTGAACGCAGGGTTGTGCGTCCACCACAGGCTGTAGGTAGGATCGGTCGAGCCGTTGGCGACCGCCAACTGGTGGGCCGCCTTGGCCAATTGCACGTTCTGCACCGCCATCTTCAGGTCCGGTCGTGTATCCATCGCGATGGTTCGGAATTCCTCCAGGGGACGTAGGCTATCGGTGAAATCGAACGGGCCGGAGACGTCAAACCGCTCAATTGGGGTTCGGTCGTTTAGGAGCATCAGAAGCTGGATCTTGGCTGTCCGTAGATTCACCATCGCGATTTCGAAATCGGATTCAAACTGCACGCGCTGCAACTCCAGGCGATTCAGATCCACCTGAGCGAGGTCGCCGGCCTTGAGACGCGTGCGATTGACGTCGAGTTCCCGGTCCCAGTAGTCCAGGTTGTCTCTCGCGTTCTGCAGCACCGCCTTGGCTTGTAACGTTTGGACAAATCCATTTCGCAGGTTAAACACCAGACCGCGCTCTAGGTCCAGATAAGCCGATTCCGCTACCGCGGTGGATCCCCTGGCTTGGTCACGCCGCAACTCCCGCTTGTGATCCCGCTCGTGAAGGTAACTGAACCCGGTTAAAAACTGAGTGCCGGCGAACGGCCGCCAGATTCCGGTAACGCCATAAGGCACGATCTGAGTCCCGTCCGTTGAGAACGTGAAACCCGGATTGGGCCGGAGAAATGCCGTGATCTCGGCTGCACGGGATTCATCGATGTTAAGCTGGGCCGCCTTCAAGCTTGGATTGGCGGCCTCAAATTTCTCTTTCACCTGCTGCCAGGAAAGCGCCGTCTGCGCAAAAGCCGGAGCCAGACACGCCGCCACTCCCGCGCAAATGCGCCACGTCGTTCGCCGGAATTTGGCATGCTTATTTTGTGGCAAGGTCTTGGTTCCGAAGAAATGGCTGGTACAAGTTTCCTCTATTAAGCCTACTGGCTTCGTCAGCAAGCCCACCACCTATCTTTCGGGCCCGGCTAGACTATCTTTCGGCTTTGGGCCTTTGGTTGTAGCATACTTGTGTCTACAATCTGGATAAGGTGCACCAATGCGAATGCCACAACTCCAGGGCGGTCTCCGTGTGGCCGCAGCCGCTTCGCTCATCCTGGCTGTGGCCCTGATCGACTGGCACGTCGATCTTCCACTGGCGTTTGGCTTTCTCTATCTCGGCCCCATTCTTCTGGTGGGTACCGTCTGGCCTCGCTCCGGAATTCTGGCGACGGCGACGCTGTGTACGCTGCTTTCCCATCTCTTCGCGCCGCCTTTTCCGCTCAATGTATCGTTGCCGGAGGATTTTCTGGTATTCATCGCGCTGGCTGGTACAGGCCTGTTTGCCTTCGAAATCAGCCGGACCCGCGCGCGGGAATTGGACCACCTTCACCAGGTGGAAAACGAAGTGGCCGCGCGCCGCTCCGCCGAAGAGCAACTCGAATTCCTCATCGAAAGCAGCCCCGTGGCCATCCTCACCATGGCCTCCGATTGCATGGTGCTGCGGGCCAACCAGGCGGCGCACAAGCTGTTCGGCGTGCCCGCCGGCGCACTGGCCGGCAAGAGCATTCGCCGCTACGTGCCCGCGCTGGGCCGCGTGCCCTTCGGCGGCACCGCGCAGCCGGCATTCCGCACCGAAATGCAATGCCGCGGCGAGCGCTCGAACGGCGAAGTCTTTCTGGCCAGCGTTTTCTTTTCCACTTACCAGACCGCCATCGGCCCGCGCCTGGCCGCTCTGGTCGTCGATTCGTCGGAGCAGTTGCGGGAGCGCGAGGAATCCGGTCTAGAGCAGTTGCTGGCCGGCTCGCGCATCCTGGTCGGCGCGGTCTCCCACGAGATCCGCAACGTCTGCGGCGCCATCGCAGTAATCTACGAAAACCTCGTTCGTTCTGGCGCCCTGCGCGCCGACCGCGATTTCGAGGCCCTCGGCTCGCTGGTCGAAACCCTCACACGCATCGCTTCGGTCGAGCTCAAGCAGAGCCGGCGCCCCGACCCGGTGGCTGGCATCGACCTGTTCGAAACCCTCGATGAGCTACGCATCGTCCTCGAGCCCTACTGTCGCGATGCCGGCATCGAGGTCCATTGGCAGGTGCCAGAGGAATTGCCGCCAGTCTGGGCCGACCGGCACAGTCTGCTCCAGGTCCTGCTCAATCTCATCAAGAACAGCGAACGCGCGCTCGACAACGCCGCCGCCAAGCGCATCGATATCGAGGTCTCGGCCAACGGCCGCGCCGTCCTCCTTCGCGTCACCGATTCCGGCCCCGGTATCGGTTCCACCGAAAAGCTCTTTCAGCCCTTTCAGCACGGCGCGCAGTCCACCGGGCTCGGGTTGTTTCTCTCTCGCGCCTTCGTGCGCTCTTTCCACGGCGAATTGCGGCACGATCCATCCGTGGCCGGCTGCTCGTTCGTCATCGAATTGGCCGTGGCCGGCCCCAGCGAACGCGAATCCTCGCGTATGGCGGAACATGGAACCCATCCGGTTGCTACTGCTTGACGATCACGTGCTGTTCCGCGAAAGCCTCGGCCGGCTGCTCGCTTCCGAGCCGGATTTCGTCATGGCTGGCCATTGCGGAACCTCCGCCGAAGCGCTTGAGATTCTCCAGCGGACGCCGGTCGATGTCATCCTCCTCGATTACGACCTCGGCGACGATCACGGCGGGCAGTTTCTCCAGGCCGCCCTTCGCGCCGGCTACCGCGGCAAGACCCTGATGGTAACCGCCGGCATGAGCGCCGCCGAAAGCTCGCTGGCGCTCAAGCTGGGCGCCTCCGGCATTTTCCTGAAACACGATTCTCCCGGCAGCCTCGCCCAGGCCATTCGCCAGGTGGCTGCCGGCGAAATGTGGGTGGACAAGAAAGTCATTCAATCGCTCGCCGATAACGTGAGCTTCCGCGAAGAGCAGAACCTTCGCAAACTGCTCACCGAGCGCGAACAGGAGGTATTGCAAGGACTATTCGAAGGATTAACCAACAAGGAGATCGCCGCGCAGCTCGGCGTCTCGGAAAGCGCCGTCAAAGCCACGCTGCAACAGCTTTTTCAAAAAACGCACGTGCGCACGCGTAGCCAACTGGTGCGCATCGCGCTCGAATCTTCGCTAGGCACCACGCGAAGGTAAACGCCCGGTGGCGCGCCGCCGCGACGGGGGCTCCACGTACGGGTGTAGGCGATTGTAGATCGCCCATGCAATCCCGGCCAGCACGCCGAGAACGATCAGGACCTCGGGTATATCGAGCCGCATGGCATACCTGCCTGTACTCGATTGTACGCTTAATCACGTCCGAAAGAAACCGGCCAACTCGCACCCAAACCGGGAGTGGTTTTGTGTTGCCATTTCAGCCGCAAACGGCTGTTGAGCGTTCTTCAGCAGGCCAGGTCCTCGCGTCCCACGTGCAGGTCCTCGAGGTTGCCCAGGATGGTCAACGCGATGTGGCGCGAGTCGAAAAACGTGCGCGCCATCGCCCGCAGGCCGTCCGCAGTCACCGCCTCGATGCTCTCCAATAGCTCGTCCATCGAAAAGAATCGGCCAAAGTAGATCTCGTTGCGCGCGAGGCCAGACATCCGTGAAGACGTCGATTCCAAGCCGAGTACCAGCGAGCCCTTCAGATAATCCTTGGCGCGCCGCAGCTCTTCGTCGTCCACTGCGTGATCCTTTAACTCGCGGAATTCCTTGAGAATCGAATCGACCACCAGCCGCGCCGATTCGCGCGAAGTCCCCGCATACACCGACAGGCAGCCCGTATCGCGGTACGGGCTCAGCTCGGAGAAGACCGCGTACGCCAGCCCCTGCCGTTCGCGTATGTTCTGAAACAGCCGTGAGCTCATCCCCCCGCCGAGCAGTGTGTTGAGCACGTATCCGGTGAAGCGGTCGCGGTGCGACAACGGGTACGACGGAACTCCCAGGCACAGATGCACCTGCTCCAGCGCCCGCTTGTTGCGCAGCGCAATCCGCGCGTGCGTGTGCGGCACCTGGTCCGCCGGCGCCGGTGCGCCCACCGGCAGTTCTTCGAAATACTCGCGCGCCAGTTTCACCAGCGTCTCGTGCGTGAGATTTCCAGCCGCCGTCACCAGCAGGTTGGCAGGCGTGTAAACCGCCGCATAGTAATCGCGCAGGGCGGCTTGATCGAATTGGTTGACAGTCTCGCGCGTGCCCAGGATCGGCTTGCCCAGCGCATGATCTTTCCAGAAGTTGGAAGAGAAGATCTCCTGCACCAGGTAATCCGGGCTGTCCGCCTCCATCTTCAACTCTTCGAGGATGACGCCCTTTTCCTTCTCGATGTCTTCGTCGCGAAATAGCGGGTTCAGCACCAGGTCGGCCAGCACGTCAAAGGCACGCGAAACGTGCTCGTCGAGCACCTTGGTGTTGAAGCACACCAGCTCCTTGCCCGTGAACGCGTCCAGATTCCCGCCGATCGAATCCACCGAGCGCGCAATATCCTCCGCCGACCGCCGCGTGGTCCCCTTGAACAGCATGTGCTCGATGAAGTGCGAGATCCCGTTGCCCCCGGCCGTCTCCCGGCGCGAGCCCGTGCATACCCACACGCCCACCGACACCGAACGCACGTGCGGCATTCGCTCGCTGATCACGCGCAGACCGTTGGCAAGCGTGGTCATTTCGATATCCCGTATCGGGTTCACAGACGTGGGCATTCGGAAAGGAAATACGCTACCTTCTTTGTAGCACTGTTTAGGTCCGGACGGCGGCAAGTAGCTGGAACCCGCGGCGCGGCTGGTCCGTCCACCCCTCCATAGTACAATTGAAACAACTGGAGCACTCGACTTACATGAAATGGCCCACTGCCGCGATTCTGCTTGGGTTCGCGGTCGCTGCGCTCCCGCTGCTCGCCGCCAATCCGCCCATGCCGCGTCCCAAAGCCGGTAAGGTGGAGATCCTTCCGCTCGACCAGGTCAAGCCGGGCATGAAAGGCGTCGCCTGGACCGTCTTTCAGGGCACCGAGCCGGAATCGGTTCCGATCGAAATCATCGGCCGCTGGAAGGATATGTGGGGGCCCAAACAAGACATCATCATCGCCAAGATGGGCGGCAAGGCCGAACGCACCAATGTCGCCGGCGGCATGAGCGGCAGCCCGGTGTACATCGATGGCAAGCTTGTCGGCGCCGTCGCGCTGCGGCTCAGCGTGTTTTCTCCGGACGCGATTTGCGGTATCACGCCCATTGAGTCGATGCTCGAGATACAGGATCTCGACCAATCCCGCCCCGACGACTCGCGCACACCGGCCAAGCCCGCGCCACGCGGCAATCAGGCCGCCGTGCCCGGCGAGCTGTTGGAACAATTGGCCGCCGCTGGCGCCACCAGCTCCGGCATGCCCACCATGGAGCCGATCGAATCGCCGCTCGCGTTTTCCGGCTTCGCCGATAGCACCCTGCGCGAGTTCGGGCCGCTGTTCCGGCAAATGGGCATCCAGATGGTGCAGGGAGGCGCCGGCGGCGATCTCCGTGGCAGCCAGCCCGCGCCCGGCTGGGAGCGCGCGCTCAATCCCGGCGATGCGGTGGCCGGCGTGCTGGTGGATGGCGATCTGAACGTCAGCGGCCTCGGAACCGTGACTTACAACGATGGCAAGCGCGTGCTCGCCTTCGGCCATCCCTTCTTCAATCTCGGACCGGTGGATATGCCGATGAGCAAGGGCGAAGTGCTCATGACGCTCGCCTCTTCTTACCAACCGAATAAGATGGCCAACGCGACCGAGATCGTTGGCGCGCTCCATCAGGACCGGCACAGCGGCATTGAGGGCGTGCTCGGCGGAGTCAGCCGCATGATTCCGGTCGATGTGCGCGTACGCGCTTTCGACGACAAGAACCGCGCTTCCCGCGAGAAGGAATTCCACTTCCACGTCTTCGTGCAGCAGAAGTGGACACCGTATCTGATGATGCTGACGCTGTATAACTCCGTCGCCGAGCTAAACGAGTTCGCCGACGAAGCCACTTACCGGCTCAGCGGCCAGGTGGAAATGAACGGCGGCAGTAACATCGCGCTTTCCACCATGCAAACCACCGGACAGATGCCCATGCCCGCACCCATGATCCTGGCAGGATGGTTCGGCGAGAAATTCAACCGACTGTATCTCAACAACGTGAAGACGCCCGAGGTGAAGCGCGTCAACGTAACGGTGGACCTGCTGCCGGAGCGGCGGATCGCGTCAATCGATAATGCGTGGGTGGCCGACAGCGACGTCGAAGCCGGCCAGGAGCTGCCGGTTAAGGTGTTCCTGCGGCCCTACCGCGGCGATGCAATCGAACGCGATTTCACCATCCGCATTCCCGAAACCCTCCCCAAAGGCGACCACCACATCCTGCTCAGCGATGCCGAAACCGTCAACCGCATGCAGAACATCGCGGGCATGATGAGCCACTTCATGGACGTCTCCGAAACGGTTTCGCTGCTCAACCAGGAGCGTTCCAACAACCGCCTGTATGTTTCGCTGATCGAAGCCAGTCCCACGGCCTACTATGACGACAAGACCATGCCCAGCCTGCCCGGCTCCGTGCTCAACGTGATGCAGGCGGGCCGCTCGCCTGGCCGGTCCTTTATCACCACGCCTGAAACCGCCGTCGAGCAGGCTGCGCTGCCGTTCGATTACGTGGTCACTGGCAGCTTCTCGCTTCACATCCACGTCAAATGAAGACGCGCAGCGCAACAGGGACCAAAACATGGTGATTGCATGCCTGGCTAATATAGGGGAAGGCTGCAGGCTCAAGATGGGCTGCGGCGGGGCGGTTCAGTTCTCGTCATGGCGGTTCCCCAGGGGTACTTGCCTATGATTGACTGGGGGATGGACGAAAGTGGCGATCCCAACCAAAAGATGCTCGTCGTGTCAGCCGTAATAGGTCAGAGCTCGCGCATGAGGAAACTTGAGCGACGATGGCTCATTGACTTAGAGAGATACGGCGTCGACTACTTCCATGCGAGAAAACACTGGAACCTAAGTGCAGGTTGCTATCACCACATAAGTGTCAGAAAGCGCAAGGAATTGCTCGCCGGACTTTCGGCCAGCATCGGCAAGTACTGCGTCGCTAGCTTGGGGGCCGAAATCAGCATTAGCGAGTTTGAAGCGAGCGTTAGCCCGAGGTTTAAGAACACCTTTGGGTCTGCCTACGCCTACGGGGTTAACTTGCTTCTTGTCATGACCCGGTTGTTGTTGGGTCGTACCAGCGACACCCACCAAGCCATAAACATCCTGATCGAGGACGGCCACAGGAACGCGAATCAGGCGATTGAGCAGATATCAATTTGGGGGCAGAAGCCCGGGGCGGTCTTGAAAATATCTTCATGTGGACTTGGCGACAAGAAAAGCCACCCGATCCTCCAGGCTGCTGACCTTATCGCATATGGCTGGTGGCAGTTCAAATCGGGTACCGATCCGCGAATGTTCTCAGCACTAAGGGTAGGAGCCCCAAGACTCCCAGCAATGTTTTTGCCTTGGGACAAGAGCTCAATCGAAGCGATCAAGGGCGACGTAGAGATGCACCAATTGATGCGAGACCAGGGCATACCGTCTAAACATTTCCGCGACCTTGCTCTCTGGTGAACGGACAGTAGTCAAGTATAGATTTGCCCAAGACAGAGTAGCCTCGGATGAACACCGATGAACACAAATAGAAAGACGGAGGTCTTATCCGTGCTCATCCACGGCTCAAAAGGGTTGGCTGACTTTCCTATGAACCGACTATCGATTCTCCTCCGCCGCGCTGCGGTTGTTCTGGCCGCCTGCGCCGCGCTTCATGCTGGCGACACGCGCTTCTGGTCGCAAAGCGAGTTCACCGATTTCGAAAAGGGCAACGTCAAGAAGCTTTCGCTGCGCAGCGATGGCCGGGTGACGCTGGCCCCCGAATTGCGCGAAACGTTCGATACCTCGCTCGCCTACCTGTGGGCGCTGGCGCGCGATTCCAAAGGAGTGCTCTACCTGGGGGGCGGCTCCAACGCCAAGCTCTTCCGCGTTTCTCACGGTGGCAAAGGAGAGTTGGTAACGGAGTTGGACGGACTGGCCGTACAGGCCATCGCCATCGACGCCAAGGACCGCGTCTACGCCGCCACTTCTCCCGATGGCAAGGTTTATCGCATCGCCGGCAAGGCCAAGCCCGAAGTTTTCTTCGATCCCAAGACCAAATACATCTGGTCGCTCGCGTTCGACGCGGCGGGCAATCTCTATGTGGCCACCGGCGACCCTGGCGAAATCTACCGCGTCACGCCCGATGGCAAAGGCGCCGTCTTCTTCCACGCCGACGAAACCCACGTGCGCTCGATGACGGTGGACGCGAAAGGCAACCTGATTGTGGGCACCGAACCGCGCGGCCTGGTGCTGCGCGTTTCGCCCGCGGGCGAGGGCTTCGTTCTTTATCAGATGCCGAAAAAGGAAGTAACCGCGGTGGCCGTCGCCGCCGATGGCTCGATTTACGCCGCCGCGACCGGTGGTAGACTGGCGCCGTCCACGCCAGCTCCGTCTCTTCCGCCTCCGCCCGTGCCACCTCCGTCATCCGCCGCTACTCCCGCGATGCCGGGAGCCGCGCCGCAGCCTACGCCGCGTGCGGTGGCGCCGATGCCCGCCACGATGGTGCCTCCCACTGGAGCGGCCGGCGGCAGTGACGTCTATCGCATTCATCCCGATGGAACCCCGGAGCGCATTTGGACGAACCCGGCCGATGTCGTCTACGCAATCGGTTTCGATGCCGACGGCCGCGCCATTTTAGGTGCCGGCAACCATGGCAGTGTGTACCGTATCGAAACGCCGTTTCTGCACACGCTGCTGCTCACCACCGCATCCACCCAGGTGACGGCGTTCGCGAGCGGGCCCGGCGGCCGCCTCTACGCCGTTACCGGCAACGTGGGCAAGCTGTATGAAATCGGGCCTGGCCTGGAGCGCGAGGGCACCATCGAAAGCGACGTGTTCGACGCCGCTCTGTTTTCGCAATGGGGACGCCTTACCTTCGAGGCCCGCCTGGACGGCGGCCAGGTTGCGCTAGCCACACGCAGCGGCAACCTCGATCAGCCGCAGACGAACTGGAGCCCATGGTCGGCCGCCATCGCCGATCATAAGGGTGCGCCCATCGGTTCCCCAGCCGCGCGTTTCCTGCAATGGCGCGCCACCCTCACCGCCAACGCCGAAGGCCGCTCGCCCGAACTGGAATCGGTCGATGTGGCTTACCTGCCTAAGAACCTCGCGCCGCGTGTGGAGCAAATCGAAGTCACGCCCGCCAATTACAAATTCCCCGCGCCCGTAACGCTCGCGGCAACCGGCTTGCAGCCGCAATCGCTAACGTTGCCGCCGCTCGGCAAACGCACCGCCGCAGCGCCAGCGCCAAGTTTGGAGCCGCCCCCCACGACCACACCCGCCCTGCAGTTGACCAAGGGATGGATCGGCGCGCGCTGGCTGGCGTCCGACCCGAACGGCGATTCCATGATCTACTCCGTCGAGATTCGCGGCGAAGCCGAAACCGATTGGAAGCCACTCAAGCAGAAGCTGGCCGAGAAATACTATTCGTGGGATTCCACCGCTTTCCCAGACGGCGACTATCGCCTCCGCATTACCGCTTCCGACGCTCCCTCCAATCCGCCCACCGATTCGCTCACCGGCCAACTGGTAAGCGAGGTTTTCACCATCGACAACACGCCGCCGCGCATCACCGGGTTAGCCGCAACCCGCGATGGCGGCAAACTCGAAGTGCACTGGCACGCCGCCGACGCACTCAGCAACATCGCCAAGGCCGAATACTCGCTCGATGGCGGCGATTGGACCGTGGCCGCCCCGGTGACGAAACTCTCCGATTCGTTGGAGCTCGACTACGCCTTGTCGCTCGACGCCGCCCCCGACGAACACACCATCGCCATCCGCGTGGAAGACGATTGCGCCAATCAATCCACGGATAAAGTCGTGGTTCGATAAGGAAGGTGGGGCATGCTTTCGCTTGCCAACGCCCGCTGGCAGGCGAGGTTCTTTCACGTCGCTTGAGCGAGCGGCTGCACTCGTTTTTCAATTGAGTCTTTAGCTTGTCGTTTGTTCGCCTGGGTCAGCCGTCAAAAGCAGGTCGGCGCGTAAGCGCGTTATCATCTGGTCGGGTCCAATGAGGCTCCGACTTTTCTGCGCTCTGGCACTTGCCGTTTTGCCGGTGCGCCCGCAGACTCCGGTTCAGGGCGCCACCGGCGAAATACGCGGCTCAGTTGTCGACGCCCGGGGCGGCGAAGCCCTGGCCAACGTCCAGGTCCAGGTGGCCGGCGCGGCTTTACGCGTCACCACCGATTCCAGCGGACATTTCCGGATTGCTGGGATTGCCCCCGGCGACTACACCGTCAACATCTCCACGGTGGGCTATCACCTGGCGAAAAAGGATTTCCATCTGGACGCCGGCGAGACCAAGGATTTCGAAGTGGTCCTCAGCCCGGACACTTATCACCAGACTGAAATCGTGGTGGCTCGCCCCGACCCGTTCGAAACCCTGCGCCAGGACAGCCCATCCGCGCTGGTGCTAGCGGGCAACGATGCCAAGAATCTGGGCAGCGTGCTGGCGGACGACCCGCTACGCGCCGTGCAGGATCTCCCGGGCGTCAGCTCCAATGACGACTTCGACGCGCGATTCTCCCTGCGCGGAGCCGATTACAGCCGGATTGGCCTGTTCATTGACGGCGTCCTGCTGCATCAGCCGTTCCACATGGTGGAGGGTACTTCGCTCGCCGCATCGGGCACCGCCTTAAATGCCGATCTCGTGGAAGAGATGGAGTTGTACGAGGGAGCATTTCCCTCCCGCTACGGAGACCGTGATGGCGGCGTGCTGGACGTCACTACGCGCGATGGCAATCGCTCCGATTACACCCTCCGTGCCGAAGCCAGCATGTCCAACGCCGGTTTGCTGGCTGAGGGACCCTTCGGCAAGAAGCACAAGCGAGGATCGTGGCTGGTCTCCGCCCGCAAGAGCTATCTGCAATACATCCTGGATCGCACGGTCTCCGATAACACGCTCGCGTTCGGCATGGAAGACGTGCAGGGCCGCCTCACCTACGATTTGACGCCGAGGAACAACCTGACGCTGTTCGTGCTGGAGAGTTACTCGAGCTTGGATCGGTCTGACGCGCGCAGCAAACTGGGCATTAATTCGCTGATGGAAGGCGGCTACCACTACACGCTTGGCAACCTGGGATGGCGGTATTCGCCAAACGACCGGCTGCTGGTGACGAGCCATGTCGCCTGGATGCGCGAGAAGTTCGACGATTCCAACCCGACGGATCTGCCGATCAGCGGCGGCTATTACGGCGAGTGGGTTTGGAACACGGATGTTTCCTGGCTGTGGAATTCGCACGCGCCGCTGTCGGCGGGCTTCAGCGTGCGGCAACTGCGCGACGAAGGTTTCACGAATCAGTATCTGACGAACGCCGCCGCGCCGGGCATCCTGGATCATTTCGACGGCACTGCGATGCGCACGGGCGGCTACGTGCAGCAATCCTGGCTGGCGTGGTCGGGACGCCTGCGGCTCAATGCCGGAGGGCGGTGGGATCAGAACTCAGTGGATCATGTGTCGGCCACATCTCCCACCGCGTCGCTCTCGCTTCGGGCTGCCGGGGGAACGCACTTTGATCTGGGATGGGGCCAGTATGTGCAGTTTCCGGAGCTATCCGTGCTGACGTCCATCCTCGGCTCGCGCACCCTGTTGCCGTCACGGTCGAACCAGGTTGTGGCGGGGGTGGAAAAGCGCTTGAACCAGCGCACCCGGCTGCGCGCGGAGTATTATAACCGCGCCGACCGCGACCTTATCTTCCAGCCAACCTACGATCCGCGGCTGCTCCTCCCTGGGTATGTGATATTTGCTCCCCCCAGCAATCCGCTCTATCTCAATTCTTTGCGCGGCTATTCACGGGGTGCCGAGGTCTTCTTACAGCGCAGCAGCGCCAACCGCTTCACGGGCTGGGTCTCGTATGCATACGGCCACACCGGGATGCGCGACGGAGTGGCCGGGGACCGCTTCCCTTCGGATTTCGATCAGCGGCACACCGTTAATGTATACGGTAGCTTTCGCCTGCGCCCTACGGTCAATCTGAGCCTGCGATCCTGCTACGGCAGTAACTTCCCGATTCCGGGCTACCTGACCCAGGTGGGATCGTCTTACTATCTCAGCACCGTCCGCAACCAGGTTCGATTGCCGTCCTATCAGCGGACCGACGTTCGCCTCAATAAGGCCTGGACGCGTAACCGATGGAAGACCACGCTTTACGGGGAAGTGGTCAACCTGACCGATCACACGAACACCCTTTTCGGCAGCTTCAACGGATATAACAGCAGCACTCACCAGGCGTATCTGACTATCGATAAGATGTTCCCCATTCTGCCAAGTGTCGGCGTGGTGGTGGAGCGCTGAACAAGAAATGTTGAGAGGACTCTCGACACATTAGGCTGGACAGCCCGATGCCACGAAGCTTAGTGAGCCTTTTCTTCCTGCCAGGGCGGCAGCAGCTTGACCAGCACCAGGAAAATCACGAATGGCAGAATCATCAGTGCGATCGCCGACACCAGCCCTTCTCGCGTCACCAGCTCCATTTTGTAAGTGGTGTAGCCGAGAAAACTCTTGGAGAACAGTTGCCCCCCGATCACCACGTTCCAGCGCATGGCGAAGATGCCGATCAGCGTCAGTCCGCCAGCGGTCATGTACATCGCTTTGCGGGCGCCCCCGGAGAACTTCCACAACTGGTTGGCGGCGAGAATCGCCAGCGGCACCAGCGTTCCCACAAGGATTTGCAGGATCACGTGCGAGAACCACAGCCGCGTGTGCACCATGAAGTCCAGGCTGCGGAAGCTCTCGTCCGATTCATAAGTGCGATGCACCAGGTCCAGCATTTCCAAGGTGAAGTCGATGACGAACGTGTAAAACAGATAGCGCGCGATGGTGTCCAGACACCGCATATCGATGGTCACTTTTCGCAGTTTGGAAGAAACCACGTAGAGCACCATGACGGCGGCAATACCAGAGACCATGGCCGAGAACAGAAACACGATCGGCATCAGCGGCGTGGACCACCATGGGTTGGCTTTCACCGAGCCGAAGATAAAGCCCACATACCCGTGCAGCAGAAACGCCGACGGAATGCCGATGACGGTGATAGCATAGCCGACTTTGTCGTCGATGCGGCGGGCTTCCGGGCTGACGTTGTAAGAGCCCAGCGTCAACGCGCGATAAATCTGGCGGCGGAAGCCGCTGCTGGTCTGCGCCAGCCCCACGATTTCGGCGCGGTATTCCAGCCAGATTTCAACCAGCAGCACCACCGTGAGATACCACAAGTAAACGAAGCCGAACATGGCCATAGCGGAGGATGTGTGCGGCGTGAGATACATTTCAAACGACCGCTCCGGATGACCCAGGTGCAACTGCAACGGCAGCGGGGCGACCAGCAGAAAGGCCAGCGCCGTAAGCAGAGCTAACCGGTAGGTGGGCCGCACAGCGTCCACTTTGAAAACCCGTTCGAGCGAAGCCAGAATGAAGGCTCCAGCTACCAGGCCGGTGATATAAGGGTAGAGCACAATGAGGACGCTCCATTGCAACTCCACCTCGTTCGGATACATGAAACCGTCCACGCCAGCTATCATTGCGCCGCTCCCTCTTATCGCACCGCGCCGTCCAGATTCTTGTAGTAGACCTTGGCCTGGGTAGCCATGTACGGCTTTAGCACCTCGACCTTGTTGTTGCGCAAGATTTCGTGCACCGGGTCCTTGGGGTTCTTGAAATCCACCAGCAGACGCGCTCCGGTCGGGCAGTTCTCGCAACAGGCCGTGGTGAGACCCCTGGTGATTCGGTGATAACAGAGCGTGCATTTGTCCACCGTCTGCTTCTGCGGATGCAGGTAGCGGCACCCGTACGGGCAGGCCTGCACGCAGTAGCGACAGCCCAAGCAGTAGGTTTCATCCACCAGCACCACGCCGTCCGGACTGACGAACGTGGCGCCCACTGGGCAGACCTGCACGCAAGGCGAATCTGCGCACTGGTTGCACAACTTGGGCACGAAAAAGCTTTTGAGGTCCTCGCGCGTGTTAGGCGGGAAGCCCTCCATCGCGCCATCTGGCGAATCCACCCGTGGCTGATGACCCTCCTCAATCTGGTACCGTTCTACCCAAGTGCGGAAGTAGCCATGCGGCACGCTATTTTCCCTGGAGCACGCGCGCACACAGTTGCCGCAGCCGATGCATGCGTCGATGTCGATGACTATTCCCCACCAGTGATCGGCCATTTTGTAGGCATCGCTAGCGGGCTCGGCGCCAATGATTTGCTCCAGCGTCGCGCCCACCGACGCCAACACCAGCAGCTTTCCACCAATCTTGAATATGTCGCGCCGGCTGATATCCATGCTCGCCTTCCTGTCTCAGAGATGCGGGTTGTGCGGTTGATGGCACTGATTGCAGGCCATGCCTCTGGAATGCTCGACGGTCGCTACCTGGGGGAAGGTTCGTGGCTTGGCCGCGTCTCTTTCGTGGCAGCGCCGGCAGAGGTTGGCGACGTCGGGCAGTTGCGGAACGTGTGCCGCGGGGTCGTCGGCGTGTTGCGCCAGGGCCCCATGACACGCTTCGCACGCTACGTGAGCGTGTCTTCCGGCCGCGCGTGCGGTGGCTTCGGCGTCATGGCAGACGACGCAGGTGGCTTGCCCGGCATATGAGATGGGCCGCTGACGGACCAATGCCAGCGCACCGGGACGATAGTGCCCATATTGTCCAAAGGCCTTGGGGACAATCGCGCTGCGCACCACCAGGAATATGCCCAAGCCAGCCAGCAGAACTAAGGCCGGGCGAATTAAATGACCTGCGTCCCGGATCAAACGGCGCACTGATTCCTCTTTCCGCCCAAATCACATCCCCGGATAGGAATTATACGCTGCCGCTTAGGCAATATCATCACCAACAGGCCTGTTCATCGAAAAACTGGGTGCCTGACTGCAATTTGTTGGGAAACTCCACACCAGAATCACCTAAACCAGAGTCTAGGTTGGGCTAAATAGCGCAATAAGTGGGGCAAGCCCCGCCTTACAGGTACGAAAGGTGCCGAGCAAGCCATGCCTGGTGCGCCTATGCGAAGATGTGAATGACCATGCGGAAGTCGTTTGAATGCGCAGCGAAGCACAACCGGCAGAGTGGCCCGCGGATCAAGAAAGCCGAGACGACTCCGGGCTCGGCAGGCTGGACAGCCTGCGCCACGCCGGCGGGTGGAATTCCGAGAAATGCCGGCTGAACTCGTGACTCAGGATCGTCCCACGGCGGAATCGAGGCGGGCCGTGATTGTGGTTCCGTGCTTCAACGAAAGCCGTCGGCTGCCGGTTGCCGATTTCCGGCAATTCCTGGACCGGCCCGGCGCCGATTTGCTGTTTGTCGACGACGGCAGCACGGACAAGACGGTGGATGTGCTGCGCGGCATTTGCGCCGGCCGGGAGGGCCGCGCCACGCTGCTGGAATGCGGCAGGAACGGCGGGAAGGCGGAGGCCGTACGGCGCGGCATGCGCGCTGCAATCGGGGGTGGCGCCGCGTACGCCGGTTACTGGGATGCGGACCTGGCGACTCCGCTCGACGACATCGCCGAGTTTCTACGGGTCCTCAAAACGCGGCCGGAAATCGATATGGTGATCGGCTCTCGCGTCAAGCTTCTTGGCCGCAGGGTAGAGCGCCATGCCATGCGTCATTATCTGGGAAGAGTTTTTGCCACCGCGGCCTCCGTGGTGCTGCGGATGGCGGTTTACGACACCCAGTGTGGCGCCAAGATATTTCGAGCCGTGCCGGCGACAACCGGTCTTTTCGACGAACCCTTCTGCAGCCGCTGGGTGTTCGATGTGGAACTGTTCGCCCGCTACATCCGTAATCTCGGCTCTTCGAGCGCGGCAGCGGCACGAATTTACGAATTTCCACTCATGGTTTGGCGCGACGTCGCCGGTTCCAAGGTCAAGGCAAGCGACTTTTTTGTGTCCTTTCGCGACATCGTGAGAATCTACTGGAAATACATGCGCGCTATGTGACCGTGCCGCTCTCAGAAATGAGTCGGCGCGCGCATCGGTACTGTTGTTAGATTGGAGGGGTGCCACCAAGCCGACAACACCCCTCCGTGGCCGCTCCTGTCGAACCGGCGGGCGGGATCCGTGCGATGGTGTCGGGCAGATCGGCTCCGGTGGCTGAGGGACGAGCTCCCTTCGTGTTCGTGGACGCGTGGGAAAATCATCCGGTTCGCAAAATCTCCATATACTTTTGCCTCGCAACGCTCTTCTTGCGCCTCAGCGTCCTGCCTGAGTTGATCTTCTATCTCACCCATGTCAACACCTACCTTTTGTACGTGACCGCACCGCCAGCGATCCTATCTGCGCTGCTGATGGGGAGCGTGCGGCGGACATTCCAATCCCGCGCGGCCTACTATTGGCTGGCGTTCTTTGTCTGGATGGTCCTGGCCACTCCGTTCAGTAGCTGGCCGGGAGGCTCACTGGGGAGAGTGATAGGGTACGCGCGCAACGACGTCATATTTTTGGTTTTGATCGGCGGCGTGGCCCTCAACTGGAACGAAGCCCGCGCGATATTCCGCACCGTAGCCGCTGCCGCCCTGGTGAATCTGGCCGCCGCGCGCCTATTGGCGCACTCTGGTAACGGCAGGCTGTCGCTCGAAGCGAGTGGAACGATCGGCAATTCTAACGATCTGGCGGCGCAAATGCTTTTAGTGCTGCCGTTTCTGTTGTTCTTCATGATTGGTCGAGGCAGATCGATTGTTGTCCGGATTGCGATACTGGGCTTGTTGATGTACGGGCTGTGGATCATACTGGGAACCGCATCCCGCGGCGGCGTGGTTGCTTTGGCGGTCGTCTTTCTTTGCATCCTGGCGCACGCTTCCCTGCCGCAGAAAATCTTGCTATTCGCCGCCGGCGGCGCGATCGCGGTGGTGGCCCTGGCAGTATTGCCAACCATGACGTTGAACCGCCTGGGCTCTTTATTTGGAGGGAACCAGGCAGAGGCTGCTAATTCCTCGGAGTCTCGTGAGTATCTCTTCAAGACGAGCGTTAGGTTTACAATCGAGCATCCTGTGTTTGGGGTCGGCCCGGATCAATTCTCCAGTTTTGAGGGGAAAACGAGCCGGGCGCAGGGATTCCACGGCAATTGGCACGTGACTCACAATACCAACACGGAAGTCTCGTCGGAGTGCGGCGTGCCCGCATTTGTCTTCTTTGTCGGTGTTCGCGGATCGGCCATGTTGCTGGTGCTGCGGCCCTATCGCACGGCAACACGGGAGGGCTATCCGGAAATCGCAAACGGATGTTTTTGTTATCTGCTGGCGATGGTAGGGTATCTAGTGGCAATTATCTTCCTGGCACATGCTTACGCGTTCAGGCTGCCGGCGATGGTGGGATTCGGCATCACGCTCAGCTTCGGCGCGATGCGAACCATGCAATCGAATCGCAACGGCCAAGCTCTTCTGCCGCAGGAGCCAGCCCGACAGGGCGCAAATCACCGTTGACGGACCGCCCAGGCTGTCGAAAATGCTGTGAAAGGCTAGACGTGCACGCCAGCTACGAATTCCTGGAAGGACTCGCCGTAGAACTTGAATGACACGGATAGTCGCTTCGCCAGGTAGCGGTTCGCCCGTGCCGTGTCGAGTCCCGCGTCGGTTGTGACTGACCCGTCAACAGTAACTCAGCTAATTGTTGCCGGGGGTTTCGGGCTAGCCGGAAACAAAGCCTAGGTTCCGTGTCGGCCAGTCATACAACCAGCCGAACGTCGCATCCGAAAAGGATCGGGTCGAATTAGTAACGGCCGCCGAAGCGTTGGCGCGCCATTGGCACTTCGGACAAGCCGAATTGCCTACTGCTACACTCTTACGTGTTGCATGCAGTGCTTCATGGTGCGCCTATTACGATCCGCTTGGATTTGGGCTGCGAGTGCAGTTCTCATTCTGCTGTGGACGCCGCTACTCGGCACGATCAGGCTATTCGACGTCGAGCCGCGCCGGCTGCGCACCGGGCGCTGGTTCCGTAGGCTGGGGCGTGTTCTGGCAAAAGTCAACCCCTGGCGAATTCACATTTCCGGCGCCGAGAATCTGCACGCGAACCAGACGTACGTCGTCGTCAGCAATCATCAGTCGCTAGGCGATATCCCGTTGATCGCGCACTTGAAGCTGGACACGAAATGGCTAGCCAAGGCGGAGTTGTTCCGGATGCCTGTGCTCGGCTGGATGCTCCGCATGGCGGGGGACGTGCCCATCGACCGATCCGACCGGCGCAAGGGCGCGAAAGCGCTGTTGCAGTGTGCGCGATACCTGCGCGAGCGATGCTCGGTGGTCTTCTTTCCCGAAGGAACCCGGTCGCCCGACGGTCAGGTCCTACCGTTCAACGAGGGTCCATTCCAGTTGGCAATTCGCGAGCAAGTCCCCATCTTGCCGCTGGTGGTGGAAGGCTCCGGAGCGGCACTGCCACGCAATTCGTGGATTTTTGGAGGGATACAGGATATCCATCTTCGGGTGCTGGAGGCAGTTTCCGTCGACGGCTGGAACATCAAACAAGTGGCAGCACTGCGCGACGCAGTTCGGCAGAGAATCGTGGACGAGTTGGCCCGGCTGCGAGGAGTGGATAGCCGGCGCTGACCTTCACTTCATCCGTCCACGGCTCGCCCTGTTGTGATACCATTCGTTCCCATGGCAAATCGCTAAGCTATTGAAAACAATCAGAACCATTGTTCAAGAGTGGGCCCGATTGTTCCCACTCTTCCGTTTGCGCCCACACGAAAGCGGGCCGCGCAAACCGCCTGCTTCCCGACCTCAGTGTGGCACAGGAGGGATGCGGGGACGGCGTCCGGAGTGCGGGAACACGGGCGTAAGGCCTGTGGGGACAGTGGTTTGGGGAAATTTGCGGGAGCGGTGATTGGAACTGTTCAATTGGTCCCCGGTCTCCGGTTTTGAACTTCGGCTGAGGGTTCCGCCCTCGCGCTACGGTAAGCGTTCCGGGTGACGGACCGCCGCAGGCCGGTCTTCGCATGATTGTCGAAGGCCGGCCTGGGGCGTTGCTAGAAAGCTATTTGACGGTCCAGGTGCTTGGATGAACTTCGGCCAGTGCCTTGCTGCCCTCTTCGTCGGTCATGGTGTCCAGCTTGTTGCGGGCTTTCATCACTCCCATGCGGATGTGCTGCTGAAGATAATACGTCTTGCCGGCTTCCACTTTCAGGGTCAGAAGGCTGTGGTTCTCGGCCTCGGAGCAAAAGTAATGTTCGCCCGGGTCCAGCGTGAAGAAGAAGTAGTTGTTGCCACGGTTGACACCCTTCCACTGTCCGTCGACGGCGAGCTTGGTCTGGATTTTGTTCCCCGAGAGGGTGTGCCGGATCACGTAGATGATTGCTTTACCGGCAGCCGGTTCGGCGGTCGGATGCTTGGTCTTGTCGGTGTCCGCGACGTAATTCACTTCTTTGTCGCTCGGCCCACAGGCCTTTAACTGCAACTCCTTGTTGTCGGGTTCTGTCGATTCTTCTTTGTCTGCTGCCGCAGCGGTCATCACCAGCGCGGAGCCGAGCACGGCTGCCGCAAGCAGAGACTTGCTGAACAACGTCACGGTGCTACCTCCATAGTTGACTTGGGCCAGGATTTCCGATTGGCCATCCTGGCCAGGTTCGATTGTACATCAAATAGGTTATCCAAGATTCGAATATCCAATTTTGGTATCTAATCCATCCAAATCGTCCACGTAAGCCTCACGGTCGAGGCCATGGGGAAAGGGGCGTAATGCTCTTGGCCTCGATGCCAGGTTGGCTCGCGCCGAAATGCCGGAGCCGAGGAAGGCAGTGCGGTGAGAACGCGGCTATCCCGGTTCCACCCGCTTGACCTCGGTGTAGCACAGGACGAGGTGCGCAGACGGCGTCCCGAGTGGAGGAAGCGATGCTCGAGAGGATTTGCCGGAGCGGTCACTGGTAACGGTGCTAATTGGCAATAGGCCGTCAAAACACTCTTTAAGATACGAAACTCGCCTGTGCTACAATTCGCCATGCACGGGCCAGTCGGCTCGGCCTTTCAAACGCCCGGCCGCAGGGGCAACATGGGCCTGAAATCGGCGGAGATATGGGGATCGCCGGTTGATTTGCAAAGGAGAAACGGATGAAGCTGTTAAGACACGGATTGAGTGGGTTGTCTGCCGTCCTGCTCGGACTGCTCTCCACTAGCGCAGCGCACGCGGGTTCAATCTTTGTGGGCAACGTTGGTAATGGCACGATTGGCACGGGCACGATAGGCGAATACATCACCTCGGGCGCCACCGCGAACGCTGCGCTGGTCTCGGGGTTGAACGGCGCGTTTAGCCTTGCCCTGTCTGGCTCGGATCTGTTTGTCACGGACCCTCATAACGGTACGATAGACGAATACACCACCTCGGGCGCTGTCGTGAACGCATCGCTCATCTCGGGGTTGACTGCCCCTGGCGACCTTGCGGTTTCTGACTCGGATCTGTTTGTCGAGAACGACGTCCGTGGCACGATAGGCGAATACACCACCTCGGGCGCCGTCGTGAACGCTTCGCTTATCTCGGGGTTGGACTACCCTGGTGGTCTTGTCGTGTCTGGCTCGGATCTGTTTGTTGTGAACGGCACTAATGGCACGATAGGCGAATACACCACCTCGGGCGCTGTCGTGAACGCATCGCTCGTCTCGGGGTTGGCTGACGCTATTGGCCTTGCGATGTCTGGCTCGGATCTGTTTGTTGCGAACTATGACACCGGTACAATAGGCGAGTACACGACGTCGGGCGCTGTTGTGAACGCATCGCTCATCTCGGGGTTGAGTGGCCCAGATGGTCTCGCGGTGTCTGGCTCGGATCTGTTTGTCACGAACTATGGTGATGGCACGATAGGCGAATACACCACCTCAGGCGCTGTCGTGAACGCATCGCTCGTCTCGGGGTTGAGTTATCCAGAGGGCATTGCAATAGGCACAGACTTCACAGCCCCCGAACCCAGCACACTCGCACTTCTCGGACTTGGTCTTGCAGGACTCGGATTCTACAGGCGCAATCGCACCAGTTGATCGGTATCGCCGGCAGACCCCGCGTCGGCGGGGGAATTTCATGCTGCTGTGCGGAAAATAGGGACAGCCCGAACTGCCTGATCTATTCTGCTTTGTCGCACACCCCTATTTTGTAAAGAAATCCAGCGGGGCGATGGAGACGACGAGCCAGCGCTTGCCGAGGCGCTCGATCTTGACGGTGAGTGGGGATTCGCGCTGGAGGATGCGGAGGCCTGTTTCGGGGTTGACGACTTCCAGGGTCCAATCGACTTCTAGCGTGCGGGCGGTATCGGTGCCTTCGTCGGTCGTCAGACCAATGGTCGAGTCGACCTCGCCTTGGGCGGTGAGTGACTCGGCGCCGTTGCGGAGCGACTCATAGCCGGGGAGTTTGGAATCGAATGCGGCCAGGAAACCGGCAGCCGGAGAAACCGCCTGACTGAGCGAGCGGGCGGCGGATTGTAAGAGATCCCAGGCGCCAGTTATATCGGGCGGAGAGAAGAGAGAGGGGGCGTCGAGTGGGCCTTCGCGAATGGCATCCAGAGCGACGATGCGCAGTGCGCCATCGCGCGGTTCCACGCGGCATGTGACTCGGCGCTGGCGATGAGTTATGCTGCGCAGGCCTTCGCGCGCGGCCAGATCCATCTTCCAATCGATGCCGAGCGCGACGCCTGGACCGTTGACGCCCGTGAAGAAGATCTCCAGCGCAGGTTGAACGTCGTAAGAGCGCAGCAGAGCTTCGACCGGCTTGCGCAGCCGCTCGGCCAGCGGCTTGTCCAATGCTCCGAGGAAACCGGCGGTGCGGCGATCGGCGAGCGCCTGCGCGGCGTTCGAGACCAGGTCGCGCGCGGTTTGTTGCGGATCCGCGGCGGGGCTCTGCGCGGCAACCGGCCATGCCAATGCGATCAGCAAAAGTGCGCGAAGCATGTCACGTCCTGTAACTGGCATTGATGTCGATGTAGCCGTGTGTGAGGTCGCAGGTCCAGAAGCGGGCCTCCCCTTTGGCTTTGCCGCGTAGCGAGAAGCGGATGTGGACTTCGGGCGCATCCAACTTCTGTTTCAACTCGGCTTCGGAAAACGGAGCGGCCAGACCGCCGCGGCACACGGCGACGCCTTGCATGCGAATGTCGGTCTTGGCGGGATCGAAGGTTACGCCGGCGTTACCGGCGGCGGAAAGGATACGGCCCCAGTTGGGGTCGGAGCCGGCGATGGCAGTCTTGACCAGCGGCGAATTGGCGATGGCGCGGGCCAGGCGCGCAGCAGCATCGTCGCCAGGCGCACCGGTGACTTCAATGGTGACGAACTTCTTGGCGCCTTCGCCATCGCGCGCGATGGCCTGCGCCAGGTGCTGGAAAACACCGGTGATTTTCTCTTCCACGCGGGCCAGTTCGCCGGCTTCGGGATGAACTCCGGAGGCACCGTTGGCGAGCAGCAGGAGCGTATCGTTGGTCGAGGTGTCGCCATCCACCGACAGGCGGTTGTAGCTGGATTCCACCGCGCGTTTGAGGATGCCGCGCAAGGTCGCGGCGGGAAGCTGCGCGTCCATCATCACGAAGCCGAGCGTAGTGGCCATGTTCGGCTGAATCATGCCGGAGCCTTTGGTCATGCCGGCCACACGCACGGTACCGCGCTTCAGGCGGGCTTCGGCGAAGGCGGTTTTCGAAACCAGGTCGGTGGTCATGATGGCGCGGGCGGCGTCTTCGAAACGGTCGGGAGAGAGGCCGTCGAAAAGGCGCGGCAGAGCGGCGGTGATTCTTGGGCCGTCCAGTTCGACGCCGATCACGCCGGTGGATGCGGTGAGCACCTGGGCGGTCGGCAGCCTGAGCGCTTTCGCGGTTTCGCGCGCGGTCGCGAGCGCGACTGCATCGCCGGTGCGCGTGGCGCAATTGGCGTTGCCCGCATTCATCAGGATGGCGCCGACTCGGCCTTTCGACAACGCCAGGTGGCGGCGGCAAAGACGGACCGGCGCGGCCTGCACACGGTTGCGCGTGAACACGGCGGCGGCATTGGCGGCGAGACCGGAGACGATCAATGCCAGATCGTCACGCTCGGCTTGGCGAATACCGGCGTACACGGCCGAATAAGCATATCCCAGCGGCAGGTTCAAACGGGTAAGTCTCCTAACATTTCATTTTCGACTAATCGGTGGCCATTGGCGAAATCCGCGGCGGCCATCCGCTTGCGGCCTTCCACTTGGACCTCGACGAGTTCGAGCGCGCCGGCGCCGCAAGCGACTAGCAGGGGCTTGACGCCCAGCAGCGTGCCGGGCGTCTGGCCGGCGATGGCATCGATGGGCCGAGCGCGCCATATTTGCAGCGCTGCGCCGCGAAAGGTCGTGTGAGCGCCGGGCCAGGGCGTCATACCGCGCACCTGGTTGTGAATTTGCGCGGCGGAGCGGCGCCAGTCGATGCGGCCGTCTTCTTTTTTCAACATCGGCGCATACGTGGCCTGCGCGTTGTCCTGCGGCTCGGGAAGGATGCCCGCGAGCGCACCGACCGCCTCGACCAGCAGGTCCGCGCCCATCGTCGACAAACGGCGGCCCAGCTCGATGGCGGTCTCATCGGCACCGATAGTGGTTTCGGCTTTGAGCAGCATCGGGCCGGTATCCAGGCCGGCATCGATGCGCATGATAGTAACGCCGGTGACGGTTTCGCCGTTGACGATGGACCATTGGATGGGCCCCGCGCCGCGATATTTCGGTAACAGCGAAGCATGGACGTTTAGGATTCCCAGAGCGGGAATATCGAGGATGGATTGCGGAATGATCTGTCCGTAGCCCACCACCACCATGGCTTCTGGCGCAAGGTTACGCAGATAGTCGACGGCTTCGGGCCGCTTGATGCGCTCCGGCTGATAGACGGGCAGGCCGAGCCGCAAGGCGGCTTCCTTCACAGGCGGTGGCGCCAGCGTCTGGCCGCGTCCTTTGGGGCGGTCGGGTTGAGTGATGGCCGCGAGCACCCGATGGCCGCGCTCGACCAGCCGTTCCAGCGTGGGCACGGCGAAAGCGGGCGTGCCGAGGAAGGCCAGGCGCATAGCGGCGGCTCAGTCCCACTCGCCGGCGCGCTGCATCCGGCGGATCTTGCGCTTGAGCAGATCGCGCTTTAGGGCGCTGATGTGGGTGATGTAGAGGCGGCCGTAGAGGTGATCGGTCTCATGCAGAAACGCGCGCGCCAGCAGATCCTCGCCGGTCATTTCGAATGGCTCGCCCTTGGCGTTTTGCGCGCGGATGGTGACGCGCTTGGCGCGGCGCACCTGCTCGCGGAAACCGGGAACGCTGAGGCAGCCCTCTTCACCCACCTGCTTGCCTTCCACCTTCACGATGGTTGGATTGATGAGGACGAGCTTGTCTTGTGGCCTTTCGTTGTTGGAGACATCGATGACGGAAATCTTGCGCGAAAAGCCGATTTGCGGCGCGGCCAGGCCCACGCCTTTGGCGGCGTACATCGACTCGAACATATCCGCCAGGAATTGATGGAGATCCGGCGTGTCGAACTCGGTCACGGTTTCCGCTTCGCGTTCGAGCACGGGATCGCCGAATTTGACTATCGGGTAGACCATATTTCGATTCAACAGAACATCAGAATTGACTGAGCGTCCGCTCCCTCACGGTCGCGGCTCCGAATCGCCATTGTACTGGTTGGCAGGCGAGAGCGCCTGCCCCACCCGCGCAAGAAACTGTCGCACATGCAATAGCGCCGGCACGATTAATAGTCTCGCACTTGCTCGATGTATCCATCGAAATTGCGGCGGGTCTCATCGAGCGAATCGCCGCCAAATTTTTCCAGAAACGCCTGGGCCAGAACCAGCGCCACCATGGCCTCGCCCACCACACCAGCGGCGGGAACCACGGCGACGTCGGATCGTTCATAGGCGGCCAGTGCGGGCTCGCGGGTCGCCAGGTCCACCGATTCGAGCGGCCGGCGCAAGGTCGAAATAGGTTTCAGCAGGCCGCGCACCAGCACGTCCTGACCGTTGGTGATGCCGCCTTCCAGGCCGCCGGCGCGGTTGGCGCCGCGCGTGAAGGCGTGGGCTGCACGGTTATATTGAATCGTGTCCTGCACCTGGGAGCCGAAGCTGGCCGCGCCGGCGGCGGCGAATCCGATTTCGACGCCCTTGACCGCCTGGATGGAAACCACGGCCTGAGCGAGGCGTCCGTCCAGGCGCGAATCCCAGGTGACGTGCGAGCCAAGGCCCATGGGGACGCCGTGCGCCACCACCTCGAAAACGCCGCCGACCGTGTCGCCGGTGCGGTAGGCTTCATCGACCTCTTCCTTCATGAGGGCTTCGACGGCGGCGTCGACACAGCCGAGCAGGACGCTGTCGCGGCGGCTCAGTTCGACCAGTTCGGCGAACTCGGCTGGGCGATCGAGGCGCACGCGGCCAACGGCGATGACGTGGCTGAGCACGGCGATGCCGAATTCGCCGAGCAGGGCTTTTGCGATGGCGCCGGCGGCGACGCGGGCGGCGGTTTCGCGGGCGCTGGCGCGCTCCAGGATGTAGCGCGCGTCGTGAAAGTTATACTTGACCCCGCCGGCCAGATCGGCGTGGCCGGGACGCGGACGGGTGACGGGCTTGCGATGTTCTTCCGAGCCCGCGATATCTTCCACGGGAAGCGTTTGCGTCCAGTTCTCCCAGTCCCGATTGCGGATGAGAATGGCAACCGGCGAGCCGATGGTGTGCGAATGGCGCACGCCGGCGACAATTTCGGCGCGGTCGGTCTCGATCTTCATGCGGCCGCCGCGGCCGTAGCCCTGCTGGCGGCGCCACAGCTCGCGGTTGACCGCGTCGAGCGTAATGGAAATGCCGGCCGGAAGTCCTGTGAGCGTGGCCACCAGGCATTCGCCATGGGACTCGCCGGCGGTTTCAAATCGCAGCATCGATGTCAGAATTTTTTATCGTAGCAGACCTGTGGCGGGACCCGCTAAATCGAAGCGATTCACGAGTGTTGGGTTGGGCCGGGCTGTCGAGCCTTGAGGGTTGGCACTGCTTACGGAAGACAGGGTCGAAAAACCGCCCCGGAGCTCCGGGAATCCCGGCAGATTACCGGCGGCAAAACGCCGGCGTTACCGAAGTTTTTCATGGAACTTCGCGGGCCGAGCGCCCATCCCAACAGGCGACAATAACCGATCGCCTATGCTACCTGGACGCGTGCGCGAGTTGGTGCTGCGGTTGGTTCCCAACGGGCTGAAGTTCGCGGACGAGCTGGCTTTGGCGCTCGATACGGTGTTCGGCGGAGCTGAGCTCGTAGGTGTAGCCGGATGCAATGTGATCGCGCAAGAGTGGGTTCGGATTTTGGAGGAGCTTACGCAGTTCGGCTTGTATGTTGGCGGTCTCTCCCACATAGATCCATTGCCGGGCGTTGGAGATTCCGTAAACGCCCGATGCCGCGGGAGCATTCTTGTCGATCGCCATCGCAGTGAAGGCGCGGTTACCATGATTTTCAAAAGGCATTACTTTCCTTCTCCTGGCCGGAGACTGAGAGGTTTGCGCGCGATGGGCCCGGTCTTGCCAGCCCAATCGGTTTCGGCGCGCCCCAGGTCATGCTGGGGTTCGCACGCCCACTCGCGGGCCGGGTAAATCCACGAGAGGACTCGATGAGGCCACGATTCCACCGGTTGAGATGTTAGAACCGCCATATGCTCCGGCTTTTCCTCAGTAATAAAAATCTTCAGCCGATTCGCTGCCGGGGCTGCGGAGCTCGGCCCGCAGCGGATCCGTTTCCCGGTCTATCCAGCGGCTGGCCAAAATGGCGAGGCAAGCCATCATGGTGCAGAGAGGCACCGCGACCATGGAATGAGTGGAGATGAAGTTGGAAAACACTGTTGCCCTTCCCGAAATGGTTAGGCTAAGAAGGGAACCCAGGTGAGCCGACTTAGTTCAGCCCATCCGTAGATTGGACGGGAGTGCCCAGTCACTAACTTAAGCCTAGGTTAGTTCGCCATGCTTGTCAAGCTGCGGCGTGCGGGCTCGACAGGAAAACTGGAGACCAGGCGGGTTGCGTTGGAGGCCTTTCTTGCGCTGCGTTCCGGGGCTTAGCTAAAGCACATTCGCCCGCAGCTCACGCCAGGGGCGACATTCTCTCGCCCATTCGGGTGAAGACAGGGTGCCCATTCAGCGGTTGTGTCTCCTTCTACGAGCTGCGGAGAGACGCGTGCCTCCGGCGGCTGAATCCACTTCCTGGTCGCGCACCCGCCTGCGGTGGCGGTATTTCGGACTCGCCCACTATGTGCTAATATGTTGGAGCCGAACTCCTTCCGGGGGCGGGGAAACCAGTTTGGAGCGCAAGTCCCACGTCAGGACAGATCGCTTTCCAGTTCCAACCCTTCAGTGCCTCGCAGGCGCAATCGCGATGCGCCAAAGCCCCAACGGCCGAGCGGGGAGAAACCAATAGTGACCGATCAAACACGTCCGGCGGCGGTGAAAGTCGTGGTCGCCACCACCGTGATGTTGTCCTTCATTTCGTTCTGGCGTGCCGCGGCGATCGTGTTGAGCGATCTGGCAAGCTCGGCGTACTACGTGGGTGGCATCGCCGAACACGCCATTGGGAAGGCGGCGCCGTGGTTCATCCTGGCGATCATGCTGTTCTCCTACGCAGTGCGCGCCATCTACATCGAGAGCTGTTCGATGTTCGTGCGTGGAGGCGTGTACAAAGTCGTCCACGAAGCGATGGGCGGCACGCTGGCCAAGTTTTCGGTTTCGGCGCTGATGTTCGATTACGTGTTGACCGGCCCCATTAGCGCGGTCAGCGCTGGCCTCTACCTGGGCGGCCTGATCGATGAAGCCGCTCCCCGCATGGGGATGGCCTACCTGCACGTCAACCCACCCGACTTCGCGGCGGCGTTTGCGGTGGTGGTGACGCTGTACTTCTGGCGGAAGAACATCATCGGCATTCACGAATCGAGCGAGAAGGCGCTGCGCATCATGCAAATCACCACAGTGATGGTGGTGATCCTGATCGTCTGGTGCGTCATCACGATTTTGAAAAACGGCTACAATCCGGTACCGCTTCCGATACCCGCCAACATCAAGTTCAGCCCAGAGGCGTTAGGTTGGCTGAGGGGGACCGTGGCGCCCTCGATCACGATCATCGCCGTGATGATCGGCCTCGGCCATTCGCTGCTCGCCATGAGCGGCGAGGAGAGCCTGGCGCAAGTGAACCGCGAGATCGCGCATCCCAAGCTGAAGAACCTGGAGCGCGCCGGCTTTGTGATCTTCATCTACAGCATGCTGTTCACCTCGCTGGTTTCGTTTTTCGCGGTGATGATCATTCCGGACGCGGCGCGCCAGGGTTTTCTGGATAACCTGATCGGCGGGCTTTCTATGTTCCTGGTGGGCCCTATTTCGGTGCGCCTGCTGTTTCATGGCTTCGTGGTGCTGGTGGGAACGCTGATTCTCGCCGGGGCGGTGAACACCGCCATCATCGGATCGAACGGCGTGCTAAACCGCGTGGCGGAAGATGGCGTGCTGCCGGACTGGTTCCGGCATCCACACAAGAAATTCGGCACCACTTCGCGCCTGATCAACGTGATCGTTGGGCTGCAACTGGTCACCATTCTCATCAGCCGCGGCGATGTCTACATGCTGGGCGAAGCTTACGCGTTCGGCGTGGTGTGGAGCTTCGCCATGAAGGCGCTTTCGGTGCTGGTGCTGCGCTACAAGATGCCCGGAGAGCGTGAGTGGAAGGTGCCGCTGAATTTCCACATTGGCAAGACGGAGATTCCGCTCGGCCTGATGGCGATCACGGTGGCGCTTTTCGGTTTGGCCATCATCAACGTGCTCACCAAGAAAGTGGCAACCATCTCCGGTGTGAGCTTCACGATCGCCTTCTTCATCGTCTTCGAGCTGTCCGATATCTGCAACCGGAAACGCAAGGCGGCACACGGCGAGGAGATGGAGAAATTCCGGCTGGATACGCGCGACGATCTGAGCGTGGGCTCCTGCGGCGTGCGGCCGGGCAACGTGCTGGTAGCGGTGCGAAACCCGAACCGGCTGCAACACCTGGCGCGCATCCTGCACAAGACCGACACGCGTAAGATGGACATCGTGGTGCTTTCGGTGCGACAGGTCACGCAGGCGGCGTCCGGCGAACACGGGCTGGACATAGGGCAGATCTTCTCCGAAGACGAAACAAATGTCTTCAGCCACGTAGTGACGCTGGGGGAAAAGGCCGGCAAGCACGTGGAACTGATGGTGGTGCCGGGCACCGACCCATACGAGGCGGTGGTGCAGACGGCGGCTCGGCTGCGCAGCTCGCGCATCGTGATGGGGCTGTCGCCCAAGCTGACGCCGCCCGAACAAGGCGCGCTGGTGGGCGCCTTCTGGGAGCAGTTACCGGAACCGCGGCCGTCGCTTTCGCTCGAGATCGTGCTCGAAAACGAGAAGGACGTCGTGTTCTTCAACCTTGGCCCGCACCCACCGCGACTCTGGCCGGAGGATGTCGCGCTGGCGCACAAGCTGTGGCTTGAGCTGTCCGGCATGGGCCCCGGCTCGAAGCTCCACCACCGCGACGTGGTCGGCGTCGCCCTCCGCCGCATGAGCGACGAATTTCACTCCGACCGCAAGGAAGAAGTCGTGACCGACGTGCTGCGCGAACTAGGCAACGGGCACTCCGAGGAAAACGGCATCAACGGCGCACCGGCGAAGTGAGCTGAGGAAGGTGCGGCTGGGGCCTTTACGGCCCTGTTCTTTGGCCAGTACTTGATGCCGCCGCTTCGGTTTGTGCCGCCTTCGCCGCCGCCATAATCGCCTTCGGCACGTCTTCCGTTTTCCGGCAGACGACACGCAGCCACCTCCCGTGGCAGCGCTGCGCTTGGGATACGGGGTTATCTGATAAAATCACACCCATCAATATCGCTGGATCCAAAAACTCCTCCGTCCTTAAACGCGAGTCTGCGCCTACCGTCATTTAGTTACTCGATACGGCTTGAGATTTATTGAAATACCTGTATCTACGATCAAAGGCCCAAAAGTTTCAGCATTGAGAATTTCAAGGGATCAGAGTGCGAAAGAAGCGTAAATGAGAAGATGCTGGTGCTACCTGACACAACGAAACCAGCAGCACCCGTAGCCTTCTGAAGGCTTATCTCCGACGCGAGCGGCGCGAAGCAGACTGGCGGCGAAGGGGTACCAGGTGCCCCGTGTGCCACCCGATCGCTACGCTTGGCAGGCCATGCCAAATTCATCCGCGGCCCCCATCTTCTTCGCAACTCTTCGCGCTCGCGGCTCCGATGCACGCTCTCAGGCGCCCGCCGTTCGCGAGCTGCCGCCGGAAATGAAGCAGGTTATTCTTGGGCAGGCGCTCACTTGCCCCGATCAAGGCCCTGAGCGATCAGGCTCGACAGTCCGAAGCCGCCCTGCTTCGCCATCATGGCTGCCAGTTGCTCCTGGGCAAAACCGTTCGCGCAACTCGAAGCGGAATCTTCTCCCGAGCCCAGCCATCCGCCGCCCTGGCTGACGCTTTCCAGGATCTGCCCGATGAGCAGAGCCTCAAACTGTTGGGCCGCATCTTGAATCTTGGCCGGATCGCCCCCTTTGGGGATGGCAGGAGTGGGCGATTGGGACACCGCTGTTTGCGCTATCGCCAGCGAGTCCATATGTCAGATCACCTCCACTTCGGCTTCGAGAGCGCCAGCCGCGCGCAGGGCCTGCAGAATCGCGATCACGTCGCGCGGCGTGGAGCCGATCGCCGCCAGCGCGCGCACCAGTTCCTCCACCGTCGCGCCTTGTTTGAGGACCACATTGCGCGCTTTTTCTTCCTTGGCGCCGACCGTGCTCTGCGGAACCACCTGTGTGGTGCCCTGCGAGAATAGCTCCGGCCGCGAGACAGCCAGGCTGGTCTGGATTTCGACGCTCAGCTTGCCGTGCAGAATCGCCACCGGAGCGATCCGCACGTCCTTGCCGAGTACGATGGTGCCTGTGCGTTCATTGATCACCACCCGCGCCGGGAGATCGGCCTCGACGGACAGGTTTTCCAATTCGGCGAGGAACTCGGTCGAGCGCGCCGCGAACTCGGCAGGAATCGTCACCGCGACCAGGCCGGCATTCTCGGTGCGGGCCGGCGCCGCGGCGGCGGCGAACCTCTTGTTGATGGCCTCGGCGATGCGAGCCGAGGTGGTGTAATCGTACTGACGGAGTTGCAGGTGTACCATCGACTTGGGCTCGATGGACGGCGCCGGGCGCTCGACAATGGCGCCGTTCGGGCCGCGGCCGACCGTGGGATGATTGACGGTCTGCGACGAACCGCCGCGGCCGGCGGCGAATCCGCCCGTGATCACGGGACCTTGCGCCACCGCGTAAACCTGGCCATCGGCGCCGCGCAGCGAGGTCAAAACCAGAATCCCGCCTTGCAGGTTGAGCGCATCGCCAATGGCCCCGGCGGTGATATCGATCTTCATTCCGGGTTGGGCAAACGCCGGCAACGTGGCGGTCACCATCACGGCGGCCGTGTTCTTGACGCGAATGGCGGTGGGCGAGACCGCTACGCCCATACGCTCCAGGATATTGGTCAGGCTCTGGTTGGAGAACGTCGTCTGTTGTGTGTCTCCGGTGCCTGCAAGGCCGACCACTACACCGTATCCGATCAGTTGGTTCTCGCGCACGCCTTCAATCGTGACCAGATCCTTCAGGCGCGCCGCGTTCGCGACGCTGGTCGCCACCAAGCACGCCATCCAAACGAAACTACAGACGTTGCTTCTCATTAGAATGGCAGCAACCAGAGCATTAGCCGGTACAGGAAGTTGGGCCGGCGAATGGCATCGCCCACCACGCCCTTACCGTCGATGTGGACCTCGAGCTGTGCCAGACGCGAGGACAGCACGCTGTTGGTGGCATCGATATCGGCCGGGCGGACCACTCCGCGCACGCTGATGAGCTGGTGCTCGGAATTGACCTGGATTTCCTTGGAAGCTTCGACCACAAGGCCACCGTTCGGCAGCACATGGGTCACGCGCGCCGTGAGCGTGGTGGTCAGGGTGGTAGTGCGGCTGGTTGTGCCCTGTCCCGACAGTTGCGACGAGCCGGACATGTTGGCCAGGTTCACCAGCGACCCGCCGGGTGGGTTGATTCCCGCCAGGCTGTTGACGGAGTTGACCGCGCTGGAGGCGCGCGACGTCTTGGTGACGCCGGTCGCCACCGCCGACGCCTGCTCCGCCACCACGATGGTCAGCACATCGTCGACCTGTCTGGCCCGCACATCGCGCGCCGCATCGGCCAGCCGCGAGCCTGCCTGCCAGATGGAGCCGGGCGAGGAGGGAGGTGCTACTGCGGAGCGTGCCTCGGACTCCGCCACGTACCGGTTGAGGGGGTTGGCGCCCCCCGTTGTCGGCTTTTTGTTTTTCGCCCACACCGGCGCGGCGCCGCACAGGGCGACGGCGAGCGCTGCGGCGAGGATCGATCTCATGGTGAAGGCTCCTTGTTCGTTTGGCGGTGGAGGATCGCGCGCGGTCCGGGATCGACCGTAACTTTGCCCGGCCCCAGGACGCGCGCACGAATGAGTTGTCGCGACGATGGGTTTCGCACGCTGACGGCATCGCCCACGGCGCCCGCAGTTTCCGCCGCGCCTTCCAATTTGAGCAGGGCTCCGCCATTGCGCACTTCCACTTCCACCGTGTCGCCCACCAGGACGACCTTGGGTTCGGTGAGTTGATCGGTGCGCACGGCGGCGCCCGCCGGGATGGGGCGGCGGGGCCAACGGCCGACGACTTCGGCGAGCGATTGAGCGTACGGCTCCTCGGCTGGGAATTCTTTCCGCGTAACGGCAGTAACCTGCGAGGCCGTCACCGGCCGCCCTGGCTGTAAGTCCGCGGCAGCCACCACGCGTGAAACGCTTTCCGTGATGCGAACCCGCGCCCAAATGTGGAAGCGGCTATTCTCGGCATACGCGATCCAGCCGTTCCAGAGCGCTGCGCCGGCCTCGGGCCGCAACGCGGACCGGGGAAAGTCGAGCGGGCCTTCGGGCGCCGGCTGGCGGCTGAAATCCAGGATCTCTATGGCCGCCACGGGCCGAGACCGGCGCATGGCATTGAGCAGGCGCCCCGCGTCGAGAGTCTTCACCGGCCGCGCCACGCAAAGCTCGCTGCCGGGCGCCTGGCCGAGATGCCAGCGCACCGCCAGTTGGCGCAGTTCCAAAGGACGAAACACACGCGCCACCCCCGGCATGGGGGCCGGCGCTAGAGGCGTGTCCGGCTCGAGCGTGCGCAAGGCGGGCCACGCCGGCGCCAGGTCGCGCGCCAGAATCTGCGAGGAGCCGGGGCTCAGGGCCAGGCATGCGGCGAGTGTGAGTGCGGCAATCATCGGGTGAGGTTGTTCACCTGCTGGTACATCTGGTCGGCGGCGGTGACCACTTTCGAGTTGGCCTCATAGCCGCGCTGTGCCTGAATCAGGTTAATGAACTCGTTCACGATCGAAGTGTTGGACTGCTCGACGTAACCCTGCAACAGCGAGCCCATCCCCTCCGGTCCGCCGGGCAATCCGACGGTAGCGTCCCCGGAAGCGTCGGTGGGTGTGTACAGTCCGTTGCCCAGGCTGTTCAAACCGGCCGGATTCTGAAAATTGGCCAGTTGAATCTGCCCGGCCTGTTGGGTGGCCGTCTGGTTCGGCAGGCCATAGCTGACCGTGCCGTCAGCACCGATGGTCAGGTTTTGAGCGGCGGCCGGTATGGTGATTTGGGGTTGCAGCGCGTATCCTTCGGAGTTGACGATATTGCCGTTCTTATCCAGTTGGAACTGCCCGTTGCGGGTGTAGGCCAATTCGCCGTTCGGCTGCATGATTTGGAAGAAACCGCCGCCCTGGATCGCCAGATCGAGCGGGTTGTCGGTCTCGGAAAAGGCCCCTTCGGTGAAGATGATTTCATTCGATGTGGGGCGCGTGCCGAGCCCGAGCTGCAGTCCCGCCGGAAGCAGCGTCTGTTGGCCCGACGACGCACCGGGCTGCAGCACGCTCTGGTACATCAGATCCTGAAACTGGGCGCGCCGCGCCTTGTACCCCACCGTGTTGGCGTTGGATAGATTATTGGCGATGTTATCGACATTCATCTCCTGTGCCGCCATGCCGCTGGCCGCGCTGTATAATGCTCGAATCATTTGCTTCTCCTGGCCTTTTCAACCCCGGTTGCGCCGATGCCCGCGTTCGTCATACCTTGGCCACCTGTTCCACCGCCTGCTTGCTCATGTCGAGCGCCGTGGAGGCGGCTTTTTGCAGCATCTCAAACTGCCGCATGATGTTAATCAACCGCACCGCCGATTCCGCACTGCCGGTGTTGGACGCTTCGATCTTGCCTTGCTCGACGGTGGTTCCGGCGTCCGCCGCGGGGAGGGGAGATGCACCGGCCGAGCGGAAATAGTTATTGCCCTGCTTGGCCAGTCCCGCAGCCCCCGGAAAATCGACAACTTGCAGTTGGCCGACAGTCTGTCCGTTTTGGCTCAACGTGCCATCGCGGGAAACCTCGATCTTCCCCGAAGTCTGGAGCCGCAGGACGGCGCCGTCGGCGCCGCTTACCGGATAGCCATCGGCGGTAGCCAGTGTGCCGTCGGCCGCCAGATGAAAACTGCCGTTGCGGGTATAGAGCGGCCCGCCCGGCGACTGGACTGAGAAAAAGCCCTTGCCGGAAAGCGCCAGGTCGAGCGAGTTACCGGTGGACTGCATCGCGCCCTGCGCGAGATCGATCCAAGGCCGCTCGATCACCGGCATGGTGGCGGTCTGGTACGCATCCTCAGCCTCGGGCGACGCGTAGAGGCTGTAGAACTCGCGGTCGGCCTTATATCCGCCGGTGGAAGCGTTCGCCACGTTATTGGCCAGCAGGTCGAGCGATTCCATGCGGGAGCGGAGGCCGCTGGCCGCCATTGCGGTCATGGGATCCATGGCGGCATTGACAACTGCACGTAGCGGGCCAAGCGCGTCCACAGCGGAAGCTCTCTGAAAACGCCGCAGCATTGGTCGATGAGAAAGGTGCGGGATATCTGTTGACGCGGCGGTTCTTTGCCGCCGTGGCGCCGTGCGGCATTTACTTGCCGCACGCCTTCGCCGCAATCCGTTGAAAACGCGCTCGCAGCACTTTGGCCCAGCGGTTGCATTTTCGGGCGGCATGAGCGTCGCAGCGTCGCGGGCCACCTCCACCGGAACGGAATCCGCATTCGTCGCGCCGCCGAGTTCGACACTGTCAAGAACTCCCAGCTCCGCCTTTGCGACCCAGACGGGGCCGTTCCCAAACCTGTTCGGCCAGATGGTGGATTCCGGGAATGACGATCAGATGTCCTCCTCAGCGAGAACCGTATCGGGATCGAAAGCAACTGCCGCTCCCCCCGCTGGCGCATCCAAGAAGACGGCTGGCGGGAAGAACCGGATAGCAGCCGGAGCCTCCGCATCGGGGCCGGACCAGAATCGGGTGACACTCGAATCGGCCAGTGGTGGAACACAGTACCCATGGCTACCCCGGAGCGGCGAGTTGGCCTTCATGACGGCTTCGGGAGGCCCATCTTCCGAAGCGGGCGGCACCGGTGGCGATGGTGCGGCAGACCATTTCTTGGCCGCATTGGGCGGTTCGGATGCGGAAGTGGCGTCGGCCCCGGTTCCGACGAGCCAGCTCGCGGCCACTGGCAGCACCGCAGGCAATCTTGGGCCGACATGCATGGATGCCAGCCTGCTGTGGGCCTGTGGCGAACGACCGTCGAACCCCGCCGCGAACTCTGCCGAGGCGCTGGCCAACCAGCCCACCGGGTTAGCTCCAGCGACTCGATCGGCCACCGCTGCCGCAGCGGAGCAGGCGTCGAAGCCGATCAGCGCGCAGACAGTCCCCAGCGCGATGCTCGGCGCGACCGGGGGCTCCGCCGCTCGACTCGCCGGCCGAGTGCCGGTGGATGCTGGTTCCAGCAGTCGGGCGCAAGCGTCCGGTTCGCCGGCCGCCGCGCCGCCGAATGACCGGATGCGCGCGACCAGTCCGAGACCGGCCTTACCGGCCCAGAACATAGCGGAGACCTCTCCGCCGGAGCGGCGTACGGCGGACCCGGCTGAGACCGCGCGGGCATCGAACGTCACAACTAACCTAGCAGACACCGCCGCGAGCCTATTCGCGCGGCTGGTCGCAAGGAGCGACGGCCGGATCTCGGAGCTGGATGGCGAGGCGCTCGAACCGGGCGACGCCGCAGTGGCCGCGGGGGACGCCGACCGGATTGGTGGCGAGGGCTTTGCGGAAGAGGGAAGCCTGGCGTTCCAGGCGCTGTTGGTTCCGGTGCCCGCTTCCAATCCTCAGCCTGCCAGCCAATCGCCGCAGGAAGCCGGCGACGCCTCCGCCGGCGACAAGCCCTCGGTAGGAAGCAGCATTGGCTTGAGCGGCGGCCGATCCGGCGCCCCCGCCAGCCGCGATCCGGATTTCGGCCTCGCGGTTGCGGTCCAGACCGGACAAGCTGGCGGCACCGCTCAAACTCTATTGCCGGCCGCACCGGTCTCCTCAAGCGCAGATGCGGGGGCAGCGTCGCACGGCACCAGCCAGAGCCACGGCGCTGCGTCATCTCCGGAAAGCCACTCCGCCGCCAGCGCGGCCGAGCCCGCTGCTGAACCACAGACTACAGCAAGCGGTGCGGCGCGGGAAATCCGGCTCGAGTTGCGTGATGCCGAAGCTCGGGTCAATGTGCGGCTGGTGGAGCGCGCGGGCACGGTCCAGGTGGACGTACGCACGCCCGACAGCCATCTGGCCGGTTCTTTACGAGACGACCTGCCCGCGCTCACGGCGCGCCTGGAGCAAACCGGCTTGCGGGCGGAAACCTGGCACGACGCCCCGGCGGCTACGTCCGGGCGCATCCGGCTGGCGGAGTCCGTTTCGAGCGCCAGTTCCCAATTGTCCCAAGACCAGTCGCGGCGGGACGGCGGCGGGCGCGACCCACGGGATGGCCAGCCGCCGGAAAAGCGGCAGAATCATCCCCAACCCGAATCCAAGGAGTTCTCATGGCTTTACACGTCACTCACATAGCAAGCCCCTCGCCGGCGGTCACGGAAATATCCGAACGCCGAACGGCGGCGAACAACCTACCAGCCGGACAGCCGGCCACGCAGGCAACCATAGCCAACCGGACGACTCGGGCCGCTGCAAGTTTCGATTCGTTACTGGCGAACGGCGCGTCGGTGGACCGGCCGGCGGCGGCCGTCGTCATAGCGGCTGGCAAACGTTCCACCGCGGGCAGCTCAACGACCACCGCAAAAGATGGCGCAAGCACGTGCACGTCCACCTCCACCACGACGGGTTCCGGCAGCGGCCTCTCCGATTTCGAATTGCTGTTTGGCGGCAGTTCCTATAACCCCGCGGATCCGATGGCTGCCACGGAAGCTGCCAACGCGAGTGCCGCGGCGAGCGCCGCGAGCGCCGCCGCCGCCGCTACTCCGCCCACGGCGGAATCGGTCTTCGGACCGAACGTGTGGATCACCGACCCCACCGCAATCGGTCCCGGCGGCTACACCGTCAACTACAACCCATACTATTTCGCCACCGAAAGCACCGCGCAAACTGTGGCGAAGATGATTGGCGGAACGGTGATCCTCGAAAACGGCATCAGCCAGTCGGTAGGCTCCATGTTCGCAGGGCAGCAGCCGCTCTACGGTGTCCAGATGCCCAACGGCGCGGTCATCAACCCCGGCATGGTGGCGTCGTTCTACACCTTCGGCTTCTCGCAATCGCAGATCAACGCTTTGATTGCCAACGAGGTGGCTAACACGGCGCCGCCGTCACAAGAAACATAAGGAGAATCGCATGGCACCCACGGGCAGCACTACCTCGTCGTCCTCGGCCAGCGGCACGGCCGCGAGTTCCAGCGCTACAGCCGCCTCCAGCCAGGACATGTTCCTGCAGCTTCTGGTTGCGCAACTCAAATACCAGGACCCGCTCAACCCGGTGGACGGAACCACTTTTGTGACTCAGTTGGCCGAGTTCCAGCAACTGGATCAGTCCATCAGCACGGGTTCGGATGTTTCCTCCATCCTCCAGGACCTCAATAGCCTGGTGGGTAGTAGCGGCACAAGCGCCGGAACCGGCACCAGCGGCGCCACGACGAATTCGTAAGAGGTGATCCAATGTCGACTTCCTTTTCCACCGCCCTTTCCGCGCTCAACGCCGATTCCACCGCGATCGACGTGGTCGGCAACGATCTGGCGAATCTGAACACGCCGGGCTACAAAGCCACCGAGCTGTGTTTCAGCGACCTGGTAACGCAATCGCTGGGAGCGGGCCTTGGAGTGACCCAGGTCGGCTTCGGTGTGGCGCAGCCCATCACCGAGGCCCAGTATAGCCAGCAGGGCGCAATCCAGACATCGGGCGGGCTGCTCGATGCGGCCATCCAGGGCAACGGCTTTTTTGTCGTCACTAACAGCGCGGGCAACACGCTTTACACTCGCGCGGGAAACTTCCAGACCGATGCATCCGGAAACTTGACCACGGCCACGGGCGACTACGTGCAGGGCTGGACGACGGTTGACCCCACCACAGGCCAGGTGGACACGAATGGGCCGATCGGTAACATTGTGGTTCCGGTGGGGACGCTCAAGCCACCCATGGCCACGACCGACATTGGTGCGAACTTAAACCTGAATTCGTCGTCGACGGCGGGCGCGACTTCGGACTTCTCCATGCCGATCACCGCGTATGACAGCCTGGGCGATGCTCATACTCTGACGCTCAACTTCGAGAATACCAGCAGCAACAGTTGGACCTATCAGGTGACGATACCGGGCGCGGACATCGGCGGAGGCACAGCGGGGACGCCATTTGATATCTCCGGTGCCAGTGGCACGCTGACCTTCAACAGCAGCGGTGACCTCACTTCTCCGGCCAGTGGAAGCCCGATCGCCTTCACGATCCCCGGCCTGACGGACGGGGCGTCGGACATGAATATCAGTTGGAATCCGTACGACGCCGCCGGCAATGCCACCATCACGCAGTTCGCCCAGGCATCGGCTTACTCGGCCACCTCCCAAAACGGGTCGGCAGCGGTTCAACTGGAACAGGTCGGCATGGGGAGCGCGGGGCAGATCCTGGCCCAATACACGGATGGCTCACAGGTGGTGGTGGGGCAAGTCGCGATGGCATCCATCCGCAATCCGGACACGTTGATCGCATCCGGCAGCAACAACCTCCAGCTCAGTTCGATGAGCTCTAACCCGGCGATCGGAACCCCGAACACAGGCGGACGTGGCACCATCGTGGGCGGGTCGGTCGAGGCTTCGACGGTAAACATCGCTTCCGAGTTCACCAGTCTGATCGTATACCAGCAGGCCTACGAAGCCAACGCCCACGTCGTTACCACTGCCGATCAGTTGAGCCAGGACACAATTAACCTAATCCAACGATAAGAACCCGCCGATGAATCCTCAAGAGGAAGTCGCTCCGCTGGGAGATATCCCGGTGGAGATCGAGATCGAGCTTGACCGCCGCATCATGACGGCGCGCCAGGTCCTGTGTCTCGAACAGGGCAGCGTGATCGAAACGGTGCGGTCGGCGGGCGAGAACATCGACATCTACATCGGCGGCGTGCTGTGCGGCTCCGGTGAGATCGTGGTGATCGAAAGCACGCTGGGCGTGCGCATCACCGAC
>Ga0181529_10000399_pt1 | contig 64237 bp, 62 predicted proteins | sample PEATcosm2014_Bin_36_FD_119763 | JGI IMG/M metagenome (GOLD analysis project Ga0181529, IMG submission 119763) | Peatland microbial communities from MTU Mesocosm Facility, Houghton, MI, USA - PEATcosm2014_Bin10_30_metaG | ecosystem: Environmental > Terrestrial > Soil > Wetlands > Peat | place...
CCAAACCAGAACCGCCACGCTACGCCACGCCGTCAGATGTGTTTTCCAGGCCGCTTGAGAATCACCGGCCATCAGCCAACCTCGAAATTTCATAACTTCGCTTTAATCAGCGTCTCCTTAGATGCACCCTATTTCGATTTAGATGCGCCCCAAACCATTTTAGATGCATCTAAAATCGAAAGGGATGCGTCCCTTTTGTCAGGTGTTTCACCCCTTTTGTCAGGATTTTCACCCTTTTTGGCAGGTGGGACGCCTCCAGCGGCAGGGGGCGGCTCACTTTTGACAGATGTGGCCCCTCTTTTAACATGGGGTGCGCCTTTTTTGTTAAAAGTGCAGCCATTATTATCAGCATTTCGAGGACGAGGACGAGGACGAGGAGGAAACGGTGATGGCCAGCCGATCAACCCAATCCAGCTTGTCGGCCACAGCCTTATTGAAACGGCTAAGATTCGGTGGCGGAGACGAGCGTGTTCTTCCGGGTTTCCTCGTTGACGCCGTCCAGAATGCCCGCCGCCGCCGGCAGGATTGGTCGCAGCAGTTCCACGCGTGAATTCAAGCCGATGATGGCGTTGCGCGCGCCGACGGACACCAGCCGGCGATACCAGTCCACAAACGCCCGGCTCACCACGGTTTCCTCGTCCTGACCGCAAAGCCCTTCAATCGTCTGCGAAGCCGCCGTGGCGCAGAGGATTTGGGCGGCCACGGCGCGCGGCGGGCGTTCGCCGTTGACGGTGCGCTTCCAAAGCGGCAGCGCCTCCGCCATGTCCTGGCCCAGGAGCAGCGCCTCGGCCCGCTGCGCGACGATGATGCCGTCGTCCGGCAAATGGCGGATGGCTTCGCCGGTCCAGTCGCGGGCAAATTCCAGAAATTCCGGCCTGCTCAATGCAATTTCGCCGCCGAGCCGCCAGGCAACGGCGTTGCGGGCGTCGGCCTGCACCAGCGCGTTCAATTGTTGCAGCGCCTCGATGGGACGGTTTTGCGCCGCGAGGAAGTTTGCATAATCCAGCTTCAATTCCGGCGTTACCGCATTTTCGGCCAGCCCCGCCTGAAATGCCTTTTCCGCGCCGGCGGGGTCGCCAAGCTTGAGGAGGCTGACGGCCAGGCAATGGCACGGGGCGGCGGTGTTGATTTCCTTGTTGATGGGGGCGAGGCCGCGCCGGTGGCGTTTCGCAAGGCACTGCCGCATCTGATCGGCGGCCTCACTGAACCGCCTCAGTTCAAGATGCGCCAGGCCAAGCGAAAAATGCAGGGACGCCGTCAACCCGCCGTTCATGCCGGCCAGCGGCGAGGCGAGCACGCGCACAATTTCGTCAAAGCGCCTTGCCGCCGTCAGCCGCGCGCATAATTGCATGAGCAAGGTTTCGCGCAGCTCGGGGACGATTTCGGCGACGGGCTTTGACAGCAAACTGTCGAATGCTTCCTGATAGCGCGCCAGCGATTCGGCTTCACGGCCGGACCGGGCCAGTTCCAGTCCCAGGTTCATCAGCAGATGCGGCTCGTCCGGCAGTTCCCCGACGGCGCGCTCCAGAAGACGGAGGTTGCGCCCGATCTTGTTCCGGTCGCGCGTCAGTTCCGCCGTGTAGCCGTGATGGATGAGCGTCGCGTCGCCGATGCGGTTCTCCAGTCCCCATTCGGCGCGGCGGACTTCGATGCTGCTGAAAACCTGCTCGTGAACGCGGCCGACATAAAACAGTCCGGGCGCATTGCGATAAAGTCGCGGCACATAGGAACAGCCCTCCGCTTCGCGGCCGATGTCCACAATTGGCAGGCGCCACGCCATAACCGCCGGGTCGTTCATCGCCTGCTTCAATTTATCGAGGCCATCGGCGGACAATTCCTCGTCCGCATCCAGCATGAGCACCCAGTGGCCGGTGGCGTGTTCAAGCGCAACGTTGCGGGCGGCGCTGAAGTCATCGCACCAGGCAAAGGCATGGATTTGCGCGGCGAATTCCTTCGCGATTTCCACCGTGCGGTCCGTCGAGCCTGTGTCCACAACCACAATCTGCGATGCAATCTCGCGGACGGATTTCAAGCACTGGGCGAGGAACCTCTCCTCATTTTTCACGATCAGGCAGACCGACAAGTTGAGGGTTGAGGGTTGAGAGTTGAGGGACTCCGGCAGTTTCAACCATTCCGGTCGTGCGCCGCCTTTCAGGCGCTGGTTCATGAATTTTTTCGCCGGTTTCCAGCCCGGTGCGATGTGGCGCGCGTGTTCGGCGCAAAGTCTGGCGGATTGACCGTCGCCGACGGATTGAGCGATTTCCGCGAGCAGCAGGATGGCTTCGGGATGGAAGGGACGCCTGGCGAGCGCCGAGCGGGCGGATTCCCAGGCGGCACGGAATTTTTTCTGCCGGATCAATTCCCGCGCCCCGGCGAGATGGCCGACGAAAGCGCACGGCGGCAGGGTGATTTTCGATTTGGGCGCTGAAGAATTTTTTGAAAGAGCGGATTTCACCGGTTCAATTGATGAGGCGGGCTGCTGTTTCAAGGCGAGTTCGCGGATGCGTTGCGCGGCGATCCTGGCGGCATTTTGCCAGGAGCAAAATTGTTTGGCGTGTTGTGCGGCAATTCCTCCGCGCCGGCGGGTTTCAGCAGGATTTTCAAAGGCATCGCGCAGGAACCTGGCAAGCGCGGCCGCATCCGGTTTCAAAAGCCAGCCGGCGCCGGCGAGTTTCAGGCCGCTGACTTCATGCCCGAAAACCCAACGTTCAGCGGGAATGCGCCAGGCGAATTCGTCGCGGACAAAATCATCGGTCGCGCCGCCGGCGGTGACGATGACCGGCAGGCCGCACGCCATCGCCTCCAGCACGGGCAGACCAAATCCTTCGCCGCGATAGGGCAGCACCAGGCAATCGCAGGCGGTGTAAAGGCCGGGCAGGGCGTCGTCCGGCAGTTCCGCGTTGAGATAAAGAATTTCCGGCGCGTCCGGCTGCGACTGGGCGGCGCGGATTTGCGATTCAATCGTCTGACCGGCATAGACAGTTTCACCGCCGAAATCCTTGATGACGAGGCAGACATCGTCCGCCGCCGTGAAGTTTTCAAGATAAGCCTTGAGCAAAAGATCGGGGCCTTTTCGGAAAATCGTTCCGCCGACGAAGAGAAACTTGAACTTCTTCTGCGTGGCCAGTTTCATCGGTGCTGCCTGCGGATTGAATTTTTCCAGATTCACGCCGTTGGGAACGACAACCAGCTTTTCCGCAGCCACCCCGGATTCGGCATATGTCTGGCGGACGTATTGCGACGGCACCCAGAACTCATCAACGCCGGCTGAATTCTTCACCCATTGTTCCGGCAGCGATCCGAATTCCCACGGCTGGATGACGACGAGCCTGCCGTTTTGCGGACGCTTCCAGTCCGGCGGCCATGCGTGGCGCACGGTCACGGCGGCATCGCCTGAAGCGGCGGCGGAAATTTTGCCGGCCAGATTTTCGAAATCCGGCGAAGCCTGGGCGCCGTTGGAAATTCTCTTCAGGCAGATTTCGGAAGATGATTGGAGCGCGGCGGTCAATTCGCGGTTGACGTGTGACAAGCTGCCGTGGTCGAGGAACGAGCCGATCCAGTCCACCACCGCGCCGTTAATTTTTGCCGGCGCAGAATCAACCGGATCATCCTGCATAATTGCCCTGGTGCGTTCCGCAAAATCCGGCCACACTTGTTTGAGGAATTTGACATCCGCCGCCGGCAGCCGGCTGGCGGGTGAAACTTTTCTTTCCGCCGCGGCTTCGCGGCAGAAAACGGTCTTCCATCCCAGATCGTGCATTTGGAACAGGAGGTTCCACGTCGCCGCCGCCGGACCAAGCTTTTCATGCAAACCCAATCCTTCAACGAAAGCGGAGCGGCGGACGAGAAAAGTCTGGGGAATTGCATCCAGAATATTTTCACGCGAAGGAATTGCGGATTTTTCATCCGAATTGAATGGCGACGGAAACACGATGGCGACATCGGATGCCGAGCGCATGACATTCAGCATCGCCATGTCCCAGCCTGGCGACAGCGGCGCGTTTCCGTCAGAGACGATCACAAATGGTGCCGTGGAATTGTCCACGGCGCAGTTCAACTGCTCGATGGCGGTTTGCTGCGGCTGGCGTTCCATGACCTGTATCCGTTTGATTTCGTGGGCAAAGTCTTGAGCAACGGCCAGAGTTTTCTTGTCATCCTTCGTCGCCAGCAAAAGGACTTCGCAATGCGGGTTGCGGCTGCAGGCAGGTTTCAACAGATTCAGGCGCTCGCGCAGCGAACCGGCATCGCGCTGGGGCGGCACCACGATCATCAATTCCGGTTGCGCGCCATCTTTGTCGCCGCTCGAATTGCACAGGAGCAGCGCCTTGCCGCACGAAAAAAAATCGGAGGCGGCGCGCGGATTTTCCATCTGGAAAACACCCTGCGGCCAGTGAATTCCGGCTTCGCCAAGAATTCGAGAATATCCCTGTTTGCGGAGCTTTTCGCGGTCGCCGGCACCGCACATCGGCTTGAACGAGTCGGCGAAATAATAATCATCCAGCGGAAGCGCACCGAAGTTTGCCACTTCGGATTGCGTGGGAAATGCCGCAGTCCGGCCGAGGATGGGAGCAAATCCGCAATCCACGTCCGCCAAAATTCGCCGCGACAATTCTGTGCTGCCATCGAGCACGCCGGGTTTGGTGGCGCGGAACCAATGCCAGAGGCTTTGAAACAAAGCGACGCCTTCCTTGAACCGGCTTTGGCGTCGCAATGTTGCTTCGTCGAAACGAACTTGATCCAGCATGGGAGTCACCGTGCCATCGGGCTGGCGGGCGTAGCCCAGAGTGGTGCCGACGGGCGCAACGAATGATTGCTCGACGAACGCAGGTGAACGCAGGAAGGCGTGGTAAAGATGTTCTGGACGACCGAATGAACCGAGATAATGCCGCACATCCAAGGATTCCAACATGCGCGCGGCGGAGCCTTCGCCCGTGACCAGGTAACATCCAACCATGTGGGTCCGGTTCGATTCCAAATCGAAGATGCGTTTCAACTGCGCCTGGGCCGAAGCATTGTAACCGATGTCGCACAACCCGAAGGCACCGCCCGGTTCAAGCCATGGACGAAGATAGTCGAGAACCTTTCGCCGTTCCTCGGCGCTGCGGGCTTCGATGAGTTTTGCGATTTCCGGCGTGAAAAGAAATTTTGCGAGTTGAAGGACCCGTTCCCGTGAATCCGTTTTTCCTTCAAGTGAAAACGGCAGTTGCCTTGCGCTTTCCGGTGATATTCCAAAATGAGCCAGGATGGTTTTGACCGGCAATGTCGAGCGCCGCACCAGCCAGTCAATCAACGCCTCTGCCGTCAGTCCGCCGAGCGCCGCCAGCGCCGTGGCCTTGCGGTTTATATAGAGCGGTTTGATTTCCAAATCCAGGCCGCGAGCGTCCGCCTCGCGCTGAAGAATCTGCGCGAACAACTCACCTTCGCGCATGAACGCCCCAACCTTCCGCACGCCGCTGGCAACATACTGGTCACAAGCCCACGTGGCGAAGCGGGTCAACACCGGGCCGAGCAGCAGGGCACCCATGCGCCCAAAGCTTTCTTCGACCGTATCCTCCTGAAAAGCGCGGGACGCGAGCAGGCGCAATGAATTGGCATTGAAGACGGGATATTGTCCGCCGAGCAGAAATTTCTCGCGATCAAGGATTGTGCTGATTTCAGGCGTGACCTGCTGGTAATGGCAGCCGCGCACGCCAGCCTTGCGGGCACCAACCACGTCCGCGCCGAAATTGTCGCCAATGTGGAACACTTGATCGGCTTCGAGCTTCAGCGTTTTCAGCAAATGCCGGAAAAGATTGCCGGTGCCTTTGCACACGCCGGTGTCGCACGAGGTCAGGATGGCATGGAAGATGGACGGGTCGAACTGGTTCGCCCGCAGAATTCCGCGCAGGTGATCGGCGGAAAAATAAATGTCGGAGACGACCAAGACCTTGAGACCGAGATGCCGGACATGCTGGATGAAACCGGCCATGACCGGATTTAACATGCAAAGATCGCTTTCGACCTGGTGTTCAATTTCAACGCCCGAAGCCGGGTCTGTGACAATTGCGTCCAATTGCCCGTAAATGTCGCGGATGTTAATGTCTTCCCAAGTCGCATCTTTTAATGCCTGGCGTTCACGGGTCTTCATTTCCGCGAGACGGCGCAATGTTTCATAATCATCGGCTGAAATTGTGGGACGCAACTTCTGCTTTTGCACCAGGCGATGACCGGCTTCACGAAAGGCATCCACGGGTTTGCCGACCAGACGCCAGACCAGCGTGTCAAAAAAATCGAAGGAAACGGCGCGCACGCGACCCGCACTCAATTCAATCAATTTGGCGGCCCGGAGCAGCGAGGTGTCGCGCTGCCATAGATCGGGAGACAATTTGTGCTTCATGGCGCGGCAATTGGTTGGGGAAAATGAGCGGTGTCGTTCCTCGCGAAGTTGTGCGGCGATGCAGGCGTTTTTTGGAGCACAAACGCCATGAACCTGTTTTGAAAATTGCAATCAATCTCCACGACTTCAAAGCCGCCGTTGCAGGACGTGCAGCCGATGGCCAGCTCGTTGACAAAACTCAAGTGAACCTCACGCGAATGATTTGAATAAGGCGGCGGCAGCAATGCGATGAGCAGGCCGTTCTCGCGTAAAACGTCAGCCATGCGGCGCAGCAATGCGTGCAATTCGAGGTTGTGTTCAAAACCGTGCCGAAAAAAAATGGCCTGTGCCTTCTGCCCGATGCGACGGATCCAATGCAAAAATGTTTCCGAGTTGCAGCAATGCAGCGTGTGCCTGTCAAAACCATAAGACAGACGGGCCAGTTCCACACGGTGCTCCGACGGTTCGCAGCCCATGACGGAAAAACCATGCTGCCGGAGAGCTTCCATCATTTCGCCGGAGCCGGCACCGAAATGAAAAACCGCGCCGTTCGCGGCATTCAAGCGGGCTTCGTAATGGCTGACGATCCTCTCACATTTTGTTTGCCGCTGTCCTGAGCCGGTTTCAAACCATGCCGGCGGATGCGCATTGTCGGATTCAAATTGTCGCGGCCAGTCTCCAAAATCCAGCGAAACCGCGCGCGGTCGTGAATCGGGCAAAGTCTGAAACGGTTCCTGTGTTAAAAGGTTGGAGGCGCTCATGATTTATTTTTGTTGGTTTTCCTCTTTACGGGCGGACCGATTTGCATCGGCCCGCCCGAGGAAGGAGCCAGCGGTCCCGTCCAAAGGACGGACGAAATTCGCTGACCATTTTACTGACACAACTCCGGCACGAACAGCGGCGCGTGGTCAGTCACGCCGTCGTTTGAATGCCAGATTGCATCAGAATTTTTTGTCCGGCCGGGTTTGCGGCCACAAAGTTTTGCTTCGCCTGTCATAAAGCTTTTGAAATTTCATTTCCCTGTTTCGGCGATCCTGACAGGGGCAGTTTTGGCAGCGCCACATTTTGGCGGGTGAGCGCCTGCTCGTTGCTGCACTGAATTTCTTCATAGACTTCCCGCCGATGCACCGGCACCTCGGACGGCGCTTCGATGCCGATTTTTACGACATCGCCTTCCACGCGCACGATCTTCACGTGAATGCGACCATCTATCACGATGCTTTCGCCGGATTTGCGCGAGAGGATGAGCATGGCCTTGTGGGTTAGGCGGCACCGTTGACTGGCAATGGATGTTCAACGGAATATTCGACGGCATTGGCGATGACGACCTGCTTCGCCACGCCAGTGTTCCGGTTGATGATCACCGGCCCCTTCAAATTGACCGTGGCGCGGCGCGGACCATGCACTGTGACGATGTTATAGACAGCCACATCATCCGGTGAACTCAAGCCGAGAAAATCCACGTCCGCCTGGGGAATGTCCGGCCGGTAGTCCGGTGCAAAATAGAGCGGCTCAATGACGACGAATGCCAATGACGGATTGTTTTTCACCTGAAGCCAGCGGAACGGTGCTTCGGCCGGCTTGGCGATGAGCAGGAAGTTTTTGATATGCTCAAATCCCAGCAGACCGGCCGGCATCCGCACTTCGCAGCAAGCGGCGGCCTCGGACATTTCCGGTTCCTCGATTTCAATCACGTTTGCACTATTCATGGTAAATTTTGTTTAGCAACGCCTGTGCCATCTGGCCAATTGGCGTCGCTTGTTGGTTTATTAGCTTTAAATGCAAAGAAAAACCGCCTGATCGAACAGGACATTTGCGCGAAATTTAAAATCTGGGCTGGGTTACCCGGCAATTTTGACCTCGACCCGGCGAAATTTGCCGCGCGCGTGATCGCAAAATGAATTTGAAAGGGCGACATAGATTTACGGCAATGAATTCAAGACGGATTGTTGCAGTTGTAGGATTTGCGAACTGGTCTGGAGAGCGATTTGGTAGGCATTTTGCGCCTGGCTTAACTGCGTCAGCGTCTGCGCCAAATCCGCGCCGGCAACAGTCGAAAGGCCCTGCTGCAATCCGGTTTGTTGCGTGGTGGCAAATGAAGCGGCCGCCTGCAACCGCGACTGCGTAGCGCCATTGTTGGCAACCTGCCAGATCATGTTGTCGTCGTCCTTGCTCAAATTCGGCGCGTCGGTCGAGGTGATGGCGCTCGTGTTTCCCGATTGCAGATTGTTTTGCAGTGAAATCAAATGGTTGAACAAATCCGCGCCATAGCGGCTGTCGCTTACCACTCCACGCGCGCCGGAACCGCTGTTGTTTTGGCCGGGCACATTTACAGCCAGGGAAGTGTTGTCCGCGATTTCACTCTGCGAAACGCTGGTGTTGCCCTGATATGTGACGGCAGTGACGTTGCCATTGGCATCGGTGCTTACCGTAAACGGTGCCTGACTGGAGTTTGTGCCGCTAAAAACATACTGGCTCCCATTCTGGGTGTTCATTAACTGTGCGGCTTCTTGGATCAACTGGGTGACTTGGGTGGCGTCCGCCTGTAGCTGCGCCGGCGTGCTGGTGCCGTCCGCAGAGGTGGCGATTTCACTGGCTTTTTCCGTAATGGTTTGAAGCGAGGTCAGGGCATTGCCAGCGACGGTTGCATTGGTTTGCAGTGTGGAAACGTTTTGTGAGTATTGAGTAACGGCGCTGTTTTGGGCTTGCAAATTCAGCGCCTGCGCCATGCCCGCCGGATTATCTTCCGGAGCTGAAATGGTCTGACCGGTCGAAGCCTGGTTCTGAAGCTGGTATTCCTTCGCGGACATGAGATTCAATGTGTTGACCATTGAATCCATATATGAGGTGCCGGCTATGCGCATAATTTGTTAGGTTTGAAAGTTTATCAAAATCAACTGGTCTTCATATTCACCACCGTCGTCAACATTTCGTTGACGGTGGTGATGATTTGCGCCGAGGTTTCGTAGGCCTTTTGGAAGGTGATTAAATTCGCCATTTCCTGTTCCAACGAAACGCCGCTGACAGAGTCGCGCTGGTTCAACAACATGGTGTTGACGGAATTATAATTGTTCACCTGATCGTTTGCATTGGACAGAGCATTGCCAAAATTCTCAACGTCCAGAGAGCAGGCGCTGCTGAAGGTCTGATTGTTGAGCGCGCTTATGGACTGGCTTCCCAGCTGCGCCAGCGCCAGCGCGACCGAGTTGTCTCCGGTGGCATTGGCAACGCCTGCGGCCTGAACCTGCGAAGGATCGGTGAGCAAAGCGGAATTCACGCCAATATTGCTGGACCCGGTGCCGGTGAAAAAGCCTGCGCCGGTGTTGCCGTTGAGATCGTATCCATTTTTGTAAATGGAGTTGACCTGCGTGATGAGCGTCGAGGCCATCGTATTCAAATTGTTGCGCAGGGTTCCCAGCGCGCCGTCGCGTGCGTCAATCGTTCCCTGGATGGAACCACCAGAAAGCGTTAGTGGCGTCGCCGAAGTGGCGGTTTGGACCTGCAACTGGCCGTTGCCCGGATCATAAGTTGCCAGCGTGTCAGAGAGCTTGCTGCCGGAAACCAGTTGCTGCCCGCCAATGCTGACGCTGATGGTTCCGTCAGAATTTGTGGTCGTTTGAGTGTTTGCCAATTTCGCGAGATTTTCCAAATCCTGTTCGCGAGAGTCCACCATGTCATTGGCCGTGCCACCGGATGCCGTGGCCTTGGCAATCTGGCCGTTGAGGATGGCAATGTCGGAGAGAAGCTGATTGGCAGAGGTGACGTCATTGCCGACCGATGTGTTAAGCTCGCCATTCAACGTATTTAGATTTTGAGAAGCCTGGTTGAAACTGGACGCGAGCGACTGCGCCGAGTTGACGAGCGATTGACGCGCCGTCGGGTCGATGGGGCTGGTCGCCACGCTTTGAAAGGCATTGAACAAGTTGTTCAACTGGTCGGATAAATCGGGTGAGCTTGTCGTGCTGGTTGTTGTGCTGCCCGTGCCCGACGCACTCAAATTGAGAAACTCACCCAATTGTGTCTGGGCGTTTTCCAGCGCGGTCTGCTGCGAATTCCAATAGCCGCCTACGCTTGCCTCGGACTGAATCTGGCTGTTAAGCAACGGGTCGCTGACCTGCTGAATGGAAGATGCGTCAACACCGGTGCCCTGGAGGCCGAGATTGGTGGGCGTGGGAGTGCTCGTTTGAAGCTGAACCGTTTGCCGGGTATAGGCAGGATTATTCGCATTCGCGAGATTTTGGCCTGTAACTTCCAAGCTCAACTCCTCCGCCATCATCGAGCGGGCTCCGAGATTCAACGTGTTGAAAAGTCCGAGCATGGTATTTATCCAACGGCTTCGTAAAGGGAATGTTGCGGAAGGCCGGTGCCTGACAGAACGCCCGTGACGTCATAGGTTGTTGTCCGTGTGCCGGGGAAAAATGGATCGAACAGTCGTTGCATCAATTCAACGATGCGGCTTAACAACAGATGGTTTTGTCGCGCGCGGCGTTGGATGCGTTTGAGCAGTTCGTTGTTTTCCTGAAAGAGAGCCAGGACGAGCGGCTTATAATCGTTGGGCAGATGCGGCACGAGGCTCGCGAACGGCGCATCCTCGGCCAGGCCAAACATCCACGCCAGTTTGCGCTGGCGTTGTTCGCGTTCCAGACGCGCAACGGAAATGGTTTCCACCTGTGCGTTGATGGTCTGGACGCACTGGAGCAGGTCCTGCGTCTGTCGGCGCATGACCATTTCCTGCTGCTGGTCGAGCAGGGCGAGCATTTCGCCGTATTCCTTCAATTCTTCGCGGAGCGAGTCAACGAGGTTGTTCAAGAGGTCTTTCATGGGTGTGTTGGCGGTATGGTGAAATGGTTTGGTGCTGTCAAATGGTTGGCCGGACCGCGTCCGTTTCGGCAGGCAGGGCGGGCGTGGTTTCCGATGGGCGGAGGGATCCGGCCGGCGAAGTCTGGGGTATCTGGTGGCCGAGTTGTTTCTCGAGCGTTTTCGCCAGCCCCAACGTGCCTGACTTCGAAATGCTGTCCGCAAGCTGGTTGATGACCATGTCGTGATAAATGCCTGACGTGGTGGAATTGTCCGCATAAGAGGACGGGATTACCGTCTTCTGCGTCTCCTGCAAAATCTGCCGCAGCATCAGCGCCTCAAACTGCCGTGAAACCTCCGCGACCTTCTGCGGCTGCGTCAGGGTGCGGTTGTTTGCGATCATTTCCAACGGAATGTCGGCACCGGAAATTTTGCTTTGGATCGGGACGGCGTTCATGTCATTTGATGATCAATTCTGCCTGCAATGCGCCGGCCTGCTTCAGCGCCTGAAAAATGGCCATGATGTCTCGCGGCGTGGCGCCCAGCGTGTTTAATGCGGTGGCGACTTTTTCGACGGTCGGCAACTCCGGCAGCGTGACGACGGCGGATTTGTTTTCCGTGACCTCGGTCATCGTGCGCGGCGTCACCTCGGTCGTGCCGGTTCTGCTGAACGGATTGGGCTGGGACACATCAAGAGTGGAGGCGACGTTGATGGTGATGTTGCCCTGCGCGATGGCGCAGCTTGAAATCTGGATGCCCGCCGTGGCGACGATTGTGCCGGTGCGTTCGTTGATAATGACGCGCGCGGGCGTGGCCGGCGTGACTTCGACATCCTCCAGTTGCGCGATGAAATCCACCGGGGACGCCGCCGCGTCCGGCGGCATTTGCACACGGACCGTCGTGGAATCCACCGCGTGTGCGCAGTTGGTGAACTTGTCGTTTAATGCGATGGCTACGCGCGAGGCTGAGGTGAAATCCGGCTCGCGCAAAAGCAATTCCACGCTGTCGTCATGAACAATCGTCGTGGGAATTTCTTTTTCGACCAGCGCGCCGCCAATGATGGTTGCGGTCGTGGGATGATTTTTCGTGACCGTCGCGCCGCCGCCGCCGCCGCTGCCGGCGGTGAATCCGCCGACGGAGACAGGGCCTTGGGCGACGGCATAAACTTTGTTGTCCGCGCCGAACAACGGCGTTTGAAGCAGCACGCCGCCCTGGAGAGATTTGGCGTCGCCCATCGAGGCAACTTGCACGTCGAGCCGCTGGCCGGTCCTGATGAAAGCCGGGATGTCCGCAGTGACCATGACGACGGCGACGTTTTTGGCCGACAGCGCAGACAGCGAGGCGGATGGGATGTTGATGCCGTAACGCTGGAGCATATTTGCCATGGTCTGCTGGGTGTAAATCGGATTTTGATCGCCATCATTGGCGAGGCCCGCGACCAGTCCGTAGCCGACGATCTGGTTGTCGCGCGCGCCGTCAACCATCACCAGATCGCCAATGCGGACACCCGAAGCGGCGGCGGACAAAATTCCCGCCAGAAAAAATACAGACGAAATTATCGAACCAGCCAGTTTTGCGGCAGGGCAGGGGCGGGCCGGAATCTTCGGCTGGCGGCAGGCGCGCCGGACTTTTGGCCGCAATGTTCTTGGCACGAGTGGCATGGTCAGAATGGATTAACTTTGTCCCAAATGCGGGTGAACCAGCCTTTGTTCTGGCTGTCGGTGACGGTGCCTCTGCCGACGATTGAAATCGTCGCGTCGGCGACATTGTAGCTATAGACGGTGTTGTCGGAAGCCACGTCGGCGCCGCGCACGACGCCGTGCAGCACAATTGTCTGATGTTCGCCGCTGAAGGCAGTCTCACGTTTGCCCTCGACGATGAAATTTCCATTGGGCAGCGCGTCCACAATGCGCACGGCGATTTTGGCCACGACCGTTTCAGAGTCGCTGATGCTTCCGCTGCCGTCGTGCTTGAGGTCGGAATTGTAATTCATCGCCGGCATCTGTCCGTTGTGCATCAATAATCCGCTGCTGGCGCTCGGCGGATATAAAAACGAGGTGATGGCCGCGCTCAAGCTGGAATTCTTTTCCGTCTTGGTCTCATTATTTTTGCTGGCCGTGCTGGTTTCCGAAACAATGATGGTGATGATGTCGCCGACGCCGGCGGCGCGTTTGTCGGCGAACATGGATCTGGAGGCGTCGTCACGCCAGAGCGACTGCGGCAATGCGACGACCGGCAGCCATACAGCGGCCAAAATGACGACGGCCAGCGACCGCGCCTTGCGGAAGTTGAATTTCAAAACGGGAAGTGATGTTTTCATTTTAGAGCGGAATGAGGACGGTTTTTCCATCGAGAACTTTTCCTGAGAAATCGTGATCGGATTGCAAATTTCGGAGACGGATGAGCTGGCCGGGCGTGCCGTCTTCCAGCGCCTGAACTTTCATCATCACATTCAGCGCACCGTCCTGGATGAGCGCATTCGCCATCTGGCCGCGGCGAATCACCGGATGCAATTTCACGGAATAAGAGAGCAGGGGCGAGCCGGCGGGAACCGATTCGGCCACTTCGAGCGTGTCGTTGCCTTCGGGAAACTCGGCCAGCGGACTGTGCAGCACCAGCACGTCGCGGCGTTCGCGGGCGATGTCGGCATCCGCCACCAGTTCGCCCGGCTTTAGCATGGAGCGGGCCACCCAGATTTCGCGCCAGAGCCGCGCCTGGACGGAATACTGCCAGTTGCCCAGGCTGCTGCCATCGGCGTTGAAAATTTCAAAACGGACGATGAACGAGGAGGCAACGCCATTGTTCGGCATGTCGAGAATTTTCAAAGTCAATTGCCCTGCGGGCGCATTGAGCGAAATCCACGGGCGCGTCAGCCGCAAATCAAGTTCGCCGGCGGCACCGATGAATTGTTCTTGCAGCGCGGCGGTCAACAGCCGGGTGACACCAGCCTCGTCGAACGTGGTGTTGGTTGCGCTGATGAGAGCCGGATTTGAATTTGTGGAAAGCTCGTTTCCAAAGACCGGAAAAACAAATCTTCCGCAGCAGACGATCAGAAATAAAATTAAAGGGAATGATTTCATCAACGTATCATGTTGTTGCTTTGCTGCATCATTTCGTCGCAGGCCTGCACGGCCTTTGAATTGACTTCGTATGCGCGCTGGGCCTGGATGAGGTTGACCATTTCCTCCACGACGCTGACATTGGAAAGTTCGAGGTAGCCCTGATTCAAAGTGCCGAAGCCGTTGGAGCCGGGCGTGCCGAGTTCGGGCGTGCCGGACGCGGCGGTTTCCTTGTAAAGATTGCTGCCCTCGCTTTCGAGGCCGGCGGGATTGTTGAAGTTGACGAGCTGAACCTGAAACGAGGTTGTTCCAGTGGCGCCGGTGTAAGTCACATTGCCGTTGGAACCGATGGTGATGTTCGTGGTGCCGGCGGGCACGGGTTGAAATCCGCCGATGACCGGCAAGCCATCGCTGGTCACGATGCGTCCGTTGGCGTCGGTCTTGAACGCGCCGTCGCGGGTGTAGGCGTTTGAACCGTCGGGCATCTGCACTTCAAAAAAACCGTTGCCCTGGACGGCCACGTCGAGTTGCTCGCCGGTCTGTGTGAGATCGCCGTTGGTGAAAATGCGCGCTGTGGCGACAGGACGTGAACCTTGGCCGACTTGAATGCCGGTGGGCACCATGTTGCCGGAGCCGAGGTCGGAACCGGGGGCACGGCTGGTCTGATAAAGCAGCTCTTGGAACTCGACCTTGCTTTTCTTGAAGCCGGTGGTGTTGACGTTCGCCAGGTTGTTGGAGATGACATCCAGGTTCATCTGCTGGGATTCCATCCCGGCGGCGGCGGAGTAAAGTGCGCGGAGCATAATTATTTATTTTGTTTCTATGAAGTGCCGCCCAATGAGGAGATGACCTGTCCCATGCGGTCATTCTGCATCTGGAGCACTTTCTGGTTGGCTTCAAAAATTCTCATGCTGTCAATCAAGCCGCTCATCTCGCCGGTCGGCGAACTGTTCGGAGCTTCGAGAAATCCCTGGCGGACGGCTGTGTCGCCGGTGACTGGCGTGGGTGTCATGCCGGGCTGGTTGGCGAGCAGATAACCATAATTCGTGGCTGTGAGCTGGCCGGGATTCGAAAATGTCACAACCTGAAGATGTCCTTTGACAACGCCGCCCTGGCTGATCTGGCCGGTGGCCGAAATGCTGACGGGTGAGGAGTCGCCGGGATTTAACTGCACCGGACCGCCGTTGCTCAAGACCGGATAACCTTCCTTGGTGACAAGCTGGCTTTTGGCGTTGAGTTGGAATTCGCCGTCGCGTGTGTAGGCGCGGTCACCGTTGGGCATTTGCACCGTGAAGAAGCCGGAGCCTTCGATTGCAAAATCCAGCGCGCCACCGGTAGGCCGGAGCTGGCCCTGCTGAAAGCTGGTGGAGGTGACTGCAACCGGAATCATAAAATTTGTCTGTGCAGCGCCGTCCACCGCGAGCGGGGATACGGCGGCCACATCCGCGAACGAAACATCCTGCTTGCGGAAACCGGGCGTGCTGCCAGCCGCGAGATTTTGCGTAATCATCTCCTGCCAGCGCGACTGGGCATTCATTGCTGCTGCGGCTTGGTAAAGGCTTACGTTCATGTGCTGTGTTGTTGAGCAGCGGTTGTGCCATCGCTCAAAATCATTGATTTTGCAGGATAATTGTCCATTCCGCGCGATGTTGCCGGCAAAAGTTTGCCGGTGCCTTTGCAAAAAATGCCGGTATCAATTTGCCCTCGTCCCCGACAAAAGGAAAAGGCGTTGACGAGAACAAAGTGAGAAATCGGTGTGAAATTCATAAGCTCAAATTTTTGCCGGCGGCACGGTTTGATAATCGCAGACGAGTTCAATGACTTGTCCGCAACTGCACTGGATGCGAATGGCCGAAACATGGTTGCCATCGCGTTGCAACGTCACGCGCGGTTCGCATTGGCCGCCCGAACTGCTCTTTCCGGCGCGGCCCAGCGGCTGGAATGACCGGTGTGATTCGTCATGATTGACAATGGTGACATGAATGTCCGACTGGTTTCGGCCAGAAATGGCGGCGTTGCTCAATGGCACAAACGGCTCGTTCATGGTGGATTTTGGTTTGACGTGTCGGACGCGGACTGATCCGGACTTTCGACTTTCAGTAGAACGGTCACACGCCGGTTGGATTCCAAGGTCGGGTCAAGGCCCGGCATCGGTTGCGTGTCCGCGAAACCGGAGACCTTGAAAACCTGTTGCGATTCCACGCCGCTCTGGATGAGCTTGCGGCGCGCGGCGTTGGCGCGTTCGGTGGACAAATCCCACTTGTTTAGATTTTCCGGGTCGGCATCAGGCCGGGTTTCGGTGTGTCCTTCCAGTTCGATGTGGAAATTCTGGTAGCGGGCGATCTCCCATGCCAGCGTGGAAAAAATCCAGCCGCCATAAGTCGTGAACTTGTCCGTGTCCGGCTCAAAGACCGGCTTTTGCGAATGGTCGAAAATATTGATCCGCACTCCGTCCGGCGTGAGCGAAATCTGGACGCTCTGTTCCAACTCCTGGCTTTGCTCCAGCATCTTCGACAAATCCTCCGTTATTTTCCGCAGCATTTGCATTTCAACGGCGGTGACGGAATCGAAATTTCCTTTTTGCTTGTTCTGCTGCGAAGTGTCCTTGCTGGGAATGATGCCGGTGGATTCCTTGTTGACGGCGGAAAAAGGATTGCGGAAGGCGCGCTCGACGGCTTCCTTGATTTTCTTGTCCTGCGCCGTGAGCCAGAGCAGGAGAAACAGAGCCATCATCGCGGTCACAAAATCCGCATAGGCCGTTTTCCAGGCGCCGCCATGATGTTGATCGTGTTTTTTGCGCATGGCTAGGGCTTGGCACCGGTGTTCTTGAGCGATTTAAGCATTTCTTCCAGCTCATCCGACGAGGGGCGCAGTTCGCTGCTCAATCCACGCCGTCCCAGTTCAACGGCGGTGATGGGTGCCATGCCGCTGGCAAAACCAATTACGCAGGCGGCGATGCAACGCGTGAAATCCAAGTCAGCGGCACCGATGAAATCCAGATTCATCGCCAGCGGATTCACGAAACCGTAGGCGAGCAAAATGCCCAGAAACGTGCCCACCAACGCGGCGGCCACATGCTGGCCGATTTGTTCAATAGGTCCGTTGATCGAAGCCATGGTGACAACAATTCCCAGCACTGCCGCCACGATGCCGAATCCCGGCATGGAGTCTCCGATTTTCGTCAAAACATTGATCGGGGCCTGATGGTCAATTTCTTTTCGTTCGATTTCCGCGTCCAACAACAGCCTCAACTGGTCCGGCTTGATTTTGCCGTCAATGATCGGGCGCAAGCTGCTGCACAGAAACTCGACGGACTTGGTGTTTGCCACGAAGAGCGGATATTTGTTGAATACGGCGCTGTTTTTTGGATCGAAGACATGCTCTTCGAGCGCGATCATGCCGTTGCGCCGGCCCAGCAAAAAAAGTTCGTAAAGCACCTTGAGCAATTCCTCGTAGGCGGCGCGGCTGTGCGGCGTGCCTTTGAGCGACATCGCCGTTCCACGGGCGAGATCCGCGAGCACCTTGCGCGGCGACATGATCACCAGCGCGCCCAAAGCGCCGCCGCCGATGATGACCACCTCGTTGGGATGCATCAGCCAGAAGAGGTGGCCGCCGCCCATCACGAAGCCGCCAAAAACCGAAAAGACAACCACGAAAAAACCGATTAAAATAATCATGAGTGCTGGAGGGATTTGTCCCGATTGGCCCGCCCGCCCTCAAACCGCTGCACATAGGCGCGGATGGATAGGATTGCCTGGGAATGAATCTGGCAGATGCGGGATTCGGTCAGGCCGAAGACCTCGGCGATCTCACGCAGGTGCATGTCTTCGCCATAATACAACGCCAGCACCTTACGCTGGATTTCCGGCAATTCCTTGAGCCGTTCAAACACCACCTGCTTCAATTCCATGCGTGAAACCTCTTCGACCGGATCGGCCTGGTTGGGATTGGCCACGACTTCATAAAAACTCCCGGTCTCGTCGCCGGCCGATGTGCAAACTGCATCAAGACAGATAAACTGCGCAGGGCGAATTTCATCAAGCAGCTCACGATAATCTGAAATCGAAATTTTCATCGCCTTCGCCATTTCAACTTCCTCTGGCACACGGCCAAGCCGCTGTTCCAGTTGGCCCATGACACCCTGGATTTTTCGCGATTTTTCATGCACCGTGCGCGGCACCCAATCCATGCGCCGCAACTCGTCCAGCATCGCTCCACGGATTCGCAGCCGCGCATAACCTTCAAACGATGTTCCCGTTGCCGGGTCATAATTTCGCAACGAATGCAATAAACCGACCAATCCCGCGCTGTGCAAATCATCGCGGTTAACGTGATCCGGCAAAGTCATGGCCAGCCGGTTGGCGGCATAACACACCAATGGCAGGTAGCGTTCCACCAGCGCGTTTTCAGTCTGGCTGCTGGTCTGGTCATGGTAATGCCGCCACAATTCCTGGGCGGTGGGATGCAGCTCTGTTGCCGCCGATGCGGAACGGTCTGGCTCGGTTTCACAGCTATTGTTGCTCATAAACTATTTTTTTGCCGGATGGCTGGACGGCGTTGGAACCGGTCGCTTCGAGCGGCGTTGATCAAGGGACTCGCGCAGTCCTTCCAGCCAGACTCGGTTCCACCAGCGGGTGAGGATTGTGGCCATCAATGCTGCGGCGCAGGCGCGCCACAGAGTCGCCGGCCACGGACTGCTGCTGGCCAGCCCAAAGCCCGCACCGATGACAAATCCAACGATTGCGCCAAGAATGATCAATGCTTTCATTTGATGCCTGACTGTTGTTAGCAAGCCCTTTGCCAGCCGGAGAAGCGCATGGCGGAGTATGAAAATTACCGTGAAATTAAAGGGTTTTTACAGGAAACAAAATTTCCGGCGATGCATTTCGGAATTCACCCGGAATTTTTTGCCCAGCACCAAGGAACCGAAGGCTGCAATTTGTGCCGAACACGAAATTCCATAATTTCACCCGCCGCTTCTCCTCGTCCAGATGCGTGAAAATCAAATCTTCAGGCTTGCAAGGTTCAAAAGCGCGCCATTGGGCCAGAAGCACCGGCGTTTCATACGCGGCGTTCAACACCAGATGCACGCGCGGCGAGGAAAAGCGCGCCAGTTGATCACGCAATGCTGCCATCGCCATCGGGTCGGAAATTTCCACGCCTGGCAAATCCACGAACAACATTTCACCGCCGGTTTCGGGTTTCGACCAGAACCGTTCCATCGGCACGCCAAGCATTTCACAGTGAATCACCAGAAATTCCGCAGTGTTGGCTGTGGCACCGTCCAGTCGCCAGACGCGTGCGGCGCGTTCCTCCAGCAGCGAGGCCAGCGTCAGCCATTTGCACAACGCGGTGGTTTTGCCGGAGCCGGGCGGCCCGATGAAAATGTGCGGGCGTGCCAACTCGCCATCGTCCAGCGGCGGCGGTTTCAGCCAGAAGCGCGACAATGCACCGCTGACAATTTTCCATTCTCCGTCCGGAGAATCCGGCGGCGCGTCGTGCGCCGCGCGCAGATGCGTTTGCAACCTTTCGGCATGAACCGGCAGCAATCCCATCGCTTCCAGCCACGCAACGCTGCGCCAGCGGTCGGCGTCGGAAAAAAAACCGGCGGTGTTCTCGAATTGAATTTGCGGTGCGGCAAATGATTCCTGCCTGGGCGCAGAGGTTTTGTCCGGCACCCCGGCGGTGACTTCAATTTTGATTTTTTTTGTCCATATCCGCGAAATGCCTTTGGGAAGCAATGGCCGCACGCTCACCACCACTGCATCCGGGCCGAGCCGTTCATGGACTTCGACCAACGCGGCGGCGGCGTTGTCGGCGACAATGCAAATCAGTTTCACAAAATTCTTCGCTTCATCCTCGTCCTGAAATTATTTCCAAATTCGAGGATGAGGATGAGGCGGATTGAAAATTTATTCCAGACCCTGGATCACCGCATGATTTTGCACCTGCACGCGTGGCGGGACTTCCGCATACGACAGGACGGCGAGGTCGCCAAACGTGCTCTCAAAAAAGCGCCGGAATGCCAGGCGCAATTGCGGTGCGCACAGGATTACCGGCTGCTGCCCGGCGGACAGCATTTGCTGGACAAATTTTGAAAGCGATTCCATGACGTGCCGCGCCAGTTTGGGTTCCACCACGAGCGTGGTTTCGCCGGACGCCTGCCGCACGCCTTGCGAAAGCTGGTGCTCCAGTTTCGGATCCATCGTGATGGCGCGCAGATGGCCGGCGTCGGACTGGAACGGCTTGGCGATTTGGGGGCCGAGAGCGCGCCGGGCGTATTCGGAAAGCTCGTCGGGATTTTTCGTGAACGCGGCGCAATCGCCGACCTTTTCCAAAATGCCGGCGAGGTTGCGGATGGAAATTCCCTCGGCCAGCAGATTTTGGAGGACGCGCTGGATCTGGCCGACGGAAAGTTGTGCGGGCACCAGTTCGTTGACTATCGCCGGATGGGTTTTCTTCAAATTGTCGAGCAAGGCCTGCACATCCTGCCGCGTGAGAATTTCATGGCAGTGCCGCCGCACCGTTTCCGCCAGATGCGTCACGAGCACGCTCGCCGCGTCCACAACCGTATAGCCCGCCGCCTCGGCGCTCTTGCGCTCGACATCGGTGACCCATGTTGCTGGCAGTTGAAAAACCGGCTCGACTGTCGGAATGCCCTTGAGCTTTGTCTGCGTGTTTGTCGCGTTCATCGCCAGCCATTGGCCTGGCATCAACTGACCCTGACTTATCGAATTGCCCTTCAGCAGAAAACGATATTCGTTCGTGCCGTGCTGCAAATTGTCGCGCAACCGGATTGGCGGAATCAACATGCCCATTTCCTGCGCGAAATTCCGGCGCACGCCGGTCACGCGTTCCAGCAAATCGCCGCCTTTGCTGGTATCGGCGAGCGAAACGAGTCCTAATCCGAGTTCAATTTGCAGCGTGTCGAGTGTGAGCAGATTTTCAATCGGGTCGGCTGCCCGTGTCTCGGTAGAAGCGGCTGCGCCGGCTCCGGCGGAAATTTTTGTGGTCGTTGTCCTGCCGCTCGCCGCGGATTTGGAAGTTGAAGTTGCCGCAGCCAGTTCGGCAACGCCGCCGTGCCGGTGCAAGGAATATGAGAGCAGCCCGATGATGATCGCCAGCGTCCAAAATGGCAGCATCGGCAATCCTGGCATCAAGCCCATGATGGCGAGCATCGCGGCGAGAATGGTCAGCGCGCGCGGATAAAAAAGCAGTTGACGGCCCAGCTCATGGCCGAGGCTGTTCTTGGCAGTCGCGCGGGTGATGAGCACGCCGGCAGCCGTCGAGGTGATCAGCGCGGGTATTTGCGACACCAGCCCGTCGCCGATGGACAGAATTGTATAAGTATGCAACGCGTCGCTCATCGTCATGCCCTTTTGCAAAATGCCGATGGCGAATCCGCCGACGATGTTGATGAGCGTGATAAGAATGGCGGCGATGGCGTCACCGCGGACAAACTTGCTCGCGCCGTCCATCGCGCCGTAAAAATCCGCCTCCTCCTCGATGGCGCGGCGGCGGTCGCGCGCCTCGCTCTCGTTAATCAGCCCCGCGTTCAACTCCGCATCAATCGCCATCTGTTTGCCCGGCAAGGCATCCAGCGTGAAGCGCGCCGCCACTTCCGCGATGCGCCCGGCACCTTTGGTGATGACGATAAAATTGATCAGCACCAAAATCAAAAAAACGACCATGCCGACGACGTAATTGCCATGCACCACAAAATTTCCGAACGCCTGGATGATGTGTCCTGCATAGCCGTTGAGCAGAATGAGCCGCGTGGAAGCCACGTTCAGCGCCAGTCTGTAAAGCGTGATAAACAGAAGCAGCGTGGGGAACCCGGTAAAATCTGCCGGTTGACGCAGGTAAAGAATGACCAGCAGCACAAGCAGCGAAGCAGCAATGCTGACCGTCAACAGCAGGTCGAGCATGAACGGCACGACCGGCAAAATCAGCACAAGGATGGTGCCGAATAACGCGGCGACGAGCCATAAATCGCCGTATTTCAACAAATTCCGCATTCTGTCGCTTAATGCACCCATGATATTTTTTAAGTCTGGTTTTGTTCTGCGTAATACCGGTAGCGGTTCACTCGATAGACCCACGCGAGGACTTCGGCGACCGCCGCATACAGTTGAGCAGGAATCTCGCCACCCACCCGCGCCTGTTTGAAAAGCATCCTAGCCAGCGGTTTGTTTTCCACCACTGGCACCTGATGTTTGGCTGCCATTTCCCGGATGCTCAGTGCGTTCAAACGGATGCCCTTGGCCACTACCTTGGGCGCGCGCATGGTTTTTCGGTCGTAGCGCAATGCGATGGCGATGTGCGTGGGGTTGGTGACCACCACGTCGGCTGTCGGCACCTCGGCCAGTTGCTTGGCCTTGCTGACGGCGCGTCGGCGTCGGCGGGCGGATTTGATCTGCGGGTTGCCTTCCGTGCTTTTCATTTCCTCTTTGACCTCATCCTTGGTCATCATCAGATCCCGCTGTGTGCGCCACCATTGGTAGCCGTAATCACCGGCGGCGATGACCAGCAGCGCGAGGCTCACGCGTAGAAACATTTGCAGGCCGGTCTGTGCCAGAAACTCCGCCAGGCGCCCGACGCTGACCGCCGTGGTGAAGATGGGATCGTTCAACACGGTTCTAATCTGCGAATAAGTGAGGCCGACGATCACGGCCAGTTTAACAATTGAAACCAGCGCCGGCACCGCGCTGCGGAACGAAAACACGCGCTTGAAGCCCTCAACCGGATTCAGCTTGTCCCAATTGGGCGTGAGCGCCTCGGAGGCGGTGTTGAATCGGTTTTGCATTGCGCCGGCCAGCAGCCCGGCAAGCATGGTGGCAATAACAACCGGAGCGGCGCATTTGAGGAACACCAAAGCGCCGGCGACGGCATAGCCCTGGAGCGCCGTGTTGGTAATGGAAGTGTCGGCAAGATGGCTGAAAGTGAGCACGCTGGTGGAGACAAGTTGCTTCCAGATTTCCGGCCCGGCGAATGTCAGGGCGGCCACCGCGCCGAGCAGCACAAATGCCGTCTGCACTTCCGCGCTCCGGGCAATCTGGCCATGCTTCAACGCATCCTCCATCCGTCGCGGTGTCGGCTGCTCTGTTTTTTCGCCGGTTTGTTCGCTCATGAATTCGACAGGTTAATTTTCATTCATCGCATTCCCATGAGCTGGCCCAGGTTTAACAAATCGTCCGGCAGGCGGTTCAGATAATTGATCACATGCTGCGCCGTCAGTTGCAGCGTGAAGCCGAACACGATCAGCCCGGCGACGATGCGGAAGGAAAAGCTCAAGATGAACACGTTCATCTGCGGCACGGCACGGCTTAGCACGCCAAAAACAACGGTGACGACGAACGACACCGCCAGCACCGGCGCGGCGATTTGCAGCGCCACGACAAAAATGTTGCTGGTTTGGGCGAGAAGGACGTTGAACAGCTCGCCATTCAAATGCGCACCGCCGATGGGCAGCACCGAATAGGTGCGTTCAAAACCAATCAAAATCCAATGGTGCAAATCCATCGTCAGCATCACCACCGCCGCCAGAAAAAATAAAATTGTCCCCGGCACTTGCGACGACATCCCCGTCATCGGATCGAGGATTGCGCCCATGTTCAGGCCCAACTCGCTCGCGATGACATTCCCCGCGAGATCCACCGCGTAAAAAACCATCCGGGCCATGAAGCCGAGCAGCAGGCCGATGCATGTTTCCTGAATCATCACGCCGAAAAGCGAAAACAGTGGCAGGTTGCCCGCATGAAATGGCGGCAGCAATGGCGAGAGCAGCAAGGCGGTCAACGCCGATAGCGCCACCCGCATCGTCGCCGGAAAATTGGCCATCGAAAAAAACGGAAGCACCAGCAGGAAAGCGCCGACGCGCATGAACACCAGCAGCCAGTTATATAAATCTATTTCCATTTTTTCATGCTCGCCCTCATCCTCGTGCTCAGTTTGTTTTCGACTGTTAGGACGACGATGAGAACGAGGAGGATTTTTATTGCACCATCTCCGGCATTTTCTGGATGACGGCAGTGGTGAATTCCACCAGCGTCCGGACAATCCAAGGCAGCAGCACCAGCAACACTGCGATCACCGCCAGTGCCTTGGGCACGAACGTCATCGTCTGCTCGTTGATTGACGTGACGGCCTGGAACAGGCTGACGGCCAGCCCGACCACCATGGCCGTGGCCAGCAGCGGCGCGGCAATCATCAATCCCTGGTAAATCATGGTTTTAAGCAGTTCGATGGCGAATTCAGCATTCATAAATTTTTAAATCGGGTTTTACATTCCAAAACTGTGGACCAACGAAGTCACGATCAGCGACCAGCCGTCCACAAGAACAAACAACAGCAGTTTCAGCGGAAGCGAGAAAACCGTGGGCGGCATCATCATCATGCCCATGCTCATCAGCACCGTGGCGACGACTAGATCAATCAGGATGAACGGCACAAAAATCAGGAAGCCCATCTGGAACGCCGTGCGCAGCTCGCTGATGATGAAACCGGGAATGACGACGCGCAGCGGCAATTGATCCGGCGCGGTCGGCTGCAACTTCGCCATTTGAGCAAACAATTCCACATCCTTGGGCCGCGCCTGCTGGAGCATGAACGTGCGGATGTGCGCCGACGCCCGGTCAATCGCCTGCTGGCTGGTGATCTGGTTCGCCTGATACGGCGTGAGCGCGTCGTTCTGAATGCCGTCCCAGACCGGCGCCATGATGAACATCGTGAGGAACAGCGCGAGCCCGACAATAATCTGGTTGGCGGGCGAACCCTGTAATTGCAGCGCGGTGCGCACAAACGACAGCACGATGATGATGCGCGTGAAGCAGGTCATCAGCAGGAGAATTGAAGGTGCCAGCGTCAGCAGTGTGAGCACGGCCAGAACCTTGACGCCGGTGTCCACGTCCTGCGGTCCGCCGTTCGCGCCGAGGGTGATTTGAACCGGACCGAAGCCAGTGGTGAGATTGGTTTGGGCGGAGGCCGTCAACGCGCCGAGAACGAAAAAATTAAAAAATGGCGGAACCCAACAGCGGCGGAAAAGTGACAACCCCGAAAATCGAACATTGAACTTCAAACGCCGAATGAGCGGCAGCCGTTCGTTGTTCAATGTTCGATATTCAATGTTCGTTGTTCCCATATTATTTGCCCTTAAGCACCTGCGCCAAAGCTTGCGAAAAGGGAATTTGTGGCTTCGTCTCGGCTGCGCTTTCGCCTTCGTTGCCGGCGGCGGGCAAATGGGTCAGGAAATTCACGCCGGCCGGCGATGACGCGAGTAGAAAACGTTCCTGCTCGTAGCCGACGACATAAATGGACTGGCGTCCGCCCAAGGAACGAATTTCCAATACGTTCAGTTTTGGTGCGCGTCCGCGCTGGATGGAGAGCCGCTGCCAGTTGCGAAGCAGCCAGACGCCGGCCAGAAAAATTCCGATCACCAATGCCAGCGCGCCCGTGACGCGAAGCAGCGACGTGCCTATATCCGGCGAGGACAGGGCCGGGCTGAAGGAAGAAGCCGCGACGGAATTTGTTGTTTCGGCAAATGCAGAATTAAGAACGAAGAATGAAGAAACCAAACTGACGATTCTGATTGGGAAATTCTTCATTTTGCATTTTTCCTTTCTTCATTCTTATTCATGCCGCGATAGCGTTGGCGCTGCCGACGACCTCGGTGATTTTCACGCCGAAACGGTCTTCGACGACGACGACTTCACCGCGTGCGATGAGCTTGCCGTTGATGCTCAGTTCCACCGGCGCGTCGGCAGGTTTGTCGAGTTGAACGACCGAGCCGATGTTGAGCTGGAGCACTTCCTTCATCGGCAACTGGCAGCCGCCCAATTCAATGGTGAGGCTGACCGGCACGTCGAGCACGAGGTTCAGGTTGGCGGGAGCGGTGGCGTTCATGGTGATTGTTAAGCTGTCACGGAATTTGTCAATTCAACGGCCCAGTTCCCGGAACGAGTGCCGGGTCGGCCGACAAACTTGGGAACCCGGTTGAAACTCAACTGGACTTGCGCGGCGCATTGTGGATCGAGCATCAGCACATTGCCCTGTTTGAGATGGGCGATGTCGCCGGCGGAAAGCTTGAGTCCCTGCCATTCGGCGACGACGGGCACGCGCACATCGTCGAAATCAGAATTCCATTTCGGTCGCATGGCGGCGGTGATGACATCGGTTTCCGGCAGGCCTGCGGGCGCGAGCAGGCGCATGAGCGGCTCGACCGTGGCATATGGAAATGCGAGCTGGACGGGTTCGAGTTGATCGCTCAAGCCGGAATCAAGATTCAAAACCAGCATCGCGGTTTCAGCGGTGGCGGTCTGGAGGAACCGGCTGTTGTTTTCGTGGCCAAGATAGGTCGGGCGCAGGTCGCGCATTTCGGGCCAGTGAGCGGACCATTCGTTGACGAACAGTGTGGCGACCTGGTCAACCAGAACCACTTCTATTTCACTCAATTCGCGGGCGGCTTCGGGCATTTTCCCCGGCCCGCCGAGCATCCGGTCCACCAAGCTCAGACCGAGCCTCGGCGGAATCGCAAGAAGCCCGACGCCCTTGAGCGGGTCCACCTTGAACAGCGTGATGTGGGCCGGGTTGGGCAGGCTCTCGGTGAATTTCAGATACCCGACAATCTGAAGCTTGGCGAGTTGGACGGTGAATTCCAGCCGGAGAAAAATCGCCAGGCGCGCGGCCAGAGAGCGGACAAATTGTTCGTGGCGCTGACGGATGCGGCGCAGTTCGCTCGGCGCGAGAAAACCCGACTGGCGGAAATCATAGGTGCGGATGTCCCCGGCTTTCCGGGTTTCGCGCAAGCCTTGCGACGTGAGCATGCTTACGTCCGGCAACGGTGGATTGCCGGTTGCGGATTCCTGATTTTCTGGATCGGCGGGATTCATTGAATCGCAAATTCAGTCAGGTAAATTTCCTGCACCTCGTCGCTGCCGAGGATGTTGTTGAACCCGGCCAGCAGTTCGGTGCGGATGAGGTTGCGTTCGTCGGGTTTTTCCAGGTCGGCAAGGGTTTTTGCAGAGAGCGTGCTGTTGACCATGTCGCGCAATGCCGCGTCGTTGTCCGTCATCTTTTGCTGGAAGGTGGGATCGGTGCTGACGACGGAAAGGCTAGTCAGAAGGTAGCGCGAACCCATCGTGCCGGCGACGTTGACCAGCATTTTGTCCATGGCCACGGTCACTTTTTTCGCGCCGGGATTTTCTGCTTTGGCCTTGGTGCCGGTGTCAGTGGCTGGTGCCGTCATGCCAAGGCTTTTCTGCATTTGCGGCAGCAGCACGAAATTCGTCATGGCGTAGGCGATCACGGGCATGAATGCCATGGTGGCTATGAGCGGCAGCCACGCCTTGAAGCCGCCGCCGATTTTTGGCGCGGGCGCGGGCGTTTCCGCAGCGGCGGGAGCATCGTCTGTAGGATTGGCGGGCATGGAAGATTAGTGATTGAAATCTGTTAGATTAGCGTTTGAGATTGATCAGATCCTGCAAAACTTCGTCGCTGGTGGTGACCATTTTTGCGTTGGCTTCGAAGTCGCGCTGGGCTGTGATCAAGCCGGACATTTGGGTGGCCAAATCCACGTTGGAAGATTCGAGCGAGCCGGATTGTATTTGGCCCAGGCCGCTGGAATTGGCCGCGACCGGTGCAGCCAGCGCTCCGGCGGCTGTGGAGTAGGTGTAAAGATTATCGCTCTGATTCATCAATGCCTGCGGGTTTGTGAAGTTTTGCAACACAACCTGTCCGATGACGCCGCTGGTGCCGTCGCTCAAGGTGGCGTTGATCTGGCCGGATGTGTTGATGCTGTAGTTGGTAAGGGTCGGTGCGGGGCTGGCGGTGTCGTTGAGTGCGGTTATGGCGGCGGCGCTGTTGATTTGAAGATCGCCGGTGGTGCTGGTGCCGGAACCGGTAAATCCCTGGACGCGCTGACCGTTGGCTGTGACCAGATAACCATTGGCGTCGAGATTAAATTCGCCGTCGCGTGTGACGTAGGAGGTGCCGGTGGACGAATCTTTGACGACAAAATAGCCGCTGCCGTTGATGGCCAAGTTCGTAGTATTGCCGGTGCTGTTGATGGTGCCCTGGGAATCGTCCGAGATTATGGCGCCGGTGGTGACGCCTTCTCCGACCTGCACAGAATTGGAACTGTTTGACATGCTTTGGCTAAGCTCGTCCTCGAAATCCATGCTCTGGCTTTTGTAGCCGTTGGTATTGACATTGGCGATGTTGTTGCCGATGACCTGGAGATCCTCCTGAAATTGTTGGAGGCCGCTGACGCCTGTTTGAAGTGAACCGATCATATTATTGTGGGGTTTTGTTGGTTTGGTTTATTGTGTCGAGGATGCAGATGTTGAAGGTGGCGTAACCGAAAGCAACTGGCTGAGGCTGTAGGACTGGCCATTGACGACGATTTGCGCCGTGCCCGATGAAAGATCCACTCCGTTGACGACGCCTTGCGTCGTGTCGCCATTTGAATCTGTTTGCAAATTAACCTGCGATCCAATCAGGGACTTGGCTTCAGATACGGTCTGGCCGGTTGACAACTGTCCCAAGTCGGTTTGCGTGGTGGTGTTGCTGGCCAACGTGCTGAATCCTACCATTTGCGACAGCAAATCTTCATTGGTCTCCGGGTTCAATGGATCCTGCTGGGTCATTTGTGTGACCAACAGGTTTAGAAAATCCTGCTCGGACAGCGTTTGTGTTGTCGCCGATGTGATGGCATTGGCGGTCGTTTGTGAATTCGCCGCGCCGGCGGAGTTGATGGATGATATGGTGGATGACATAAATTCAGGCCCAAGTTTCCCAATTGCGTGCCAGGGTTACGGAGGCGGAAGCCGTGGCTGTGGCCGTGGGCAAACCGGGAACCAACACCGCAGGCGCTTCCGCCTGTTCGGCATCGTCCCCGGCAGTTTGGCCGTTGGGGGTGGTGGGTTGTCGGAAGCCTTCGCTTCCGCCTCCAAATAAATTTTCCGCGCACGACAACGGCGCGACGCGCACGCCGCGCGTTTCTAGCTGCTGCTGCAATTCCGGCCAGTGCCGGTTGAGCAGGTCAAAATTCCCGCGATCCAAAACCGCCCGCACTTCCACGCCGTCGCTGCGCTGCTGTAGGTTGAGGGACAACTGCGTGCCGGCGTCCGGTTTGATCACCAGTCTCAATTCATCCGCGCCGTTTTCGTGCAGCCGCACGACCTGCAACGCCATCATTTCGCGTGTCCGTTCGAGCAGGGGCGTGGCGGCGGGTGCAGGCTCGGGCAAATTCGCAGCTTCCTGCGAAATGATTTTGATCGCGGCGGCATTCGTCGGAATTTCGGCACCCATGGCTGAAACCGGTTCGCTGCCATTTTTAGACGGCGAGGCATTATCCGCGCCATCCAAACTGCCTGATAAATTTTGCCCTGCGGCTGGCGCAGCCGTTCCCGGCAATTTTTGCTGGGTCACCTCGGCAATTTTTATCTTTTTTGTCACCATTTTCATGCTCATCTCCTGTTGAGCAACAGGTGTGCCATCCGCCAACTTGAAAGTTTCCGGCGGCAAATCCCACTCCGCACTCGAACCGACTTTGATGATGATCGTTGCCGGTTCGGGCGATTCTCCTGAATTTTCAACCCCATTTCCCGCATCTTGGACAACTGGTTTTTTTTCCGCGAATTTTACCGGAGGCAATGAAGACAATTTCTTGCCGGCAAGCGGGGATAAATTATCCGCCAAAGCAATTTTGTTGGCGGCGGCGGATTTTTCCGGTGAGGCAGACAAATCCGTCAAGTTTCCGGCTTTTGCGGAAAGCGGATATGTTTGCTCGATGGGCTGGCCGGCTTGAATTGGCGGAATGGAATTGGAATTTGCCAGGCTCGGAAGTTGCGAGCCCCGGGCGGTTGCCGGCATGATTTCTGCAACTTGCTTTTTTTCCGCGAAGCTAACGGCTATGACGCTGGCTGAGTTGGATTTCGTTTCCATTTTCGGCGGCGGACTCGACAAAGCATCATCGGTCTTTGCGGCAACGCCGTTCGGCAATACGGCGGCAATCGGAATTGTGTTCGCCGCCGGAACCGGAGTGTCTGTCACCGGCACCAAATCGGATTTGGATGGAATCGTGGAGACGTTCGCGCCGCGCTTCGAACCCGGATTTATTTTGCCGAAAACTGTTTTGCCGCCTTCATTGCTTTTGGAAAGTGGCGTGGCGGACAGGCCGGCATCTGCCGTCTGGCATTTGCAATTCGGAACCGTTCCGGCATTTGCCTGCAAAACATCGGAAGGATTTTTGGCGGTGATGCGCTCCATGACAGATTGAAATTTTTCCGCCAGTTGCTCTGCCATCGGAGCGGCGGATGGCTTCGGACTAGCCGGAGAACCGGTGCCGGCGGCGAGCGGAATGAAATTCAGCGTGGACATCAGAGGGATGATTTTGCGGCAGAGGAGACATCAGGCGGCAAAACCATCCGCAGCTTTTCCGTGAGCTGTGCCGCATGTTTGGCTCCGTCCATGCCTTGCTTGCTCAACGCGTCGAGCAGGAGGCTGGCCTCGTCGGGCTTCATCACCGCAAGCAGGCGCACGACATCGTCATCGGCCATTTGTGCGATCATGCCCGCTGCGCCTTCGGGCGACATGGCGGCGATCACCCTGGCCTGCTGCTTGAGATTGACAATTTCCTGCGACTTGAGCCGGACGACGTTCCGGTCAAATTCGGCCTGCAATTGATAAATGGTCTGCGTGGCCGTGGAAAATTCCTGGCGCTCGGTGTCCAGGCGCGTTTGCAATTCCTCCAGCCGCTGCGTGCGCTCGTCGAGATCGCTCTTTTCCATTTTCACTTCAGCGACCCACTGGGCAAATTCCGGGTTCTTGAATTTCCATGACGGGTCGTTGTCCGGCGTCAGCTTTCTGTCGGCCAGCATCGCCCTGACGCCGGCGAATTGTGCGGGCCGGATCAGCAGCGCAGTCGTTCCCAGATAAATCAGGCAGCCCGAAAGGGCGACCAACCATGAAGATGTCAGCCAGCGTGTCATATTTCTTCCATTTGTTTATATTGCGACAGCATCACACAAACCGGGTGAGGTTGAATTGAGGCGCAGTCCCATTTCATCCAATTGTTTCTGCTCGTCGCGCTGCACATCGCGGTCATAGGCGCGGTGGCATTTGTCGCGCAACTGGTCGAGCGCCTTGCGGTCGCGTGTGGCCAGCGTCATTTCATGCCATGCTTCGTGGGCGGCGCGCTCTGCGGTCTTCAGCGCGGCGGCCAGTTGCTCGCAACGCCGTTCCAATTCGCCGCACCAGGCGCGCGTCTGGTGCAATTTCGCGAACGTCTCGCCCTCGGCGACCTCCTCGCACAACGCCGTCCACGCCGTGGCTAGTTCATGGGACGCGGTGTCCAGTTTGGCGGCGGCTTCGTCGCTGGCGCGCAAAGTCTCGACGTAGCGTTTTTGAGCGACGCGTTCCTTTTGCTCGCGCAGCAGACGCAACGGTTGAAGTGGAAAACGAAATGGCTTCATTATTTATTTCCTGGGTTGAGGTTGTTTTTGCAGAACGGGCGTGGACAAAACCTGCGACAAAAGCGACCAGCTTTTTGCGGTCTCAAATCCTTCGCTGACTCCCTGCCGCAAAAATCGGTTGAGCGGATCGTGCAAGGCGATGGCGTGGTCAATGGCCGGATTGCTGCCCGCCGGATAGGCTCCGATGTTGATCAAATCCTGGTTGCGCCGATAGACCGCCAGATGTTCGCGCCCGGCGGCGGTCAAATTCAATTTCTCCTCCGGCAATAAATCGCGGTTCAGTCGGCTCACGCTTTCCAAAACGTCAATCGCCGGATAATGATTTTGCGTGGCCATCTCGCGCGTCAGCACGATGTGTCCGTCGAGAATCGAACGCGTCGCGTCGGCAATCGGATCATTCATGTCGTCCGCCTCGACGAGCACGGTGAACAGGCCGGTGATGTCGCCTGTCTCGCCGGTGCCGGCGCGTTCGAGCAATTGCGGCAGCAGCGAAAAAACCGACGGCGTGTAACCGCGCGTGGTCGGTGGCTCGCCAACGGCCAGCCCGATTTCACGCTGCGCCATCGCCAGACGCGTCACGGAATCCATCATCAGCAAGACGCCAAGCCCCAGGTTTCGAAAATATTCCGCAATTGCCATCGCCAGATACGCACCCTTGACGCGATGCAGCGCCGGTTCGTTGGAGGTGGCGACGATGACGACGGATTTTTTGCGCCCGACCGCGTCGAGATCGCGTTCCAGAAATTCGCGGACCTCGCGGCCGCGTTCGCCGATGAGGGCGATGACGTTCACATCGGCGTCGGCGCGCGACGCCATCATACCGAGCAAGGTGGATTTGCCGACGCCGCTGCCGGCAAAAATGCCGAGGCGCTGGCCGCGGCCGCAGGGCATGAAAGTGTCAACCGCCTTGATGCCGGTTTGAAAAACTTTATTGATGCGCTGGCGCTTGAGCGGATGCGGCGGGAGCAAATTCAATTCGACCGCCTGTTCGGTTTGAACCGGACCCAGGCCGTCAATTGGGCGACCCAGACCGTCGAGCACGCGGCCTTTGAGCGCGTGGCCGACTCCGATGCGCATGGGCAGGCCGCTGGCGGTGACTTCGCTGCCGGGATGGATGCCGTGCAATTCGCCTAGCGGCATGAGCAGCAAATGATGGTTCCGAAAACCGACAACCTCGGCGAGCGTGATGCCATCGTGCCGCGCGGATTCAATCCGGCAAATTTCGCCGACGGCGGCGACGGGGCCTTCCGATTCGATGACCAAGCCGATGACCTGCACGACGCGACCGCACGTCTCCGTGACGCGCGCCGAACGCACGCGTTGAAGCGCGGCGTCGAAACGTTTGGCTGGACATGACAGGGCGGGTTTCATGCGGAAATGGATTCGCGAAGCTGTTCAATTTTGGTTTCGCGGCGCGCGTCAAGCAGGCCAAAGCGTGTTTGCACAAGACAGCCGCCACGGGTGATTTCCGAGGAGCCGATGAACTTGAGCGGACCGGCTTCAGGCAGCCCTTGAAGAACCGGCGACGAATGTTTGCGCAACAAGGCAAGATCGTCGGGATGAAGCTGGATGGTGATTTCTGCGGTTTCCTTGGTCTGGGCGACCGCTTCGCGCACGACGGATTGGACAAGCTCCGGCGAGATGGGAATGCCCGCGACAATTTTTTTCGCGGATTCGAGCGCGATGTCAAATAGGGCACCCTCCGTTTGCTGAATGACCTCCGGCACGGCGTTGCGCAGCGATTCAAGGATGCCTTGTTGCAGTTCGAGCAGCTCGCCACGCTGCTGGAGCAACTGTTCGCCGAGATTTTTTTCCGCGTCATGACGCCCGCGCTCATAGGCGGACTGTTCGGCGATTCGCACGCGGCCTTCGAGTTCGCTTTCCCTCGGCAGCGCGGTGACGCGCACGTCGCGGAGCGGCCCGGAGAGGGTGATGGTTTCAGACCATTTCATATTCGGCTGTGCGGGCTTCATCGAGGTCAATCTCGCCTTCGGTCTCGAGCTTGCGGACGGCGTCAATGATCCGCAATTGCGCGGCCTCGACGTCGCGGAGCTTGACGTGGCCGAGCGCAATCATTTCGTCCTGCACGCCCGCAGCGCCGCGGCGAGAAATGTTTGAGAGAAGCAGTTTTTTGAGCGGTTCGCTCGCCTTCTTGAGTGCGAGGGCGAGGTCGCGCATTTCCGTCTCGCGCATGATACGCTGGATGACCTGGGCGTTGAGCATGAGCAGGTCTTCGAACGTGAACATCTTTTTTTGAATGGCCTGGGACAATTCAGGGTTGCGTTCCTCGATGCTGGTGAGCATCGAGCGGCTGATAGTTTTGTCCATCGCGTTCAAAATGTCCGCAGCGGGCGTGATGCCGCCAGTCTGGCTGAGCGCGCGGGTTTGTTTGACACCCATTTTGGCGTTGAGCACGTTCACCACTTTTTCCGTCACCTCAACCGGCGTGGGTGCCAGTGTGGCGAGGCGCTCGATGATGCTGTCGCGCTGGTCGGGTTGAAACAATGGAAACATCTGCGCGGCCTTTTCCGGCGAGAGATGACTGACGACGAAGGCGATGGTCTGCGGCTGCTCGTCGCGGATGAGGTTGAAAATGCTGCGCGAATCCATGTCGGCAATGGACTGCATGGCGCTGGTGGAAACCCGGTTGGGCATGACGCGGCCCAGAATGTCGCTGGCCTTGAAGCTGCCTACCGCCCTTTCGAGCGCGTTGCGCGTCACTTCCAGACCCGCCGAAATGGAGGTGCTGGCGGCAAGCGCGACCTCGGAAAAATCAAACAGGATTTCCTGCTGCTGTTCGCGGGTGATGAGATTGAACCGCGCCATTTCTCGGGAAACGGATTCGATCTCGCGCGGCTGAAACTGCTTCAGGATTTCCGACGCGCCTTCCGAGCCGATCATGACCAGCAACGCCGCGAGCTTCTGCGTCTTGGTCAGCGCGCCATTTTCAGCGGGAGCCGCTTCGGGTGAATTTTCAATTTTTGCAGCCATGATAAATCAGCGTTCGGGAGTTGTGCCGCGGTTCATCCAGTCGCGGATGGCCTGGCTCATGTTGGATGGATTTTCCTTGATGAGCCGGTTCAGCACGTCCACGGTCACGACACCGGGCTGCGGTTCGGGCAGCCAGTGGCCATTGCCGTTGCCATTGCCGTTTTGATGACCCATGAGTTTGCCGATGGGAACGCCCAGCGGAATTTCCTGGACGGGCGTGCGTTTGAAAATGCGCAGCAAAACGACCAGCGCAACGAAACCGAGGGCTGGATAAACAAAATTGCGCGCCGTGTCCCACCAGAACTCCGTTTTTTGCTGCTGGTCCAATTGCTGTGTCATGGTGTTGGCGAACTCGTCGTTGAATGGCATCTCCTCAAGCGTGATGGTGTCGTTGCGCGTGTTGTCGGCGATAGTCTGGATTCCAATCGCGCCGATGACGATCTGCTTGAGCTTGTCGAGTTCCTCCGGCGAGCGGTTGACAACTTTCCGGTCGGTGCCCGTGCCTTCATATTGCGCGGCGACGGTCACGGCGGCGGAAAGCCGTTTGATGCCGCCCGGTGCCTGGGTGAGGCTACTGACGGTTTTGTTGATTTCGTATTCGACGGTGGAAGTGATCTTGTGATTGTCGGAGTTGTTGACCGGCGCGGCGGCGGTTCTGACGCTGTTGGTGTCGGTGGAGGTATTGGCGGAGATGCCGACGGCCGAAGTTGAACTGGAAGTGGTGGCGATGGTGCTCTCGTCGTTTTTGGTTTGCGTGCGGATGACCTGTCCGTCGGGATCAAATTTCTCCGCCGTGCTGCTGGTGGTGTCGAAATTGATTTCGGCGGAGACACGAACGATGGCCTGGCCGGGGCCGAGGACTTTTTCGAGCATGTCCTGCGCTTTCTTGGCGAGGTATTGTTCGAGATTGCGCTGTGCGGCGAGCTGCGAGGTGGACAGGCCGGAAATGGAATCGTTTTCGTTGTTCTCGGAAAGCACGTTGCCCAGATTGTCCACGACGGTGACAAAATTGGGGCTCAATCCCTCGACTGAGTTGGCGACGAGGAACCGAATGGAATTGATGGATGACGGCTGCAACTGCGTGTTGCCGCGGACGCGGACGAAAACGGAGGCGGTCGGGTGTTTGTCCTTGTCGAGTAACAGACGGTTCTCCGGAATCACGATCATCACGCGGGCGGCTTCGATTTCATCAATCTGGCTGATGGTGCGTGCCAGTTCGCCCTGGATGGCACGGGTGTAATTGGCGCGCTGCACAAAATCGGAAATGCCAAAGTTCGGCTTGTCGAAAATTTCAAAACCAACGCCGTCGCCGCTGGGAATTCCTTTTCCAGCCAGTTGCATCCGCATTTCATAAACCTTGTCGGCAGGAACCATGATCGAACCGCCGCCCTCACCAATTTTGTAGGGCACCTTGGCGTCATCGAGCGCGGCGATGACCTTGGATGCCTCGGTGTCGGATAATTTTCCGTAAAGCAGGCTGTAATCGGTGCGCGACGACCAGAACGCGATTGAACCTAGTCCGGCCACCAGCACAAGGGTGGCGGCGAGGACGCTGACGCGCTGGTTCACGCCAAGCTGTTTCCAGATTTCAACGAGCTGTGTGCCGAGTTTTGAAAGGTTGTTCATGGGAAAATTCCATTATACCTGCATTTTCATGATTTCCTGATAGGCATCGAGCAGCTTGTTGCGGACCTCGACCATCAGTTGAAACGATACGTTGGCCTCTTCCATCGCGATGACGGCCTGATGCAGCGAGGCATCGCCGCCGGCCTGCAAACTGTTCACGGTTTGCGAAGCGGCGATTTGCTTGCTGTTCACTTCCCCGACCATCCGGCCGAGCATCGTCGAAAACGAATCGCCCGACGGCTGCGCCGGGGCGAGCACGCCCGGCTGGTCCGCCGTCGTCACCGGCAGCGACGGCGCGATTTTTTCGCCAGGCGAAACACCGTAAGCTGACATCAGTGGCTGGATGGCGTTGAGTGGTATCATTGTTCAAATCAATGTTTGCCAATGGCGAGAACTTGCAGCGCCATGTCTCGGGCGTTTTTGATCACGGCAAGATTGGCCTCAAAGGAGCGCGAGGCTGAAATCATGTCCGCCATTTCCTCCTGAATGTTGACGTTGGGTGTGGCGACCATGCCGTGCGCGTCGGCGTCGGGATTGCCCGGTTCATAAACCGAGTCAAATGGGCGCGGATCTTTTTCAATTCCGGCGACGCGCAGCGTCGGGGCGGCCTGTCCGCCGTTCATCGCCTGCTGGAGCGCGCTTTCAAATACGACGACCTGCCGTTGGTAAGGCTTGCCATCCGGGCCGTGCGTGGTGTTCGCGTTGGCGATGTTTTCAGAAATGACATTGAGCCGCGTGCGTTCGGCATCGAGCGCGGCGGCGGTGCTTTGAACTCCTGAAAGTATATCAATCATGATCGTCAACTGACGGTTCCGGTGATGGCCATTTTGAGCCGGTAAAGATCCGTGCTGATCAACTGGGTTTCCAGCGTGTTGGCCAGGGTGTTCTGGTTCATTTTTAGCAATTCATCTTCAAGGCTGACGGTGTTGCCGTCGGGGCTGACGGAGACGGCGTTCGGGTCAACCTCCAATTGGGGATTGAGCGCGGCGATTTGCTGCGGGTCGCGCGCGGCACAGGCGCGCTGGAGTTCCGAATTGAACGAAGCCGCCACGTCCAGCCGCTTGTAACCTGGAGTCTCCAAGTTGGCGATGTTGCTCGCGATGGCCGTCTGGCGCAAAGAAACGGCGTCGAGCGTCTTTTTTGCGGCCAGATAATCGGGCTGGTTGAACAGGGCGTCTATCATGCGACTTTTTCCAGACGTTGTTAAGCAGCATCAGTGCCAGCATGAAAAAATCTAAATAATTGGGAATTCGACCGTGTTGTGATCTGCCAAAGAGGAAAATTTTACCGATGCCAACTTCGCAGCTAGGCAAGTATTATCCAGCGGATGAAAAGCGGGCGGAAAAGCTGCCCCGCACCAGACAAATTAAGCTTCGGTCAATTCTTCCTGCTCGGACTCGCCCTGGACCGGATTGCCGTTGTATTCAAGCAATTTGTAGCGCATGGTGCGGATGCTGATGTTCAACATTTTTGCGGCGTGGGTGCGATTGCCATCGCAACGGCGAAGCGCGGCCAGAATGTGCTGCTTTTCCAGTTCTGCAAGCGTCGTGAACCCGTTGCCATTGGTTCCCGATGACAAGCTCATGTCCGCAGGCGGCTCGTTGAATCCCAAATGTTCCGGCTCCAATTCATTGTGGCTGTCGCAAAGAATGACGGCTCGTTCAATGACGTTTTGCAGTTCGCGGACATTGCCGGGCCAATGATGCGCCTTGAGCGCCTGCACGGCCTTGGTCGAAAGCCCGTGAACCTGCACACCGTGCTTGCGGCTGAAACGACGCGTGAATTCCGCAGCCAGAAGCGGCACGTCCTCGGGATGCTCACGCAGCGGTGCCAGATGAATTGGCACGACGTTCAGCCGGAAAAACAAATCCTGGCGGAATTCCTTTTTCTCCACGCTTTCGTCGAGCCGGCGATTGGTGGTGGCGATGACCCGCACGTCCACCTTGATGGTGCGGTTGCCGCCGACGCGTTCGAGTTCGCGCTCCTGCAAGACGCGGAGCAGCTTGGCCTGGACGCTTGGGGAAATTTCGCTGATTTCATCCAGCAAAATGGTGCCGCCGTGGGCCAGCTCAAACCGGCCTTCGCGCTTGTTCAACGCACCGGTGAACGCGCCGCGTTCATGGCCGAAAAATTCGCTTTCGATCAGATTTTCCGGGATGGCGGCGCAGTTGACCTTGATGAACGGCGCATTGGCGCGGGTGCTGGCGCGATAAATTGCCCGTGCCACCAGCTCCTTGCCGGTGCCACTCTCGCCTTGGATGAGAACGGTGGCCTGTGTGTGGGCGACCTTGCGGATGAGCTGGTGCAGATTTTCCATGACGGCGCTCTGGCCGAGCAATTCGCAGCCGGTGTCCTCGTTGTTGTCCTGGCTTAAGAAATGGTTGACGCGAACCAATTGTGTGAATTCCTCGGCCTTCTTCAGAGTGACATCCAGTTGCTCGCTGGAAAACGGCTTGATCATGTAATCAAACGCACCGTTCTTCATGCAGTCCACCGCGGTTTCGACGGTTCCAAATCCGGAGATGACCACCACCAGCGGCTTTTGCGGGCGGAGCTGGAGAGCTTTCAACAAATCCGTGCCGTCGCCGTCAGGCAGGCGGACATCGAGGAAAATCAAATCGAAATTGTCGCGGTTCAAATACTCCTGCGCCTCGGCAATGGTCTCGACGGCGGCAACGTCGTAACGCCGGTTGCGCAATTGTTGTTCGAGGTTTCTGCGGACGATGGCATCGTCCTCCAAAACAATTATTTTTTCGATGGCCATAAATCAATGGGGTGTGTTTCTGAGGTAAAGACTGGCGACGTAATTGGACGGCGGCGCGGCGCAGGAAGTTACATGGCACGCTGGAATCAGCCCGCGCCGGAGCAGGGCCTGCTGGTTTTCTCGGTCCAACAGGAGGATTTTGACGATCAAGTTTTGAAGCATTTGAATTGCCTGTTTCACGTCCGGGACGCTGTCACGCTCAACGTGGCTGCATTGCTGCCAAAGCTGACGCCAGCGCTTTATTTCAGACGTAAGGGGATTCAACTGTCCAAGCAAGTCTTTTCTCATTTTCGAAAAATCAAACGGCCGGTATTCGCCTGTTCCGGACAGGGCCTGATGTTCCCGCGAGGCCAGCGCCAGCGTCTGTTCGCAGAGAACTTCAAACGCACGCAAATCGCGCAATAGTTCAGGAATGAAACCGGCGGGCGCGTTGGGATTCATGGCTTGGATATGTTGTTGGCGGTTGCAATCATGTTCGTGTCACGCAGGCTGTAATTGTCCGCTTCCGCCTTGCTCTGCCATTGTATGAAGCTGACACGCCACCGCGCCATGTCAACGATGGACTTCAAGCTTGGCGGCGCATTGGTGTCCAGTTCGCTTTCCCGGCTGATGATCCGGTTGTAAATGTCGGTGGCCTTTTGCGGCTGCCAGAGACGTTCGTAGGTCATGCCCATTTGATACCACACCGGCAACTGCCATTGCGGCGAAGGGTCCAATTGCGCGAGGCTGGTGTAAATGTCGAGCGCGCGCGGATAATCGCCCTCGCGGAAAAACTGGTTGGCGATTAGATTCCCGGTGCGCTGCTGCCAGTAGGCCCAGCTTTCCGGGTGGCTGGTTGCCTGTGCGCTTTGTTCCCGGAGCAGGGTCAAAACTTGCTGGAGCGATTCATTGTCACGGCCCAGCTCCTTGAGCGCAGACGCCAGATCAAAGCGCACTTCCGGCACTTCGGGGGTGTCGGGATAATGCGCCAGGTAATCATGCGCATAAGCCACAGCCTCATCGTAATTGGTCGTGTTGCCGTAACAACGGATCAGCTTGTAAAGCACCTGATGCTTGTCAATTTCCGCGTTGTCCTGCTTGAACAGCCGGGAGAAATACTGCGCCGCATCGGCGTATTTGCCGAGTTCGTAATGCGTTTCCGCGATTTCCATCTGCGCTTCCAGCACGAGATGCTCGTAATAATCCAGCCGGTCGTTCTTCAACGTGAGCGCGGAAGTCATCACGGCGTAAAATTTTGCGAGCGCCAGATCGTGAATCCCCATTTCCCGGAAAACCTGTCCTTGACGGAGCAAGACTTCGGGAACTCGCGGCTCGTCCGGCCAGCGGCCCAGAAATTGCGCGTAAATATCCTGGGTGCGCGGGAGATCGTCTTCATCGTGGGCGACCGCCGCGAGTTCAAGCAGGGCGGATTTCTGGATCGCCACCGGCGTATCCTTGTCCAGCAACGCCACCAATATCGGCTTGGCGTCCTTCGTCTTCCTGATTTTTCGCAAGTAACGCCCGGTTTCCAGCTTTTGAACGAACCCGTCCATGGTATCCGCTGCAACTGCCGGTGTGGCGTTGGCCTTGTTTGTTGTTGCTTGAACTGTTTGCGGGGCAGGGGCGGACTGGGCAGAAATTGCCTGGCCGCCGGCAACATTTGCCGGTTGATTCGAATGGTCAATCGAATCAGCAGAATTGAAGTCAAAATCAACAATTGATTCGCTCGGCAAATTGGTCTCGGCAAAATTTGCCTGCACCGAAGCGGAAAAAATTGCCGCAACCGCCGCCAGGAAAATTAAATTCCAGACGCGTGCCTGAGTAATCCGACCTGAAAAATATGTCCTGCAAATCCGGCTCATTGACTTCGATAAATTGCCTCGCTGGAAGGTGATGCAGCCGATGGCGGCGGCGTGAACCCTACCGGCGTCACGACGCGGACATTGGTTTGGTTCGTCGCGCTGCCGCCCGGCTTGAAATAGTTCACCAGCATTTCAGGTGTCACTACTAGCAATTCATCTGCCGAATGGGTTTCCGCCGGCAAATTTGTGGATAAGTTCTCCGGCATGGCCGGAACTGACGCACCGGTTTTCGCTTCAGCCGGTGGAATCGCATCGCCCGTATTGGTTGAAACCGCCGTAATTAGGGGCGGCGAATTTGTTTGGGCAATAACTGCCGGCTTGTCGGCGACCGGAGGCGTCCACGAAAAAAACTTTGCCGGAACCGCCGCTGCTTCAAAACGCAACGGACTCGGACCGATCATCGCAAGATACGCCGCGCCCGTGACCTTCAGGCAGATCAATGAGAACAGCGCAGCCAGGATAATGCCCAGCCGGCGAACTCTGAAAAAATGTTTAATCATGCGCGAACACGGTTTTCCGACCAATGCCAAGCCTGATTACGCCTGTGCATTTCCTATGAATTAATCGTAGCCACCCACCAAGATGACCTTCGCTATCGAATCGGCTAAAATTGCCGGGGCTTGAGAAAAAACGCGCGTTCAATAAAATTTTTTCCGCTCAAGTTTTCCATGCCGCCGCCGATACTATGATGTTGGATAGTTATTATGTCAGAATTGGTTGCGACGGAAAAAATCGAACGGCTCGACAGCAGGGTCATCAACAACCGGCTCGCGCTTTGCCCCTCCTTGCCTTCATTGGGAAGCATCAACAAGGCGTTGCAGGGGCTTCTCCAGGCCGAGCAGCGTTATTCCGCGCACATATCCGAAATCGTCCGGCGCGATCCCAGCCTCACCTCACGACTGCTGCGGCTGGTCAATTCCGTCTATTACGGACTCACCACGCCCGTCAACAGCATCGAGGAAGCCGTCTTTTACCTCGGCGTCCGGCAGATACGCCAGCTCACCACCGTCACGCCCATCATCGAGGATTTTCAGAAGCTCTCGCACCAATGCGCCTTTCCGTGGCGGAATTTCTGGCAGCACTGCATCGGCACCGCCATCCTCACCCGCGAAGTCGTCAGCATGGTTCAGACGCCGGCGGATGAATCCGACTACGTCGCCGGGCTGGTTCACGACGTGGGCAAAATCATCATGGCCTGGTCGTTCCCCGACCATTTTTCCGAAATCCACCGTCAGGCGGAACTGGGCAACCGCGACCTCGTCGAAATCGAAAATGACGTGCTGGGGATTGACCACGCCGAACTCGGCGCGCTCTACCTCGAACGCCACCGGATGCCGGAGCTGATGGTAAAGGCCGTCCGCTATCATCATTCACCCGAAAAGGCGGACAACCATCAATTGATCATCGCCTCCGTGCAGATCGCCGACCTGTTGATACGCAACGCGCAGATCGGGTGCAGCGGCAACTACATGGAAGTGACGCACGAACATTGTCTGCGGGCCTCCGGCTGGCGGATATTATTCCCCGACATGCAGGACGCCGAGCAGACCATCGCCCGCGCGTCTTTGCGGCGCAGCCTTGAACAACTGCCCCACATTCTGGAAGGGCTTGTCTGAGCCGGAATTTGATTTAACAACGAAGGCATAAAGGAACCAGGTTTTTTCTTCATTGCTTGGTTGTTTTAAGTTGATTCTTGCTTTACTTTTGTCCTTGCCTCGAATTGGTGGACAGTGTTGGGTGATTGTGTGAGCTAAAGGACACGGCACCATGAATACGGTTGACGGCAAGAAATCGTTTGGCCGTTTTGTTCCCCCGCGTTTGCGGGTTCAACTTTCGCTTCCAAGGTTGTTTTCAACGGCGAAAAAAATTAAAGTCATTTCCGTCCAAACCATAATGAAACCGATTCTCTTCACTTTGCTGGGTTTTTTTCTGGAGTTCGCCGGTGCCCAGATTACCGCCGCAAGAGCTTCCAGTCCGTTGCTGCCGGTGCAGTTGCGCTGCGACTACGCCGAAAACCCGCTCGGCGTGGACTCGCGGTCGCCGAGGCTGTTCTGGCAGCTCGACAGCCCGGAACGCGGGCAACTGCAAACTGCCTACGAGATCCTGGCGGCTTCCAGCCCGGAAATACTCGCGCAGGACCGGGGCGATTTGTGGGACAGCGGCCGGGTGAAATCCAGCGAGACCATTCAAATTCCTTACGCCGGAAAATCTTTGAAGTCTTCACAGCAAGTTTTTTGGAAAGTGCGCGTCTGGGACAAATTCAAAAATGTCTCCGCGTGGAGCGAGCCGGCGTCGTGGACGATGGGCATTCTGTCCGAAGCCGACTGGCGGTCAAAATGGATCGCGTCGCCGACGAATTGCGAAACGCTTTTGTTGCGCCGCGAGTTCACTGTGAAACCCGGACTACGGCGCGCGCTGGTTTTCGTCTGCGGCCTCGGCCAGTATGAACTCACGCTCAACGGCTCGAAAGTCGGCGACGACTTGCTGTCGCCCGGCTGGTCGAAATACAACCAGACCTGCCTTTACGACACCCACGACATCACCTCGCAATTACAACCGGGCCAAAATGCCGTCGGCCTGTTTCTCGGCAACGGCATGTATAACGTGGAGAAAACTGGACGCTATGCAAAATTCGTCAATTCGTTCGGCCCGCTGAAAGCCATCGCGCAACTGCGATTGGAATACGCCGATGGCTCGGCGGAAATCATCGGCACTGATGACCAATGGCGCGTCGCGCCCGGCCCAATCACTTTTTCCAGCATTTATGGTGGCGAAGATTATGACGCCCGGTTGAATCCGGTCGGCTGGGACAAGCCGGGCTTCGCTGACGCCGCGTGGAACGCCGCGCAAATGGTTGACGGGCCGGGCGGAAAGCTTGCCGGACTTTCCTGCGCCGCGCCGCCGATTCGCGCGTTTGAAATTCTCCAGCCCGTCAAATCAAATATAATCCGCACCAACACGACCGTTTATGATCTCGGCCAGAACGCGGCCGTCATGCTCCGCATCAGCGTCAACGGAAAACGCGGTGACATCGTCCGCGTCACCCCATCCGAACTGCTCAAGGCCGATGGGTCGCTGGATCCGCGTTCCAGCCGTGACGGCCATCCGGTTTACTGGCAATACACGCTGGACGGCGGCGGCGTGGAAAACTGGTTCCCGACATTTTTTTATCAGGGCTGCCGCTATCTGCAAGTCGAGTGCCGGCCGGCGGAAGCCGGCAGCGAACCGCCGACGGTCGAAGCCATCGAAGGCAACGTGATCCGGTCAAGTTCCCCGGCGGTCGGTGAATTTGAATGCTCCAACGATTTGTTCAATCGCATCCACACGCTCATCCGCTGGGCTCAGCGCGCCAACATTGTGAGCGTGCTGACCGATTGTCCGCATCGCGAGCGGCTCGGCTGGCTGGAGCAATATCATCTGAACGGCCCGTCGCTGCGCTACGAATTTGATCTCGCGCAGCTTTACACCAAAGGCATGAACGACATGGCCGATTCGCAACTGGCCGACGGGCTGGTGCCCGACATCGCGCCAGAATATACGGTGTTCGGCGGGGGCTTCCGCGATTCGCCCGAATGGGGCAGCGCCTTTGTGCTTGTGCCGTGGCAACAATATGAGTTCACCGGCGACAGCGAATTGCTGCGCCGCTACTACGACGGCATGAAGTGCTATGTCGCCTACCTCGGCACGAAAGCGCAAGAGCACATCGTTTCATACGGTCTCGGCGACTGGTATGACATCGGCCCGCGTCCGCCCGGCCCGTCGCAGCTCACGCCGAATTCGCTGACCGCCACCGCATTTTATTATTATGACACATGGATCCTCGCGCAGGCGGCGGCGTTCCTCGGCAAAGCGAATGAGGCAAAACAACTCACCGCGCAGGCAAATGAAATTCGCGCCGCGTTCAACCGGAAATTTTACAACCAGGCAAAAGGCAGCTATGCCACCGGCTCGCAAACGGCCGACGCCATCCCGCTCGTGATGAATCTTTGCGAACCAACGAATCGTGCGGCCGTCTTGAACGCCCTCGTCGCCGACGTTCGCAAACACGGCAACGCCATCACCGCTGGCGATGTCGGCTATCGCTACCTGCTGCGGGCGCTCGCGGAAGGCGGACGCTCGGACGTGATTTTCGACATGAACAACCAGTCGGACAAGCCGGGCTACGGCTATCAGTTAAAAATGGGCGCGACCAGTTTGACCGAGGCGTGGGATGCGAATCCGTCATCCTCGCAAAATCATTTCATGCTCGGCCAGATCATGGAATGGTTTTACGCCGACCTCGCCGGCATCGCCGCCGATCCGGCCGCGCCCGGTTTCAAAAATATTTTGATCCGCCCGCAGCCCGTCGGCGATGTGGCCTGGGTCAAGTGCGCCTACCATTCCATCCACGGCCGCATCGCGGTGGAATGGAAAAAGGCGGCCGGCAGTTTTTCGCTGAAGCTGGAGATTCCCGCCGGCACCACCGCCACGGTTTATCTTCCCACCACCGACATCAAAACCGTGACGGAAAACGGCATCCGCGCCACGAAGTCGCCGGGTGTAAAATTTTTGCGGCAAGAAAACAACCGGGCGGTTATTGCGGTTGCATCGGGAAGCTATCAATTCACTTCGAAACAAGCAGGTCAATAAAGCCACGCTTATTTGGGCACTTTTTTGCTCGCCGAAGAAAATTCGGAACAATTTTCTCAAAAAAATCGGTTCGAACTTTCAGATGGCGGAAAAATCGTTGGCGGTGGAGTTCAAAAAACCGTGGAATATATTGGCCGAATTCAATTCCGACCTGACAAGCACAAACACGCGCCTGCGCGATTTTTGCAAAAAGTCAGAATGGCGGTATCTCTTGGACAAAGTTCGAACATTTTTTGACGACAACCCGCTTGTTTAGGGTATCCCCACACCCTTCCCCACAGCGGGGATAGGCAGTGTCGTCAATTCGTCCTTTGTTGGCAATGGTTTCATTGCCATTTGACGATGTGTTCGCACCCCCTACTTCGGTCGGTTTTTCCCCTGACGGGGCTACGGGCTGCGCGCGGCTCACGCCGTGCTCGCCCAAAACCTCCCTCGTCGCTCACGCGACCTACGGGTTCACACACACGGACGGGTTGGAACGGGTTAAAGGACAGAGAAAATGTCCTTTACGGGTGAACACGGGTTAAGACGGGTTGGACGGGTTTTGGGAGTTCCGCTATCGCGGTGCAGCCAAAGACTTGAGAGTTGTCTGCGCCGTGCGGGGAATGTCCTGCCTACGCCCCTTGACCCCCTCCGGCTGGACACCCCACCCATGCTCGAAACATCCCAAGACTTTGGCTGGAGGAACGGGCATGCGAGCAGACGCGGGCATTCTTCCAAGTTTTCAGAAAGCCGCGCCAGCTCGCGGTTCATGGTAAAATATTCGGTTAGAAGTGTGTTCCTCACAAAAAAACCTCAACCATTAAAAAATATGAACATGACGTATGGAGATTCAGCGAATGTCTCCGTTGGGAGCAGCAAACTGAAAGACCAGCCCGCAGGGGAACGACCCCGCGAACGGCTCATTGAGCGCGGAGCAGCGGCATTGAGCGCAGCCGAACTCATCGCCATTTTAGTGAAAACCGGATTGCCCGGCGCAAACGCCCTCGACATCGGCAAGCAGTTGATTCAGAAATTCGGCTCGCTTGGCGCTATGGCAAAGGCATCCGTGGACGAATTGCAGTGCATCCGGGGTATTGGACGGGACAAGGCCGTTACGCTGGTAGCTGCGTTCACGCTGGCAGGGAAGATCGCCGAAGAATTACAGCGCGAGTCGCCCGTTTTGGACAATCCGCAGGCCATCGCAGACCTCTTGCGGGAACAGAACCGCACGAAGAACGTCGAGACGTTCCAGATATTGATGGTGAACACGAGGCGGCGATTGATACGCGTCGAACAGGTGTCGCAAGGATTGCTCGATACAATTCTGGTTCATCCGCGAGAGGTGTTCAATTCGGCCATTGCAGCACGCGCCGCCGCCATCGTTTTGGTCCACAATCATCCATCGGGCGACCCGACGCCGAGCGAGGCAGACATCAAAGTGACGCGTGATTTAATTCGCGCCGGCCAACTTCTCAAAATCGAAGTGCTCGATCACGTCATTTTGGGCTGTGCCACGGCAGACAGGTCGAAGGATTTTTCATCGTTACGGGAGCTTGGGTATTTTTATGCCTGACGTGGCATTGCAGGGCGATTCTCAAAAGGGAATCGCTCTTTTTTATGTTCCAAAAAATTTATTTGCAATTGACCACGCATACCTACTGGATAAGCTTTTCGTATGGCCGCAGAAGAAAAGCCGAGTGTTCCCGACGTTGAGGAATTTTTGAAAAACGCCAAGACCTTACTGGCGACGATCACTGAATTGGCTGAAACTGCAAAAAAGGCGGCGGCAGAGACAAACACATCCCGTGATGCTGCCACAGAATCTCAAAAGCAGATTGTCGCAGTCATAAACGACGCCAAAGCGAAGTTGGCTGAAATTACTACTACCGCAACGCAAGCTGTAGCGGCGGCTGGCACAACTCGTGACGCAGTCGCAGAATCTCAAAAACTGATTGCCGGAGTTCTTGCCGAAGCCAAAACAAAACTTACAGAAATCACAACCGCTGCAACGCAAGCGTTGACGACGGCGGGCACGTCTCGCGACGCTGCCACAGAATCTCAAAAGCTTGTTGCCGGAGTTCTCGCCGAAGCCAAAGCGAAGTTGACTGAAATTACTACCGCCGCAACACAGTCAGTGGCGGCGATGACGAAGATTACGGGCGACCAAGCCGTGATTGCGACCAAGTCGGCCCATATTGACGATGCTCAAAAACACGCGGACACGGTTCGTGCGAACCTTGACCGCGAACTCACAGCCGCGAAGCAGAAGGCGACCGAATCCGGGGCGCAACAAACCAAAGCTCAATCGGCGGCAGACAGCGCCGCAGAGTTGCTTGCAGATGTCCGAACAACCAAAGGATCGGTCGAGGCAGATGTAGCAACAATAGTTGCGGCTCGAAAGACCGCAGAGGACTCGGCTGTTGTGACAAAGGGTTTGGCAGACAAGTCGGTTGCAGTGGAGGAGCGAATTGCAACTTACGAAAAACGACTTGCCGAACTTGATGCGCTTTGCACCGCACAACTGAAAACGATAGAAGATTTACTTCCGGGCGCGACGGCGGCAGGCCTTGCTAGTTCTTTTGATGAACGTCGCAAGACTTTCCTAAAGCCGCATAATCGGTGGCAATGGCTGTTCGTCACCTCTGTTTTGGCAATCGTGGCATTGGCTGTTTCCGGTTTGTGGCACGTCTATAATGCTGGAACGCCGCCGACCTACGACGAATTGTTTCGCTTGTGGTTGTCCCGCCTGCCCGTGGCGGCCGCACTGGTTTGGCTGGCAGTCCATGCGAGCCACGAATCGGCACTCGCGAAGCGACTGGAGGAAGACTATGGTTACAAGGCAGCAGTGGCTTCTTGTTTGTTGGGATTCCAAAAACAAATATCAGAAGTTGGCAAGGATGCGGCAACCAACGCATCGCTTGCCAAACTGCTCGACAACACCCTCACGACAAGGAGACTCACAAATTTCAGTCCCGTCAAGTCACGAATTATCCCGAGTAGTCACTACATGGGGTAAATTGTCGGCACCACTCAAGGCGGCAATCCTCGCCATCATCTATTCAGCGGAGGGCCAGCCATGATCTTAAATCCGGCTGAAGTGCTGAATCCCGTATTCAACGCTCTGGACGCCCTGATCCAAGATTACGGCGTTTTTCTTTACCTCGTGTTCGTCTGGTTGTCCCTGGGAGCGATTGCCTGGGTGTTGGGCGGCGGCTTGCGGCGGAAACGGCCACAAGGCAACTCCGTCACGGTTGTTCCCGGCATCATCTTTACGACGCGACCGCCGATGCACACATCGCCGCCAATCGTCATCACCGAACCGAAGCCGACTCGCCGCGTGGAAGATGAGGAGATTGTCGAGTTCCTGATTAGCGAGGGTTTGAGAATCTCCGCCGCCGAAGAATTGACCACGACTTTTCGCCGCATTCGGCGTCTGGCAAATTACTACTACAACGGCCCAGCAAAGTGGGAAGATATTCGCGAACACGAAACACGGACGTTCCTGATCGTGCCATTGTTGATTGCGCTGGGCTGGCCAGAACAGTCCATCAAGATTGAACAACCCGTGACAGGAGGACGGGTTGACCTCGCCCTTTTCGACGGTCCTTTCGCTGGCGACCCCAACGAATCTGTGGCCTTAATTGAAACCAAAGGCTTCGCACAGGGGCTTTCCTATGCACCGGAGCAGGCGCGGAACTACGCACAACATTTTCCAAAGTGCCAGGTTATCTTTGTCTCCAACGGCTATTGCTACAAAGCATACCGGCGCACCAAGGATGGGTTTTCCTCCGAGCCATCTGCATATTTGAACATCCGCGATCCGAGGGACGCCTATCCGCTGAATCCGAAGATTCCTGGTGCGCTTGAAGTTTTGCGCTTGCTGCTGAAGGGAACTTGAGCCATGCCCCACGCCTACACAGAAGATCAGTTTGTCGAGCAGCCCGCCACCGGGTTGTTCATGGAGCTCGGCTGGCAAACGGTGTCGGCACAGGTGTCGTCGTAGTTGCCGCTTCTGCTGCCGGTGTTGATGACGGTGGTGGAGTTGGCGACTGTAATAACATCAGATGTATCTTTATTTAATAATTTATTAGAAGCGTCCTATGGCGCGGTTAAAATTTACGTTCAACACTGTTTTCTGAAAACAGTGTTGATGCCGAAGCGCAAGTAGAGCGCTTCGGCAAGGAAATTTTAACCGCGCCATAGGAGGGTGTGTCAAGCTTTTGTTATGATGTTACTGCACCGGCACAATGCCAGTGCTACACAAGCATAACATAAGAACAGCGCCACATCAATATTGCACGATATGCTGATTTACTGGCAAATTGTGCTTGAGTTTACTGAAAGCATCGAGTTTACTGTGTAGTAAACAGCAGCCCATGAGTAAACAAAACACCATCACCACGGAAGCGCAGTTGCGCGAGGCCGTCCGCGCCCTTTGGGCGCAGGACACGGCACTGAACTGGCGCTGGAAGAAATGGCAGCCGCACCGCGAACGGGGAATTGATGCGATTGGGGAACTGGTTTTGGACAAGCGGCGCATCACGTTCGCGGTGGAGTTCAAATTGAACCTAGCAGCGCGGGACGTGGAATTTCTGGCGAAGCAAAAGCATCCCCATCCGCTGCTGCTCATCGCCCCGAACATTTCGGAGACGCTGGCGCAGCTTTGCCGGGAACGCGGATTGAGTTGCGCCGACTTAAACGGAAGATTGTGGCTGCGCACAAAAGGGTTGCTGGTGGAGCGGGACGCGAAGAAACAGCGCTTTCGTTCTTCGGTCACGCTCCCGGATGTTTTCTCGGTCAAAAGTTCGCGGCTGGCGCGGACTCTATTGAGCCATCGTGACCGCGAGTGGAGTCACAAGGAACTGGTGGAGCGCACGGGATTGAGCAAAGGTCTGGTGTCGCGCCTGTCGCGGCATTTGATCGAGCAGGGTTTGCTGGCGCAGAAGGAACGGACGTTGCAGGTGAAGCAATGGGATGGGTTGCTCGACGCATGGGCGGCGCAGGATGACTGGCGGAAGCGGACGACGTTGCACCAGTATTCGTTGCTGGAATCGGATTTGGAAACCATCGCGCGGCGTTTGGTGAAAGTTTTTCCGGCGGACGAGTCATTGGTGTTCACCCAGTGGTTCGCCGCGAACTTGCGGCATTCCTACACCATCGCGCCGGTGGTGTCCGCTTACGTGACGAAATTTCCCGATGAACGAATCGAACGCGAGCTGGGAGCGCGGCGGGTGACGGATGGCGGCACGCTCTGGCTGGTTGCTCCCAAAGACGACGGAGTTTTCCGCGAGACGCAAAAAGTGGGCGAGTTCACGCTGGCGTGTGACGCGCAGATTTATCTCGATCTGGTGCGAGCTGGCTTGCGCGGGCCGGAACAGGCGCAGGCATTGCGGGAGTGGAATGGATTTGGGAGGATTGAAACGTGAGCAAGTTCGCCAGCTTCGCCGAATATCCGCCGCGCAGTCTCGCAGGCGCGGAGGCGGCGTTACTGACCGCGTGGGCTTCGTTGGAAAGATTTCAGGATGACCTCGTGCTGGTCGGCGGTTTGGCGTTGAAGTATCTCATCAAGCAAGGCGGTGGTTTGCTGCCCGGCCCGGTCACGATGGACGTGGATTTTGGAATCACGCTCGCCGCCGAGGGCGGGCAATATGGAAACATCGCTGATGATTTGACCGGTCAGGGATTCAAGCGTGATGAAAATGGGCGTTATGTGAGGAAGTTCGAGACGATGGACGTGTTCATTGATTTCCTCACGGAGCATCCGACAGCCACGACCGGGACAGCGTCAGTTGAAGGTGTTGCCGCCGGAGTTTTTCCGGGAGTGACGAGGGCGTTGGCAACGCGCCGCAAGATCATGGTCGAAGGCAGGGATTTATTCGGCGTGACGCAAAAGGCACTTGTGCCGGTGGCTGGCATCGGTGCGTTGCTGGTGCTCAAGTTGAATGCGTTTGCAGGCAGACAACAGCCGAAAGATGCGTATGACATTCTGCTGGGCGTAAGCCGATATGCCGACGGACCGGATGCAGCCATTGCGGCGTTTCAAGCCGAGGCAACCGCATACAACCAGGGTTATGCGCGGGCAGCAGCAACATTGCGACAACACTTCTCCGATTCCGACCAGAGCGGGCCGCTCCGTTGCGCCGCGTTTGCGCTGGACGCGCAACCCGGATTGGATGATCGCCAAACACGACAGCGCCAAATAGTCGAACAGATGGTGACAATCGGCCAAGCATTGTTGGGCAAAGAATGACTCGTTAATTAACAATGTCCCACGCCTACACCGAAGACCAGCTTGTCGAACAGCCCGCCATCGGGTTGTTTGCCAAGCTTGGCTGGGAGACGGTGTCGGCGATGGAGGAAACCTTCGGCGCGAACGGCACGTTGTTGCGCGAGACGAAGGGCGAGGTAGTGTTAGTGTCACGGTTGCGCGCGGCGTTGGTGCGGTTGAATCCGGCGTTGCCGCCAGAGGCTATCACCGCCGCCGTGGACGAATTGACCCGCGACCGTTTAGCGATGAGCTTGGAAGCGGCAAATCGCGAGGTATATCTGCTGCTCAAGGAAGGCATCAAGGTGTCCGTGCCGGACAAGGAACGCGGCGGGCAGAAGACGGAGCGGTTGCGCGTGATTGATTGGGAACACCCGGAAAACAATGATTTCCTGCTGGTCAGTCAATTCAGCGTCACCGGCGCACTTTATACCTGCCGCCCGGATTTGGTCGGCTTCGTCAACGGTTTGCCGCTGGTAGTGATTGAGCTGAAAAAGCCCGGCGTGCCCGCGCGCGTTGCGTTCGACGAAAACCTGACGCACTACAAGCATCAAATCCCGTCGCTGTTCTGGTTCAACGCCATGCTCATTGCCTCGAATGGCACGGACAGCCGCGTCGGGTCGCTGACGGCGGATTGGGAACGGTTTTTTGAATGGAAACGCATTGAGCGCGAGAACGAGCCGCGCCGGGTATCGCTGGAAGTGATGCTGCGCGGGACGTGCGACCGGACGCGGTTGCTGGACTTGGTGGAAAATTTCACGCTGTTTTCGGAACACAAGGCCGGGCTGGTAAAAATCATCGGCCAGAACCATCAGGTTCTCGGCGTGAACAACGCGATCGTCTCGATGCTCGCCGCGCGCAAGCTGGGGCATGGGCGCGGCGGCGTGTTCTGGCAGACGCAGGGCAGCGGCAAAAGTTTTTCAATGGTGTTCTTCGCGCAGAAGGTGCTGCGAAAGGTGGCCGGCAACTGGACATTCGTGGTCGTGACCGACCGCGTGGAGCTGGACGACCAGATTGCCAAGACGTTTAAGGCCACCGGCGCGGTGAGCGAAGCGGAGGGCGACGAATGCCACGCCGCCAGCGGCGCTCACTTGCGCGAGTTGCTGCGCGGGAATCACCGCTATGTTTTCACGTTGATCCACAAATTCCAGACGCCGGAAATGCTTTGTGACCGGCCAGACGTGATTGTCCTCACGGACGAGGCGCACCGCAGCCAATATGACACGCTGGCGCTGAATATGCGCGCGGCGCTGCCGAAGGCTTTGTTTCTCGCGTTCACCGGCACGCCGCTCATCGCGGGCGAGGAACGGACAAAGGACGTTTTCGGCGATTACGTTTCCATCTACGACTTCCAACAATCGGTTGAGGACGGCGCGACCGTGCCGCTCTTTTACGAAAATCGCACGCCGGAGTTGCAGCTCGTCAACCCCGACCTGAACGACGACATCTATAATCTCATTGAGACGGCCGAACTCGACCCCGAACAGGAAGCCAAACTCGAACGAGAATTGGGCCGGCAATACCATATCCTCACCCGCGACGACCGGCTGGAATCTGTCGCGCGGGATATTGTTCGGCATTTTCTTGGACGCGGCTTCGTCGGCAAGGCAATGGTGGTGTCCATTGACAAAGCCACCGCGCTAAAGATGCACGACAAAGTGCGGAAGCATTGGGCGGCAGAGATTGAGCGAGTGCAGAAAGAACTTGGTCATTACAATCTGGCAGCGGATAAAAAAGACGAATTATTGAAACGTCTCGACGTGCTCGAAACGACCGACATGGCGTTGATCGTGTCGCCCGGACAGAACGAGATTGAGCAGATGAAAAAACTCGGCCTCGACATCGAGCCGCATCGCAAGCGCATGGTGGAATCGCAGCCGCCTTTGGATGAAAAGTTCAAGGATACCGACGACAACCTGCGAATCGTTTTCGTCTGCGCCATGTGGCTGACTGGTTTTGACGCGCCAAGTTGTTCCACGGTGTATCTCGACAAGCCGATGCGGAATCACTCGCTCATGCAGACTATCGCCCGCGCGAACCGGGTTTTTCCCGGCAAGCACAGCGGCATGATCGTGGATTATGCGAACGTGTTTGCCTCGCTGGAAAAGGCACTGGCCATTTATGGGCCGGGCGGAGGCGGAGGCGGGCCGGTGAAGGACAAGGCAAAGCTGGTCGAAGATTTGCGCCGTGCGGTGGACGCCGTGACAACATTTTGTGCCACGCGCCAGGTGATTCTCCCGGCCATTGAGCAACTGGCCACCGGGAGTTTAGATCGTTTGCAACGGATTGATGATGCAGTCAACGCCCTCATTTCGCCTGACCCGTTACGCCGCGAGTTTCTCGGTCACGAGCGGCTCGTCGGCACACTTTACGGCGCGGTGAAACCCGACCCGGCGGCGCTGGAGTTCGCCGGTCGTGTCGCGTGCATCGCGGCCATCGCCGATGCCATCCGCACGAAACTCAATCCGAACCCGGCGGACGTCACGGAAGTAATGGGCGACATCGGCAAGTTGCTCGATGCCTCAATCACTGGTGTTGATATGCCCGCCAAGCCCGCGCCAGTGATGGATTTGTCGAAAATTGATTTCGAGGCGCTCCGCAGCCGGTTCAAGGAGTCCAAGCACAAAAACACCGACTTGGAAGTTTTGAAGGCGGCCATCCGTGCGCAATTGGAAAAGTTGATTAGCCTGAACAAGACCCGCGCCAACTTCGCGGAGAAGTTTGAGGAGTTGATTGAAAACTACAATCAGGGCAGCCAGAGCATTGAGGGGTTGTTCGAGGAATTGCTGAAATTGAGCCGCAATTTGAATCTGGAACAAGAACGTCACGTCCGCGAGAACATGACCGAGGAAGAACTGGTGATCTTCGACATTCTGACACGTCCGGCACCGGAGTTGAGCGCCGACGAACGCGCTGAAGTCAAGAAAGTCGCCCGTGAACTGTTGAACAAAATGAAGCTGCTGCTGGTGCTTAACTGGCGGCAAAAGTCCACGGCCCGTTCACAACTCAAACTCACCATTGAAGACGTGCTCGACACGGGCTTGCCGCGCACCTACACGCCAGAACTTTATCGGCAGAAATGTTCCGCGCTGTTCGAGCACGTTTACGAAAGCTACCCCGAACGTGACACGGGTGTATATGCTGCGGCGGGCTGAACAAACGAATCAATGAACAACAAAAACTTAAAAGCAGAATTGTAATCCTGATACCACACCATGCAAAACAACACAGAAACACTACCGGGAATCGACGTGCTCAACACTGGCTACGGCGATTTTGAACTCAGCTTTGACCCGAACAAGCCGGATGAAGTGCAAAAGGCCAAAGAGACCATTACCGACATGCTCAAGCGCGGCTATGCCATTTTTGTCAAACAAGGCAAGGAGACATTCCGCGTCCGCAAATTTGACGCCGACAAGAATGTTTTCATTATCGGCAGCACGCCGGCTGAAGAAGTCCCGATAGCGGAAGCGCGGGCAACTGCGGTGGGCCGGTCAGCCGGAGGTTAGTCATGGGTGAAGAAGCGAAGCTTGAGGTCGGCAAGGATCTCGTGACTTTAGCCCAAGCCTCCCGAAACTTGGCCGAATCAAGTATTGGGCGGCAGGATTGGTCTGGCTTGCCAATTCCGGTTCCCGGTTTGCGGCTGGTGCTTGAACCGCGTTACAAGCATAAAGCCATGGAAAATTTTAGCTGGAAGGAATGCTACGACGAGACCGGCGTCCGCCATGCAATCCCTCAAGAGCCGCCGCCTCAGACGTCCGAGTTCAGAAGAGTTAATTCCTGGTGGAGTGACAGATACCAAGTGACCGTGAATGTGTTTCAGGATAAGCAGGGCCGCGCCTGGTTCAGCTTGGATAAGGTGGACAGATTGTCGTTTGCTTTACAGACATTGGAGGCGGCCTCGGCATGGCCGGTCGAGGCCGAGCAAAAGGCCCAGAAAAAACTTGCCAGCCTTATCCCCGAGAATTTATTCGAGCTATATTTGCTGACGGGTCATTTCACTGAAACCAGCAATCGCAGTCAGGTGACATACCTGTTCCGCAAAGGTCGCCCAACGATAGCAATGCGCGAGCGCGAAGGGTGTGCTTACTGGTTGTGTGCCCTTTGCCTGCACCCAATCGGCTATTATGGCGACACTTGGGCCGGGGTCATGTGTCCGACCGATGAGGTCATAGCGCATCTACTGATGATGCGCGGTTCGGAAGAAAAGTTCTGGGCCAATGCAAATCAGCACCCAATCGACCATCCAGCCGCTGGCGTGTAAACAGCCTTTTGCATAAATGCCCTGCGCTTATGAATCGGCCAGGACAAATTCCCTGCCAACTGTAAAAACCGGACGGTTCGTGTATAATATCCACAGGAGGTCGGTGGATATGATTTGTCCTCACTGTAAAAATGTCTGTAATAAATTCGGCTTTTTCGGACGCGGGGAACGCTGCCAGCGTTACCGCTGTAATTCATGCCAGAAAACTTTTTCCGATATTTCGCACCGGCCACTAGGCAGGCTCAAAACGCCGCTTAGAAAAGCGACGCGAATTATAAATCTATTGGTTGAAGGCATGGGCGTCCGCGCCACGGCACGGATCACGAAAACGCATCCGAACACCATTCAGGCGGTGTTGGAAGTGGCGGGCGGTAAATCCGCCTTCCTGCTCGACAAGATGGTGCGTGAGGTCAATTTCCCGTTCGTCCAGGTTGACGAAATGTTCTGTTTTGTTGGTTGCAAAGAAAAAAACAACCTGACCGGAGACCCAGAACGCGGCAGGCAATCCATTTTTCTCGGCGTGGACGCGGACAGCAAGTTCATCATCAACTGGATGATCGGCAAGCGCACTTCCTGCACGATTGAGAAATATATGCAGGACTTGAAATTGCGCGTCGCGCGACCATTTCAACTTTCCACGGACGGTTACGAACTTTTTGAGGATGAGGTCAAGTGGGCGTTCTACGGCGAGGCCAGCTACGGCCAGGTGAGTAAAAAGTTTATCCATCCGAGGGCGAAGGATTCAAATACAGCGGAAGGACGATATGAGCCAAGCCGGGTGAAGACCATCTATAAACGGCAGGTATTCGGGCCGGTTCGATTCGACAAAATCAGCACCTCCTATATTGACCGGACGCATTTGAACCTGCGGCTCTTCAACCGGCGGCTGACCCGCTTGACACTGGGGTTTTCCAAAAAACTTGAACATCTCAAGAATTCCGTGGCGCTTTCCATCGCACACTACAACTTTTGCCGAGTCCATCATTCGCTCCAAGGGGAGACGCCAGCAATGGCGGCGAGATTGACCGACCATGTATGGTCTATCGCCGAGCTTTTGACCGAATCAGGTCAAATCGGCTCCGAGAAATGGATTTGCCCATTGCTTGAACGCACCGTTTCACCCCCGATGAAAAATTCTTCAAAGCGGCATAAAACCGCCATGAATGTGCCCTTGTGTAAAGATTTCCACCAACCCGTGTTCGTCACCACAGTTGACCACGACATCCGCGAGCACCCACAACCCCAGATCGCTTGACTGAAAACTTGACTTACACTTGACTCACGCGTGGTTGGCTGCGTGAATTCCCGAACCGGTGCCGACCATATCGCGCATATCCGCAAAATGGTCGGCGACCGAATTTAACCACGATTTAGCCATTTAATCCAACGATACGTCCGCTGGATTTCTGTTTTGGTGGAAAAAGATCGCCCACTGGCACACCGAAAACTTCCGCGAAAACTACTATTTGCTTGTCGGTTGCAATTGAGCGCAAGGTTTCGATATTAGCCAGGATGTCGCGAGTGATATAAATCCCCAAGAGTTGCATTTTGGTGACAAGCAAATCCTGCGACCAGCCTTTTTGGTATCGAAATCGGGCCACGTTTCGTCCAATGACATTTGCGTTTTGAGTCATACCCGGCGAGGTTCTCAAATAAGAACGCATTTCCGCCCACCGGCTTCGTGAATTGCGCCGCCGATGATACCGCTCCGTTCCGCTTGGCAAGGATGCTACGGGTCGGCTCAAAAAATCTCGCCGCTTCCGTTCCTCCTTGCCAATGCTCACGTCGCAAGTTGCGGCTGGTTAGGAATTCACGAAGCAGCCCTGCAAGCCTCTGGCTTAGGGAGGCCGCTCAAATTTATGGTTGACAACTGTATCTCGTGAGATACAATGTAAGAAATATGGGATTCATTGAGTTTCCATTCGTCGAAGTGCCGAAAGATTTACGCAAGATTGTCGGTGAGCCAACGCCCGGCACGCGCGCCTACCGCCGGGAGGGGACGCACGCGGAATGCGGCCAGTGGATTGAAGACCTCGGCTTGCATTACAAGGGAGACGTGGGAATCTCGCCCGCCGGTGTCACCATGTTCGTGCCCGTCCAGCGCGCCGCCGTCCACAAACGGATCAAGGATGGCAAGCTGACCGCATTCTTCTTTTACATCACCCACGTTGAAAGCACGTTCTTCGGCACCAAACGTAAAGTCAAACTGCGCCCCTACATTCTGTTGTCCATGAGCGAATGCAAGGCGTGGGTGGCGGAAATGAAACGCCGGATGGGTTATGTGGATGAGCCGGACGAAAGCTTGATGAAACAGCGGAAAAAACTAAAACCGGCGGCGGCGGCAGATGAGCCAAAAACCGCGAAGGAAGCCGTGGAAGCCTTGGACTTTGCAGACACCGATCCGCGACGCATCATCCAGTGCCAGCCCATTTTCACGCCGCCGCCAGTGACGAGCATGGATGGACTTTGGAATGCCGGTGAAAAACGGGCGGTTGAAGGACGCTTGGCCGCAGCCGTGATTGGCGGACCGGCCACAGTGGAGCGCAAGTTGAAGGAATTTCTGGAACTCACCCAGGCAAACGAGTTAATTTTGTTTTCGGACTTCTACCGGCTGGAAGACCGTTTACGCTCCTATGAAATTGTGGCCGGCCTGTTTTTGAAACCAACGAAATAATATGGAATATCGACAACTCGGCGGTTCAGGATTCAAAGTCCCGGTATTGACTCTCGGCACCGGCACCTTTGGCGGCAAAGGCGATTTATTTTCCGCTTGGGGCAACAGCGGCGTGCCCGAAGCCACGCGGCTCGTGGACATCAGCCTTGAGGCGGGGCTGACCATGTTCGACAGTGCCGACGTTTATTCCGCCGGTCTCGCGGAAGAAATTCTCGGCAAAGCCATCGCTGGTCGGCGCGACAAAGTTCTCATTTCCACCAAGGCCACGTTTCGCCTCGGCGACGGACCGAACGATGTCGGCTCATCGCGTTTTCATTTGATCCGCGCCGTCGAAGCCGCCTTGAAACGTCTGGGCACCGATTACATTGACCTTTTTCAACTGCACGGATTCGATGCTCTCACACCCATCGAGGAAACCTTGAGCACGCTCGACGAACTCGTGCGCGCCGGAAAAATCCGTTATCTAGGCTGCTCGAATTTTTCCGGCTGGCATCTGATGAAGTCACTCGCAATCGCAGAAAAGTATGGTTACTCGCGCTACGTCGCGCATCAGGCGTATTACTCACTCGTTGGCCGCACCTACGAATGGGAACTGATGCCGCTGGGTCTGGATCAAAAAGTCGGAGCCGTCGTGTGGAGTCCGCTGGGCTGGGCGAAACTAACCGGCAAAATCCGGCGCGGCCATCCGTTGCCGCCCAACTCTCGCCTGCAATCCAAGCTCAATGCCGATGTCGGCCCGCAGATTGCCGATGACTATCTTTACACCGTTGTGGATGCGATTGATGAAATCGCGAAAGAAACCGGCAAGACCGTTCCGCAAATCGCGCTCAACTGGCTGCTCCAGCGTCCCACCGTTTCCACGCTCATCATCGGCGCGCGCAACGAAGAACAACTTCGCGCCAATCTGGGTGCCATCGGCTGGAAACTCACAGCGGAGCAGATTGCCAAACTAGATGCCGCCAGTGACACACCGCCCACCTATCCGTATTGGCATCAACGCGGTTTTGCCGAGCGAAATCCTCCACCGGTTTGATTCCTAAATAGCGGATTCAGGGTTCAGAGCCGACGAGAATTTGGCAGGCTTTGAGACTTCCCGAGGCTCTATGTTCCACCCACAATGACACCCGGAAACACCCCAAACATGGGCGATTTTGTTGTTACTAGGTGTTGTTACTGACCCCTACTTTTGAAAGAAACCCAATGAAATCAAAGTGGCGGAGAGAGGGGGATTCGAACCTCACAATTCCGCACGCCAATAAAGGGGAATCTCACGGAGACTCCCGAATAGACTCCCGAAATCTAATCGCGTCCTGTCCCGAACTGTCTCAAATAGTCACGGCTTGGGCTAAACTTTCCCCGCCAATCAAAGCCGCCATTCTCGCCCTTGTCAGGACGGCAAGCTGATTCTCCAGTGAACCGATCAGCATGACCACGAACATTACAAGGCACCTGGGCGCGTCGCAATCGCATTTTACGCGCCTGCAAACCCAAAGCATGGACTGGCCCATGGTGTCATCGCTTCTGTCGGAAGACGCGCTGGCGAGGCTGGCAAACGCCACAGATTCGATTTGGGCGTGATACTGAGGAACTGAATGGAGGACGCGCTATGAACTTAAATCCCGCTGAATTGCTGAATCCCATCTTCAACTTTCTGGACGCCCTGATTCAAGATTACGGCGTTTATCTTTACCTGGTATTTGTTTGGCTGGCCATGCTGATGATCGGCTGGATATTCAGCGGCGGCTTGCAGCGGAAACGACCACAGGGAAACTCCGTCTCGGTCATTCCCGGCATCATCATCACGATGCGACCGCCGATTCAACCACCACCGCCAATCATCGGCATCGAGGTTGACCAAACGTGGGATGGCGACAACGAAACAACGGACTAACCATGACAACTTTTTATTCCCGGCAACGAGACCGTGCCCAGCCTGCCTACAAAAAGGCAAACGCCGACACGTTCAATTTCGCGTCACAAATTGCGTCACCAATTTACACAGTCATGCACACGAAGCGTGTCAAAACCGATGCAACAAGTTTCGAGTCACAGTGCAGTCGCACGGTTCTGCGCTACCGCTTTTACATGCCGCAAGCCTTACCCCTTGTCTGGACAAGGTTTTTACGGCTCGCCAAAAACTCGCCGAAAACTGCGCGGAGTCCCGCGAGACAGTCGCGCGATGGGCGCGAACCATCCGGCAAGAAATCCGGCGAAATATCTCGCGTCATATCCGCGCAACGTCCCGGCGATGGCCGGACAGTGGCAACAGCAATGCTGCTGAACGTCCGTCAAGACGACTCGCAAGACAACTTGCCTTGCGCCGGACTTGGACGCGCCATGTCCGCGCCGGGAACTTGCGAGACAACTCGCAAGATGGTCACGCAACAGCCGCGCCGTAATTCGCGCAACGGCCAACGCAACATCTTGCAAGAGGCTCATCGGATTCTCGTCGTCAGCTTTCAACCATGACATTCAAAAATTATGAACACATCAACCACACCAACGCCCGATCTTGAATTACTGCGCAAAGCGGTTCAGGAATTCCGGCCTAATCCCCATCGCGTTCCGTTTAACAATCTGAAACCGTTCCATGACTCCATCGTGGAATTGCGCGGCAAGAAGGCATCCTATTTTATCATTGCGGAAATCCTGCAACAAAATGGCGTCAAGACCAGCCGGGCACGTGTGGCAGAATACGGCCGCATCGTCCTGGACGGCGGGAAATCTCGCAAAAGACGGAGGCGGGCGAAAATCGCGCCAATGGTAAATGCTTCTGTGGCGCCTCAAGGTGCGCCAGCCGTGATCATAAAACCCGCGCCGGCCACGACAGCGCCGGCGAGCAATGTTCCGCCACCACCAACCGAAAATGCTCCATACAAGTCGCGCGGACCACACATTGCCAACGTGAGAATGATGAGTCCAAGCGAGCGGGAAGAATTCGAGGCCAGCCTGAAGCCAGGAAACGCCCCCAAGCCGTGACCAACGCTTGCGCAGCCGCGTCTGCGCGTTCGTCACGGCTGCCCTTTGGCTTCCGTCTGGTCGTCCTGCCGCGTCATCATCCGCAGCAGGACGGCCAGACCGAAGCGTATTGATCCATCAAGTCCGGCAAATGCCGGTTGTGGTTCACTGGCTTTGCTTTTTCAGCAACGACTGTGACACTTCCCGCGTGAATCCTTAATCGCCATCGGGTTTTTGGCGAAGCGAGCATCGTCAAGGTGGAAGCCGAAGGGCAACAGGGCGGAACGACCTTGACGACGCACAGCGAGCCATACAATGAGACGGCGATTCACGCGAGTTAGCAACACGGTTAGCACTGGCTTCGCAACAGGGTGGTAACACGCGAGGCAACATCCGAAGCAACAAAGTTCGTAACGCGGTTAGCACGAGCGAAGCATTTCGCAGGATGTCTTGCCAGATGTTGCGCGTCCATCGCGTGACCGTCTCGCGCGACTCCGCGCAACCATCGGCGAGATTTTGGCGAGCCATAAAACCCCCCTTAAAATAAGGGGTAACGCGTGCGCTGCCTAAAATGGCAAATTGCTCGCTGAAAATAAATGCGCGCCTAGCGACAAAAGGTGACAAGTTGAAGCGACAAATTGCGACAAATTCATTGCCGCTTTTTGTCGCTTTTTGCCGCTCGGTTTCGAGTCGCATTTTTTCCGAACGATTTTGTTAGGGGATGGTGTCTTCGATAAATTGCCCGCAGATAAGGGCAAGACGAACGCCAGATATTTACATTGAGCCGATGTTCGAGAATTTTTGAATCAACTCTAATCAACGCATCCGCTGGTTGCCGTGTTCGCGAATCCAAAAAATACGATTATATGTCGCCGGTCGTCGCGTCAATGTATTGCTCGCCTCATCCGGCTGCGCTCCACATTGCACCCGCCGCCCGGCTCCGGGAGTTTTGCTTTTAGGATTTCGCGCACGACAGGATTTTCACGCCTGTTCAATCATTTGGAATTGAAGGCACATTTCTTAAACTTTGACTTTCAGACTCAAAAGACGCAGAATCAATATAACCGTGAGCACCGAGACAGACATTTTAATCAAGCGAGCCGCCGCCGAACTCAAAACTGCTGGCGCACGGGAGATTTATGTCTTCGGTTCTGCTGCACATGGGACGGGTGATGCCGCTTCCGATCTCGACTTGGCTGTTTCCGGCCTGCCGCCGTCGGTTTTCTATCGCATGGGCGCGCGGGTCAGTGATTTGATTGGCCGTTCGGTGGATTTGATTGATCTGGATCGCAGCACGCCGTTCACCCGCTACCTACGCACGGAGAATGAACTCGTCCGCGTGGGATAAATTACGCAAGCAACAGGCCACGGAACGCGAACAATTGCAGCGTTTGCTGTCTGGCATTCACGGACTTCTCGCCAAATGCCGCACCACGGCCCCGACTGAAATCGAACTGTCTGCGCTCGCGGCCTTGCTCCATTCATTCTACACTGGCGTAGAAAATATTTTCAAGCGCGTGGCGGTCGAGTTGGACGGCGAGCCAGTGCGGGGCGATTCCTGGCATCGTGAACTTTTGCTGCGGATGAAATCACCAACGGCGCACCGCCCGGCGTTGCTGTCGGAAGAACTGCACGACTCGTTGAATGAATACCTGCGTTTCCGTCATGTATTCCGCAACGCCTATTCCTTTGACTTGGATTGGCAGAAAATGTCCCCACTGGTGCTGCGCTTGGAAGAAACATTCCAAAAGCTTGAAAAAGCGTTGAATGATTTTCTGAAATGAAGTGGAGACAACATGAGCGACCAATGGCGCAACGAGTTGGCGACAGAGAAGCAAACCCACCGTGGCCACCGTGCCGCCCAGTTTCACCGTGCGACTGGCGGCGATGGGCAAAGGCTTGAACGCTCCAACTGCTTTCAACAAAGCCAAATCATTCGCCGCATCCACCTTCACCACCGACGCGTCATATATTTTAAGGCAAACAACTTGGCGCAATGATTTCTGCACGGCGACGCTTGCGAAAAGAACCAACGAACTCACTTCTTCTTGTCGGCTTAATACCGGTATGTTTTCGAAGGAGTTTCCGCGATGGCCGCGCAAGTTTCGATTTTGTGGCGGGTGTGCCGCCGATATTGTCAGTGTCAGATTTGATCTTCACACTAACAGCTTAAAATCAACCTTGGGACTAGGTCTTGAACGACAAGAGAAATTTGCGGCCTTATTTGTCCGGCTTGATTATGGCGGCAGCCTCTATGTTGTGTGCCTTCCAACCCAACAGGTCGTCATATTCTTTTCGAGTCATGCCAAAATTTGTAATCGTGCGGTCGCCGTTTACAATAAACTTGCGCGGGCAAACAATTTTTTTTGGCCCGCCGGTGGCTGGGTCAATTTGGGAAAATGCAAGATACACAGTGTCGCCTGGTTTTAGTAAATGAATTGCTTTGTAGAAACCTTTTAATTTCTGTTGCGTCTGTGAGTGGATGAAAAGCAAAGCGGCAAAGAAGGCGACGGTGGAACGGGTGGCGGAACTGGCGATGCGGCTGGGCGGGAAGCATCTGG
>Ga0181529_10000401_pt1 | contig 64159 bp, 49 predicted proteins | sample PEATcosm2014_Bin_36_FD_119763 | JGI IMG/M metagenome (GOLD analysis project Ga0181529, IMG submission 119763) | Peatland microbial communities from MTU Mesocosm Facility, Houghton, MI, USA - PEATcosm2014_Bin10_30_metaG | ecosystem: Environmental > Terrestrial > Soil > Wetlands > Peat | place...
GATCGGAACGCCGCCGTGCGCGTTCCGATCCACCGGGTTGGCCCACCAAGCGCCCTTGGCCTGACCGGAAACGATATCCTTCTTCGAGTACCAGATGGAGGCGTAATTATCGGCTACCGGCCCGCTGACCAAGGCGGTGGGATCCGCCTGCTTGATGGCGATGGCGGAAGCCATGTCCAGACTTAGCAGCTCATCGTAGGTGTAGGGGTTGGGATGAATATCCTGATTTGTGTCGTCCCACCAGATCGGCTCGTTGGCCAGGTCCCAAATCGTCGCGCCGCCCTGGTTTCCCGGGCCGTAGCGGGAGAGCAAGTAGCTGATCCACCCCTGCTGGTAGGTCTGGTCGACCTGGAAATTGGCGTCGGTCGGGTCGTTGGTGAGAATGGCGGAGCCGCATGAGGAGCCGCTGCCGGTGTGGAGGCCATCGCCGCAACTGGGCCACCACGTATCCGTCGAGCACTGCTGGCCGTACTTGGCGACGCTATAGCTGCACGCGGGTTGCGCTTTGGGAAGCCAACCCAGGACGTTGGCCGTAGCCAGGATCTTGCCGTTGGTGGTCCGCACCTGGTCCGCGAACTGATTGAAAGACGAACCCTCCGGGAGTTGCAGCCCCGGAGTGCCGGTGTCCTGAAGATCCTCAAAGTACCAGTCGGAGGTCTTGTTCCGGTAGTCCGTCCTGTAGTCGTAGCGATCCGATTCGTTGCCGCCCCAGCGGCGAGCGGTGGCACGGATTTCGGCCGCGGCGATATGCAGCGGGTCGGTGTCGGTGCTGAGATCCCAGTAAAAGTTGATTCCGTAAATATCCGGGGAGATGGCGTGCTGGCCGGCCGAGGCGTCGATCGAGAGAGCAGGCCCCGCCTGCTGCGCCGCGGCGGCACACGCAGCAAGGAGCCCAAGAGTCAAAGCGAGAATGGGTTTCATTAACCGCCATTCTACTATCTGGCGGCGAGGCGCGACTTATCGCGCGCCTGGCACCCCACTCTCCTTCGTCACGACCGCCTCTCATGCCACGCCGGCCACCGGGCCTTCCGCTTCCTGCCGAGGACGAACAATGTGAAACGGCTGGAAACGATAGCCGATGCCGAAGATGGTCTCGATGTACTGCTCGGCATAGCCGCCCAGCTTCTTACGCACGCGGCGTACATGTACGTCCAGGGTTCGTGTCCGGATGCCGGCGCCATAACCCCAGATTTCCCATAACAGCGCGTGGCGTGGAACGATTTCGCTGGCATTGCTTACCAGCAGCGCCAGTAGCGCGTATTCCTTCCGCGTCAAACCGACGGGACGGGAATCCAGCATAACGGCCCGATGTTCAAAATCCACCGCCAGGTGCTCGTCCTGATACGGCGCAAGGTCGACTCGCGAAAGCGGTCCCATGGCCCCCCCTATGTCAACTATAGTACTGCGATAATTGCCACTTGTGAAAGGGGGTAAAGATCGGGACGCCCAATCGAGCGCCGGGCGAGGGTTCAATCGATCACAAATGGGCCGTCGTTGCCGACGCGCAACTGGCGGTTGCTGCCGTCGTACGCGCGGATCTTGAAACGAACCGAGCCGGGCGGATTCTCGGTTTCGGCGTGAAATGCCGACTCCTCACCCCGCTTGAGTTCGTCATCCTCCACAGCGGCTTTCTGGCTGCTCAGCAGCTCCCCATCGGAGGTCAGAAAATCGAAAGTCAGGGTGAGCCCCTTGAGGGCCTTCCCGACGCGGACCCGGCCGTCCACCGAAAGACGCCCCTCTTCAACGCGCCGGGCTTTAACCTCCAGAACATCCACGTCGTGCGTTTTTTGCGCGAGAGCCAGGGAGCCAACGAGGAACAACAACGATGCGGCGGCGAGATACCTCATGGCTGCCAGTGTACCAGGACAGTGACGCCGGATCCGAGTGGAGCCGAGGCAGGCTGGCTACTGCGCGGGCGGCAAGGCCTGCTTGCTCAGGCGGCGGAGTTGCTGCTCGTGCAGTTGGGCGCGGATCGTGGCCAGTTCCTTTTCGGCCTTGTTGCTTCGCTCGCGTTCGGCATCGAGTTGCGCTCGCAGGCCGGCCACCGTCCGCAACATTTCTTCGCGTTCCCGGTTTGGCTGAACCGGGCTCTCCGGCGCTGCGGGCGCAGGCGGTTTCTGGCCCAGAAAACTAGTGGTTTGCCGCACCTTGGTCCTGCCGGGCTGATCGAGCACCAGGGTCACATCCACGCGCTCGTTGTGGCGCTGGTAGGTGAACACGCCGGAAGCCAGTTGCCGGACTTCGAGCGGAACGAAGTTCTGCGGCAGATCGCCATCGCCGATCTCGAGCGAGGCGCTGGTGGCCGAGTGCACCGCCCCCGAATTCGCGTCCCATCGAATTTGCAATTGCCCGCCTTCATCCGCCGTGTTCAGGCCGATTGAGCCGGCCTTGTTTTCGGCGGGCGCCCGGGTAACAACGAACGGATACCAGATGTCGCGCGCCGCATAAATCCCGACACCCGCGCAGGCGGCCACTCCCAACGCCACGAGCGCCTTCGCCCACCTTGGTGCGGGCTTGTGCCGGGACTCGAACATACTCGGGAGGGGAACCTGGGCGGGCGCGGCGGGCGGCGTGGCTTCGGGCACGGAGGCCTGGGCCGGCGCCGGTGGCTCGGATTGCACGGCGGGCTTGGCGCGCACGTCGATGATCGGTGCGGATGGCGTGGGAGGCTCCGCGGGTTCGACCTGGACGTTCACGATGGGAGGGGCGGGCGGCGGAACAACTTCGGGCTCGGCGCGGACATCGACGATGACGCCGGCCGGCGCGGGCCCCGATGGCGGTTGCGCCGGCTGCTCCATGGGAACCGCCCGTGGAACCTGCCGCATAGGCACAGGCTCGATCGAGAATTCGCGATAGCTTGCGCTGGAGTGAATGATGCCGCCGGAGCCGCGGAAGAAGAATCCGCCGCGCATGGGTTCGGACGTTTGTGGCCTCACCACCAGCGCCACCTGCCACGGCTCGGGGAAAAAGCGGTTGTGAATGGTGAGATCGCTATCGGTGAGCAGGACGCCGGATCGCGTGTGGGAATGGTACCAGCCCACCGGCAGCCCGACGCCCGAGGCTCTTGCCGCGCCGATCAGTTCCTGTAGCTTCGTTTCGTCTTTCAACGAAAGCGTGAAAGAAGGGCCCATGGCATGTTCGCAATCCAGAGCCACGCAATCCGAGATCGTCAGCCGGCCCTCTTGCCACCCGCCCAGCAGAATACCGCCGATTTCAGCACCGCCGCGCGGCAGTGAGAAAAAGGCGTCGTTTGCCGCCAGCCGGATGTCGTCGAGCACACGGCTGCTACACTCAATCGAAAAAGGGCACTCCGGTGCCGACCAGGTTATCGTTGCGCGATCCGGCTGGGCTGCCATCTTCTCCCAATTGTAGGCGATTTGGCGTCCGGAACACGACGAATTCTACAATCAATTCTCCTCGCACGGTACACTACGGTTTTATGCGGCAGCGCTCTCGCCTTCGGAATCAGATGGAGTATGCGCTTGCGATTGTGGTTTTGCTGTCGCTCCAATGGACGCCAATCGGGACGGCCCACGCGTTGGGCCGTTTCTACGCCCGTCTGCTCGATCGTGCCCTTCCGCGTCTGCGCCGCGTGGCGGAACGGAACCTGGCGATGGCCATGCCGGAGCTTGATGTTGCCGCGCGCACCGCCATCGTCGACGGCGTGTTCCGGTCCATCGCGCGCTTGCTGGTCTGTTTCGCCCGGTTTCCCTCCATTGGAGTTCACAATCTGGAACGCTGGATTCGCATCGAGGGCACAGAGCACATCAACGCCGCTCAGCGTCAGGGCCGCGGCGTGCTGTTCGCTACCGCGCACCTGGGCAATTGGGAGCTGAGCGCGTTCGCTCACGGGTTGGCGGTAGGGCCGATGAGCGTGCTGGTGCGACCGCTGGACAATCCTCTCATCGACCGCCTGGTGGAGCGGCGCCGCGGCCTTTCCGGCAATCGCGTCATATTCAAGAAGGATTTCGCCCGGTCGATTCTGAAGGCGCTCGCCCGCCACGACAAGGTTGGCATTCTGATCGATCAGAACGCGTCGCTCGATGCCGGCGTGTTCGTCGATTTCTTCGGCGTTCCCGCCTGCGCCAGTACCGGCTTCGCCAAACTCGCCGCGCACAGCGGCGCGGCGGTGATTCCGGCCTACGCGCTGTGGATGGAAGACGAGGGCCGTTACGTGCTGCGCTTCAATCCGCCGATGCCCATGACCGGCGATGCCGCGCGCGACACCGCGACGCTACACGCCGGCCTGGAAGCAGCCATTCGCGCCCATCCCGACCAATGGCTGTGGATCCACCGCCGTTGGAAGACCCGCCCGCCCGGCGAGCAGACACTGTACGACGAGTAGGCACGCGCATCGCTGCCCCTCCGGCCCGCTCTTTGTATCAGAATGAACTTATGCGGATCCATAGTGCCCTTCGCGCCGTCGCGCTCGTCCTTCCACTGGCTTGCTTGCCACGCATAGCAATCTGCGAGACCCGGCTGCCGGGGATTCTCAGCAGTCACATGGTGCTGCAACGCGACCGGCCCATTCACATCTGGGGATGGTCGAATCCCGGCGAGAAAGTCTCGGTCGAGTTGCACGGAGTCAGCCGCGACGCTGTGGGTGACAGTCTGGGGAATTGGAGCGTTTTCCTGCCTCCCGAATCCGCCGGTGGCCCGTACCAGCTCACGGTATCGTGCACCAACAAGATCGTTCTCGACGATATTCTGATCGGCGACGTCTGGTTCGCGTCGGGCCAGTCCAATATGGAGTTCCCTTTGAAAGGGTGGCTGGGCGCTCCGATGAAAGACTCCGCGAAGGAAATCGCCCGCGCCGACCATCCGCAGATCCGGCTGCTCCACATCCGCCAGAAGACCGCCGACTTCCCCCTCTTCGATAACGACTCGTCATGGACAGTCTGCTCACCCGAGACGGCCGCCGACTTCTCGGCGGTGGCGTACTTATTCGGACGCGAATTGAACGATCGCGAGCGAGTTCCCATCGGTCTTATCGATTCCACCTGGGGCGGCACCGTCGCCGAAGCATGGACGAGCCTGCAAGGGATTTCGGCCGATGCGGGTTTAATGCCGATCTTCGCGACGCGCGCACACATGATGCAGACGCAAGGCGAAATGGTGGCCATCCTTGCCAAGGAGAAGCGCGAAGACGAGGCCGCGCAAAAAGCCGGCCAGCCGCCGCCACAACACACCTGGCACCCCGCTCCAGAATCGTGGGCACCCGCCGCGTTGTTCAATGGAATGGTCGCGCCGGTTACGCCCTACACCATCAGGGGTGTCATCTGGTATCAGGGCGAGTCCAACAGCAAGCGGCCCTTCGCGCCTATGTACGCCAAACTGCTCCCGGCTCTGATTGCCGACTGGCGCGTGCACTGGCATGAAGGGAATTTTCCATTTCTTTTCGTGCAGATCTCTAGCTTTAACTCGGATGAGACCGAAGCGTGGCCCATCGTCCGCGAAGCGCAACGCCGCAGCCTATCGGTCGCGAATACGGCGATGGCAGTGACCATCGATGTCGGCGATCCGGACAACGTCCATCCGCCCGATAAGCAGACCGTCGCCGCGCGCCTCGCCCTGGCTGCAAGGGCGTTGGCCTACGGCGAAACCATCGAGTATTCCGGCCCGCTGTTTCGACAGGCCACGCCCGAGGGCGACGCAGTGCGCGTCTGGTTCGACCACGCCGCGCATGGATTAGTCGCCAAAGGTGGCGCACTCCAAGGATTCGAGATCGCCGGGGAAGATGGCCATTTCGTGACCGCGACCGCGAGCATTGATGGCACTACCGTCTTAGTCACCAACGTGCGAGTCGCCGCACCCAAGCAAGTCCGCTACGGCTGGTCCAACGCTCCCACAGTCAACTTATTCAACTCCGACGGCCTGCCCGCGTCGCCGTTCACGTCGGAAGACGAGATACCGAGGCCGTAAGTCACGGGATCGGGAATATTGGATGAATGGCGGAGCGCGGCGGCCGCTTGTAACATCGAAGCATGTCTTCGCTATTAGAGAACGCGTTGGAACAGGCAGTCCCCGTACGTGCCACTTATACCCAAAGCAAGCGCTGTTACAATGGCTCATGTCCTCGTCCGCGCGGATCACCCTGCTATTCATCCTGCTCGCCATAGTGGTCTGCGCGCTTCTTAACGTTGGGGGTTTTGGAACCATCGATACCGCGCGCCGCTGGCAGGTGGAGCGATCGATTCGCTTGGGCGAACCAGAGGTAATCGCCGACGACGTGCGGCAAGGTTTCGGCGTCCCCGGTCGGAATGGCGTGACACGCGCCTCGTACGGGGTCGGCCAGAGCCTGCTCCTGCTCCCGATTGATGCGCTGGTCGACGCCTCGGTCTCCCCACTAGTTCGCCGCTTCGGCCAGCCCCCAGTACGTCAGAAGCAAGTCGCCGAACTCAGCGGCGCCTTTCTCATGCAGACCTTCCTGACCGGATGCGTTCTGTTGTTGGCACGTCGCGTGCTTCTGACCTTCGGCTTCGGAAGCTCCGCCGCCATCGCTGGATCCCTGGCGCTCCTGTTCGCCACCACCTGCCTGCCATACGTGCAGTGCGTTCAGGAAAACCAACTGCTGCTGGCACTGGCATTAGCCGCGCTGGCCGGGATCCGCGCCTGGCATCGGGAAGGACGCGGACAATGGGTGTTGCTGGCCGGCATGGCGTGCGGTTTCGCCATACTCGTGCGCCTACCCTCCCTGCTCGATACTGGCGCGTTCGCTGTTTTCGCCATCGCCACCGGCGCGAACCCAAAGCGCTTTCTCGCCTGGTTCGCGCCGCCGGTTGCTGGCGCCCTCATCTTCGACCGCTGGTATCAATGGCACCGCTTTGGCGAACTGTTCAGCACATACATCGGCATTTTCGGCCGGGTGCATCGGTCCCTGGGCCAGCCGGCCTCGTTCCCCTTTTCCTATCCCTTTTGGAAGGGCTTTCTGGGGACCTTCTTCTCGCTCGACAAATCGGTCTTTCTCTTCGACCCCCTATTGATCGCCGTACTGCTGCTTGCCGCGCGAAACTGGCGCTCGCTCGGTCGCGACTTGCGCTTGCTCCTGGCCTGCCTGGCGCTGCTCCTCGTTGCTTATGCCCTGCTCTACGCACGCTATTTCGATTTCGGCGGCGACTTAGCATGGGGCCATCGCTTCGTCCTGCTACCGGTGGAATTGCTCTGCCTGTTCGCCGTCCCCCTGTTACTCCGGCACCGCTGGCCGGCCCTCTGGGTACTGGTATTCGCTTCCGTGGTTCTGCAGTCTGGATCGACCGTGATCTTGCCCAATATCGAAGCTATTCAGCGGGACCATGGCTACTGCCAGGGAGTTCTGTGGAATCGCGCGGTTAACATTGCGCAGATTGCCACCAATAGTGAGGACGCCCGGCGCTTCAACGGGGTCCCCATCGAGTGGCGCACCCTCGCCTATTTTCCGTTTCAATTGCGGCTGCAATTTCCCCGCCTGGCTGCATGGGGCATTGTGGGCTGGTTGGGGCTGCTCCTATCTTTGCCTGTGCTGATTTTCGCGCTCTGGTTGCAAGCGCGGAGAGACGGCTCTGGGGAGAAGAAGTGACGATCGGAAAACGAGCTAGGGCTGACTGTCCGGTCTCCGCGCCAGCCCCAGCCGTTTAGAAAGGACGCTGTTGTAAGAGCGCGCACACCGTTGCCGGCTCACCCAAAGGACACCAGGGAGCTGCCAGGCGCCACGGGGCGCCCGCCCTATAGCCCCATCCGCTCCAACCTTCGGTACAGCGTCTTGCGCTCTATGCCCAGCACTTGCGCGGCTTTGCTTTTGTTGCCACCGGTGGCGGCGAGGACTTTGCGGATCTGATCTTCGGCGGCGTCGGCCAGGGTCTCGACGGGACGCTCGCGCGATTCCATCGCGGTCAGTGCGTTGAGCACGCTCTCTGCGTCGATGCGTTCGGTGAGAATCACCAGCCGTTCCAGCAGATGCTGCAACTGGCGCACGTTGCCAGGCCAGGTGTAATCCTTGAGCGCCTGCACGCCGGAATCCATCAGCTTGACCTCACGCGCATAACGCGCGTTGTACTTATTGGCGAAGAAGCGCGCCAGCAATGGAATGTCGCCGCGGCGCTCGCGCAACGGCGGAATCGATATCCGCACTGTGTTCAGCCGGTACCACAGGTCCTCGCGGAATTTCTTGTCCTCCACCAGGCCCTGTAAGTTACGGTTAGTGGCGGCGATCACACGCACGTCGACATCCTTCGGCTTCGACGCGCCCACCGGGCGGATCTCATGGTTCTCCAGGAAGCGTAAAAGGGCGAGCTGGAAATTGGCATCGATGTCGCCGATTTCGTCCAGAAACACGGTGCCGCGGTTGGCCGCTTCGAAGACGCCCGTGCGGTCGCGATCGGCGCCAGTGTACGCGCCGCGCACGGCGCCGAACAAATCGCTTTCCAGCAGCGACGGCGCGATGGCGCCGCAATCCACCGCCGAGAACGGCTGGCCCGCGCGCAGGCTGTTGCGCCAGATCATGCGCGCCACCACTTCCTTGCCCGTGCCGGTTTCGCCTTCGATGATGACGGTGGCGTCGGTCGGGGCGACGCGCGCGATCACCTTATAGATCTCCACCATCGCCGCCGTGTTGCCGATCATCTCGGTCTCCAGCAACTCTTCACTCTCGGCTTCGCCGCCCTCGTCGAGCCGGGCGGCCTCGGCGCGCTCGATCGCATCGGTCAACACGTCCAGATCGAAAGGCTTGGCGATGTAATCGAACACGCCGCCGCGGGTGGCGGCCATCACGGTCTCCATGGTTCCGCGGCCGGTCATGAGAATCACCGCACACAGGGGATCGCGCAGACGCGCCGCCTCCAGCACGTCCAGGCCGGTGCGCTCATCCACGTAGATATCGGAGACCACCACGGGGTAGGCTTCGCCGGCGTTCAGCCGATCGAGCGCATCGCCGGTGGTCGAGACCGCGTCCACCGCATACCCCTTCGCCTCAAGCGCCGTCTGAATGGTGAATTGCAGCGCCGGATCGTCTTCCACTAACAGTAGCTTCAGCATCGATTTCTTTGTCAATTCTCTTGCGCCACGCCGGACGCGACAACCGGAGCCGCCGCCGGCAGCACCAGGGTGAAGCAGGAACCCGTGCCCGGCTTGCTGGCGACTTCAATCGCGCCGCCGTGTTGCTCCACAATCTGTTTCACGATGGAGAGCCCGATCCCGCTGCCCGCTTCGCCCGATTCCTCCGCTTTCCGCGTGCGGTAGAACTTCTGGAAGATCTGCTTGACTTCCTTCTGGTCCATCCCAATGCCCTGGTCTTTCACCGCGATGCGCAGGTGCGCCTGGTCTTGCCAGCCGGAGACCGTCACCTCGGTCCGCTGCGGCGAATACTTAATGGCATTAGAAAGTAAATTGTAACAGGCGTACTCCATCAGCTCGCGGTCGCCTGTAAGTTGCAGTCCAGCGGCGATAGGTTCGAGAGTCAGCCCGATATGCTTGCGATCCGCCAGCGCGCGCGCGCGCTCCACACAGGTCGCGATCATCGCGCCCAGCGCGATCGATTCGTGCTTCAACTCCATCTGCCCGGCCGAAAGCCGCTCCACGCTGAGAAAGACCTCGACCATGCGCGCCAGCCGCTTCGATTCCGAGTGGATCACCTCCGCCACCTGCTTCCGTTTCTCGTCGGTCAACGAGTAGCGCGAGATCAGCTCGCTGGATCCTTGAATGGCGGACAGCGGCGTGCGCATTTCGTGCGTCACGAATTGCATGGCCTGCTGGTAGCGCGTGCGCGCCGCCTGTTCGATATGCCAACTGCGGCGCACCACGAGCTGATAATACGCCGCCGCCGTGAGGCTGCCAAACCAGGCCACCGAGGCCGGCGTAACGAAGGAAAACACGCGGCCGTGCGTGAAGAAAAAGTAAGGCGTGATGTGCGCCGCCGCCAGCACCGCCAGCGCGCCCAGATACGCCCACCAGCCGGGCAGATAGCGAAAGCTCACGCCCGCTCCCGCCAGCAGCGCCAAGCTGAACAGCAGCACCCAGACCGCACTCGAGTCGGTGATGAACAGGCCGCGGGCGATGGTTTCAAACGCGCTCGCGTTGATTTCGATCCCGCTGGTGGGGATGGCCGGCGCAACCGGCGTCGGCAGCCGGTCGTGCAGTTCGGTCACAGCCGTCAGCCCCACGAACACCACTTTCCCGGTGAAGGCGCGCGCCAGTTCGGCGTGCTCGATCAGTTGTTGCATGCCAATTCGTGGGATAGCGTCGGCGCCGGTATCCGGGTCTCGCGGTGCGAAGCGTACGCGCATGAACCGGCTGTCGTCGCGGTCACGGCTGTGCCGCCATCCGGCGGGAACCCTGGGAATCGGGATCCACCGCGCGCCCACCTGCAGGCCGGAAGGCGATTCCACAATCTCCGCGCCACGGCTCAGCCGGTACGCTTCGAGCGACAACGCCCACAGCCGTTCGTGCCCGAATGCTTTTTCGAGCGGAATCGAGCGCGCGATGTCGTCGTCGTCGGGCTTGGCGTACACGTGTCCGCGCGCCGCCGCATAGCGCGCAAAATCCGGAATCGGATTCTCCCAACCGTCGGGTAATAGCTCGCTCGCCAACACCAGGTTCGGCGTGTGCTGGAATGCGGCGGCGAGAGCCGCGTCCACTCGCGGGTCCTCGCTGCGGCCGGCCAGAATCACATCCACTGCCACGGCCTTCGGCGCCGCCGCCGCTACCAGCTTTAGCGACTCCGCCAACGGCCCGCGGATCCGCGGCATGCCGCCGCACGCGTTGAGCGTGGATTCGTCGATCGCCAGCACCACCGCTTCCGCATGCCATGGCGGCGGGTCGTAGAGACGGAACATGAAATCGTACGCGTTGCTGTCCAACTGCCGGCCGAACTTCCAGCTCCCCGCCACCGCGACCAGAAAAGCGGCCACCAGCAGTCCAACGTACATAGCCGTGTTTTTCGACCCGCGCCGTTCCATGCCGATCCGATACCTACAGTATAGTGAGGCGACTCACGGCGCGGCCGCCAGCGCGGCTGCGGTGCCCGGCGCAGAAATGGATGCAGCCACGGAACGGGGCAAAAGAAGAAGCTCCGGCGAACTCAGCGCCGCTCTACCACCAAGTCACACGACTTCGGGCCCTCCGGTATCACTACTCCTCCTGCAGACCGTCAGTCATGCGTGAACATGAGAGTTTCACGAAGCATTTGTCGCGGGATTGACCTGGCTTGGTGCGATCCAAGCGTGGCGAGCCACTCGACCGACGCCCCGCCGCTGCAATAGACTATAGGCATGGTCCGATGGGAGTTAGGTCTCGCGCTGTGTCTCGCGGCGCCGGTGTGGGCGGGAGAAGCCGACAGCCTGGCCGGCGCCATCCGCGAAAGCAGTTTCGACCGTCAGGAATGTTACCGCGTCCGCGATCTCACGCTCGCCATCGAAGACATCAAGATCTATCTCACCGACGGTCACTTGATTTTCGGCCGTCCCGTTGGCGGCAAACGCATCGCGGCCGTCTTCGTGGCCGATGTGGAAGGCGGCGACGCCGAGGTGATCCTGCTTCCCCCCGATAGCGCGGAACGGCGCTCCCTGGCTTCTTACATCCAATCGCCCACCCTGGACGAACATTTCCGCACCGGAATGTTTTTGTTCACCGGCGACACGTATGAAGCGATCGTGGCGCAGCTTCCCTCCGATCCCGCCAACCGGCGCACGCCCGAGATCGCCGCACTACTCGACGAGCAATTCACCCCCATGCTGCGCAGCCTCGGAACCAGCTATCAGACCCGCTTGGTGCTGGATCTGCTCAATCGCACGTCGGGCGGCAAGAGTGTTTTTACCGCCGTGCTCGATAGTCCTAAGCTGGGCGTCTTCGACGTAGTCTACGATCCCCAGCGCGCCGAACCCATCGCCGCCGGCCAGATGACCAGCCGCGACAACCGGCTGTTCCTGGATACGTGGACCAGCTTCCAGCCGCGATCCATGCGCAACCAGGCCGGCCCGCGCGTGCCCGATCTGGCGCTGTCCCATTACCGCATCGAAGCCGCCATCGGCGCCGATCTCGAATTAAAGGCCACCACGCGCGTGACCGTGCGGACGTCGCACTCCGGCGTGCGCGCCGTCACATTCGATATTTCACCGCTGATGACGGTGACCTCGGCCACGGTGGATGGGCGGCCGGCCGAAGTGCTGCAGCGCGAATCGCCGCGCGGCAACGCCGCCCGCGGCGGCAACGAGATGTTCGTGGTCGCTCCCGCCGAGCCTCTGGCAGCCGGCCGCGACTATGAGTTTGCATTCGAACACTCGGGCAAGGTGGTCTTCGACACTGGCGACCGCGTCCTGTTCGTCACCGCGCGCGGAAACTGGTATCCGGTGCACGGCCTTCAGTTCGCCACTTACGACCTGACCTTCCGTCACCCCAAGGATCTGGACCTGGTGGCGCCCGGCGACCTGGTCGAAACCCGCGCCGATGGCGACAGCCGTGTGACACGATTCCGCGTGCGGTCTCCCATCCGCTTCGCCGGCTTCAACCTGGGCAACTATGCACGCGCCCGTGTGGAGCGCGGCGGCTACGTGGTGGAAGTCTGCGCCAACCGGGCCCTCGAGCGCAACCTGAAGCCATCGCCCGGCTTGGCGCTGCGCGAGGCCGCTGTCGCGCAGAGCTCGCGCAAAATCGGCGAGGTGGTCGCCGAGGCGTTCCCCGCTGCGGACCCCGGCCCGCTCGACCGCCTGCGGGAGATTGCCACCGACGTGGCCTCGGCGCTGGAATTCATGGCCGCCCGGTTTGGACCGCCCGCGCTCGACCATCTCACCGTTTCGCCCATCCCCGGCACTTTCGGGCAGGGTTTTCCCGGCCTGATCTACCTTTCCACGCTGAGCTATCTGCCGGCCGTGCAGGCGACCGCCGGAGGCCCGGCGCTCGAGCGCGAGATGTTTTTCAAGCAGGTCATGCAGGCGCACGAGACGGCGCACCAGTGGTGGGGCAATCGCGTCACCACCGGGTCCTATCGCGACGACTGGCTGATGGAAGCGCTGGCCAACTATTCCGCGCTGCTGTACCTGGAGAAGATCCGCGGGCAGCGCGCTGTGGACATGACGCTGGATCAGTACCGCGGCGAACTGCTCGCAAAGGGGGAAAACGGCCAGCCGATGGAATCCGCCGGCCCCATCACCATGGGCTTGCGCCTCGACTCCTCCCAGGCTCCGGGCGCCTGGCGGAGTATCACGTACGGCAAAGGAACCTGGATCGTTCACATGCTGCGGCGTTACCTGGGAGACCAACGTTTTTTCGCCATGCTGACCGAAGTCCTCAAGCGTTACGATCACCAGGCGATTTCGACCGAAGACTTCCGTCGCGTGGCGGCGCATTTCACGCCCCCGAAATCCGACGATGCCGATCTGGAGACTTTCTTCGACACTTGGATCTACTCGACCGGCATCCCCACGCTCAGGATGAGCTACGGCGTGAAGGGTACGGCGCCGGCGTTGCGGCTGGTGGGTACTGTGACCGAAACCGGCGTCGAGGGCGATTTCGCCGCCCTGGTACCGGTCGTGATTCACCTCGCTGGCGGCCAAACCATTACACAGTGGGTGCGGTGCGGCAGCGATCCGGCTGGGTTTAGTGTGGCCCTGAAACAGTCTCCGCTGCGCGTAACACTCGATCCGGACCGCGCCGTGTTGCGCCGGTAAGTGTACACTGGGTTCGAGACCCGCATGGATCTCGATACCTCCCTCACCTCCGTCAAGGGCATCGGTCCGGCCCGTGCCGCGCTGCTCGAAGCCAAAGGTCTCGTCACGGTCGAGGACCTGCTCGCGTACGTGCCCTTCCGCTACGAAGACCGCAGCAACATGAAGAACATCGCTCAACTGGCGCCGGGTGAGATGGCCACCGTGATCGCCACCGTCAGTTCGGCCAAGCTCTCCGGCTTTCGTCGCCGCAACCTAGGCATGTTCGAAGCCCGCTTCACCGATGCCTCACGCGCCATCCTGGTGGGCAAATGGTTTCACGGCGGATACCTGGCGAACGTCTTCGGTGACGGCATGAAAGTGGCGCTGTTCGGCAAGGTCGAGTTCGACAGCTACTCGGGCGAACTCACTATGTTGCACCCGGAATTCGAAATCCTCTCCGGAGACGACGAGGGCGATGCCACACTCCATGTAGGCCGCGTGGTGCCCATCTACGAAGCGGTTTCCAAGATCACCACCCGCCAGTTGCGCATCTTCACTCATCGCATCGTCGAAGCCTTGGGGCCGATCGAGGATCCGCTGCCCGAACATCTGCGCGCGCGCTTCAAGCTGCCCGACCGCTCCACCGCCCTTCGCGACGCACACTTCCCGCCGCCCGATTCCGACCTGCGTCTGCTCAACGCCTTCCGCTCGCCCGCGCAGTTCCGCCTCATTTTAGAGGAGTTCTTCTGGCTGGAGTGCGGCGTGGCGCTGAAGCGCTCGAAGGCGCGGACGGTCGCTGGCATCGCATTTCAAATCGACGCGGCCGTGCGCGAGCGCGTCAAGCGAATGCTGCCGTTCAAGCCCACCGGCGCGCAGAAGCGCGTGATCCAGGAGATCGCCGCCGATATGTGCCAACCGCACCCCATGAACCGCCTGCTGCAAGGCGACGTGGGCAGCGGCAAGACCATCGTGGCGGCGGAAGCGGCGGTGATCGCCATCGAAAATGGTTACCAGGTGGCCGTGCTCGCGCCCACCGATATCCTCGCCACGCAACACGCGTTCTATTTCCGCCAGATTCTCTCGCCGCTCGGCTATGCAACCGTGCTGCTTACCGGATCGTTCACCAGAAGCGAAAAGGAAAAGTTAAAGCGACTCGTTTCCTCCGGGCTTGCGCACGTGGTGGTGGGCACCCACGCGTTACTCGAAAAGGACGTCGAGTTCCATCGCCTGGGCCTCGCCATCATCGACGAGCAGCACCGCTTCGGCGTGCTGCAACGGCTTCAACTCGCGCAGAAGGGCGCCCAGCCCGACGTGCTGGTGATGACCGCTACGCCGATTCCGCGCACGCTCGCCCTGACGCTCTATGGCGACCTGGACGTCTCGACCATCGACGAGCTGCCGCCCGGCCGCAAACCCATCGTCACCAAGCACGCGACCGCCGACGGCGTCGAGCGCGTCTACAGCTTCCTGAAGCGCCAGGTTGCGGAAGGCCGCCAGGCTTACGTGGTTTATCCCGTGATCGAAGAATCGGAAACGCAGGCCATGAAGGCGGCGCAGAAGATGTACGAGCACCTCTCGCGCGAGGTCTTCCCCGATCTCGCCGTGGGTCTGATGCACGGCCGCCTGGGCGGCGACGAAAAGGAAGCCGTCATGCAACGCTTCAAGCAAGGCCTCATCCAGATCCTGGTTTCGACCACCGTGATTGAAGTCGGCATGGACGTGCCTAACGCCAGCGTGATGGTGGTGGAGCAAGCCGAGCGCTTCGGCCTGGCGCAACTCCACCAACTCCGCGGGCGCGTCGGCCGCGGCGCGGCGCAAAGCTATTGCGTGCTGGTGACGGAGAAGATGAACGACACCGCGCGCGAACGCATACGCACGCTCGTCGATTCGACCGACGGCTTTCACATTTCGGAAATCGACCTCAAGCTGCGCGGCCCAGGCGAATTCTTCGGCACCAAACAATCGGGCCTGCCCGCGCTACGGATTGCAAACGTTTTGCGCGATGCGGAGATCCTCGAAATCGCGCGTCGGGAGGCCGTCGATTTCGTCGCGCACCCGCCCGCCGAAGAAGACCTGCGCCGCGCAGTCGTTTACATCCGCGAGCATTGGCAGCGGCGCTATGGCCTGGTGACGGTGGGCTGATGCGAGTGATTGGTGGAGAGCTCCGTTCGCGTCGCATCGCCTGCATTCCCGGCGACTCGACGCGCCCTACCTCCGACCGCCTGCGTGAGACGCTGTTCAACATTCTGGCGCCGCGCATTCGCGGTGCTACGTTCGTCGATGCCTACGCCGGAACCGGCGCCGTCGGCATCGAAGCGCTCAGCCGGGGCGCCGCCCACGCCTGGTTCCTCGAGCGCAGCCGCACCGCCCTGCAAGTACTGCGGCAGAACCTGGCCGCGCTGGAAATGGAGCCGCGCGCCACGGTGATCGCCGGCCCCGCGCTGCTCGCGCTCGCGCGTTGTCCCGGCACAATCGCGTTTCTGGACCCGCCCTATACGCTCGAAGGCGAACTGACCGCCGCGCTGGAGTTGCTGGCCGCCGCGCCGCCCGCGTTGGTCATTGCGCAGCATTCGATTCGCTTACCCCTCCCCGAGTCTTTCGGCACACTGCGCCGCACCCGCGTGCTGAAACAGGGTGACAATGCGCTCAGTTTCTTCAGCACCGTTACTGCTGAACTGTAAGTTCGACTCCCGAAGGCGATTGAACTCCGCCCACCGTAGCGACCACCGGATAATCGCCATTGGCCAGACTTGCGGGCAGCGTGATGTTGACCTGGTACAGGCCGGCAGAACCCGGCGAAAGCGCCGTTTCTAGCACCTGCGCCGGCAGGCCTCCCACGGTTACGCCAACCCCACTGACACTGTACGAGCCGGACGGGGTCGCCTGACCGGAAGGAGCCGCTGGAGTCGTTGGACCAAATCCGGTGCCCCATAGGATGATGATCTCGCCCGGTTTGGCCGGCACGGTCGGCGTGTTTAGCGTTCCGTTCTTCGCCAGCAAGTTATAGCCGGCGTCGGTAGCCACCGCATAAGTGCCCCATTGAAAGAATGCCGGCTGCACTGCCGCGGAGGTAACCGCATAAGCCTTGCTGATTCCAGCCGGGGTAGTTACGGTAACCGTTGTCGAACCTGTCCCGACATTCGGCGCCAGGACATTTATCTGTCCCGGACTCACAAACTCCACATAGGCAGGCATTCCCCCAATACTGACGCTCACACCCGCCAGCGACGTGGGTAATTGCCCGTTGGTGACATAGTTACTCCATGGCACCCACTCGGAACTGGCAGGCGCGAAGTTCGATCCGTAAATCGAAAGATAAGTGCCTGCCGAGACACCCACCTGCGATCCCGCGGCGTTGGCTACGCCGGTGATGGTTGGAAGCGGCGCGGCCTCGGAAGTCCCTGGGCCCAGACGGATGTTATCCAGATAATAGGTTCCGGGCGTGCCAAGGTACACATACAAGCTCGTCACGCTGTTCAAATCCGCCGAACTGCCATAGCACGCGAATGCCGAAGGTTGAAGTTCCAGCGACAAAGTCGTGATAGAGAACAAGCCAGTTTGTGGCCACGCGTTGCCCTGGCACCAGACCGAACCCGAGCCCGACTGGAACGCAAACTCAACGGAGGTTCCCGCCGAGGTCGTCAAAATGTCTATCTCCACCGATGGCCAAACGGAAAAACTGACCGGCGTAGGGAAAGTCACTCCGAACCAGCCTCCGCCGGTCACATTCACCTGCAGCGAGTGCTTCCCGTCTGTATTGAAGTTAGTGCTGGTGGCAACCGTGCCCGCGGACGAGCTATTCGGCTCCGGGCCCCATCCTCCAGTCCCCGATTCGAACGATTCGAGCATGCCCCAGTCCGTCTGCACGGGATTCACAGTGACAAACAAATAGCCGACATTCGACAATTGACTGTTGCTGTCGGCGACCGTGTAGGAGCCTTGAGCGGTTCCGGCGTAGCCGGGGTTCGGCGTGAACTGAATCGTACCGTTGACGACGTTAAATACGCCGCCATCCACGGTTAAGGACATTTGCTGGCCCGGCGTGTTCGGGTCGAGATCGATGGTGGAGAAGTCAATCGTTGCGCCGCCATACGCCACGTCGTTCGCGACCACGTCGAGAGTAACCGGTTCGCCGAAAGCCGCGGTGGCCCATTGATAGCCGGCGACCGGAGGGAATTGTTGTGCCGACCCCGCCATCGTCAGCGCAGAATTGTTCATCACCATAAGCGCTGGCGCTCCCGCATGTTCATCCCACGAGTAGTACGTTTCCGCGGCGGACGCCGCAGTCGTGCCCGAAGCAAGATCCCAAAACATCGCGCCACTCGCGCCCCCGCTGAAGATCAGGTTCATCCAGTCGTTGAAGACGGCTTCCTTCCCGTTGCCGGATTCGATGCCGAACTCGCCCATGTACACAGGCTTGCCAAGTTTGGCCGCGATCGACTCCTGGTCGGCGATAAAGGTAGCCGCCTCGGCCAGATTCAAGTTCCAGGAATCCGGGTACAGGTGAAATCCCGCGATGTCGATGGTAGAAACTTGCGAGAAGCTAGAGCTATCGACGCCATTGGAGCAGTTGCCGGCAGGGCAAATGAAGCCTTCGTCGCCCACTGCGACCAGATGATTCTGGTCGACGGTCTTGATGTATGCCGACGCCGTGCCGATCCAATCTACGAGCGTCTGTACGTTGCAGGAGTTCGAAGTGGGAAGGTTGCCGTTTCCGCACTCCGGCTCATTGGCCAGTTCCCACGCCATGATGGCTGGGTCGTCTTTGTAAGCCACGCCCGTGATCGTATTCACGTGATTCAGCACGTGGCTAACCCAGTTCTCGTACCATTGGAGGATCGTGCTGTCGGTGTAGAACTGGTCGTGGTCTTTGAGCCCGCGCCATGTGACGTAAGTATCCATGCCCCCGAAGTAGGTCCAGTTATCGGTGAGGGTAACGATGAGTTTAATCCCCAACTTGCCCGCTTCGGCGATTGTGTAATCCACGTTGGCCAAGCCCGTGGTGGTGTCGTTGTACGCGGGGGCGCCGGTGGCCGAATTCCAGTACTGGAGATAGAATTGCCCACCATCGCATTGGATGCCGTCGCAAAAGACCCACACGCGGACAACTTTCAAATTGTCGCTCTGTGCGGTTTCGAGAACCTGATCCACTGTCGCTCGATCCGACATCATCAGGCCTGCGGCATTGGTGCCACCGAAACGGAAGGGCGCGCCATCGAGCGTCAACGCACCGCCCAACGACTGAACGAACCCGCCTCCCTGGCTCCACGCGAGCGACGCCAATCCAGTCAGAAGAAGCGCGGCGCACCAGATGCGCCGGCCCCGGAACTGCAAACCTGTAGACATTAGCTCTAGACCCCCGGCTCGCAGGTTCGAACTTCAACGAGCCTGCGGCCATTTGCACGGTCCGCGGGTCCCACCAGGCCAGTCCGGCCGCGCGCTCGAATGACTTGTCCTCGATTTTACAATGCGGCACGTCGGGCCGGGAGCTATCGTTGGGAATCGCACCAAGATGCGTGCAAATCCAGTAGTAGAATATCCAAGAGCATCGCAACCATGCGTTACATTTTGTCCATCCGCGGCGGCGGCATACGCGGCATCATTCCCACGTGCTGCCTGATGAAACTCGAATTGCAGTTGGGCGGCTTGGCCCGCGACCACATCGCCTACTGCGCCGGAACCTCCACCGGTTCCCTGGTCACGGCAGCGATCGCCGCCGGCATCCCGGCCGCCCAAATCCTCAAGATCTACACCGATCGTTCCAAGGAGATCTTCACTCCCACCGGAGCCATCGCAGATGCCAAGCTGGTCGCCGAAGGCTACCGGTACAATCCCGCGAACCTCCGCGATGTTTTGGCCAGCGTGATCGGACCCGCGGCCTCCTGGGTGGTCAACGATTGCCCGATCGGCGTGATGATCTCAGCCACCGCCATGAACGGGCACAATTGGTTTTTCGTCAAGGACAATGCAAGGAACTCCCGCACCACCGGATCGGTGAAGCTGGTCGATGCCGCGGTCGCTTCCGCCTGCGCGCCCACCTATTTCGATCACTGGACAATCGACAACCTCGATGGCCGGAGTATCGGCTTCTTCGATGGCGGCACGGGAGGCACCACCAATCCCACCTACCAGGCCTGCGTGGAGGCCTTCGATTACGACACGCTCACTCCCGACACAACCCGCGTCATCGAGCTCGGAACGGGTTACTATTCGGCCTCCAACACACCTCCGTCCGGCCTGTTCAAAGTGCTTGCCTGGACCGCCAACACGCTGATCGACACCTCCGAGGACTGGGTCGATGAAGCCGTAAGACGCCAGTGGCCCGGCATCGTGACCACGGTCAATCCGCGCTTCCCCAGCGATATCGAGGTAGCCGACCTATCCGCCATTCCCACTCTGCTGACGATCGGCCAGGAACTGGCCGCGACCCTGGATTGGACCAAGCTGATTCCGTAAGCCCGCCTATGCAGCCGGCTCGGGGTGGACGTCGATCTCTTCCGGGTCCACGCCAAGGCGTTCAGGCTCGGGGAGGCGGCCGGTGAAGTGCGCCCAACCCCAGAAGAGAGCGGTCGAGGAACTGAGCACGCCGGCGATGGCGCCGATGGTGCGCGGGTTCCAGTAGTCGCTGGCAATGCCGGCCAGCGTCATCGAAATCAACATCACCGACCAGGTGACCGATTCCATGGTGGCGAAGACGCGCCCGCGCAATCCATCGGGGACGATGCGCAGCAGTTGCGACATGTTGAGCACCGAGCTGACGCCCACACCGGCACGCGAAAGGGCGATAAAGAAGAGCGCCCAGCCGAAGTTGCTCTGGCTGAAGAGAACGTAAGCGCCGCCGTGGACGATGTAACAGGCCACAACGGAGCGTTTGTAATTGGTGAAGCTGAGACGACGCCCCACCCAATAGCCGAGCGTGCCGCCTGTGAGCAGGCCCAATCCGGCGAAGCCCCATATCGTTCCCAGACCGGCGGGACCGCGGTTGAAAACGATCTCGCCGAAAACTGTGAACAGGATCTGCGCCGCCCCGCCGCCGGAAGCCCAGCCGACGTTGATAAGCAGCAGCCCCATCACCAGCGGCACGCCGCGCATGTAGCGCAAACCCTCTCGATACTCGTGCCAGGGCCGCACCATTTCAGTTTCGTTGAGCGAGCGCCGTGGCGGACGGAAGCCGTGCCCGGCCAGGCGCAGACGCGAAATGCAAAACGCGGAAATCAAAAACGAAAGCGCGTTGCCGACAAACGCCCACCGGTAGCCGAACGTCATCACGCTGGCGCCGGCGAGGAAAGTGCCGATGGTGAGTGTGATCCACCCGGTGGTCTGCGTGAGCGAATTGGCGGTGTGCAGCTCCTCGGCGGTGGCGATGGTTGGCAGAATGGAGGAGCGGCCGGCGGTGAAGAAAGGCGATGCGGCCATCAGCAGCGCGCTCAACGAATAGAGCAGCCAGGTGCCGCCGCGGCCGATGGTGAGAATGAAACCGAGCGCGACAACGGCGCGGATGAGGTCGCTCGCAATCATTACCTGCTTGCGGTTGAGGCGGTCGAGCGCGACTCCGGCAAGAGGCCCGATCAGCATGGCGGGGATGGCGCGCGAGAGCATCACGCCGCTTACGGCCATACCGGAGCGGGTGGCCACCACAGCCAGACTGAACACCGCGATGTTGTTGAAGTGGTCGCCGATTTCGCTCACCACTTGGCCCATCCACATGTATCGGTAGTTGCGATTTCGTGCGAGCAGCGTGAAGAAGGCGTTCAACCGGCCGTCTCCTCGCGCACCGTGATGGCGGAGATGAATTCGCGATCGAGCGCGTAACCGAAGCCCGGCTCGTCGCGGATTTCAATCGTGCCATGCGGCGTGATTTCAACCGCCGGTTCGATAATATCGCGCTGCCAGTAGCGGCAACTGGCGGAAACGTCGCCGGGCAGCACGAAATTGGGTAGCGTGGCCAGCGCCACGTTGTGCGCGCGGCCGATGCCGGATTCGAGCATGCCGCCGCACCAGACCGGGATGCCCGCCGCCTGCGCCACCTCGTGCAGTCGCCGCGCCTCGGCAAAGCCGCCCACGCGCCCCAGCTTGATGTTGAGGATTTGGCAGGCGCGCAGGCGGATCGCCTGCGCCGCGTGGTGAGCGCTGTGAATCGATTCGTCCAGGCAGATGGGCGTTTGCAGGCGCGCCTGCAACTCGCCGTGGTCGATGATGTCGTCGTGGGCGAGCGGCTGCTCAATCATCATCAGGTAAAAGTCGTCCAGCTTGCGCAGGTGGTCCGCGTCGGCGAGCGTGTACGCCGAGTTGGCGTCGGCCATTAGTTTGATGAGCGGAAAACGTTCGCGCACGCGCGCGATCACGTCCACATCCCAGCCGGGCTTGATCTTGATCTTGATGCGCTGATAGCCGGCGGCCAACTCGCGATCGATGGTTTCGAGTAGCGCCTCGACCGAATCCTGAATGCCGATGGAAACACCGCAAGGAATCTCGCGCCGCGCGCCGCCGCCGATCCTCTTCCAAAGTGGCACTCCTTCCGTGCGCGCGGCCAAGTCCCACGCGGCGGCTTCCAGTCCGCCTTTGGCCATGTTGTGGCCGCGGATGTGTGCGGTCAACGGATAGACCGCTTCCGGTCCGTCGATGTCGCGGCCCAGCAGGCGCGGGGCGGCGTAATCCCGCAGAATCCCCCACGCCGATTCGGTCCACTCCTCGTTGTAAAAAGGATTCTCGCCGGCAGTAACCTCGCCCCAGCCGGAAATGCCGTCCGCATGCACCTCGACCAGAATGATTTGCCGTTCGTACGTGCGGCCGAAGCTGGTTTCGAAGAAATGTACTAGCGGCATGCGGATCTGCCGCAGAGTGACGCGTTCGATCTTCATTGCCATGGCTCCAGCAGATAGGTTCCCTCGGTGGCACCGCGCTCGAAGCCGGTCACGGCCAATCCGCGCGCAAAGGCGTCTTGAAACCGCGCGGCGTTGGTCTTTTGAATCTCTCGCGCGCGAGCCGCGTCCTGGTTGCGAATCAGCGCGACCTCGGCGGGAAACGAAATGCGTTCGACGGCGTGGACGGACGGGCGGTCACCCGCCAGAACTTGCCGCACGCGCGGGGAATCGAGCCACCATTCGGCGGTGCAGCGATCCGTGGGCAGACCGCCGTGCAGCGGGCTGGCGGTGAGGCCGTACTGATTCTCCGCGTAGCGGCGCACGATTGCGCCCAGGCGTTCGAAGTTGAAGAAGGCGTTCTTCAACTCCAGCGGATCGAAGGTCCACTCGATCAGGCCAATGCCGCGGGCCAGGGCGTCCTCGCGCTGGCGGAGCTTGAGGCGGCGGCCGATTCCCGAATCGCGGTACTCCGGCAGTACGCCCAGCATGTGGCTGTGCAGATATGGCGTCGGGCCTGGCTTGACGCCGGGAATGGCGAAGCAGAAAGCGATCAAACGATCCGCGTCGAATGCGCCGAAAATGTGGCCGCCCACTTTGTCTAACACTACCAGAAGGCGCATCGGCAGCAGGTCGATTGCGTTGAAGCCCCAAATCTCTTTCTGCAAATCGACCACACCGGCGAACTGCGCGAGGTCGCGCAACTGGCGGATGTCGATCACCGCTTGGCTTCCTGCCACAGCGCCTCCATTTCCTCGATGGTCGCCTCGGACGGCTTGCTGCCGTGCTCGGCCAGCTTGGCCTCGATGTAGGCGAAGCGCTGGCGGAACTTGGCGTTGGTCGCGCGCAGGGCCTGCTCCGGATCCACTTTGACGAAGCGCGCCAGGTTGACCAGCACGAACAGGAGGTCGCCCAGTTCACCTTCAAGTTCGTCGTGCGATCCGCCGCGGCGCGCCTCGGCGAATTCGTCGAGTTCCTCGCGCAGCTTGTCGAGCACCTGCTCGGGGTTCTCCCAATCGAAGCCGACCTGGGCGGCGCGCGAGGTAATCTGCTGCGCCTCCACCAGCGCCGGCAGTGCGCGCGGCACGGGGGCCAGCAGGCTGTCCCCTTCACGGCCTTGCGCGGCCTTTTCGGCGGCCTTCACTTCGCTCCAGATGCGCTTCACGTCGCCGGCGGTCTCGGCCGATTCCTCGCCGAAGATGTGCGGGTGTCGGCGCACCAGCTTCCGATTGATCGCGTCCAACGCGTCTTCGATGGTGAAGAGATCCTGTTCGGCGGCCATCTGCGCATAGAAGACAGCCTGCAGCATGTAGTCGCCCAACTCTTCGGCCAAATCCTGCCAGGCGCGGCGATCGATGGCGTCGAGCACCTCGTAAGTTTCTTCCAGCGTGTGGGGCTTGATGGAATCGAAGGTCTGCTCGCGGTCCCACGGGCAGCCGCCAGGCGCGCGCAAGCGGGCCATCAGGGAAACCAACCGAGCGAACTTCTCCGCCGCGCTCAACGGGCGGCTCCGGCTCGCCGAACCGCGACATCACTCCGAGTTGGTGGGGCTGATGAGCTTGTAGGCATCTCTCTGCATTTTATCGTGCGCGTCGCAATTGACATAGGTCACGGTATCTCGTTGTTGCCAAGGGCCCGCCAGAAGATAACCGGTCCGATCACTGGCAACCGCTTCCTCACGGTCGCTGCTCTGAACGGGCATCGGGGCCCCGACCATGGGGCGGCGGCTGGCACAGTTGCTATCTGGCGCTGTTTAGTCGAGAGATGCCGCAGTCTTGCGATCCTGTTTCGCGTCGATCTTGAGCTTGTAGGGCAGCAGGACGCGCAGCGTGAAGAAGTTGAGGAGTGCCAGCACTATTGCCAGGTAGAACCGGTCCTCCGCCACGGCTGCTCCGATCACGCCGGTATTCCAGATACTGGCCGCGGTCGCCGTGCCGTGCACATTGCCCTCGGCTTTCAAGATGGCTCCGCCGCCGATGAAGCCAATTCCCGCCACCAATCCCTGCAGCACGCGCGACTGAGCGGCGATATCGGGATGGCCGAGTGGCACCGCGACCAGGATGTATCCGCAACTGGCCATCGCCACCAACGGGAACGTGCGCACGCCAATCGTGTGAGCCTCTTTTTCGCGCCACCATCCGACGGGGAGCGCGAGAAAATAGGCCGCCACCAGCTTGAGCATCTGGTGCAGCGTCTCGTTCTGCCAGTCAATCGGGAACGCCATAAGTGACTTATACCACAGAGACCGGATTAGGCCCCGCCTACTTCAGCAGGTTCAGAATCTCATTCAGTTGCCGGCGGATTTCGGGCCATGGGTCGGTGGCGAACAGTTCCTGCTGAACCGTGACCGCTCGTCTGGCTTTAGCAACGCGGACTTTGGTTTGCAGCGACTGCCGCGCCCCTTCGATGGTGTAGCGCTTTTCGTAGAGCAGATGCTTGATGCGCAGCAGCAACTCGACGTCTTTGCGGCGGTACAGGCGGTGGCCGGTGCCGGATTTCTTCGGTTGTAGCGCGGGGAATTCACTCTCCCAAAAGCGCAGTACATAGGGCTCGACCCCCAAGAGATCGCTCACTTCCCCGATCTTGAAGTACAGCTTATCCGGGATGTCCGGAGTTCCGGACTGTAACGCCACGTCCGTCATCGGTCATTCGTAATCCTAGCTCACTCGATGGTCAATGTCACGATGTGCTGGCCGCGCGGCAGCAGCACCGTATTAGGGCCGGCGCGATTTGCCGTGACGGGGCTCGAATCGATCTCGATGGTTCGCGGTGTGCGATCGAGCACGGCAATCGCGCGGGCGGCACTCTTATAGGTGAACTCGATGGAGTGCGCGTCCACGCTGTGGGCGGCCTTCAGCTCGCCGTTGAGCCGCAGCAGGCGCGGGCCCGACTCGGCCGGAACCGTCTCGATGCTGTGGGCTCCGGCGGGCAGCCACACGGTCTCCGCGTCCCGCACCGGCCACGGCTGGCCATCCACCAGGGCCGGGCCCCGCCACGGAACGCCCACGCCATGCACCGAATCCAACACCAGCTTTGGCCCGATGCGCTCGACCCTGGTGACGGTTGCGGCGGCCGAGGGCAGCAACCCCAGGTCCGGCGTCAGCAGCGAGTTCTCGAAATACAGTGTGACGCGGTCGAAGTTGCGCGCGGCGTCATGCACCAGTTCAAACAGCTCGATGCCCGTCTGCTGCTTGGTCGGGTAGACGTTCTGATAGCGGTCGACGATATTCAGGTCGATAGCCAGCTTGTCGGCATGAGTAGTGATGGCGTGGTAGCGCGCCGCGATGGCCGGGTAGCGCTGCGGCCCGAGGTTCCAAACGGTTGCCGGATCTTCGATCAGAAACGTGAAACTGCGCGTGTCGAGCAAGGGGAGCACGCGCGTGGCATCGGCGCCGATGGCATCACGCATTCCGTTGTCGAACCGGTCGTCCACGTGTGTCAGCACCAGGTCCAGGTCTGGCTTTTCGATGCGCAGGCTTTCGAGCACGGCCAGCCACTCCTCTGCCATACGCCCGGCCAGCTCGGCGCGGAAATCCAGGAACTGCTTTTTCGACGCCTCGTCGCGGCGGGCGGCGAACAGATCGATCGGGTCGAAGCCGGAGCGGGCGCGAAATTCGCGGCGCACATCGTCGTTCATGGGCGTGAAGCGCGCAGGGTTGCCGACCCCCTCCAGCGATTCGAAATACAGCTCGGCCAGATTCACACCGTCCCAGTCGAAACGCTTCATCAGCGACGCCGTGCCGCCGGACGCCGCGCGGGAGCAGTCGCGGTTGGTCAGGTTCATCAACTTGCGCCAGTCGAGCTGGGCATCCTGCAGGATGGCGGTCTTTTCGCGCCAGTCGGGATGGGCGGTCCAGAACTCTTCGCTGACGTGCGGCAACTCGAGCCAGGCGTACACCAGGATGCCCTCGCGGTGACAGGCGGCAATCAACTTCTTGAGGTAAGCATCCCGCTCCGGGTCGGCTTCCCAGAAATGCCAGGCGGCGACGTGCAGCGCCGCCACGCCACTAGCGCGCCAGCGCGCTGCGAAGTAGTCCAGGTCTACACGGGAGCGATAGGCGGAATCGAAAAACGCCCATAGGCGCGAGGAGGAAAACGGCCGCTCCATGCCAAGATCGGCCAAGGCTTGCAGAAGGTAGGGGAAGCGCTCGTAGCCGCGCTCGCCCGGCGGCACGGCCACCCACAGCACCACGCCTGTGCCGCGCCGAAGCCCCGCCATCATCGGCGTGCCGGTCCAACGCTCGCGGGCGAACACGGTGGCGCCATTGGGCAAATCGAAAACCGGCAAATCGAGTCCCTTCTCCCAGACGATGGCGAGACCCGGGCGGTGCATGTCGGTGAGGCTGCCGACCTTGACGAACCCCGCGCCGCGGCGGAAACCGAACATCTCGGCCAGCGACGATTCGCCCTCCAGGATCAGGATGTCGCCGCGCTCGACGCGCTGAATCCACTCGTTCGAAGCCGGCGTGCCCGTGCGCGCCACGAAAACGTGCGCCAGGTTGGCGGGCTGCCGCACCAGGCCGATGGAAGAGAGGATCTCGGGCCAGGCGCCGGCGTCGGCGCTCAGCACGCAATAGTAAGGCAGCGGAGCGGCAACGGCGGCGGCGGCAAGCAGCGGGATGAGGAGTCGCCGCGCCACAGCGGTGCCAGCCATGCCAATCGCTTCATGACAGGCGCTAACGAGTAAACGCATACCAGACTCCCGAGCGGAAATCGCTGAAACCAGCCGCCCGCGTGCCATCGATGCTCAGCAGGTACATACCGCGCAGCAGGCTGGTGGTTACGTACATCGAAGGCGGCATCCACGCCGCGCGGAAACGCGCTCCCGGCCCCGTTTCCACGAAGTTGGCCCACATTTGCTGCTGCGTATCGATGGTGAGATTGACGCTCCAGAAGAACTGGGTGCGAAGCGCGGGCCGCCCCATCGAGTATCCGGCGCGCGTCTGGTCGTACACCAGAAAGTCGTTACCGAACCGGCTGATGAAAACGCCGTCGTTGGTCGAGTCGGCGAACCAGCCGGAGGATTCGGAGCCGAGCGCCCGGCCAATCGCGTGCGCATAGTTCACGCCGCCGCGGTAATCGGGCAGAATGTGACCGGTGGCGTAGCTCATGGCGCTGCCGGCTTCGAACCACGCGCCGGCGCCATGCCATGGCAGCGCGCGCACGCCGGCGGCTACGATGAACGAGCTTTCCGAAAGATACAGTGGCGTGACGGCGCCCACACTAACCCGCGTGTCGCCGACGAAGCGTACGCTCAGGTACGGCTGCCAGCGCGTCTTGTTGTGCAACTCGGTCTTCACCTGCGCGTAAGAGAAGAAGTCTCGCCAGCGCGTGGAATAAATCGGGTAGATCCAAAACGTGGTGCGGAACTTCTTGAGCGCGCCGCTCAGGTTGCGCCACGCCTGGCGGCCCTCGCTCGAGATCTTCGGATCGGGGCTGTGGCGCGCCAGGTCGAACCAACTGGCAGCGGTCGCATCCTGGTGCAGGACGTTATACGTCCAGCCGAGCTTCAGCATCGCGTCGAAATCGCCCGGGTCGTCTTCGTGGGCCACCTGTAGGTACTTGAGCGCATCCTTCATATAGCCGGCCTTGATGCTGCGCTCGGCCATCACTTTGGCGTCGATCGAATCGGCCGGCTGTTGAGCGCGATGGCTGAGCACCTGCGGCATGTGCAGCACGGCGCGCACGCGGTTGGCCAGGTCCTCGTCCGGGCCCGCCAGCACGCGGTCGAACAGCGGCTTGGCAGCCGCGTCTTCGCCGCGCGCGTGGAGCAGAAAGCCGAGCTGAGTGGCGGCCAGCATGTCGTCAGGCGCAATTTCGGTGAGCGTGCGGAATTCCTGTTCGTCCTCGGGCTCTCGTTCCATGCGCAACAGCAGATAGCCGAGTTCGCGCCGCAGCTCGGCGTTGCGCGGATCGAGTTCGATCGCGCGGCGGAATTCGGGAACGAAGGGATATCGGCCGGGCAGCAGCTCGCGCGCCTGCTCGGTGGCGCGCGGTTCGCCGCCGCGGGATGCGGCCAGCAGCGCGGCGATAGCGTCGTCGTTGCGGCCCATGGCCTTCCACACGCGGCCCAGGTCCACCAGTACCGAGCGCTGGTCGGGCCGCAACCGCCAGGCCTTCTCGAAATGCTCGGCCGCCAGCGGCAGTTCGTCGCGTTTTTCGGCCAGCATGGCTAGATCGTAGTGCGCGCTGACGTTGTCCGCTCCCGCGGCCAGTGCGCTCTTCCAGCGTTCGATGCCGGCAGCCAGCGGCCGGTCGATATTCTGAAACGCCTGCTCCGCCTCGGCGTTGCCGGTCCGGCGGACGCGGTCGAAAATGCGCCGCGCTTCGGCTTCCCGCTTGCTTTCGTTGCATAGGAAGGCGTACTCCATGGCCACCTGGACGTCCGCCGCATCCATCGTCATGGCGGCGTGAAATTCGTCGCGAGCCATCTCGTTTTCGCCGATCTTGAGATAGGTGTAAGCGAGGTCTTTGTGGATGGAGGCGCGCTGCGGCGCGAGCTCGATGGCACGTCTGAAACCGGCCACCGCGGCGTCGTAATCGCGGGCGCGCAACGCGTCATACGCGCGCGCCAGCGGCTCATAAGCCGGGTCGGCCGTTTGCGCCGCCGCCAGAGCACCCGCCGCCACGAGAATTGCCAATCGCATACTACCGAGGAGGTAGTGGCCGGGCAAGCGGGATTCTCGCAGGTTTTGTGAGCTTTGTGGGTCAGGATGGCATCCTGCGCGCCGATTGACAATCGGCGCAGCCAGCTGCAAGCCCGGCCGGCTTGCCACTTAGCTGACAGAAGGTGATGGTCCGCCATTCTATAGGCGTAGGGCTGCTCCGAAACCGGGTTGGGGCAGCGGGTCACCTTAGGCTTTCGGTCTCACGGCGGCCTTCCTTCACGCAAACCATTTCAGAACTATGTGGTACCAGCTCTGTTCCGCCTGACCCGACATCAGGAATCCAACAACGAACGAACAGACCACGGATGCTACTGACAACCCGATGAACCTCAGCCGTTTGGCTGTCGGCGTCTCGTGAATCATGAAGACAGTGTTCAGGAACCATCCGGCCCCAACTTGAAGGAGTAGTGCAACGCACAGCAGGGCGTCTCTGGCATGGCAGATTCGACCGAACTGTTCGTCGCTCAAGTCGCTTTCACTGGCCAAAATTAGGCAAGCCGTGAACAGCGATACTACGAGCGTCGACAGAATCCACAACGTTAGGCCGCAAATGGCACGGCGCTTGTTCACACAAACGGGCCCTTCATCACCTCAGCATAAACCAGACAGGACGACCTGAAATCGTGGCGAGTGGCGAAATGTCGTCCCTACCCGGACAAGCGGACCGCCGGATTTCCCCGGCAGCCGCCGGAGTCGCGTCACGATGCTTACGAACAGATGTGCCCGGCGGACAAAACGCCCGGGCTTGTGCCCGACTGCGACGATTGACAATCGTCGCCAGGTTATCAACCTGCCCCACACATCCCGCGCACTTCTTCCACCACGCGGTCGGGCAATTCCATTGGGATGAAGTGGGAAGCGCCTTCCAACACCAAATCGCGGCCGCGGGCGAAACGGGCGGCCAGATCGGCGGCGGTGGGCGACGCGGCCAGGTCGAGCGCGCCGGGTCTGCGGGCAATTCCAGCGCGCAGGATGGTGACGGGCGCCGCGACCTGGGCGACCTCGGCGTAGATGTTCGCGTCCGGTGCCAGCGACTCCTCGTAGATGGACGCCTCGGCGACCGGCGGGCAGGCCAGCTCCAAATGATCGCCATTCGGAACCAGACCGAACTCGCAATAATCGCGCAGTATCTCCGGCTGCCAGTTGGCGAACGGAGCGCGCTTCGAGAAGCGCTCGATCATCTCCTGCGGCGAGTTCCAGACGTTCTTGCGGCGCAAGGTGAAGGCGAAATCGAGCGGCGGGCCGCCATAGCGGGCCGCGGGAAAGATGCTGGGATCGATCAGCAGCATGGCCGCGAACGAGTCCGGATCGAGCGCCGCGGTCTGCACCATCGAGTGACCGCCCGAGGAGTGGCCGATGCCGGCTGCGCCGCGCACGCCGAGCCTGCGCAGGATGCCGGCCAGGTCGTGGCCGAGGTAACGCCAGCGATATGGCGGATTGGGCTGCGCGCTGCGACCATGTCCGCGTGTCTCCACCGCCAGGCAACGCCGCCCCGGCAGACGGCGAATGAGGTAGTCCCACAGCCGGCCGTGAAACCCCGTCGCGTGCGTGAACACCAACGGCGGACTCGCGCCCGGCCATTCCCAAACCGCGAGATCGAGGCCGTCGACATTGACGATGCGCAGTTCCGGATTCTCCTCGGCAGGTCGAAGGTTCACGCCTCGATTTTCGCATGTAGCGGCGGGCCGGCAAAATCGCACAGGAGATGCGCGACTTGAAAGTGGCGGGCGTGCGATTTCCGGTGGTTTGGGCAAGCTGAAACATGCCCTACCAGAGTGCCACCTGTTAGACTCAAGGCTTGATGACGATGCCTGAATCCGCACGGTTTTTCATGGCGGGGCTCATCGAGCGCGCCCGCAAATTAAAAAAAACGATTGCATTCCCCGAGAGCGCCGACCCGCGGGTGCTGGAAGCGGCAGCGCGGTTGGCGCGCGAAGGCGTGGTGCGGCCGGTGCTGGTCGGCGCCAAGCCCGCCAACGCGCCCGAGGGCGTCGAATTCGTAGACCCGGCCGCCTCGCCAGCGGTTGCGCGCTACGCCGCCATCTACTATGAGCGCCGGCGCGCCAAGGGCATTACGCAAGTCGAGGCCGCGGCAATCGCGAAGCGTCCGCTCTACTTCGCATCTCTGATGGTCGCCGCGGGCGACGCCGATGGAAGCGTGGGCGGCGCCGCCAACAGCACCGCCGAAACCGTTCGCGCGGCGCTGCACGCGGTGGGGCCGCACGCGACGACGAGGCTGGTATCGAGCGCCTTCATCATGGCGCTGCAGGACCGGTCGCTCGGCCAAAACGGGCTGATGGCTTTCGCCGATTGCGCGGTGGTCATCAATCCGGATGCGGGACAACTGGCCGATATCGCCATCGCCACGGCGGAGACCACGCGCGTGCTAATCGACACTGAGCCGAGAGTGGCGCTGCTCAGCTTTTCCACCAAGGGAAGCGGGAAGGGCGAGGAAGTCGACAAGGTGGTCGAGGCGCTGCGCATCACCAAGGCGCGCGCGCCGGACCTGAACGTGGATGGCGAACTGCAAGCCGACGCTGCGGTCTCCGAAGTCGTCGGCCGCTCCAAGGCGCCCGGCTCGCCGGTGGCCGGACGCGCCAATACGCTGGTGTTTCCCAATTTGGAGGCGGCCAATATCGGGTACAAGCTGGTCGAGCGGCTCGGCGGAGCGATGGCCATCGGGCCATTTTTGCAGGGTCTCGCGAAGCCGGCCAACGACCTCTCGCGAGGCTGTTCGGCGGACGACATTTTCAACGTGGCCGTGGTGACGGCACTGCAATCGGAGAGCGCGCGCTAGGGAGGCGGCCATGCTGCCGTTCCGGCTGGTCTATCACGAACACTACGACCTGCATTTTGGCGACCACGTCTTCCCTTCCAAGAAATTCAAATGGCTGCATGACCGCTTGCTGCGAACGGGCTTCGCGGTGGAAGAGGACTTCGTCGCTCCGTCACCCGCAACCGATGCGGATCTCCTGTTGGCGCACGACCGCGCCTGGATCGACAAGCTCGCCAACGGCACGCTGAGCTACCAGGAGGCGCTGCAACTCGAGGTGCCCTATTCGCGCTACCTGGTGGAAGGCTTCTGGCTGGCGGCGGGTGGCTCCATACTGGCGGCGCGGTTGGCTGTCCGGGATGGAATCGGCTACAACGTGGGCGGCGGCTTTCACCATGCCTATCCGGATCATGGCGAAGGATTCTGCGCTCTCAACGATATCGCCGTTGCCGTGCGGCGTGTCCAGCGCGATCGACTCATCGAGCGCGCCATGGTGGTCGATTGCGACGTGCATCAAGGCAACGGCACCGCGGCGATCTTCGCCGGCGACGCTTCCGTGTTCACGCTCTCGATTCACCAGTTCAATAATTACCCCGCGCAGAAGCCGCCCTCCAGCCTGGACATCGACCTGGCCGACGGCGTGACCGACGACGAATACTTGAACCGGTTGAGCGATGGATACCGCCCGGCTCTGCGGTCGTTTCGCCCCGAGCTAATCGTTTACGTCGCGGGAGCCGACCCGTATTGCGACGACCAGTTAGGCGGCCTCTCGCTGAGCCTCGATGGCCTGCGCGAGCGCGACCGGCTGGTGATCGGTTCCGCGCTCGAAGCGGGCGTCCCTGTGGCCATTGTCCTGGCCGGCGGCTACGCGCAGAACGTGGAAGAAACCGTGATCATTCACGCCAACACGGCCGAGGTCGCTAAGGAAGAATTGGAGAAAGTGGGATACCGGCGGCAGGGCGCGAGCGGTTAGGGGTATTCGGAGCAGCGACCGTCAGGGAGCGGATACAGGTGATTGGACTGGTGTTTCCTGGATGGCCCTAACCCAGCCTACCCTCGAAGAAACGACAAACCCGGCGGAAGCATTTGCCTCCGCCGGGCCACGTCGTTCTAATTTGACCCTGTATTAATAACTTCCTGGTCCCCTTCTGATCGGGGCACCGACTACTATATCACTGAATCGTCGCTTTGCGGATGTAATCGAGTTTGGGGAATTGCGGTTGCAGGTACCCGTTGCCCTGGCTTTCGATCATCGGCTGTTGCGGCAGTTCGCCGTAACCGGAGAAGATCGCATCCACCGCGCTCATTCCCTTGGTCACCACGCCAAACGGCGCGAAGCCTTGGCCGTCGAGCGACCGCGTGTTGTCCCCCAGGTTGATGAACAACTGCGTGGTGCGGGTGTTCGGCCCTGCCGTGGCGTACACCAACGTGCCGCGCACGTTGTGCTGCCGCACCGGATCGTCGGCCAGCGGCGGCGCCTTCCACTTGCGCGTCACCGCCGGATCGGCGGCCAGGCCGAATTGCACGATGAAGTTCGGCACCACACGGAAGAAGCGGCAGCCATCGAAGTAGCCCGACTGCACGAGTTTGTTGAAATGATCGGCGCCGATGGGTGCCCAATCGCGATGCACCTGCACCACAACCGGTCCCTTGGTGGTGTCGAAGGTGACGTTAAACGTGGCGGGCACAGCCGCAGCCGCCTGGGCTATTGGGGGATCGCCAGCCCACGAGCATCCGGCCAGCGCCAACACGCCGGCCCCGAAAATGGTAATCGACAATGAGGTTCGCATAGAACTTCCAGTATGCCATGCTGTAGGGGAGCGCGAACAAGTGGCCTGTTACGACGACTTCGCCTGGTTCTACAACCGCTACTGGAGCGAGGAATTCCACGCCGCCGCCTTCCCCATCCTGGAGCGCATTTGGCTCGACCGCTTGCCGCCCGCCGCGCGCATTCTCGATGTCTGCTGCGGCACCGGGCGCCTGGCGGCGCTGCTCACCGCACGCGGTTTCCGCGTCACCGGTCTCGACGTTTCGTGCGAAATGGTCGCCTGCGCCCGCGCCAATGCGCCCGCCGCGGAGTTTACCGTCGCCGATGCCGACAGCTTCCGCATGCCCGGCGTTTACGGCGCTGCCGTTTCCACGTTCGACTCGCTGAACCACCTGACCGAGCCCGGGGCGCTGGAGGCCGCCTTCCGCAACATCGCCGCCGCCCTTCGCCCAGGCGGTCTGCTCGCGTTCGACATGCTCCTCGAGGAAGCTTACCTTACGCACTGGGGCGAATCGTTCGCGCTGGTGCGCGACGACCATCTGCTCACCATCACCGGGGCTGCCTTCGATTCCCGCTCCCGCTTAGCGCGCGTCAACGTCACCATGTTCCGCCTGTTCGACGGCACGTGGCAACGGTCGGATGTGACGGTGGAGGAGCGCTGTTACTCGCCCGATGAGATTTCGCGCGCCCTGGCGCTGGCCGGCTTCGGCGAGGTGCTCTGCTACGATGCCGGCGACTTAGGAATGGCCGGCCAATTGGGCGAAGGGCGGACCTTTTTCGTCGCTACCAGGTCGGATTGAAGTGCGGCGCGGGACCGGGCCATGCGGGCCGATGGCCGGCGCCACTTCCGCTACGCTGCCCGGCGGCGGTAGAAGTTGCGCAAATAGGCGGCCATCATGCGATCGGTCACCAGCACGTGACCCTGTAGCCAGCCCGTCAGATATTCGAGCAGTTCGCCGGGAGCCTTCCGGTCGCCTTCTTCGATGCGTTTGAAAAGCTGTTTCGCCTGGCGGCGCGCGCCGTCGTGCTGCCCCTTGTGCCATTCCAGCGCGTCGTAGCCACTTGCGCGCATCAGGCGTTCTTCGTGGGCGAAGTGATCTTGCATGCGGGTCGCCAGCGATTCCAGGACCTTGCTGCGCGCGCGCGAATTCAGGGCCGCCGCCAATTCGTCAACCAACTTGAACATCGCCTTGTGCTCGGCGTCGATCTCGGCAATGAAAACCGAGTACCCGCCGGTCCGATGAAATAAACCCATACACTGAGTTTACAATATTCGGAGTTTCAGAACTCTTATCCGCGTTTTTGGCGGCGACCACCATCCAATGAACCTTCCGCTGGACTTTTGTCAAACCGCCGACCGATGCGAACCGATCCAAGAGTTTCCTACGATGCTCTGCATGTAATGACCCGCTTTTTGCCCGAGAACCGCGCGTCCGATGCCGGTCGGACAACCGCCATTCGCACGTCACCCTCCGCGCTACCATAACTCGGTGGAGCAATTCTCCCTCGAGTTCGACCTGACGCCGGAGCGGCGAATCTTCTCGGTGAGCGAAATCAATGGCGCCATTCGCGCCATGCTCGACGCCGAGTTCCGCGACATCTGGGTTTCGGGCGAGATCTCCGGGCTCAAGCTGGCCGCCAGCGGCCATTATTACTTCACCCTCAAGGAGCGCGACGCGCAGCTCAAATGCGTGGCGTTCCGCTCCGCGCAACGCTATTGGAAGTTCAAGCCGGCCGACGGTCTGGCGGTGTTGGCGCGCGGCCGCATCGACGTCTATGAGGTACGCGGAGAATACCAGTTACTGGTGGAGCTGATTGAGCCGCAGGGCCTGGGCGCGTTGCAACTGGCCTTCGAGCAGCTCAAGAAAAAGCTCGCCGCCGAAGGGTTGTTCGCGGCCGAGCGCAAGCGCCGGCTGCCGCGGTTTCCGCGCCGCATCGGCATCGTCACCTCTCCACGCGGCGCTGCCATAGCCGACATAATCCACATCCTCTCCCGCCGCTTTCCCGGCCTCGCCATACGCCTATTTCCGGCGCTGGTGCAAGGGCCAGGCGCGGTCGAAGAGGTCTGCCGCGGCATCGAATACTTCAATGGCAGCGGATGGCCGGAGGTGGTAATCGTGAGCCGCGGCGGCGGCTCGCTCGAAGATTTATGGACCTTCAACGAAGAGGCCGTGGCGCGGGCCATTGCAGCCTGTTCGGTGCCGGTGATTTCGGCGGTGGGCCACGAAACCGATGTCACCATTGCCGATTTCGTGGCCGATCTGCGCGCGCCTACCCCTTCGGCCGCCGCCGAGTTGGTCGTCCCCACGCGCGATTCCGTGTACGACCGCATTGCCGCCGCCGAAGGCACAGCCGCGCAAGCGGTGCGGTACCGCCTGGCGATGCTCGACCGCCGTCTGCGCCAACAGGGCGTGGACCGCGCCCTCGGCGTACTCCACGCCCGCATCGGCCGCGGCCTGCAACGCGTCGATGAGCAGGAATACCGTTTGCGCGAACGTCTGCGCATGGCACTCGATTCACGCGAACGCGTCCGCCGCGCGCTCGAAGTGCGGCTGCGGCATTTCGATATGCGCCCCCGGCTGGCCGCCGGTTGGCGCCGCCTGGAGGCCGCGCAGTCGCTCTCCGCCGAATCCATCCGGCGCGGCCTGGCGCGACGCCGCAGCGCCTTCGACCAGCTTGCCGCACGGCTCGGCGCGCTCAGCCCACTCAAGGTTCTGGAGCGCGGCTACGCCATTGTTTCCAACCAGTCCGGCATCGTCAAGGATGCCTCTGCAGCTCCCCCCGCTTCCCGCATTCACGTCCGCCTGGCCCAGGGCGAACTGGATGCTTCGGTGGAAAAACAGTGAACCCTGGTGGGGCACACTTCAGCTTGCCAACACCCGCTGGGGGGCGCGTCGTCTTCTTCGCGTCCTCACATCGCCGGCGCCTCCGATGCCTCACCCCCAGCTCCGTACGCCGCCGGACCGCGGTTTGTTAAACTTGAAGTTGCCTCCCTTCCCAACAAAATCATGAAATTCGGCGTTATTGTTTTTCCCGGCAGCAATTGCGATCACGACGCGTTCTACGCGGTGAATCACAACCTGGGCCAGCCCGCGGAGTTCATCTGGCACGATTCGCGCTCGCTCGGCGACGTGGATGCGGTCATTCTCCCCGGCGGCTTCTCTTACGGCGATTACCTGCGCTGCGGCGCCATCGCCCGCTTCTCGCCCGTGATGCAGGCCGTGCAGCGCTTCGCCGCCGAGGGCGGTCTGGTGCTCGGCATCTGCAACGGCTTCCAGATTCTGGTCGAAGCCGGTCTCCTGCCCGGCGCGCTGATCCGCAACCGCGGCCTCACGTTGATCTGCCGCGAGTTGCGGCTGCGCGTCTCGACCACGCATTCGCCCTTCACCGGTGCGCTGCGCGACGGCCAGGTGCTGCGAGTTCCCATCGCCCACGGCGAGGGCTGCTACTTCGCCGACGAGCGCACGCTCGATGAGCTGGAAGCCGAGGACCGCGTCGTGTTTCGCTACTTGGATAATCCCAACGGCTCGCTGCGCGATATCGCCGGCATCCTCAACCGCGAGCGCAACGTGATGGGAATGATGCCGCATCCCGAGCGCGCTTCCGATCCGCTGATGGGGTCCACCGACGGCCTGGGAGTCTTTCAATCCATGCTGGCCGCCGTGCAAGCCGCACGGCCGGTTGCGGAGGTGCGGCCGTGAGCACCATCGCCATCACACCCGACCTGATCGCTCAGCACCAGCTCACGCCGGGCGAGTATCGAAAGATCGTCGACATACTGGGCCGCGAGCCCAACTACACCGAGCTGGGAATTTTCAGCGTGATGTGGAGCGAGCACTGCTCGTACAAGAGCTCGCGCCTCCATCTCAAGAAGCTGCCCACGCGTGGCAAGCTGGTGGTGCAAGGGCCTGGCGAAAACGCCGGCATCATCGACATCGGCGGCGGCTACGTCATCGCTTTCAAGATCGAATCGCACAATCACCCCAGCTTCATCGAGCCATTTCAGGGCGCGGCCACCGGCTCCGGTGGTATTCTGCGCGACATTTTTACCATGGGCGCGCGGCCCATCGCGGTGCTCGATTCGCTCCGCTTCGGTCGTCTCGACGATCCGAAAACCGGGGCCCGCAACCGGCGCATCCTGACCGGCGTGGTGGCCGGCATCGCTCATTACGGCAACTGCTTCGGCGTACCCACGCTGGGCGGCGAGTGCATTTTCGAACCGTGTTATGACGGCAATCCGCTGGTGAACGTCTTCGCGCTCGGCATCTGCCGCAAGGAGGACGTGTTCTACGCCAAGGCCGCCGGCGTCGGCAACCCGGTGATTTACGTCGGCGCGCGCACGGGACGCGACGGCATCCACGGCGCATCCATGGCCAGCGCCGAATTCACCGAGGAATCCAAGCAGAAGCGCCCCAACGTGCAGGTGGGCGATCCGTTCATGGAGAAGCTGCTGCTCGAAGCCTGCATCGAAGCCATGCAGACCGGAGCCATCGTCGGCATTCAGGATATGGGCGCGGCCGGCCTCACCTGCTCGACCTGCGAGATGGGCAGCCGCGGCGAAGTCGGCATCGAAATCGAGCTCGATAAAGTCCCGCAGCGCGAAACCGGCATGACGCCATACGAAATCATGCTTTCTGAATCGCAGGAGCGCATGTTGCTCGTCGCCGCCTCCGGCCGCGAGCAGGAAGTGTACCAGGTGTTCCGCAAGTGGGGGCTCGAAGCCGTCGAGATCGGCAAGGTCACCGGCGATGGCCGGTTACGCGTCCGCCATCACGGGCAGGTCGTGGCCGAGATACCCAACCGCGAGCTGGCCGATGAAGCGCCGCTCTACGATCGCCCGCACACCGCACCGCCCGTCGCGCCCGCTGCGCCGCCCGCGGCTTTGTTTGCCGGTGGGGAAGCGCCAGTCATCGCCGACGCGCTGCCTCGCCTGTTGGCCGCACCCGACATTTGCTCCAAGCGCTGGGTCTGGGAGCAGTACGATTATCAGGTTCGCACCAACACCCTCGCCGGCCCCGAGCGCGCCGACGCCGCCATTCTCCGCATCAAGGAAACCGGCACCGCCATCGCTCTTTCGCTCGATGGCAACGGCCGATACGCGCACCTTTCGCCACGCGAGGGCGCGCAACTCGCGGTCGCCGAGTGCTGCCGCAACCTTTCCACCGTGGGCGCGCAGCCGGTCGCGGCCACCAATTGCCTCAACTTCGGCAACCCGGAGCGGCCGGAGATTATGGCGCAACTGGTCGAAGCGATCGAAGGCATGGCCGATGCCTGCCGCTTTTTCGAGACGCCCATCACCGGCGGCAATGTGAGCCTCTACAACGAGACGCTGGGCGAGGGAATTTACCCGACGCCTGTGATGGGCATCGTCGGCCTGCTCAAGATCGCCGCGCCGCTCGCCATTCCATTCGTCAATGCCGGGCGCTCGATCGTTCTTCTGGGCGGGGTCGGCACCTGCGACGATGTCCGCTTCGGTTCCACCGAGTACGCCAAGGAAATCGTCCACCAACTGTGGGGCCTGCCGCCGGCACTCGATATGGAGAAAGAGAAGCGTGTGCAGGAAGCCATGCGCCAGGTCGCCGCGGAAGGCCTTGCCGAATCCGCGCACGATCTGAGCGATGGCGGCTTGGCCGTGGCGCTGGCCGAATGCTGCTTCGGCGCCGGCCAGATCGGCGCGCAGGTCGATCTCGATTCCGACCTGCGGCCGGAAATTCTGCTCTTCCACGAAGCTCCGTCGCGCATCCTGGTATCGACCGCTAATCCCAAGGCCGTCGCGGCCATCGCCGAGCAGCACGGCGTCGAAGCGGTTATCATCGGCAAGACATTCGAAAGCGGCCTCGAGATCCGCCAGCGCGGCAACACACTCGGCGCCTGGGATATCGCCGTCCTCCGCTCCGCGTACGAAAACGCGCTGATGAGGTGAAGATGAGTGGCCACGGATGAACACAGATAAACACGGATGGAAAACCAGTAGTTTATCCGCGTTCATCCGTGTTTATCTGTGGCTTGATACTTTCTGTCCAACCGTCTCCGCTATCCGCCGCACCGCGGCGCAGGCTGTCGAGCCTGCTGTGTCGAGTTTCAACTCGACATTCTTCCGATGCGCGCGAGACTTCGCCTGCGATCCGCAATACTGTTCGGTTGGGCGTTGGCCGGAAAAGCCGAGATGACTCTCGGCTCGGCAGGCTGGACAGCCTGCGCCGCTCGCTTTCGCGAAGTAGGTGGGGCTAACTGATAATGTTCGGCGTCTGGAAAGCCCGCATCCGCAATTCGAAGGTCCCGCTCCTGGTGTGGGCCGCGCTGCTCCTCATCTGCCTGGCTTACTTCTATCGCCTCGATGCCGCTGGCGTGCTAGGTCCCGATGAACCTCGCTATGCTTCCATCGGGCGCGAGATGGCGCGCTCGGGCGATTGGATCACGCCTCGCCTCTGGGGCCAGCCGTGGTTCGAGAAGCCGGCGCTGTTGTATTGGATGACCGGCGCAGGCTGCCGTCTCGGCCTCGGCCCCGACCTCGCCCCGCGCCTGCCGGTGGTTCTGTGCTCCTTCGCGTTTTTGGTTTTCTTTTGGTGGCTGCTGCGCCGCGAGTTCGGCAGCACGGTGGCTTGGCTGGCCGCTCTGATGCTGGCCACCAGCGCGGAATGGATCGGCTTCAGCCAGGTGGGCGTTACCGACTTGCCCATGGCCGCCGCTTTCATCGCCGCCCTGTTGCTGGCGCTGCCCTGGATCGCGCGCGGCGAAACGCGCGGCTTGATCGCGGCTGGAGCATTTCTCGGCGTAGCCGTGTTGGCCAAAGGGCTGGTGCCGCTGGCGCTGGCCGCGCCGCTCGTCTGGCCAGCCTGGAAACATCGCACCACCCTGGTGCGCGCCCTGCCGCGCCTCGCCTTGCCGCTGGCCGCCGTGTGCCTGCCGTGGTACGGACTGTGTTACCTCCGCAACGGTCCCGCGTTTCTGGCGGATTTCTTTCTGAAGCACCATTTCGGCCGCTTCGCTTCCGATGCCTTGCAGCATCGCGAGCCCTGGTGGTTTTACCTGCCGGTGCTGGCCGGCGCCTTGCTGCCCTGGACGCCGCTAGTCTTCGCGGCCGTCCGCCGCGGCTCCTATCGCGATCCGCGCCGCCTGTTTCTGCTGCTGGTCGTTCTGTGGGGCCTGCTGCTGTTTTCCGCGTCCGTCAACAAGCTGCCCGGGTACGTGCTCCCGCTGGTACCAGCCTGCGCCATTCTGATGGTTCTGGGCGTGGAAGAGACCGTCAGGGCGAAAGAGAATAGCCCAGGGCGCGAGCCCTGGGAAACCAGCCCGCCCGATGAGCCCCGGAACGGGGCGGAAGAAATCCCCGCATGGACACGCCGTGTTCCAGCACTTCTGGCGCTCTGCGCTCTGCTGTTAGTCTCTTTTCCCATCGCCGGGTCCGTGTTGCCCGGAGCCCTGCTGGCCGGTCTTTCCCGCACGCCGCTGCCCGCTTTCCATTGGATCTTGCTCGTCCCCCTGCCGCTTGCGGCCGGCACCTGGAGGCTCGCCCTCCGTGGGCGCCGCCTGGCCGCCGTGGCCTGCGTGGCTTGCGGTGCGGCACTGGGAGTTCTATACCTGAAAGAGGGAGTGATGCCGGAAGTGGATCGCGTGGCTTCCGCGCGACCGCTCTGGCGCCGGCTTTCCTCCCAGGCGGACCGCGCCTGCGTGGAGCCGATCCACAGGAATTGGCGTTACGGATTGAACTATTATTCGATCGTGCCCTTGCCGGATTGTCCGGCCGCGGGCCGGCCTGTTCATGTTTTTCAGGCGCCGGGCCGCCCGCCCGAAGTCGAGATTCGCTAAAGGAGCGCTCCCGATGATTGACCGGCCAATGCCGCGCGTTGTACCCTCACGGTTTCGGAGCTTTGATCGATGATCCTGCCGCAGACTTACAACGCTGCCCTGTTTCTGATGATACTCAGCATGATTTGCTGGGGATCCTGGGCCAACACGTATAAGCTGGCCGGAAAGTGGCGATTCGAGCTTTACAACTTTGACTTTGCCTTCGGTCTCCTGCTCGCCTCCGTCATTCTGGCTTACACGGCCGGGAATTGGGGGTTCGACGGCTTCTCGTTCACCGACGACCTCATGCACGCCGGCAAGCGGCAATGGATGCTCGGATTCGCCGGCGGCGTGGTCTTCAACCTGGGCAACATGCTCTTGTTGGGAGCCATATCCGTGGCCGGCATGGCTGTGTCCTTTCCAGTCGGCATCGGCGTCGCTCTGATCGTCGGCGTGCTGCTCGACTTCATTTTGAAGCCGGCCGGAAATGCCGCCCTGCTGATCGCGGGCTGCGTGCTGGTATTGTTCGCGATTGTCGCCGATGCATTCGCCTACTCCCTGCGGGGGCGCATCCAGCATGAAGCCCTAGCCAAAAGCGGAAAGGCCAAGAGCACCCGCCGGCCCACCACAGTCAAGGGCGTGGTTCTCGCCGTCGTCGGCGGTGTGTTGATGGGATGCTTCTTCCCGCTGGTGCAGATGGGCGAGGCGGGTGACCTCGGACTGGGCCCGTATGCCATTGCCGTCCTCTTCGCCGGCGGTGTGTTCATTTCTACCCTGATCTACAACCTGTTTTTCATGAACCTGCCGGTGGAAGGTCCACCGCTTGAATTCCGCGAGTACTTGTTGAAGGCCGGTCTCAAGCATCATCTACTCGGTTTCGCCGGCGGTGCTATCTGGTGCCTGGGCGCCGTGGCCGCGTTTGTCGCCGCCAGCGCCCCCCCCGAAGTTCACGTCGGCCCCGCCACCAGCTATGCCATTGCCCAAGGCGCCACCCTCATCGCCGTCTTATGGGGCCTGCTGTTCTGGAAGGAGTTCAAAGGCTCCGACCTGAGGATCAAAGCCCTGATCGCTATCATGGTTGTGCTCTACGCCTGCGGCCTCGCCCTGATCTCGATGGCCCCGATCTTCGGCCAGTCGTAAAGCCGGAACCGCGCCCGTGAAGTAGGGCAACGATCGGCTTTTGCCGTCAATGTGCGTGCCTGCTGAGCGGCGTAGGACAGACGGCAAAACCCGATCTGCCGGCCTACTTCGTGTAAATCGTCACATCGACGTTCATGCCCGGGCGCAGCACCACGCCTTCATGCTTGTCCACCAGGATCTTCACAGGGATGCGCTGAACCACTTTGACGAAGTTGCCCGTGGCGTTTTCGGGCGGCAACAGGCTCATGCTGGCGCCGGTTGCGCCGGCGATGGAATCCACGTGTCCATCGATGGTGGCGCCGTACATATCCACATGAATCTCCGCCCGCTGGCCTGCATGCACCTGGGCAAGCTGCGTTTCCTTGAAATTGGCCGTAACCCAGGTTTCGTTCAGCGGAATCAGGGTCATGATGCCTTGGCCGGGTTGCAAGATCTGGCCGATCTCCACGCTCTTGCGCGTCACCACGCCATCAATAGGGGCGACGATGGTCGTGTAGCTGAGTTGCAACTCGGCAGTCTCGAGCGTGGCACGCGCCGCCGCGACCGTCGCCTGCGCGGTGCCCACGTCCGCCGTGCGAACGGCCACCTGCTTGCGGTTCGCCACCGTGCCGGCGAGCTGCGCCTGCGCCTGTGCCACGCGAGTTTCGGCCGCTGCCAGCGACGCTTTCTTGATCCCCGCGTCCTTAGCGGCCGAAGCCAGCTTATCCTGCGCGGCCTTCAGCTCGCTGTCCGCCACCTTGGCGGCCGCCACGTAAGCGTCGTATTGCTGCTGCGAAATCTCGGCCTTGTCCACCAGCGGCTTCATTCGCGCGAGGTCGGCCTGAGCGCGATCGTTGCTGGCCTGTCGCGCGCGCACGTTGGCCTCGGCGTAAGCCAAATCGGAGCTGGACGCCTGTTCGTAAACCAGGCGTGCTCGGTCGAGCTCGGCCTGCGCGTCCCCCACCCCGGCCGAAGCCGAAGTCTCGTAGGATTCGGTGGTGAGATCGGTTAGCGGCACACCCACTTGTGCCGCACGCAGCTTGCTCTCCTGCTCCGCCAACGCGCCCTTCGCCTGGTCCACCCGAGCCTGGTAGTCGCGCGGATCGATGCGCACCAGCACGTCTCCCGCCTTCACCGGCTGGTTGTCGTTCACCAGAACGTCGATCACGTTGCCGCTGATCTTGGGCGCGATGGCGCTGACGTGCCCGTCCACTTCCGCGTCGTCGGTCGAGACGCGGTCGCGGTAGTGATAGTAGGCCCATAGCCCCGCCCCAATGGCGATCACCAGCAGGATCGCCACCACAAACCGCACCGGCGATTTCTGTTGCGGCTCCGCTACCGCGGGCCTCTCTTCCGTTTCCGGCATTGCGACTTTCGATTCGGCCATTGTGTTACTCCATCGCCAATGGGCCATGCATCGGCCCGGTACGCTTCATTAAGAACATCAAAGGAATAATCAGAGCAAACAGCACCGCCATGACCCAGAACGCGTCGGCAAAGCTCAGCATGGCGGCTTGCCGCAACATGCCGCCGTATAGAAGTCCTCCCGCCTGCCGGGCGGCATCCGGCATCGAGGCACCGTGCGCGCGCAACAATTGCGTGGTGTGCAGCAAAGCGTCCCGATACGCTGCGTCATAAGGAGTCAGATGCGCCACCAATACCTGCTGATGCATCTGCGCGCGCCTCGCCAGCATCGTGGTCACGGTGGCGATGCCGGAGCTGCCGCCGATGTTGCGCGCCAGGTTGAACAGCCCGGTGGCGTAATTCATGCGGTCTCTCGGCACCATCGCCACTGCCGCCACACTGATCGGCACAAACAGAAACGCCATCCCCGCGCTCTGCACCATGCGGCTCCAAACCGCGGTCGCATAATCGATGTAGAGATTGAAATTGGACATGATCACCAGGCCGCCGGCCGACACCAGCACGCCGCAGATCACCAGCCAGCGCGCCTGGAAATGGCGCAGCAAAATGCCCACCATCGGCATGCACACGATCACCACCAGCCCGCCCGGCGAGAGCACCAGCCCGCTCAGTAAGGCGGTGTAACCCAGCAGCGTTTGCAGCATCAGCGGCAGCAGCATGGTGCTGGCATAGAGCACGAAGCCTAGCACCAGCATGGCCAGCGTCCCCAACATGAAATTGCGAATCTTGAGCACGCGAAAATCGATCACCGGGTGTTCGTGCCGCAGTTCCCAGAACACCACCCACACCAAACAAACCGCCGCCACAATGGCAAACCCTATGATGAAGTGCGAACTGAACCAGTCTTCCTTCTGCCCCTCGTCGAGCACCACTTCGAGCGAGCCCAGCCCCAGCGCCAGCAGGCCGAAACCCATGTAGTCGATTTTGAGACCATCGCGGAACGTCCTCCGCACTAGGTACGCCGGATCGAAGACCAGCCATTTGGTCATCAGCAGCGAGAGCGCGCCCACCGGAATGTTGATGAAGAAGATCCAGCGCCAGGAGAAATCGTCGGTGAGCCAGCCGCCCAGGGTGGGGCCGATCACCGGCGCCAGCACCACCCCCATGCCGAACACCGCCATCGCCATGCCGCGTTTCTCGTGCGGGAAGGTCTCGACCAGAATTGCCTGCGACATGGGTTGCAACGCGCCCCCGCCAAGGCCCTGCAGGATGCGAAAGAAGATCAGCGAACCGAGCGTGGGCGCCAGGCCGCACAGAAACGAGCTGATGGTGAACAGCGCGACGCAGATCATGTAGAACCGCTTGCGCCCCATCAGCATGCTGAACCACCCGCCCATCGGCAGGATGATGGCATTGGCAACCAGGTACGAGGTCAGCACCCAGGTGGCTTCGTCGGTGGACGCCGAGAGGTTGCCCGCAATGTGCGGCAGCGCCACATTCGCCACGCTGGTGTCCAGCACCTCCATGAAGGTCGCCAACATCACCGTGAAGGCGATGATCCACGGATTGATGTGTCTACTTTCCGTAGAGCGTCTCCATCTGCCCGGCGGCGTGCGCCAGGTCGGCTCGCGCCTGGTTGTAGCGGTAGAGCGCCGCGATCTGATTATCGTTGGCACGCGCCAGTTCGTTCTGCGCGTTCACAACTTCGATATTGTTGGCGACGCCGGCCTGAAAGCGGTCGCGGGCTTGGTCCACTTCCTGCCGCGCCAGTTCCACTCCCAGATTCGCCACGTCGACTTCGGTGCGCGCCGCTGCGAGCTGTGCGATCGAGGACTTCACCTCCAGCGCGATCGAGTCGCGCGCCGCCTGTTCCTGTTGTTTGAGCTGGCGGATGGCGATTTCCACTTTCGAGCGCTCGGCTTCGATTCGCCCGCCGGTGAACAGCGGGACGTCCAGGCTGGCCTGGTATTGGTAAACGGGAATGACGGCATTGGGCGTGAGGCCCTGCTCCGCCCAGCTACCGCTGACCGACAGCTTCGGCAGCCGCTCTTCCTGGGCGGCCTTCAAACTGATTTGCGCCTGCGCCATCCGCGCCGCGATCTGGCGCAACTCGGGACGCGTGGCATAGGCGTGCTCCAAAGTTTGATCGGCCGAAACATCGGGCGTCTGGAAAAACTGCGCCTGGTCGGCCAGCTCGACTGTTCGCTGCGGATCCACGCTCAACAAGCGGGCCAGCGCGAACAGCCCGGTCTCCAGTTGCGTATGCGCGACGATCACTCGCTGCTTCTCGTTTTGCAATTGCACATTGGCGCGCAGCGTATCGATGCCGGTGCCCACGCCGTTCTTCTGCAAATCGGCCGCCTGGTCGTAGAGCGCCAGCGCCAGCGCCGCCTGCGCCTGTGCGGCCTCCACGTCGGCAGCCGCGCGCTGGCAGCCCAGGTACTGCGAAACCACCAGCAGCACGCTCTCCTCGCGCGCGGTCATTTCCTGCGCTCGCGCGGCAGTGACTCCGGTCTGCGCGGCCTTGTAGCGTCGCCACAGCGTCAGATCCAGCGGCACGCTGAAACGGAGGCCTTCCTGCTCCACCCAGAACGGCCCGATGTGTTGCGGAATCCCCGGAAATGGCTCGCCGAAGAGCGTGTCGACATTCAATCGCGAGACCGACTCGCCGATCCCCGCACCCACCTGCGGCATCAGTCCCGAGCGGGCGATGCGGCTATCCTGCACGCTCTGCGCCACGTTCAGATTGGCCAGGATCACTTGCGGGCTCTGCCGTAGGGCGAGAATCGCGGCGTCGTGCAGCGTAAGCTTCAGCGGCGCCGAATCCTGGGCCAACGCCAATGGCGCAACGGCCAGCAAAGCGAGAATCCATGATTTCTTAATCATCGAGCGCGTCCTGTCTATTAGTTTAGAATGCAGATGGTGTGCCATCGTATCCAACTCGATTCATTGGACTAGCAAGAATTCCCACTGCCCGCATTTCGGCACCGGCCCAAATAGCGGCGCAGGCCCCAGGCCGGCGCACGCCGGAGGAAAGGAAAGTTGCCTCTGGCATCGGAGGATTCCCAAATCAACAGACAATCAACGCAGGCCGGGGGCCTGCGCCACTTTGATGCCCAGCTTCTGCATTTTAGCCTGCAGCGTCGTGCGCTTCATGCCAAGCTTGGCGGCGGCTCCATCGGCGCCGCCCACTTTGCCGCCGGATTCGCGCAAGGCGCGCTCGATCGCTTCGCACTCGGCCGCGGCCAAAGTCACCACCGCCGCGCCGCCGCTGGCCGAGGCGCGCTTCAGCTCGCGCACCGGTGCGCGCAGCACCAAGCCCGGCGAGAGAATCACCGCGCGCTCGATGAAATTGGCCAGTTCGCGAATGTTGCCCGGCCAGTGGTACCGCGTCAGCGCATCCATGGTTTCGGCGGGAATCGAGGCGATGCGCCGGTTCATCCGCCGCGCGTTCTGCTGCACGAAGTAGCGCACCAGCAGCGGGATGTCCTCGCGCCGGTCGCGCAGCAGCGGCACGGTGATGGGGAACACGTTGAGCCGGTAGTAAAGATCGGCGCGGAAATGCCGCTCCTCCACCATGGCGGCCAGGTCGCGATTGGTGGCGGCGATCAGGCGTGCATCGGTACGGATGGTGCGGGAGCTGCCCAGCCGCTCGAATTCGCGCTCCTGCAGCACGCGCAGCAGCTTGGTTTGCAGCTCGAGCGGCATCTCGCCCACCTCGTCCAGAAACATGCTGCCGCGGTGGGCCAGTTCGAAACGGCCGATGCGCTGCGCGATGGCCCCGGTGAAGGCGCCCTTTTCGTGGCCGAACATTTCGCTTTCGAGCAGCCCTGTGGGGATGGCGGCGCAGTTCAGCTTGACGAACGTACCCGTGCGGCGCGCGCTCAGGTTATGGATGGCGCGTGCCAGCAGTTCCTTGCCGGTGCCCGTCTCGCCGCAAATCAGCACCGTCGAATCGGTTGGCGCCACCGTCTCCACCTGCTTCAGATTGGCCTTGAGCGCCCGGCTCTGGCCGACGATTTCCTCGAAGCGGCTGTCGGTACGGATCTCGTCTTCGAGATACACTTTCTCTTCCGCCAGCCGCGCGTTCAGCTCCTCGATCCGCCGGTACGAAAGCGCATTGTCGAGCGCGATTGCCACCTGCCCCGCCACTTGCGTATAAAAACCCATGTCGCCCTGGGCAAAAAATCCGTCGCGCCGCGAACCCACCGTGAGCACGCCGAGCGTCTCGCCATGTGCCACCAGCGGCATCGAGCAAAACGACCGCAGTCCCTCAGCCGCCATCAACCTGCCGGTGGCGGGCGCAACCGCATCCAATTCGTCGAAGCTGAAAATGCGGCCCTGGCGCGTGCGGAACACGTACCCGGCGACGGAATCGTCCATCGGGGCCAGCGCGTCTTCGCGGAGCGCCCCCGCGCCATCTGGAAAATCCAGCGCCGCCACGCGCAGGTCGCCGCTCTCCGCATCGAGCAGCAGCAGGCTCGTGTAGTCTAGTCCGAAAACGCGCCGCAACAAGGCGGAGGCCGAGTGGTGCAGCTCCTTGCTGGCCACCGAGCTCACCACCGCGTTATTGATTTCCAACAGCGCCTGCAACCGGTCGCGCTCGCGAGCCAGCGCCTGCTCGTAAGCGCGTGCCGCTTCGAAGTTCAGCGCGTTATCCACCGCCACCGCTACCTGGCGCGCCACCTGCTGCATGAACTCGACGGTTTCGGCCGAGTAGGCGTCCGGCTTGGTCGATCCAAAGGTGAGGCCGCCGATCTGCCGTTGCGCGGTCGAAAGCGGCAGCACGCAGAACGATTGGATGCCGTTGGCCGCCAGCAACTCGCGCAGCCTTTCAAACGGCAGCTCCGGGCCGACGCGTGGGACGTAATAGGGGAGCCCGGTTTCGAGCGCCACCATGGTTGGCGTCTCGGAAAATGGCATTGGGCCCAGTGGCGCACCGCGCATCGGCTGGCCGGTTTCGAGGATGTGTACTCGCACCACACGCTGCTCGAAATCCGCCACAGTCAGGGTGATGTAATCGAACTCGACCAGCGGCTTCAGGCGGCGGCTCAGCTCGGCGAAAAGACTGGCAAGCTGGTGCTCGGTGGCGATCGATTCGGCGACTTCCAGCAGCGCTTCGTAGCGCGCCTTAACGGTTTCCGGACTTGCCTCGGAAAAGGGAAACATGGGGGCTGCCAGCCGGCGTTTCTTCAACCGTAGCACAGGCCGCGCAGCCGATGCCCTCATCCACCAGCACTCGAATCAGCGGCGTCGCCGCGTCCAGCCGCACTCCCTGCCCGTGCATCTCCGCGAGCAGCGATTGCCCCTCGGCATCGACAAAATCCACGTCGCTCAGGTCGACCGACGTGGTGCGACCGGCGGTGGTCGACGACGCTGTCCGCCAGCACTGGCGCAACTCCTCCACCCACGGCCCGGAGAGCTTTCCTTCCAGCTTCATCCGCAGCTCGCGGGATCTGTCGTGAATCGTAATCCGTAGCATGGCCCGCCGTATTGGAGTGCACGTCGCCTGCCAGACGCCCGGTTCGCACCATTTTCAGGCGGTTAGCCGCCGCCCGCTGCCCTGGCTTGCTAGGAATTGCCGAAATACCGGCAGTTGGACAGCTTCGGCAGTGGCACGGTTGGTGCGGGAGCGTTGACGGTGGTGTGAGAGGCGTTTTAACCTGAGGAAGCAGCGTTGCGCTTTCGGATCAAGCTGGCGTAGCTCAGTTGGTAGAGCATCTGATTTGTAATCAGAGGGTCGGGGGTTCAAGCCCCTCCGCCAGCTCCATTTCATTTCTTAACTCAAAGATGGCCGCATTTCCGTGCCCCCCTGAAACCTCGAATGCCCAGCCTCTTTCACCGACCCGTATACTTTCGATAACCTGGGTGCATCACCCTCCAGGAGTATAGCCTTGCGCGCAAGGGTGCCGGATAATCATTGCGAGGAAAGCCTTTAATGAAAGTGGTGGTGCTTTGTGGTGGTCTGGGCACCCGCCTTCGCGAAGAGACGGAATTCAGGCCAAAGCCCATGGTGGAGATTGGCGGCCGGCCGATTCTCTGGCACGTCATGAAGACCTACGCCAATTACGGTTATCGGGAATTCGTGCTGTGCCTCGGTTACCGCGGCAACATGATCAAGGACTATTTCCTGAACTACGAGGCGATGAACAACGATTTTTCGATCTGCCTCGGCCAGTCCTCCGACATTCGCTACCACGGCCATCACACCGAGCAGGGCTTCCAGGTCACGCTCGCGGACACCGGATTGAACACCATGACCGGCGGGCGCATCCACCGAATTGAAAAGTACATCGATGACGACATATTCCTCCTCACTTACGGCGACGGCCTGAGCGATGTCGACATTCGCGCCTTAGTGGAGTTCCATCACAGCCACGGCAAGATCGCCACGGTCACTACGGTCGCGCCGATTTCCCGTTTTGGAGTAGTCAAAATCGACGGCTCCGGCCTCGTCGAGCGGTTTACCGAGAAGCCCAAGGGGGATGGCGCGATCAGCGCGGGATTCTTTGTTCTCAACCGCGCCGTTTTCAACTACCTCGGCGACGGCGATTACGTCTTTGAGCGGGAACCGCTGGAACGTTTGGCCGCGGAAGGCCAGCTCATGGCCTATCGCCACAGCGGCTTTTTCTATGGCATGGACACCTTCCGCGAATACCAGTACCTCAACGAGCTTTGGGACTCGGGCTCCGCGCCATGGAAAGTCTGGACGAACGGGGAACTTGCGGAATGAACATTCTCGTCACCGGCAATCTGGGCTACGTCGGCCCGTGCGTGATCGCCCGCCTGCGCGCCGCATACCCCGAAGCGAGGCTGATCGGCCTGGACGCGGGCTATTTTGCGGATGCCCTGCTTGACCCGGCTTCGTTCCCCGACCAGCTCCCCGATGAACAGATTCTCGATGACGTCCGCGATTTCCCCGCGCGGCGGCTGGATGGCATCACGAGCGTCGTGCATCTGGCCGGCATTTCCAACGACCCCATCGGCAACCAATTCGAAGACGCCACCCGGCAGGTGAATTACGAAGCGACCGTGGCACTGGCGGCGAATGCGCGGCGGGCCGGAGCCACGTCGTTCGTCTTCGCTTCCTCCTGCTCCGTCTATGGATTCGCCGAGGATGGCGCGCGCACGGAATCGTCCGCCGTGAATCCCCTGACGGCATACGCCCGCTCGAAGCACTCCGCCGAATGCGCGCTTGCCCGGCTGGCCAACCGCGAGTTTTCCATCACTTGCCTGCGCTTTGCCACCGCCTGCGGCAGCAGTCCGCGGTTGCGCCTGGACCTGGTACTGAACGACTTCGTCGCCAACGCCGTCGCAACAGGAGAGATTCGCATCCTCAGCGACGGCACGCCGTGGCGCCCGCTCATCAACGTGACCGATATGGCTCGCGCCGTGGAGTGGGCGCTTGCACGGCCGGCCGCGAACGGAGGCGAATTCCTGGCCGTGAATGCCGGCTCGAACGACTGGAACTACCAGGTGAAGGACCTTGCCGCGGGTGTAGCCGACGCGCTCCCAGGCACGACCATCCACGCCAACCCGGATGCCCAACCCGACAAGCGCTCCTACCGGGTCTCCTTCGATCTCTTCCGGCGGCTCGCTCCACAAAACCAGCCGGTTGCCACGCTGAAAAGCACGATTGCCGAGCTCGTCTCGACACTCGATCGCGCCGGCGCCCGTCGAGCCGATTTCAACCGGGACCGTTTCGTGCGGCTGAAAACTCTGCTCGCCCTCAAAGAGCGGGGGCTACTGGATGCCGGGATGAGGCGGACTCCCGCCGCCGAACCGGTGGAGGCCGCTTGAGATGAATCCCAAAGCCGATCGTCTTCGCTCGCAGATCCTTTCGCTGGTGGCCGAATACCACCAGGCCGCTTTCCCCGAACGGAACTTCGTTCCCGGCGAATCCTCCATCCCCTATGCCGGCCGCGTTTTCGACGATCGCGAAATCCGCAACCTGGTCGACGCCTCACTCGATTTCTGGCTGACCACCGGCCGCTTCGCGGAGCGCTTCGAACGCGAGTTTGCCCAGTGGGTGGGGATGCGCCACTGCCTGCTGGTCAATTCGGGTTCGTCGGCCAACCTCGTAGCCCTCTCGGCGCTGACTTCGCCGCGGCTGGGGGATCGGCGCTTGCGGCCCGGCGACGAGGTCATCACGGTGGCAGCCGGCTTTCCAACTACCGTGAACCCTATTTTGCAGAACGGCCTGGTTCCAGTCTTCGTGGATGTCACGCTTCCCACTTACAACGTGGACACATCGCAACTCGAAGCCGCGCTCTCGCCGCGCACTCGCGCCATGATCTTCGCCCACACGTTGGGTAATCCGTTCGATGTGGGCGCGGTAGCCAGTTTCGCCAGGAAACACGATTTGTGGCTGGTGGAAGATTGCTGCGATGCCGCCGGCAGCACATACTTCGGACGCAAGACGGGCACTTTCGGCGACCTGGCGACGGCGAGCTTCTATCCGGCCCACCATATCACGATGGGCGAGGGCGGCGCAGTGCTGACAAACACGCCGGCCCTGCACACGATCGCCGCATCCTTCCGCGATTGGGGCCGCGACTGTTGGTGCGAGCCTGGCTGCGACAACACCTGCGGCAAGCGGTTCGGCTGGCAGCTCGGCGGCCTTCCGAGCGGATATGACCACAAATTCACCTATTCGCACATTGGCTACAACCTGAAGCTCACCGACATGCAGGCGGCGGTCGGGCTGGCGCAACTGGAGAAGCTGGATGGATTCGTCGAGGCCCGCCGGCGCAACTTCCGAGCGTTGCGTGAAGGGCTGGCGGATCTGGAAGAATTTTTCATTCTGCCGGAAGCCACCGCCGGAGCTGAGCCGAGCTGGTTCGGTTTTCCGATCGCCGTTCGCGCCGGTGCCCCGTTCTCGCGCAATCAGGTAACGAGCTATCTGGAAGCCCGCAAAATCGCGACGCGTCTCCTGTTTGGCGGCAACCTGGTCCGCCAGCCGGCCTACCGCGAGTCGCAATACCGCGTGGCTGGCTCCCTCAGTCAAACGGATTTCATCATGAACCAGGTGTTTTGGATCGGAGTTTATCCGGGAATTCAAGGACAAGTCCTGGACTACATGCTGGACACTCTGCGCGCGCTGCCGAAGTGCGTCGAAGCCGTCGCGAGCTAAGGTGCATGGAAAACGTTCTCCACAACGACCTAGATCATGTGTTGGCGCACACGGAGCATCTATGGGCGGAAGTGCGAGGCGAGCGCTTCTTTATCACCGGCGGCACGGGTTTTGTCGGGACATGGCTGATGGAAAGCCTGCTCTGGGCGAACCGGAGATTGGGGCTGGGGATTTCGGGCGTGCTGCTAACGCGCAATGGCAGCGCTTACCGCCAACGCCTGCCGCACCTGGCGGAAGATCCGTGCGTGACGCTTCTTTCGGGCGATGCCGTGTCGTTCGCGTACCCGGAAGGCTCTTTCCCGCTGGTGATTCATGCGGCTACCGGGCGCTATTCCTTTCCCGGCGCGGATCGACCCTCGGCCACCTTGGCCCGGGATCTGGCCGCTACCGAACGTGTGCTGGAACTGGCGCGGGCTCGGCGCACCCGCCGCTTTCTCTTCACCAGTTCCGGTGCGGTGTATGGCAGGCAACCGGCCGACCTCGCGCGCATCCCGGAAGATTACACGTGCGCCCCGTTGCCCACCGACGCCAATTCGGGATATGGGCAGAGCAAGCGCGCCAGCGAGTTTCTGTGCGCAAGCTATGCGCGGGTGCTTGAATTCGATTGCACCATCGCTCGCATGTTTGCCTTCACCGGCCCGTACCTGCCGCTCGGGGAGAACTACGCCGCCGGTAACTTCATTCGCGACGCGCTGGCCGGTGGCCCGGTGCGCATCACGGGCGATGGAACTGCCGTACGCTCATACCTGTATGCGGCGGATATGGCGATCTGGCTGTGGACCATCCTGTTGCGCGGAACCTCCGGCGTTGCCTACAACGTCGGTTCGCCGCACGCGGTGAGCATTGTCGAACTCGCGCGGCATGTGATCGAGGCCGCCGACGGCGGCATTCGGATCGAGATTGGCGAACCCACCACGCCTGGAGTTTCACCCTCGCGCTATGTACCGGCAATCGACCGCGCGCGAAACGATCTGGGTTTGCAGGTGCGCGTGCCGCTCGAGGATGGTCTGCGCAGGATGTGGCAATGGAACCAGGCGCAGCGGCCGGCGGTGACAGATCCAGGAGCGGCCGATTTGATCGGCGTGGCTCAAGCATCATGAACGGCGCGCTCAAGCTCTCGGACTACGTCGTCGGTAGACTGGCCGGCTGGGGCGTGCGCGATGTCTTCCTGGTCCCCGGCGGCGCCGCCATGCACCTGAACGATTCGATCGGCCGCGAGCCGCGCATTCACTACGTTTGCACGCACCATGAACAAGCCGCCGCGATCGCGGCCGAGTGCTACGCCCGTGTCACCGGCCGCACCGGAGTGGTGAACGTGACCAGCGGCCCGGGCGGGATCAATGCGCTGAATGGTGTTTTTGGCGCGTGGACGGATTCGGTTCCGATGCTAATCCTGTCCGGGCAGGTAAAGCGAGAAACCTGCATGTCGTTGGCAGGAGCGGCGAACCTCCGGCAACTCGGCGATCAGGAAGCCGACATCGTGCGGATGGCGCAACCCATCACCAAGTACACCGTCCTGATCGACGACCCAGCCAGTATTCGGTATCACTTGGAAAAAGCCTGGTTCCTGGCCTCTTCGGGAAGGCCCGGCCCATGTTGGATCGATATCCCGGTGGATGTGCAATCCGCGCCGATTGACGTGGAAAGCCTGCGCGGCTACGATCCGGCTGCGGATGCTCCTCAGTGGGACCGGGCGCGCGTGAGCGAGCAATGCGGGGCGGTGATCGAGCGCTTGGCCGGTGCATTACGGCCGGTGGTGATGGCGGGTACCGGCGTTCGTGCGGCGGGCGCGCTCGCGGAGTTCCGCGACGTGGTCGGGCGGTTGGGCATTCCCGTGACCACCGCCTGGACGCACGATCTGATCGCCACCGATGACCCGCTATTCTGCGGCCGTCCCGGGACCATCGGCGACCGCGCGGGCAACTTCACCGTGCAGAGTTCCGATGCGCTGCTGGTGCTCGGCTCGCGCCTGAACGTACGGCAAGTAGGTTACAACTGGCCGTCCTTCGCGCCGCGGGCGTTCAAGATGCAAGTGGACGTGGACGCGGCCGAACTGGAAAAGCCCACCGTGCGTCCCGATATGCCCATCCACTGCGATCTCAAAGTATTCCTACGGGAAATGCTGCGGCAATTGCCCGAAGCTTCGTGGCAGGCGAGCCGTCACGCAGGCTGGCTGGCGCAATCGCGTGAGCGCGTGCGGCGATACCCGGTGGTTCTCGACAAGTTCCGGCACGGTGGCGCGCCGGTGAATCCCTATTACTTCATCGAGGAGTTATTCGCACAACTGGCCGATGACGAGGTTGTGGTTTGCGGCAACGCCGCTGCCTGCATCGTGCCGTATCAGGCGGGGCGGTTGAAGGCCGGCCAGCGGCTGATTTCCAATTCCGGCGCGGCTTCCATGGGTCACGACCTTCCCGCCGCCGTGGGCGCCGCCGTGGCTCTCCGCGGACGGCGCGTGGTCTGCCTGGCGGGAGACGGAAGCCTGCAATTCAACATTCAGGAACTGCAAACCGTCGCGCACCATCGGTTGCCGGTGAAGATCTTCGTCCTCGACAACGGCGGCTACCTTTCCATCCGCCAAACGCAGAAGAATTTCTTCGGACACCTGATGGGGGAAAGCCCGGTCAGCGGCGTCTCCTTCCCTGATGTGGTTAAGGTTGCGCAAGCGTACGGGCTGCCGGCAACTTCGATCGCCACCGCCGGCGATTTCTCGCGCATCGGCGAAGTGTTGAACACACCGGGGCCGTTTCTTTGCCACGTGCATCTTGACCCGGCGCAGGAGTTCGAACCCCGCTTGAAATCGCGCCAGTTGCCGGACGGCACCATCGTCTCGCCCAGTCTCGATGATATGTACCCGTTCCTCGATCCTGCGGAAGTGGAAGCCGAACTCGCCATCGGGCAGGAGGTTTAGCCCATGCCAAGTCCCCACGACGCCATTTTCGACTTGGATGGAACGCTGGTCGATTCGTCGCCCGGCATCGCCTGGTCGGTGGAACAGGCGCTGGCCGAATGCGGTCTGCCGCCATTGAGCGTGGATCTGAAGCCGCTCATCGGTCCGCCCATCCGCTCCATTCTGGCGACGGTCGCGGGTCTGGCGGACGCGGCATCCCTGGACCTGCTGGAGCGGGTTTTTCGGATGAGTTATGACGCCGCAGGCTGGCGCAAAAGCGCGTGTTATCGAGGTGCGCCGGAAATGCTCGGGCGGTTGCGGAGCGGCGGCATCGGTCTGTGGGTGGTGACCAATAAGCCGTTGCGAGCCACGCGGCGGATCTTGCGCGAACTGCGGATCGACACTTTTTTCGATGATATCGTATGCCCCGATTCGCGCACGCCCGCGTACGATTCCAAAGCGGAAGCGCTGGTGGATCTGCTCCGCCGTCACGGTCTCTCGTGCACCGAGTGCTTGTTGGCCGGCGACACGCTCGAGGATTGCCACGCCGCCGTCGCAGCGGGCGTGACCTGCGCGCTGGTGCCGCACGGTTACGGGCCGGCCTTGCCGTCCAGCCTTCCGGACAACTGCCGCCGCATCAGCGGCTGGGACTGCATCGAACGTCTTTTTGCGGCGGCGCCGGTGATTGCCGGTCGAGTTTAGAGGTGAACGAACATGATTGATCGTGACATTTTCGAAGATCTCTTCGTGCTGGAAATGGCGAACAACCATTGGGGACGCCTCGAACGCGGCCTCAAGATCGTCGGCACGTTCGCCCAAGTGGTGCGGTTCAACAACGTGCGCGCCGCCATCAAAATGCAGTTTCGCGATGTCGACACTTTTATTCACCGCGATTTTCGGGCGCGGACCGATATCCGCTACGTCAAGAAGACGGTCGAAACGCGGATGGCGGAGGAAGACTTCGCCGCCCTGGTGCAGGCCATCCGAAAGGCCTCCTGCATTCCCATGGCGACGCCCTTCGACGAAGCGTCCGTCAACCGTTGCTGCGCGCTGGGGATTCAAATTCTGAAAGTCGCCAGCTCCGATCTCAACGACTGGATGCTGCTCGAGAAGATCGCGAGCACCAAGAAGCCAGTTATCGTCTCCACTGGCGGCAGCTCGCTCAAGGATCTCGACGATCTGGTGACCTTTTTTCAGAATCGCAATATCCCCCTGGCCATCAACCACTGCGTTTCGCTATATCCATCCGAGGATCGGGAGTTGGAACTGAATCAGATCGACTTCCTGCGCGCGCGCTATCCTTCGCATACCATCGGTTTCTCCTCGCACGAGTGCCGTGACTGGGCGAATTCGATGCTGATCGCGTATGCCAAAGGCGCCCGCACTTTCGAGCGCCACATCGATATCGACGCGGATGGGATTACCGTCTCGCCCTACTGTTCCTTGCCCGACCAGATCGACACCTGGTTCAAGACGTTCCGCAAAGCCAAGGAGATGTGCGGCGCGCCGGGAACGCAAAAGCGCATTCCGTTGCAGAAGGAAATCGACTACCTTAATTCGCTGGTCCGCGGCGTGTACGCGAAACACGATCTGCCCGAAGGCCATATTCTTGCCGATGACGACGTGTACCTCGCCATCCCGCTGCAACGCGGCCAGATTTCCTGCCGCGAGCTGATGCGCGGCGAAGTGCTTCTCAAGCCCGTCGCGCAGGACGAAGCCATCATGATCGACTCGATCGACAGCCCGTATTCGAGAATTCCCTCGCTGCGCGAACTGATTTACAGCCGAGGACTGTCGCCCACTCCCGCCGACCCACCGCGGCGAAGCTCTCCCATCGAGATGCGGGTAAAGGACGAACCCCAAGCGGCGAACCGTTGACCCGCGGAGGAAGGCGATGAAGACCATCAGCGTGGTTAGTCCCTGTTACAACGAAGAAGGGAATGTCGAGGAGTTGTACGAACGCGTGCGGGCCGTCATGCTGCGCCTGGGCCGCTACCGCTATGAGCATATCTTCATCGATAACGCGTCGCCAGACTGTACAGTCGAGGTGCTGCGCCGCCTCGCCGCCGCCGATCATAACGTGAAGGTTATCGAGAACACCCGCAACTTCGGGCACATCCGCTCTCCGATCCACGCTCTGCACCAGGCGTCCGGCGACGCCGCGATCATACTTCTGTCCGACCTTCAGGACCCCCCGGAGCTGCTGGAAGAGATGATCCTTGAATGGGAGCGCGGAACTCCCATCGTGATCGCCGTCAAGAAGACCAGCGACGAGAATCCGCTGATCTTCTGGCTGCGCAAGAAATATTACCAGATGATCCGCCACATGGCCGAGATTGAGACGTATGACAACTTCATCGGCTTCGGTCTCTACGACCACAAAGTGGTGGAAATCGTGAAAGGATTCGACGATCCATACCCATATTTCCGCGGAATGATCGCCGAGATCGGACTGCCTCACAAGGAGATTACTTACAACCAGGCGCGCCGCAAGCGGGGTCACACCAAGAACAACCTATATACGCAATACGACCAGATTATGCTGGGACTGACGAGCTTGTCGAAGGTGCCGCTCCGGCTGGCCACCTTCGCCGGCCTCTCCTGCTCGGCGGCGAGCCTGCTGGCTGGACTCTACTACCTGGTGTACAAGCTTCTGTACTGGCACAGCTTCACCCTTGGCAGCGGTCCGCTGGTAATTGGTATGTTCTTTTTCGGCTCGATCCAACTTTTCTTCATCGGCATGCTCGGCGAGTATATCGGCTCGATCCATACGCTAGTCCAAAAACGTCCGTTGGCGCTCGAGCGCGAACGCATTAATTTCGAGTACCCGCCGGGAGAGCCGTTGCCGGAGGCGAGTCGAGCCGATTGCCAGGGCCGCACGGAACTGGCATCGCCATCACCGGGCCGTGGTGGTGAGGGAGGGAGCGGTGGGCAAGGGGTGAAATGAGCCGCGATTCACACCAACGCCAGCAACCCGAGGTTCTTAAAGCGCGAGCTAAACCAGAGTCCGTGTTGCAACAATGCAGCCCGGCGCTCCAGCGGACCCAGGGAAAAGAGTCTAGCGAGGCACTCCAGTGCCGCCGCGTCCCGTGGCCCGAGACGGCTTCGATATCGCTCTACAAAAGCGCCGGCAATAGACGAAGACTGAGCCACAATCTTCCGGAGCCGCTGCCTCGCGGCACCAGGAGCTGTAACGGCGCGCCGCAGAGCGCTTCCCAATGCACTGCTGTACGGGTCGGCCGTTTCATTGCTACCATGCCGCCGATACAAGATGGTCCGCTCGGGAAGCGGGATCAGACGGCCAAATGCAGCGGCCACCAGGGCGAGCCACCAATCCTGATAGGGAGCGGCAGCCGGTATGGGCAGTGCCGTTTCCAGCAAGGCCCGGTTTATCATCATCGTGGAACCCAATGCCGCGCTCTCCATGGCCACTCTAGGCGTTTCGCCGATGCGTGTCAGTCCAATGCGGGACCAGCGCCAATAAGAGGGAGTGATCGGCTGGCCGGTTCCGTCTATTACAGCCGCATCGGTACAAACGGCGGTGGGAGTCGTGACGCCGAACTCCGCCTCGGCGCGTCGCATGGCTCGCCACGTCCGCAGGATTTTTCCGGGAAGCCAGACATCGTCGGGGTCCGCCGACATGACCCAGGGTGTCGTTGCCGCCGTGAGAACGGCGTTGTAATTGCCCGTCACGCCGAGGTTGCGGGCCCCGGAATCGGGCAGGATCATCATCCGCTCTCCCAACTTGGTCTGCCAGTCGGCCAAGCGCCGACTGGTATCGTCGGTGGATCGGTCGTCGCGAACGATCAGACGCCAGGAGGTGATATCCTGGGCGAGAATCGAGTCGATTGTCTGCGCCAGCCAAGGCGCGCAATTGTAAGTCGGCATCGCAATGTCGACGGTGACGCTGGTAATCCCGTCGTCCCGTGCTTCATCGCGCGGCCCCATGGTATGCACCGTTTCGTCCCATTATCGCGGATTCGAAACGGCGTTTGCCGTCTATGTTCGTTTTGTGTGGAGGGAATCCAATGAAGTCTCCTGCGGATATGAAGATTATCCAGATCGAGATTACCAACGCGTGCCCAAAGCGGTGTTCCAATTGCACGCGTTTCTGCGGCCATCACAAAGAACCGTTTTTTATGGATTTTGAGACCTTTAAACAAGCTATCGCTTCTATGAAAGGCTTCAAAGGGATTGTAGGGATTATGGGAGGGGAACCCACGATCCATCCGGAATTCGAAAAGTTCGTGCGGTATTACCGCGACCATATCGGGTACGACGATTTCTCGACGGCCTGCTATGAGCCGACGTCGGACTTCGTTAAACATATTCTGGCCAACGCCTATAACGTGGACTACAGCAACCAGCGCGGTCTCTGGACATCGGTGAATTCCAAGTACTATGAGCATTTCGAGCTGATACAGGATACTTTCGGCTATCAGTTAGTAAACGATCATAGCCATCCCAGCATGCACGAGACTTTGATGTGCACCCGCAAAGAGCTGGGTGTCCCGGATGACGAGTGGGTGAAGCTCCGCGACAACTGCTGGGTGCAGAATCTCTGGAGCGCCTCCATCGCGCCCAAGGGCGCTTTTTTTTGCGAGATGGCGGCAGCCATGGATGCCACCCTCGGCGGTCCCGGCGGCTGGAAAATCGAGCCGGGGTGGTGGAAGCGGACGCCCGCGGATTTCGCCGACCAACTTCATTGGTGTGAGCTATGCAGCGCCGCACTGCCTATGCCGAAGAGAAATGCGAACGAAGAAGTCGACGATGTGTCGCCGGTCTGGCGTGAGAAACTCATTCAGATTGACAGCCCTAAGCTCAAGAAGGGCCTGGTCAGCGAATTCGACCCAGCGGCTTACAACCAGAATGAATACAAAGTGATCTGCGAGGCGACTCCCTATATGGAAGATCAGGAACAGCGTATCGGGGCCGCCGGGAAGCTTCTAGAGCCGCGGCGAGTCGTTTCCGCCGTGTGGCTTACCGGTGCCATCCCCGATAAGGAAGCTGCGCGCAGTCTCGATAGATTGAAAGCCGCCAAGCGGCTGGATTTCGTGGTGTCGTCCGATGTCGCGCATCGCAAGCTGGCTGAGGCTGCCGGCGTGCCGTTCCTCGATGCTGCTGGCCGCCAGGGCGATGAGGTTTACGCCGAACTCAAGGAGCAGGGAAAGGCCAAGGATTGGATACTATTGATGCGCAACGCCGACCCATCGGAGAAGGTGTTGAAGCTGCTCCAAACCTGCATTTTCAATCCCGGCTGTGTGTACGGGCAGAGTTCGGGACGCGGAATCGGCACGCGCGGGAGTGGCTTTCAATTCTTCAACGTGCGGGCGTACTCTCTCCGCGACGGTGGAGACCTATTCAATATTACTGGCGGCTACCCGGCACGCAAGGTAGTCAAGGTAGCCGCCGCGGAACCCTCACGGTACCGGCTCAGTGCGGGCAAGACATTCTACCGGCGGGCCATCAAACGCGTCTATTGGGCGCAGAAGAGGATCGGGCGCAAACTCGGCGGGATAGCCGCGGCGGCGTCGTGAGGCCCGCCTACCGGTCTGAATCGTTAACGGTTGTGCCGCTACTGCCGAGGGCGCTCAACTACCTCGTCGTGGACTGCGGGGGCGGCGCAGTCTCGTTCTTAATTGTGAGGCAGGCTCGGTCTGGAGCGTAACTCTTCATGGCCGCGCACAACTTCATGCTCGATGATATCCGTGCGATTCTGGCCGGCTTCTGCCTGTTTTCCCTGGTAGCATTCTTCCCGGGTTATGCGTTGGGCTGGCTATTCGACACACTGCAATTCCGCGCGCGCAGTTTCCCGTTCCGGCTGGCGCTGAGCGTGCCACTCGCTATCGCCATCGGCCCGATTCTGAGCTACCTGCTCGGCCGGTGGCTTTCTGCCAACGCCGTGCTGGTTGTGTACGCGATACTCTGCGCCTATGGCCTCTTCCGAGTTGCCCGCGAACTAGCGGGCGAACTCCGGCTGAGGCGAAGGCTTTCGCGAACGAAACTCGCGGCGATCGGACTTGTCGCAGTCTGGCTGATCGTCGCCGTCCTCTCGCTGGCCGACATGCAGTTGGGCAACCGCCTGTATTACTCGACCATCGGTTTCGACTACGCCGTCCGCACGGCGTTCACCAACGCCATCACCACGACTGGGATTCCCCCCCACTCGCCCTTCTTCTTTCCCGGCCACCCGGTTGCGCTGCGTTATCACTATTTCTGGCTAATCCCGTGCTCGCTGGTGCAGCGGATCGGCGGCCCGCTAGTGGATGCTCGGCAAGCCCTCATAGCTGGCACGATGTGGTGCGGCATTGGGCTGATGAGCGTGGTGGCGCTCTACCTGCGATGCTTCAGCCCGAAGGGGGCGGCTGGCATTGCGCGCCGCAGTCTGATCGGGATCGCCCTGCTGGGCGTGACCGGCCTCGATATTCTTGGGGCGCTGCTGCTGGTATGGCTCAACCACATCGGGCTGATTGCCGGCATCTCGCCTTCCGTGGAATGGTGGAACAACCAGGTGGATGGCTGGGTCTATACCATGCTCTGGGAGCCGCACTACCTGTCCGCGCTAATTGCGTGTCTCACCGGGTTCCTGCTCCTCTGGGATGCGCCACAGAGATCCACGGGACGCCGGGCGGTGGCGAGCGTCCTGGCAGGTCTGGCATTGGCAACCGCCGTCGGAGCCGGCATCTACGTTGCGTTCGTATTCGCTATCTTCCTGGCGCTCTGGACTATCGTCACTTTGGCGAAGCGGTGGTATCGGGAAACTGCCGTTCTCGCTTTGGCCGGCGCGGTGGCAGGTGCGTCTTCTCTGCCCTATCTTGTGGCTTTGTGGTCACCGGGCGCGGGTTCCGGCGGTGGCAAGTTGCTGCATTTCACGGTGCGCTCGTTCGACTTGGGCGAGCTGTTACTGGGCATCCTGCACCTCAACCGTCCGTGGCAGATCGTCTTGGGGAACAGTTTTTTCCTCCCCCTGAACTACTTCCTCGAACTCGGATTCTTCTTTGCCGCCGGCCTGCTGGTGTGGCGCGAGTTTCGCCGCCAGCAGAGAGGCCCCACCCGACAGCAACTGGCGGCGTTCACGATGGCCGCGACGAGCCTCGTCGTCTGCACCTTCTTAAGGTCCGGCATAATCGCCAACAACGACTTGGGCTGGAGAGGCTTTCTGGTCGCGCAGTTCCTGTTATTGATCTGGGCGGCCGATCTTCTTTCGAGTCCGATCGCTGGCCCCGGCAAGAGACCCATCCTGATTCTCCTCCTGGCGTTGGGAGTAAGTGGTGTGGTTTACGACCTCGCGATGCTTCGCTTCTTTCCATTGTTGTCAGATGCGGGAAAGGTGCCTAAGATCGGTTGGATGGCAAGCGACGAGAACCTCGGGAGACGAACCTATGCGTGCCGTGAGGCATACGAGTGGTTGCGTGCCAGGAGTCCGGCGCGAGCGATCATCCAGCAGAACCCACGGCCGGCACTGCAGGATACCGTTTATGGATTGTATGCGAACCGGCAGACGGTAGCGGAAGAACCTGGCTGCGCCACTGTGTTTGGCGGCGATCCCCGCGAGTGCATTCCCGTGATGGCTCGATTGACGAGCCTCTTTCCCGTGAACGGTAATTCCAACTCGCCGTCCTTTGAGGCGGCCTGTAAGAACCTGCCGATCGACTTTGTGGTCGCGAAGGATACGGACCAGGTTTGGAGCGACCGAAGCAGTTGGGTGTGGAACCGAACGCCGATCTATGCTAACCAGTTCGTCCGGCTTTTTGCATGCCCGTAGCGGCGCGCAAAGGCAGACTTCAGTCGATAGCACATCCGAAGTTGTGAGGGCCCGCCCTACCTACGCAGGCTTACCGAAAGGACACGATGTTCACGAGCGCACAGCCGCCGCCAATGCTGTGTCCGACGCTATGCTCAGATCTCGCCGTAAGCTTTACAATGCCGATTGTAATTGATTGCAAAGTACTTTTTTGACATATTACTTCTTGCAGGCACCCACCTCGCCGGCCGATCGCGCGAACGTGGGCAGTCAATGGCGATTGTCATATCAAACGAAGTGTGCACACCTTTTCGGTAAGCGTGTGGTCCCGGCCGCATTGACTCTCGGGGCGGTTGGGAGCAGGTCGGCTAAGTGTCCACTTACGATTTAGGTGGACACTTAGCTTCGTGTGGGTTTCACTCCGCCTGGGACCTGAC